>ENA-ORTZ01000004-ORTZ01000004.1-human-gut-metagenome-genome-assembly--contig:-NODE-4-length-220220-cov-18.155670_pt1 | contig 220220 bp, 198 predicted proteins | sample MGYA00242075_ERZ509199 | MGnify/ENA primary metagenome ERZ509199 (study PRJEB26280, sample SAMEA2338824) | human gut metagenome | biome: human gut; feature: human-associated habitat; material: faeces...
TCGATGACAACATTAACTGATAGTGAAGTTCATCAACGTATTCGTCATATCAATTCCTACTCTTATTGGCCTGGGTTTACTTGTCATACTTCTTCTGCTGATGTCTGTTTAAATGTTTCTGCTGATGAAATATTGGAGATCGTGTTAGGAGAGGCTTCAGGCATACCGGCCAATCCTACAGTCAAAGATGGGCCGGGAGCAGGAGATATAGCGGTAAAATGTTGTTATCCGTTGATCATTCGCGTCAAGAGTAAGAGTATGAAGGTAGAAGCTAATTGGAGTTTTGTGCCTTAATGTTAATGTCATATAAAAACATAAATATATAATTTCATGAAAAACAAATTTTATATGCTATTGCTGGTCTCAGGTATTGGGCTGATGTCCTGCGTAGAGGGGGAATTGCAAAGAGAGTATACAGATAGTGTGAATGTTTTTATAGGGACTGGTGGACATGGACACACATTTCCAGGTGCGACTCTGCCTCATGGAATGGTGCAGTTAAGTCCTGATACCCGTCTTATAGGTTGGGATGCTTGTTCGGGTTATTATTATGATGATACTTCCATTATAGGATTTAGCCATACACATCTTAGCGGGACTGGTATCGGTGATTATGGTGATATATTGTTTATGCCCATAGTAGGAGAGAAGCCTTTGGTTGCTGGAACAGCAGAAAAACCTGATGAAGGATATCGTTCTCGTTTTTCTCATGATAAAGAAAGCGCCCGTCCAGGATATTATCAGGTTTTACTGCAGGATGATTCGATTAATGTAGAGTTAACTGCTACTTTGCGTGCCGGGTTACATCGTTATACTTATCCCAAGGGGAGTGATGCTCGCTTGATTATTGATATGGAACCTACTATTCATGGACATCAACATCCTGTTACTCAAATAAGGGTTGTAAATGATTCCACTATAGCTGGAAAGAAATATACGAGAGGATGGGCTAAACAGCATTATGTTTATTTCTATGCTGTTTTCTCCAAATCTTTCGATTACAAATTGTATTCCGGAACGGAATACCAACCGGATAGTACCTCTGTTACTGTCAATACAGCAAAAGCTGTAATAACTTTCCGCAATCTTTCTGCTGACGGACTTGTACTCGCAAAAGTTGGTATATCAAGTGTAGATGAGGAGGGAGCAAAACTAAATTTAGAATCTGAAATACCGGATTGGAATTTTGAAGGAGTAGTACAACAGGCAAATGTATCTTGGAATAATACATTGGGAAAGATTGATATTGAAACCTCAGACAATGATAGCCGTACTGTTTTCTATACTTCTTTGTATCATACTTTTATTCAACCAAGTTTGGCATCAGATATAGACGGTCGTTATCGTACTATGGGGCATGAAATAAAACGAGATACTTCTTACACTAATTATACAGTCTTTTCTTTATGGGATACATTTCGGGCAACCCATCCACTTTATACTATCATTACGCCAAAGCAGAATCAGGCATTTATTCGCTCTTTGCTGTGTAAATATGATGAATCGGGTATTTTGCCTAAATGGGAACTGGCATCAAATGAGACTGGAACTATGATTGGTTACCATGCTGTTTCAGTCATTGCAGATGCTATAATGAAGAAGCAATGTGATTTTGATATAAAAAAGGCTGTTGAAGCATGTATACGTTCTTCGGTTTATGATACAACTAATATTACACCGATGATGAATCGTCAAATATTAAATGAAAAGGTTATGCCGATTTCTATCAAATATAAAAATGAGCTTGGTTATATACCTTGTGATAAAGCTTATGGTGCAGTCTCTCAGGGGTTGGAGTTTGCTTATAATGATTGGTTGATTGCACAAATTATGAAAGAGGATAACCAAAAAGGTATGTATGATAAGTATATGAAATTATCTAAAGCTTATCGTGAATATTTTGATCCGGAAACAAAGTTAATGCGTGGCCGTCTAAGCGATGGCAGTTGGATTACTCCTTTTGATCCCTCCTCTGTGCAACGTCCCAGCAACTATGTGGAAGGCAATGCTTGGCAATGGGCATGGTTCGTACCACAAGATGTAGATGGACTGATGGAGTTGGTTGGTGGTAAATCTGAATTTGAAGCCCATTTGGATACGTTGTTTACTAGAAGTTCCGAACTGACGGGAGACTCGGATGCTGCTGCCGATGTAACAGGTATGATAGGACAATATGCTCATGGTAATGAACCAAGCCATCATATTCCTTATCTGTATAATTATACAGATGCTCCTCACAAAACACAGGCCTTGGTTGATTATATTCTTCGCACATTGTATCATAATGATCCCAATGGTTTGTCAGGCAATGAGGATGTAGGACAGATGTCAGCCTGGTATGTACTTAGCTCCATGGGATTTTATTCATTTTGTCCAGGGAAACCGGTTTACGAAATAGGCCGTCCGTTATTTGATAAAGTGACTATCCATTTGGATAATGGAAAGGACTTTGTGATTCGTGCGGAAAACAATAGTATAGAGAATAAATATGTTCGTTCGATGAAGTTAAATGGAAGGGAATTAGAAGAGCCAAGGTTCTCACATTTTGACTTGATGAAAGGGGGCGAACTTGTATTGGAAATGGAAAAATAATAAATGCGTTATGAAAAGAAGATTTTCTTTATGTATTTCAGTATTGCTTTGTATAGGAGCATATGCAGGTAGTGGTCCTACTATATATAAAAAGGGCTGGATTGATTTTAATAAGAATGGAGTGAAGGATGTTTATGAGGATCCATCGGCTCCTTTGGATGCAAGAGTACATGACTTATTGTCACAGATGTCGATAGAGGAGAAAGCATGTCAGATGGCTACCTTGTATGGTTCTGGTCGTGTATTAAGGGATTCCCTGCCCACAGAACAATGGAAGAATGAGATTTGGAAAGATGGTATTGCAAATATAGATGAACAAGCTAATGGTTTGGGAACATTTGGTTCTACCTTATCTTACCCTTATGTGAATAGTGTAGAAAATCGACAGGCAATCCAGCGCTGGTTTGTAGAAGAAACACGTCTTGGAATACCTGTTGATTTTACTAATGAAGGTATTCGTGGACTTTGTCATGATAGGGCAACCATGTTTCCGGCACAGTGCGGACAAGGTGCTACGTGGAATAAAGAATTGATAAGCGAAATTGCGCGTGTAACAGCAGAAGAAGCGAAAGCATTGGGATATACTAATATTTATTCTCCAATTTTGGATATCGCTCAAGACCCTCGTTGGGGACGTGTGGTGGAATGTTACGGGGAGGATCCTTTTCTTGTAGGGGAACTTGGAAAGCGGATGATTAAAGGACTTCAGGCAGAGGGGCTTGTTGCCACTCCTAAACATTTTGCAGTATATAGTGTCCCTGTGGGTGGGCGTGATGCTGGTACTCGTACAGATCCACACGTAGCGCCACGTGAGATGAGAACACTTTATTTGGAACCTTTCCGTAAAGCTTTTTGTGAAGCGGGAGCATTGGGGGTAATGAGTTCGTATAATGATTATGATGGTGAACCGATTACGGGTAGCTATCATTTTTTGACAGAAATTCTTCGTCATGAGTGGGGTTTTAAAGGCTATGTGGTCTCGGATAGTGAGGCGGTAGAGTTTCTCTATTCTAAACATAAAGTGGCTGCCGATGCTGTGGACGGAGCCGCTCAAGTGATAAATGCCGGACTGAACGTGCGTACGAATTTTTCTTTACCTGAGAATTTCATCTATCCGCTTCGTCATGCTATCAGTGAAGGGAAGATCTCTATGCAAACTATTGACAGTCGTGTTGCTGACGTATTACGTGTGAAGTTTATGATGGGATTATTTGATAATCCTTACAAAGGTGATACCAAGAAGTTGGAAAAGGTAGTACACTGCAAAGAACATCAGAATGTATCTATGAGAGCTGCTTTAGAGTCTATTGTTTTATTGAAAAATGAGAACAATATCTTACCGCTATCTAAGTCTATCAAGAAAGTTGCAGTCATTGGTCCAAATGCAGCCGAAGTTGACAATTTGATATGTCGTTATGGACCTGCTAATGCTCCGATAAAAACAGTATATCAAGGTATAAAAGACTATTTGCCGGATTCGGAGGTGCGTTATGCGAAGGGAGCTGATATTATTGATGAATATTTTCCGGAGAGTGAGCTTTACGATGTACCTCTGAATAAAACAGAAGAAACTATGATAGATGAAGCGGTTGCTTTGGCTAAAGAGTCAGACGTAGCTATTATGGTGTTAGGAGGAAACGAGAAAACTGTACGTGAAGAATATTCACGAACTAATTTGGATTTGTGTGGGCGGCAGGAGAAACTGTTGCAGGCAGTATATGCTACTGGTAAACCTGTTATTCTGGTAATGATAGATGGACGGGCTGCTACAATCAACTGGGCAGAACGTTATATTCCGGGGATTGTGCACGCTTGGTTTCCGGGTGAATTTATGGGTGATGCAATTGCGAAAGTTATTTTCGGCGATTATAATCCGGGTGGAAAGTTGGCGGTGACCTTTCCTCGTTCTGTGGGCCAGATTCCTTTTGCATTCCCGTTTAAACCGGGTTCTGATTCCAAAGGTTTTGTGCGTGTAACAGGTTCCCTTTATCCTTTTGGATATGGTTTGAGCTATACAACTTTTGATTATAGTGCTTTGAAGATAGAAAATCCGGTAATTGGTACACAAGGAAGTGTGAAACTGAGTTGCAGGGTGAAGAATACGGGCAAAATTGCCGGTGATGAGGTTGTGCAACTCTACTTGCATGACGAGGTAAGTTCCGTGACTACTTATGTGAAAGTGTTACGTGGTTTTGAACGCATCCATTTGCAACCGGGAGAGGAGAAAGTAGTTGACTTCGTGCTTACACCTCAGGATATGGGATTATGGAATAAAGATAATCATTTTATAGTAGAGCCGGGTACCTTTGCTGTAATGGTTGGCAGCTCTTCACAGGATATTCGGTTACAGGGAAAGTTTGAGGTGAAGTAAACCCATGAGAACTGCAAAAGGTATTATCTGAAATCATATTGTTTTTTTTCGATTGATACGGCTGATATGTCTGCCTGGAATTATTTTAACACTATATTCTGTTATTAATATTATTTTAATTAGAAGTTAATACCTTTTAGGTGTCTCATTTAATATGCCGACTTTTATTTTGCGTTTAAAAAAGAGTAAAGTCTGTCTGATGAATAAAAGCGAGCAAACAGATGGTTAGTAAAAAGGCTTGAAATAAGTAAAGAGTTAAAATCTAGTAATATGAATTTGAAAAAACATGTAGTTCTATTCGCAGGAATATTTTTCTGTACTTATCTAATGGCTCAAAGGTCAAGTGAAATCTTATCAGTTTCAGCATCTGTCAATCAAGAGAAAGCTTCACAGGCTTTTGATAAAGATCAGCGTACGGTGTGGGAAGTTGATGGTAAAAATCCGAAGCTAGATCAATGGCTGATGTTTACTCTCCAAACTCCGGGAGATGTGTGTGAAATGTACCTTCAATTGCAGGGAATATCCAAGGACGAACTGAAGCAACAGATGAGTATATTTGTGACATATGACCCGATGAATTTAGGAGAACCTGTCGACTATCAGGTACAAGGTAGCGCCAGAGGGATGAGGGTAACATTTTCGCCTAAATATGGTGCCCATGTAAAACTTGTCTTTAAAGGTAATGTACGTGTGGGGCCTTTCGATATAAAAGAAGTATCAGTTTTTCTGGCTGATGAGGAACTGAAAAATCATAAAGGAGATAAAACGACATTACGTTATATGGATCCTAGACTTCCTGTAAATGAACGTGTGGAAAGCTTATTGTCTGTAATGACACCGGAAGATAAAATGGAATTGATTCGTGAAGGATGGGGGATTCCCGGAATTCCTCATTTATATGTGCCTCCCATTACGAAAGTTGAGGCTGTGCATGGTTTTTCATATGGTAGCGGAGCAACAATATTTCCACAGGCGTTGGCTATGGGGGCGACCTGGAACAAGAATCTGACGGAAAAAGTAGCAATGGCTATTGGGGAGGAAACTCTTGCGGCAGGTACCATGCAAGCCTGGTCTCCTGTGTTAGACGTAGCACAGGATGCTCGTTGGGGACGTTGTGAGGAAACCTTCGGCGAAGATCCGGTTTTGGTATCTCAAATTGGCGGAGCTTGGATTAAGGGCTATCAGTCTAAAGGGCTGTTTACAACTCCGAAACATTTTGGAGGTCATGGTGCACCTTTGGGGGGACGTGATTCGCACGATATAGGATTGTCCGAAAGAGAAATGCGTGAGGTACATTTAGTTCCTTTCCGACATGTTATTCGTAACTATTCCTGTCAGTCATTAATGATGGCTTACTCTGATTTCTTGGGGGTGCCTGTTGCTAAAAGTAAAGAACTTCTGCGTAATATTTTGCGTGAAGAATGGGGATTTGATGGTTTTGTTGTGAGTGATTGCGGTGCTATCGGTAATTTAACATCACGAAAGCATTATACTGCAAAAAACAAGATAGAAGCTGCTAATCAAGCTTTGGCTGCAGGTATTGCTACAAATTGTGGTGATACTTATAATGATAAAGAAGTGATACAAGCTGCAAAAGATGGACGCCTTGATATGGCAAATCTTGATAATGTTTGCCGTACAATGTTGCGTATGATGTTCCGTAATGAATTATTTGAAAAAGAACATAAGAAACCTTTGGATTGGAATAAGATATATCCGGGTTGGAATTCGGACAGCCATAAGGAAATTGCACGTCAATCGGCACGGGAATCTATTGTTATGTTAGAGAATAAGGATGATGTGTTGCCCTTATCCAAGCATGTGCGTACAATTGCCGTATTGGGACCCGGAGCAGACAACCTTCAGCCGGGTGATTATACTCCCAAACTTCGTCCTGGTCAGTTGAAGTCTGTTTTGACAGGTATTAAGCAGGCCGTAGGTAATCAGACGAAAATTCTCTACGAGCAGGGATGTGAATTTACCGGTTCCAATGGTGAAAACATTCCCAATGCGGTGAAAGTTGCTGCCCAGTCGGACGTAGTAGTGTTGGTTTTGGGTGATTGTTCTACCAGCGAGGCTACGACAGACGTTTATAAAACATCTGGTGAAAATCATGATTATGCAACTTTGATTCTGCCTGGCAGGCAGCAGGAGCTGTTGGAAGCTGTTTGTGCAACAGGAAAGCCTGTTGTTTTAGTGCTTCAAATAGGTCGCCCTTATAACCTGACAAAAGAGTCGGAGTTATGTAAGGCTATTATTGTTAACTGGTTACCTGGACAGGAAGGAGGGCTTGCTACGGCAGATGTGCTGTTTGGTGATTACAATCCTGCCGGTCGTTTACCAATGACTTTCCCGCGACATGTAGGACAGTTACCGCTTTATTACAACTTTAAAACTTCCGGTCGTCGTTATGAGTATTCAGATTTGGAGTATTATCCTCTTTACTATTTTGGATATGGTTTGAGTTATACATCTTTTGAATATTCGGATTTGAAAGTGGAAGAGAGAGAGAACGGTAATATCATCGCGCACGTGAATGTGAAGAATATAGGTCATCGTGCTGGTGATGAGGTTGTTCAATTGTATGTAACAGATATGTATGCTAGTGTAAAAACACGTATTACTGAATTGAAAGACTTTACACGCGTTCATTTACGACCGGGAGAGTCCAAGAGTATTTCTTTTGAATTAACTCCTTATGAATTGTCACTACTTAATGACAACATGGACAGGGTTGTAGAGAAAGGAACATTCAAAATATTAGTTGGTGGTGTTAGTCCCCAATATATAGCTAAAGACCGTATCAAAGATAGTTTGGGATATGAGGATGCACAAAAAGGGCTATCTGCTATGTTAGAGTATAACCATGGATTTGCGGCAGACTTCGATTTGGCTTTATCCAAAGTGGAAGACAACTTGCTGGCAAAGCAGAGAACAATATGGATCTCTGTCAAGAATAATGGTACTTTAATGGATACAGGAAAGGTCGAAATGTATGTCGACGGTCGGAAAACGGGAGATAAAGTACATTATGAACTTGCTCCGGGAGAAGAAAAACTGATACCTTTTATTGTAGATAAAGACAGTAACCAATCTGTTGTATTTGCTACTAAGTATAAAGTGCTATCTATTTAGGCATATATGTGGATTTATACGTAATGTAGTGTATTTGTGGGTTACAGGCTGAAAATAGTGATGCCTTAAGTCCAAATTAAGACCTTTATTAAGTATGTGGCTGTAAATTTGCCAGTATAAATATAAAATTATTGATTACATATGAAAAATTACCTATTTACTTTACTTGCCCTCTCATTCGTATTGGCAGGGTGTAATGGCTCGAAACAAGCTAAAACGGTTACTTTGGGACCTAATCCTTTTATTACTCACATGTATACAGCTGATCCTTCTGCTCATGTGTGGGAAGATGGACGGCTTTATGTCTATGCCTCCCATGATGTAGATCCTCCGCGGGGGTGTGATTTAATGGATCGTTATCATGTGTTTTCCACAGATGATATGGTGAATTGGACCGATCATGGAGAAATTTTGAATTCTTCGCAAGTGTCATGGGGAAGAAAGGAAGGAGGTTTTATGTGGGCACCCGATTGTGCTTATAAAGATGGAACCTATTATTATTATTTCCCCCATCCCAGTGGAACGGACTGGAACCATACTTGGAGAGTGGGAGTTGCAACCAGCAAACATCCGACTAAGGATTTTACAGTGCATGAGGAATTTATTGAGATGATTGGCATGGAAAACGATTGTTTTGCCATGATAGATCCTTGTGTTTTCGTGGATGATGATAAACAGGCTTATTTCTATTATGGTGGTGGAGGCCGCTGTGTCGGGGCCAAAATGAAAAACAATATGATGGAACTGGCTGAGCCGTTACGGCCGATGGAAGGTTTGAAAGATTTCCATGAAGCAGCTTGGATACATAAAAGAAACGGTATCTATTATTTGTCTTATGCTGATAATCATGCGGAAAACGGGAAAGGAGCTAACCGCCTGAATTATGCAACAAGTAATTCACCATTGGGCCCATGGACTTATCAGGGAATTTATCTGGAGCCTACGGGCTGTGACACGAGCCATGGATCCATTGTAGAATATAAGGGAGAATGGTATGCTTTCTATCATAACAGTTCTATTTCGGGAAAAGGCAATCTACGCTCTATTTGTGTAGATAAGCTGTACTACAATCCGGATGGTACCATACAAGTGGTAGAGCAGACAAAATAGTTAGTCGGTTATCTATTATATTACAAATGAATATAAACAAAAATGTTGTTATGAAATTTATGCATTGTTTAGCTTCCGTAGTTTTAGCTTCCATGTTGGGTGCTTGCGGGGAAGTACAAAATCAAAAAATAATCGGTAGAACTCCAGTTGACTATGTAAATCCCTATATGGGAAATATCAGTCATTTGCTGGTTCCCACTTTTCCTACTATCCATTTACCGAATAGTATGCTTCGTGTTTATCCTGAACGCGCTGATTATACGACGGATCAGTTGAACGGGTTGCCTTTAATTGTGACGAGTCATCGTGGCAGTTCTGCTTTTAATTTGAGTCCTTATCAGGGGGATAGCCTTCGTCCGGTTATAGCATATAGCTATGATGATGAGAAATTGAAGCCGTATTATTATGAGGTGTTTCTTGATGATGCAGAAATTAATGTAAAATATGCACCTTCTCATCAATCTGCTCTTTATCAGGTAGAGTATGGACAACCTAATAAGCCTGCTTATATGATGATTAATTCGCAGAATGGAGCTATCAAGGCAGGTGATGGTTTTGTGAGTGGTTATCAGCAGTTGCAAAACAATACGTGTGTGTATTTGTATATTGAACCGGACATTGCACCGTTGCAAACAGGTATTTTAGTTAACGGTAAGATAGATACTTCTAAAAAAAATGCAGAAGGCCGTAACGCTTGTGCCGTTCTGCATTTTGCTGACGGAACTAAAAAGGTAAATTTGCGCTATGGTATTTCATTTATAAGTGAAGAACAGGCAAAGAAGAACCTACAACGTGAGTTACCGGACTATGATTTGCAGGCTTTGGCAGAGAAAGGTCGTCAAGTATGGAATGAAGCTTTAGGTGATATTCAGGTAGAAGGTGGTGCAGAGTCCGATAAACAGATTCTGTATACGTCACTTTATCGTGTGTTTGAACGTCCGGTTTGTATCAGTGAGGATGGACATTATTACAGTGCATTTGATGGAAAGATACATAAAGACAATGGTGAGCCTTTTTATACGGATGATTGGATTTGGGATACTTATCGTGCAGCTCATCCCTTGCGTTTGTTGATTGATGAGGAAACAGAAAAAAATGTAATTAATTCTTATTTGCTTATGGCAGAGCAGATGGGAAATATGTGGATGCCTACTTTTCCTGAGATAACAGGCGATTCCCGTCGTATGAATTCTAATCATGCGGTAGCAACTATAGCTGATGCTGCCGCTAAAGGATTGCAGTTTGATTTGAAGAAAGCCTATGAGGCTTGTCGCAAGGGGATAGAAGAAAAAACGCTGGCTCCTTGGTCAGGTGCGGCTGCTGGTTGGATAGATGATTTTTATAAGAAAAACGGATATATCCCGGCGCTTCAGGCCGGAGAAAAAGAAACAGATCCAAATGTACATCATTTTGAGAAACGTCAACCGATTGCTGTAACATTAGGTACATCTTATGACCAATGGTGTTTGTCGCGTATAGCGGATATTTTGGGAAAGAAAGAAGACATGCTTCATTATCTGAGATGTTCTTATAATTATCGTAATGTATATAATGCCGAAACTGCCTTTTTTCACCCTAAAGATAAAAATGGAAAATGGATTGAACCGTTTGATTATCGTTATTCAGGAGGTCAGGGGGCTCGTGAGTATTATGGCGAGAATAATGGCTGGGTGTATCGTTGGGATGTTCCTCATAATGTGGCTGATCTGATTGATTTAATGGGTGGTAATGAGCAGTTTATTGCTAATTTGGATCAAACTTTTCGTGAACCGCTGGGACGTGGGAAATATTCTTTTTATGCTCAGTTGCCCGACCATACAGGTAATGTAGGACAGTTCTCGATGGCTAATGAGCCCTCACTGCATATCCCTTATCTGTATAATTATGCCGGTCAACCATGGAAGGCTCAAAAACGTATTCGTCAAATGCTGAAAACTTGGTTCCGTAATGACCTGATGGGAGTTCCGGGAGATGAGGATGGTGGCGGAATGTCTGCTTTTGTCGTTTTTTCTTCTTTAGGTTTCTATCCGGTAACTCCGGGATTTCCTGCTTATAATATTGGCAGCCCGTTATTTACTGAGGCTAAAGTGACATTGAACAATGGGAAAGTATTTGAGATAGAGGCACAAAATGCATCTGATGAAAATAAATATATTCAGTCGGCAACGCTGAATGGTAAAGAGTGGAATAAGCCTTGGTTTAGTCATGATGATATAAAAGATGGAGGGAAGCTAATATTGATAATGGGTAACAGACCTAATAAGTCATGGGGTAGTGCTAATGATGCGGTACCGCCATCAGCTGAGAAATTATAAATTGGAGTAGTTGGCTGTATTATATGATTTCTATCTTCTGTGTAGATAGAACTATAAGTAACAAATAAAACATCATGAAAACACTTAAAAAGGTTCTTTTTATAGGTTTAATGGCTTTTATCGTTTGTTTAGCAAGAACGGTTCAAGCCCAAGAACTTTATAAAAATGAGAAAGCACCAATCCATGAGCGTATTATGGATCTCCTGTCGCGTTTAACAGTTGAGGAAAAGATAAGTTTGCTGCGTGCCACTTCACCGGGCATTTCTCGTTTGGATATTCCAAAATACTATCATGGCAATGAAGCGCTTCATGGGGTAGTCCGTCCTGGTAGATTTACGGTTTTCCCACAAGCTATCGGGTTGGCTGCAACCTGGAATCCTGTATTGCAAAAACAAGTGGCTACTGTTATTTCTGATGAAGCGCGTGCCCGTTGGAATGAACTGGATCAAGGACGTGAACAAAACAGTCAGTTCAGTGATTTACTCACTTTCTGGTCTCCTACGGTAAACATGGCGCGTGATCCACGTTGGGGGCGTACTCCGGAAACTTATGGTGAAGACCCTTATTTGAGTGGTATTATGGGAACTGCTTTTGTGAAAGGGTTGCAAGGAAATGACAGTCGTTATTTGAAGATTGTGTCAACTCCTAAGCATTTTGCTGCCAATAATGAAGAGCATAACCGCTTTGTATGTAATCCGCAAATATCAGAAAAGCAATTACGCGAGTACTATCTTCCGGCTTTCGAAGCATGTGTTAAGGAAGGAAAATCAGCATCTATTATGTCTGCCTATAATGCTTTGAATGATGTACCTTGTACGTTGAATGCTTGGTTGTTGACCAAAGTATTACGTGAAGATTGGGGGTTCAAAGGATATGTGGTCTCTGACTGTGGAGGCCCTGCTTTGTTGGTTAATGCTCATAAGTATGTGAAAACAAAGGAAGCTGCCGCTACTTTGTCTATAAAGGCCGGACTGGATTTAGAATGTGGTGATGATGTGTATGATGCGCCGTTATTAAATGCTTACCGACAATACATGGTTACTGATGCCGACATAGACTCGGCTGCTTATCGTGTGTTGAGGGCACGTATGCAGTTAGGACTATTTGATAGCGGGGAAAAAAATCCTTATACCAAGATATCTCCCAAAGTGATAGGCTCTAAGGAACATCAAAAGGTAGCGTTAGATGCTGCTCGTGAATGTATCGTACTACTAAAAAATCAGAACAAGATGTTACCGCTTGATGCTAAGAAAATTAAATCCATTGCAGTGGTGGGCATTAATGCAGGACGCAGTGAGTTCGGTGATTATAGTGGGCTACCGGTCATTGCTCCGGTTTCTATTTTGCAGGGTATCAAGGATAGGGTAGGTGATACTGTAAAGGTTGTATATGCTCCGTGGAAATCAGCAGTAGATGGTATGGAACTCATTCAGGGAGCTAGTTTCCCTGAGGGGTTGAAAGCAGAGTATTTTGATAACACGAATTTGCAAGGTATTCCAAAAGTAAGGAAAGAGGAATGGATTAATTTTGAACCTGCTAATCAGGCACCGGATCCCTTCCTGCCCAAATCCCCTTTGTCTGTTCGCTGGACGGGTAAATTGCGTCCTACGGTTACGGGGCAATACACTTTTAGTTTTTTGTCCGATGATGGATGTCGTTTGAGTATTGATGATAAAATGTTGATTGATGCATGGCAGGGACATGCAATCCGTACAGATACGGCAACTATTTATTTGGAAGCAGGAAGAGATTATCGGTTGAAAGCTGAATATTACGATAATCGTGACTATGCTGTTGCCAAATTACAATGGAAAGTTCCGCAAATTGGTAAAAAGACTCGTTTGGATTTGTACGGTGAAGCAGGAAGAGTAGTACGTGAATGTGAGAAAGTTGTGGCTGTATTGGGCATTAATAAGGCGATAGAACGTGAAGGACAGGACAGATCTGACATTCAACTTCCAGCAGATCAGCGGGAGTTTTTGAAGGAAATCTATAAGGTAAATCCTAATATTGTAGTTGTATTGGTTGCTGGTAGTTCATTATCAATTAATTGGATGGATGAACATATACCTGCTATCATCAATGCATGGTATCCTGGTGAGAGTGGAGGGAAGGCGGTAGCAGAAGTTCTCTTTGGCGATTATAATCCGGGTGGTCGTTTGCCGTTGACTTATTATAGAAGTTTAGATGAGCTTCCTCCATTTGATGATTATGATATTACTAAAGGGCGCACTTATCAGTACTTTAAGGGTAACGTACTTTATCCTTTCGGTTACGGGTTGAGTTATACCTCATTTAAATATTCCGATTTGCAAGTAACCGATGGCAACCAAGAAGTAAATGTTTCATTTTGTCTGAAGAATGTGGGAAAATATGCTGGTGATGAGGTTGCGCAGATTTATGTGAAACTTCCGGAAAGAGATAAGATAATGCCTATAAAGGAACTTAAAGGCTTTGAGCGTATTTCGCTGAAAAGAGGGGAAAGTCGCAAAGTGACCATTCGATTAAAGAAAGATCTGCTTCGTTATTGGGATGAAGAGAAAGGGTGCTTTGTACACCCTTCTGGAGACTATACTATTATGGTAGGTGCTTCTTCTGCTGATATTCGTCTACAAAAGGTTTCTTCTATAACTCAAAAGTCTGGCAATTAGATCTTTCATACGAAGCTGATAAAAAATCCCGTCCTGCTTTCACAAGTAAGACGGGAAAACGACAAAATTTATAATAGCCTCTTTAAGAGGACTATACAAGTATATAAAGAAAATAAAATCATACTATGAGGAAACTAAAAAAGCCCTCGACTTGTTAATATAGAAACCACTCATGCACTAACAATAAATGCGATAAACGCATCGTCGAGGGCTTAATGCCTTTCCGTTGCATATATCGCATTTATTATCATACATAAGTGGTAGTGCAAAAGTAATAATTATTTTTGATAATAGAAGCCTTTTTCTGTTTTTTACTTGTAATATTCGAATATAATATATTTTCTGATTGATTATTTGCACAAAACATTTGGTAAATCCAAAAACTTCCTCTACTTTTGCGCCCCGAAAAGGAGAGGTGCTCGAGTGGTTGAAGAGGCACGCCTGGAAAGCGTGTATACCCCAAAAGGGTATCCGGGGTTCGAATCCCCGTCTCTCCGCAAAACACTAAAGATAAATGGTGGAAAAACTAAGACAAGTCCCGTAAAATCAAGGTTTTACGGGACTTTTTTTATTTTGTCGGCAGACAAGCAAAAGACAAGAAAATGCCCCGTTTGGACAAAGTAGTGTTACTAAATCGTTACTGAAAATAGGGCGGAATAAAATAAATTGTTGCTTTTCTTGCTGCTAATAGGGAAAGAAAAAAGACTGATATTCAGTGCTCTAAATATCAGTCTTTGAAAGAGCCGCTAGCCAGACTTGAACTGGCGACCTACGCGTTACGAATGCGTTGCTCTACCAACTGAGCTATAGCGGCAATCGTTTTTGTTTACGGGGTGCAAAGGTACATCTTTATTTGAATTTGCAAAAAGAATTGCTTGATTTTTTAGAAATATTTCCGGAAGTTATTTTGGGAATGGGTTATAAAACTATTGTTTTTAATTAAAGTAGCATGTAGCTTTTTTATATTTTTGCAAGCAAACAGGGAACGCAGTGGAAGGTAAAAAGATGTGACTTAAAATATGTATTTATAGGAAGTGGCTTGTTCGATAAGTAATAGTAGCGAAGGGCTTTCTGCTATATTGAGATAGGGAATTAATTCTTTTTCCGAAACTTCGGAATGAAATAAATGTATATTATGAAAATAAAGTATTACCTTTGCCCCCAATTTAAAAACATTACTAGATTACTAAAGGATTAATCAAAAATCTTACTTATGCGCAGATTTATACTATTATGTTTGTTGATGTTCACAGTATCAAGCGTAGTATTTGCTCAACGAATGACGGATGAACAAGTTATTCAGTATGTGCAGGAAGCTCAACAGGCGGGGAAGTCTCAACAACAGATGTCGATTGAACTGATGAAGAGAGGGGTCACAAAGGAGCAAATTCAAAGAATACAATCTGAGTATTCGGGAAAAGCAAATGTAACGACCGGAACCGGAGGAGAAAAAGCAGCAGATTCACGTTTACGTACCCCAAAGAAATACGAGAATAAAAATAAGAACATTTCTCAAGAAAATTCCACTTTAGAAAATTCCAACTCTAAAAAACAAACCATAAAAGGGTTGCGTGCTAAAAACGATCAACAGCGTGATGAAAAAGAGATGGAGCAGGAATTCGGTTGGGATGGCAATGAACAGACAGACTATTTAGAATATGAGAACTTCCTTGGCAAAGAGAAGAAAGAAAAAAAGGAGGATCCTACCCAACAAATTTTCGGACATAATATTTTTGATAATGAGAATCTGACCTTTGAGCCCAATATAAATGTTGCAACCCCCAACAATTATCGTCTGGGTGCAGGTGATGAGGTTATCATAGATGTTTGGGGTGTTTCTCAAAAGACCATTAGGGAAATTATCTCACCCGAAGGCACTGTGCAAATTGAAAACTTAGGTCCGGTTTATTTGAGTGGGAAAACAGTCAAAGAGGCTAATAACTATCTGAAAAACGAGTTTGCCAAGATATATGCCGGTGTTACGGGTGAAACACCTAATACTCAGATTAAATTGACTTTGGGTGAGATTCGTTCTATCCAAGTGAATGTAATGGGTGAAGTTGTTGTGCCGGGCACTTACACTCTTTCTTCATTCGCATCAGTTTTTCATGCGTTGTATTGGGCAGGTGGCGTAAATAAGATAGGTAGTCTCCGTAGCATAAAAGTTATACGCGACGGGGAGACGGTTGCTGATGTGGATATCTATGATTTTATCATGGAAGGCCGATTGAAAGATGACATTCGCTTGCAGGATGGTGATGTGATTCTGGTTAATCCTTATCAAACTTTGGTACAGATATTGGGCAAGGTGAAACGTCCTATGTACTATGAGATGAAACCGACTGAAACCATTGCAACTTTGCTTAAATATGCCGGTGGGTTTACCGGTGATGCTTATAAAAAAGCAATACGTCTTGTACGTAAGAGCGGTCGTGAACATCAGATATTCAATGTTGATGAAATGGATTATTCCGTATTTCGTGTAGAGGATGGAGATGTTCTTACGGTGGATTCAGTTCTTGATCGTTTTGAAAATCGAGTGGAGGTACGCGGTGCCGTTTATCGCGAAGGGTTGTATCAGTTGAGTGGAGAAGTGAATACTGTGAAACAATTGATAAAGAAAGCCGAAGGTGTGCGTGGTGATGCATTTTTGAATCGTGCTGTGATCAGTCGTGAGTATGATGACTTGACTCGGGAAATGATTGCGATAGACTTGAAAGGCTTGTTGAATGGTGTTGTTGCAGATATTCCTTTGCAGAAGAATGATATATTGTTTATCCCCAGTGTTCAGGATTTGAGGGAAGAAACCACAGTTGCTATTCATGGTGAGGTTGCTGATCCGGGTACTTATTTATATGCGGATAAGATGACGGTAGAAGATTTGATTCTACAAGCAGGTGGTCTGTTGGAGGCTGCTGCTACAACCAGGGTTGAAGTGTCCCGTCGTGTGAAAGACCCCAAGAGCACTGTTTTCAGTGGGACAATCGGTCAGAACTTCTCATTCGACTTGAAAGACGGTTTGCTGGTGGGGGAAGGTAGCGGTTCGTTCCATCTTGAGCCGTTTGATGAAGTGTATATCCGTAAAAGTCCGGCTTACCATCGTCAACAGACTGTGACAGTGGCAGGTGAAGTGCTCTTTAGTGGGAATTATGCATTGTCCAAGAAAAATGAGCGTTTGAGTGACTTGATCACTAAAGCCGGAGGTATATCATCGGATGCATATGCCAAGGGGGCTCGTTTGCTGCGTAAGATGAGTGAAGAAGAGTTGCGTCGTAAAGAAGATGTGCTGCGTATGGCGCAAATGACTTCCGGAGGTGACTCTATTTCTGTTAAGAAGTTGGATTTGTCCGATACCTATTCGGTTGGTATCAATTTGGAGAAAGCCTTGCAGAATCCGGGTTCGGATTATGACATGGTGTTGCGTGAGGGCGATATGCTTTATGTTCCCGAATACGTAAGTACAGTCAAGATCAGTGGTGCTGTGATGTATCCTAATACGGTGCTTTATAAAGCCGGGGAAGGCTGGAAGTACTATGTCAACCAGGCCGGTGGATTTGGTAATGATGCCAGAAAGCGGAGAGCTTATGTTGTTCATATGAATGGTACGGTATCCCGTTTGAAATCAGGTGGAGCAAAGGAAATTGAACCGGGATGTGAGATCATTGTTCCGAGCAAAGACCCCAAGAAGAAGATGAGTCCTGCTGAAATTATCGGTATGGGTACGTCTGCAGCTTCTTTGGCAACTATGATTGCTACTTTGGTTAACCTCTTTAAGTAATAGAGAATTATGAGCGAAGAAAATATACAGAAGACAACACAGCAGCAGCCGGAGGAGCAAGAGATTGATTTGATTGAGCTTGCTCAGAAAGTGTGGGCGGAGCGTAAATTGGTTTTCAAGGCATGCGGTATTGCCGCCCTTATCGGATTAGTGGTTGCGTTCAGTATTCCTAAAGAGTACTCGACTAAAGTGACATTGGCGCCTGAAAGCGCTGGTAAGACCTCTGCGGGAGGTATGGGAGCATTGGCGGCCATGGCCGGGATTAATTTGGGTGGAGCTTCGGCCGGAGAGGATGCGTTGTCGCCCGAGTTATATCCTGATATTGTTAAGTCAACACCTTTTCTGTTGGAGCTGTTTGATGTAAAGGTTAAGGATCAGAAAGGCAAAGTAGATACAACCTTATATGCTTATTTGGACAAGTACCAGCGTTCGTCTTGGATGGGGGCTGTGGTCTCTGCTCCATTCAAGGCTTTGGGGTGGACACTCTCTTTGTTCAAGGATAAGCCGGAGAAGAGAGAAGGTAAAATTGATCCGTTCCACCTGACGGTAGATGAAACAAGGGTGGCTGAGGCATTGAGCAAGCGCATCTTGGTTACCATTGATAAAAAAACAGGCGTTACCACTTTAGAGGTAACTATGCAAGACCCTTTGATTTCAGCTTCGTTGACAGATACGGTCATGCACTGTTTGCAGAACTATATCACAGACTATCGTACCAATAAAGCCCGTCATGATTTAGCCTTCACGGAAAAACTTTATAAAGAAGCAAAGGCTGATTATGAGGAAGCTCAAAAAAAATATGCTACTTTTGCAGATGCTAACCAAAACATTATTCTGTTGAGCTATCGTGCTGAGCAGGAACGTTTGAAGAACGAGATGGAGTTGGCATATACCGTTTATACACAGGTTTCCGGGCAGTTGCAGATGGCGAGAGCCAAGGTTCAGGAAATCACTCCGGTATATACGGTTGTGCAGCCGGCCACAGTGCCATTGCGTGCTGCTAAACCGAATAAGATTATGATCCTTATCGGATTTGTATTCTTGGCGGGAGTAGGATGTGTTGGTTGGATACTATTTGTGAAAGATTTATTTAAGGAATGGAGAAAAGCAAGCAAAGCAATATGATAGCTAATAATGATATGAATCGTTGGTGTGCCCTGTATACGGCGCCGAGGTCGGAACGTAAATTGATGCAGTGTTTGAATGAAGCAGGTTATGCTGCATTTTGTCCTATGCAAATCGTATTCAGGAAATGGAATGGCAAGACAAAGGAGGTATTCACTCCATTGTTTCCCGGTTTCCTTTTTGTAGAAGAAACAGCTGATGTGGCATCTTTTGTCGCATCGCAGAATGTGGCTCTTTTGGTAGATGCGGAAGGTAAGCGTTTGTCTGTTTGTGCTGAAAAGGCAGAGTTGGCCGCAGAATTCGCACATTTATTGAAATAATTATTATATAAACGCCTTTCTATCTTTCAGGCGTATCATACACACAGATTGCATGTATTTGAAAATAGTGAATACATGCAATCTGTGTATTTAGCACTCAAACATCCGGCTTCGTGCCAGCATGCAGGCTCCTACAACGCCGGCTTTATCTTTGAGTTTGGAAACAGTGATAACAGTATCCTGATTAACCAGATTCAAAGAATATTTTTTTATCGCAGTCTTTATTGGTTGTGTGATATAGTCTTCGGTCAGGGATAATGTTCCTCCGATGATCACTAATTCCGGATTTAATATATTGATTAATCCGGCAATCTGCTTACCCAATTTCTGCCCGATTTCTTCTACTATTTCAATGCATAATAAGTCCTCTTTGTTGACGGCCTCAATAATTTCATCTAATGTAAGTGAGCAGTTTTGGGCATCGATGCGGTCGGAGAGGATAGAACTTTCTCCTTTTCTTACGCGTTCCAGCAGTATGCGGTATAAGGCAGAGCCTGACGCTTCGGTTTCGAGGCATCCTTTTTTTCCGCAATGGCAGAGGATTTCATTGTCAAAGACATTGATGTGTCCGAATTCTCCGGAGAATCCCGATTTGCCGGTATATACTTTGCCGTCAATGATGATACCTATGCCCAATCCCCAACTGACATTAACGAAGATGATATTCTTTTCTCCTTTGACGCATCCCTGCAAGTATTCGCCGTATGTCATTGCGCGGGTGTCATTATCGATGCAAACCTGATATCCGATCTTTTCTGTCAACACCTCTGCCAGCGGTCGTTCGGAGAAATTGAATTGGCTGAAGCTGTATCCGGATTCAGGGTTGACACGCCCCGATATATTGATGTTGATATTCAATATTTTGTCGGTATTAACCTTTGCCTTCTTTATGAAAGAGCCGATGAGGTTGCATAGCTCTTCCTTTGCTTCCGGGGTGTTTTCAAACTTATACGGAATGTTCATCTTTAATTCCATCATGTCTCCCTTGAAGTTGATGAGACCGATGTTGACAGCGAATCTTTTAATGTCTACTCCGATAAAGTATCCGGACTCCGGATTTAAGCCATACAGGCTAGGGTGTCTTCCGCCGCTTGTCTCCAGTTTGCCATAATCGTTGATATAGCCGTCTTCGTACATTTCACCGATGAATTTGGTAACTGTGGGGATGCTTAGATCTAATTCTTTGGATAAGTCGGTTATCGTTGAACTACCATTATATATATAATGTGTAATGATTCTCTTTTTTATAAGAGCATTCTTACTTCCCAGTTCAATCTCTTTCAAAAGTTGTTGTTTCATTATGCTTTCTCTTAATAGGACCATTACAAAGATACAAATTTTATCTATATCTTATTACTATAATAAAATAATTTATTAATTGTAGCTTAGATAATAAATTATTTAATATATTTGCTGCCGATATTACTATGTATAACATTTAATCTTGAAAACATGATTGTATCAAACTTGCAAAACAGTGGTAGGATAGAAAGTCTCCATCCTCAGTTTAAGCCTCTTTTTGACTATGTGAAGACACATGATTTGCTCCATGCCGAGTTGGGACGTATTGATATAGACGGAGACGATTTGTTTATAATGAACATCAATCCCGAATGTGTTCCACAGGATAAGCAAGTGCTTGAGGTTCACCGTATTTATATTGATGTGCACATCCTTTTGGAAGGAACGGAGAGAATTGGTTGGAAGGCTATTGAAGACGTAAAACAGGAAATCAAGCCTTACGATAAAGAAGGCGATTGCGCTTTGTATGCCGATCCCTCTACCACATGGGTGGATTTGCTTCCCGGTCAGTTTATGATTGTGTATCCGGAAGACCCTCATGCACCGGTTGTCGGAGCCGGAAATATTCGTAAACTTATTGCAAAAGTAAAAATCTGATTTTTTAAAATTACCCGGCATTATATTTCTGTGATTTTAATTATATTCGTGTATTTAATAAAATAATTTATTAAATATTTTGCATATAATAAAATAGTTAATATATTTGCGAAGTATCAATATCATTATTCTAATTATTATGAAAAACAAAAATGTATATCCTTGGATTGTAGTAGCGTTGCTTTGGGTGGTGGCTTTGCTTAATTATATGGATCGTCAGATGCTCTCTACTATGCAGGAAGCGATGAAGGTTGATATAGTGGAGCTGAATAAGGCGGAAGCATTTGGTGCGTTGATGGCTGTCTTCTTGTGGATTTACGGTTTTATGAGCCCTATTGCCGGTATGATTGCCGATCGTGTCAACCGTAAATGGTTGGTTGTAGGCAGTCTTTTTGTTTGGTCGGGCGTGACGTATTTGATGGGATATGCTGACAATTTTCATGAGCTGTATTGGCTACGTGCGGTGATGGGGGTGAGTGAAGCGCTTTATATTCCTTCCGCCTTGTCTCTGATTGCAGATTGGCATCAGGGTAAGTCGCGTTCGTTGGCCATTGGGGTGCACATGACGGGGTTGTACGTGGGGCAGGCTATCGGTGGTTTTGGCGCCACTGTTGCTGCAATCTTTTCTTGGCACTCCACTTTCCACTGGTTTGGTATCGTAGGAATGATATATTCTGTTGTCTTGATATTTCTGCTAAGGGAGAATCCCGATCGTATGATTGCGGAACAGCAATCTTCCACAGCGGTTAAGGATAAAAAAACATCGTTGTTTGGCGGGTTGAGCATGTTGTTCTCTACGTGGGCATTTTGGATTATCCTCTTTTATTTTGCGGCTCCCAGTCTTCCGGGATGGGCCACAAAGAACTGGCTGCCCACTCTTTTCTCTGAAAGCCTAGGCATTCCTATGGCGGAAGCAGGTCCTATATCTACCATAACAATTGCTTTCTCTTCTTTCGTGGGTGTGATTCTTGGTGGAATCCTGTCCGACCGTTGGGTACAGAAAAACATTCGCGGGCGTGTCTATACGGGAGCCATCGGGTTGGGACTCACAGTTCCGGCATTGATGCTGTTGGGATTTGGAAGCAGTTTCGTGTCTGTCATTGGAGCAGGGTTGCTGTTCGGAATAGGTTTTGGAATATTCGATGCTAACAACATGCCTATCCTTTGCCAGTTTGTGCCGGCCAAATATCGTGGAACCGCTTACGGCATAATGAATATGACAGGAGTGTTTGCAGGAGCTGCCGTTACCCAACTATTGGGTAAGTGGACCGATGGCGGCAGTCTTGGTGAAGGGTTTGCGATGCTGAGCATTATCGTACTCATCGCTTTGGCCCTTCAGCTCTACTTTCTTCGTCCTAAGACAGACAATATGGAATGAATTTAAAATAAACTTATAACAATCTAATAAAGAAAATTATGGAAAAAATTATCGGATTAATTGATGCCCCTTTCACTCCGTTCTATGAAAATGGCGAAGTGAATTACGAGCCGATCGAGGCGTATGCAAAGATGTTACAGAAGAATGGCCTTCAGGGCGTGTTCATCAACGGTTCTTCCGGAGAGGGTTATATGCTCACTGAAGAAGAGCGCATGAAGTTGGCCGAACGCTGGGTGTCGGTGGCTCCCGAGGGCTTTAAGGTGATTGTGCATGTGGGCAGTTGCTGTGTAAAAGCAAGCCGCATGCTTGCCGAACATGCTCAAAAGATAGGGGCATGGGGCATTGGCGCTATGGCTCCTCCTTTCCCGAAGATCGGCCGCATCGAAGAGTTGGTGAAGTATATCGAGGAAATTGCTGCCGGTGCACCTTCTCTGCCTTTCTATTATTATCATATTCCGGCATTCAATGGCGCTTTCCTTTCTATGGTGGGTTTGCTGGAAGCTGTTGACGGCCGGGTGCCTAACTTCGCCGGAATCAAATACACTTTCGAGAGCCTGTACGAGTACAACCAGTGCCGTTTGTACAAGGACGGCAAGTATGACATGCTTCATGGGCAAGACGAAACAATTCTTCCTTGTCTTGCTATGGGAGGTGCACAGGGCGGTATCGGCGGCACTACCAACTATAACGGTAAAGAACTTGTGGGTATTATCGAGGCTTGGAAAGCCGGTGATCTTGCATTGGCACGCGAACGTCAGAATTTCTCTCAGGAGGTCATTAACGTAATCTGTCATTTCCGCGGCAACATTGTGGGGGGCAAACGTATAATGAAGCTCATCGGGCTTGACTTGGGCAAGAACCGCACTCCTTTCCAGAATATGACTGACGAGGAAGAACAGCGTATGAAAGCCGAACTTGAAGCGATTGATTTTTTTAGCCGTTGCAATAAATTCTAAATTCAGTAAAAGATGAATGTGACAGATTATTTACAAACTTGGGCAGCATCCTATAAAGAGGACTTTGTGAATAATATCATGCCGTTCTGGATGCGATACGGTCTCGATCATAAAAATGGAGGGGTCTATACCTGCCTTGATCGTGACGGTCGTCTGATGGACACCACTAAATCCGTATGGTTTCAAGGGCGTTTCGGTTTTATAGCTGCTTATGCTTATAATCAGATAGAGCAGAATCCCGATTGGCTGGCGGCTTCCAGAAGTTGTATAGACTTTATGGAGAAGCATTGTTTTGACAAAGACGGCCGTATGTTTTTCGAGGTGACCGAAGAAGGATTGCCGCTTCGCAAACGTCGTTACGTGTTCTCTGAGTGTTTTGCAGCTATTGCGATGTCGGAATATGCTCTTGCCTCAGGTGATAGGACTTATGCGGAAAAGGCATTGGATCTTTTTAAGAGGATATTGAGAAATCTTGCCACCCCCGGTTTGTTGGAACCCAAATACCTGCCTACATTGCAGGCCCGCGGGCATTCCATAACCATGATTCTCATCAATACAGCTTCCCGTATTCGGGCAGCCATTTCCGATCCGATACTCGACACTCAAATCAATGAATCCATTGCTGCTATCCGTCGCTATTTTATGCATCCCGAATTTAAGGCATTGCTCGAAATGGTAGGGCTTGACGGAGAACTCATTGACACTTGCAACGGTCGTGTCATCAATCCGGGACATTGCATAGAAACAGCGTGGTTTATTCTCGAAGAAGCCAAACACCGACATTGGGATAAGGATCTGGTTCAGATGGGAATCCGGATTCTCGAATGGTCTTGGGAATGGGGATGGGATAAGGAATATGGCGGTATCATCAACTTCCGCGATTGCCGTAATTTCCCCGTACAAGACTATTCTCAAGATATGAAGTTCTGGTGGCCGCAGACGGAGGCCATTATTGCTACTCTTTACGCTTATCAAGCTACTTGTGACGAAAAATACCTTGATATGCACCGACAGATTAGTGACTGGACTTATGCTCATTTCCCCGACAAAGAATATGGCGAATGGTATGGCTATCTTCATCGTGACGGTACGGTGGCACAGCCGGCTAAGGGCAATATATTCAAGGGGCCTTTCCACATTCCGCGCATGATGATACGTAGTTATACCTTATGTAAGGAAATACTTTAGTTAATCTTAATTACCTATTTATAATTCAAATTTTAATTCTATGAAGCAGTATCTATTGACACTATTTTGTTTGTGTGTATCTATGATAGCACTGGCACAGCAAAAGACGATTACCGGAACGGTGATCGATGCCAACAATGAACCCGTAATTGGAGCCTCTGTTTTAGAAAAAGGGACTTCCAATGGTACTATTACGAATCTTGATGGAGAATACTCCTTATCTGTATCTGCTGGAGCAACTTTGGTTTTTAGCTATATTGGTTATAAAACACAAGAAGTATCAATTGGCAATAAAACAACAATAAAAATTACTCTGGTTGAAGATTCCGAGCAATTGGACGAAGTAGTAGTCGTTGGCTATGGTGTACAGAAAAAATCAAGTATGACTGCGTCAGTAGCTTCTGTTTCAGCGAAAGAAATTAATAAGTTAGTTACTTCTAATGTAACTTCGGCTCTCCAAGGACGTACGCCGGGCGTTGAAGTTTTGCAGAATGGTGGTGAAGCAGGTGCAGATGTTAGTATATTGATACGTGGTGCGGGTACTTTTGGCTCTACTGAACCTCTGTATATAATAGATGGTGCAGTAAGTAACAACGGTATTAATTCACTGAATCCTAATGATATTTCATCTATTGAAATATTGAAAGATGCTTCCGCTGCTGCTATATATGGATCGCGTGCATCTAATGGTGTTGTGTTGGTTACTACAAAAAGTGGGAAGAGTGGTAAAACTGTTGTAGAAATCAATGGTTCTTTTTCCTACCAAACTCCTACAAAGATGCTGGATTTTATGAATGCTGAACAATGGAGAACTTTTGCCAATCAGGTAGCTGATAACAGCCCAGCTTTTGATCGTGCTCCGCAGAATGTGAATCCTACCAATCCGAATCTAAGTACAGATTGGCAAGATTTATATTATCAAAATGCTGCAATGTGGAACTTGAGTGCGGCTATCTCTGGAGGTGGTGAAAACTCAACGTTTAGCACGAGTATCGGTTACGCTAATCAAGATGGTATTATCATCCAGTCTAATTATGAAAAATATAATGCACGTGTTAATGGTACTTATAAAAAAGGACGTTTCACAATAACGGAAAACCTTTCTATTGCGCATACCAGTAAACAATCACCTCCGGCAGGACGTAGCATTATGTTACCTACAATTCCTGTAAAAGACGAATTGGGACGTTATGTCTCTACACCTCTTTTGGATGGTTATTCAATTACCCAGTCGGATATAACCAATCCGTTGGCTTCTATTTATGCTCGTGATAATTATACGAAAAAAACAGATATAACTGGAAGTTTGAGTATCGGGGTAGATATTTGGAAAGGAATCAAGTATAAATTGAATTTAGCCGGAAGTTATTTGAGCACTCATGGATATACACATACTCCGGCTTTTGCTTCCTATTGGGATGAAAATGGAACTCCTAATTCTAATTTTAGCCAGCCCTATACTTCTTTGTCAGAATCAAGAGGAGAAAGTTTCAATTATACAATTGATAATTTGCTAACCTATAATGGAACATTTGGCGGTCATACTTTTGACGTACTTTTAGGTACCAGCTGGATGCGGGAATTTTACCGTACTATGTCTATTGATAGCGGTGTGAGCGATTTGGGTGCTCCTGCTGTAACGACTTATAATGGTGCAGGTACAGTTGGTTCCAATGAATTGAATTCTGCCCTACTTTCTTTCTTTGCTCGTTTGAATTATGATTATAAAAATCGTTATTTACTGTCATTGAGTATTCGTAGTGATGAATCTTCAAAGTTTGCTAAAGGTAATAGAGTTGGTTACTTCCCTTCTGTATCAGTAGGTTGGAATATTCATCAAGAAGAGTTTTTTAAAGTACCCTGGATGTCAAAGTTGAAAATTCGTGGTAGTTATGGTGAATTGGGAGCTAACTTTATAGACCCTTATTCTTTCCTGTCATTGGCTTACGGACCTGTTCCAACAATCTTTAATAACAAGCGTCAGTATGGGTATGTAACCCGTTTAGCTCAAACCAACCTAACATGGGAGACGGCTGTTTCATCGAATATTGCTATTGAAATGGGATTTTTGGATAATGCCTTGAATTTTACGGCAGAATATTTTATGAGACGTAATAATGACTTGTTGGCTCCATTGGAATCTCTTCCTTCTTCAGGACAAACAATTATTATTAATGATGGTGATCTTCCTTATTATAACACTGCATCTGTGGAAAATAAAGGCTGGGAGTTTACTTTGGGTTATCGCAAGGCATGGGACAAATGGAGTGTAGATGTACAGGGAAATATCTCTTTCTTGGATAACAAAGTACGTAAATTAGGAGAAGGAGTACAACCTATTCGTGGAAATTTGATGAGTTCTAAGTTTGCAGATCGCCCCACTATTACAAAAGAAGGATTGCCTATTGGATCTTTCTATGGATATAAAGTAGTTGGACTTAGCGATAAGGGTGATTTCTTGTTTGAAAGTGCTGATGGTAAAGGTAAACCTGCTGGTGAAGTCAGTGAAACAGATAAACAGGTGCTTGGAAATCCTACTCCGGACTTTACTTATGGGTTGAATGTAAACGTTGGCTATAAGAATTGGGATTTGACAGCTTTCTTCCAAGGCACGCAGGGGAATGATATATTTGCTGCTGCTAAGTATCAAATTTACTTCAACTATGATAATAATACATTGGTAAATGCCATGAATTCATGGACGCCTTCTAATACGAACACTTCTTTACCAATAGCAAAGACTGACAATTTTAATGGTGGTAATTCTTTGCCGAGCAGCTTCTACATTGAGGATGGTTCTTATTTCCGTTGCAAGAATTTGCAAATAGGTTATACTTTTGATAAAAAACTTTTGAAGAAAACAGGTTTTATTGAGTCTGCACGTTTATTTGCAGGTGTTCAGAATCTGTTTACTATCACTAACTACTCTTTGTATGATCCGGAAGTTAGTAGCAATACTCTTTTTGATAGAGGCATAGATGGTCTATATCAAGATGCTCCAAAGGTAAATGCAAGAGTTTACAATTTTGGCTTTAATTTAACCTTCTAAAAAGTTATAATATGAGAAAATATAATAAACTGATTATTTGGGCATTGGCAGTAATAGGAGTGTCATTAAGTTCATGTGATGATATTTTTGAGAAGCTTGCAGTTAATCCGAATCAACAGGATGTGAGTTCTTTCTATAATACACCGGAGAATATAAACAAGGGTGTAGTGGGAATTTATTCTTATATAACAACTCCTCGTGCTATGGGCGTTTCAGCTACTCGTCTTATGGCTAATCGTGGAGATGAAAGTAGCGATCGTACAGATTATGGAGTTCCCGGGCAATATAATGCTTCATTGACTTCTTCTTGGTACACGATTGTCCAGCCCTATCAGTTGTTTTATACGGCAGCTTCACAAGCATGTCAAATGATTGAAGTAATTCCGGACGTGGAGTTTTCTAATGAAAAGTTGAAAAATGCCTATTTAGGTGAAGCCTATTTTCTGCGGGCTTTCTCTCATTGGTTCCTGTTCTTGAATTTCCGTAATATTCCTCTGATGGAGCATTTTCCCAAATCCTCTAAAGATTATAAGCCGCAATCGGCTCCGGAAGATACATGGGATTTTATTATCTCCGATTTGAAAAAAGCAAAAGAACTGTTGCCTAAGAAAGGCTTTTGGACCGGTGATAATATAGGGCGCGTAACGAGTGCTGCTGCTACAGCTTTGTTAGGTAAGGCTTATCTGTATCGTAGCGGAATAGAAAAATATTATGGAAACTCGTCAACTACTTATTATGATGAAGCTGCTGCCTGCTTTGACGAAATAATCAAGGGTGATCATGGTGATTATAAATTGATGGCGAATTACAATGACAACTTTAGAGTAGCTACTGAGAATAACGATGAATCTATCTTAGAGTTTCAATTTTTGGGAGATGCAGTTAATACAGGGTTCAATCCGGGTATGCCTGAAAGTGGTGTATGGAGAGATCCGCGCGGCAATCAACCTCCTTCATTGATCTCCAATAATGCCCACGTTATCCATCAATGGGTGTATGATACTTTTGTTGCTTCTAAAGATAAGAATGGAAAAACCGATTCACGCATGTTTGGGACTTTGATCTTTGATGACACCGCTGCTGAAATCCATGCAAAGCAAGGTGATAAGGTTACTGTTTTTGACGGAAGATCATTTAATGACTATTACTATGCAGAGAAGGGTGGGGTAGTGACTAAAGGCTTTGCCATTGTTAGTAGTCAAGCAGGTAATTATAAGTCAGCTTGCCGTAAGAATATTGATTGGACTCTTCCAAGTAAAAATCCCGGTAATAATATGTGGATTGGCAATCTTCGTGCCAATGGTTTGAATTATACGTATATCCGTTATGCAGATGTATTGTTGATGTATGCAGAAGCTGTTGTTTCTGGTGGAAAACAAGGTAAACTTACAGCTTTGGAAGCAGTGAATGAAGTTCGTGCTCGTCCAAGTGTGAACATGCCTGCATTAGCGTCTGTGGATATGGCGGCCATCGAACATGAACGCATCTTGGAACTTACTCAAGAAGGACACCGTTTCTATGATCTTCTCAGATGGGGGAAAGTTGCCGAACGATTTGCGGAATTGGATGCTATTGATCCTAATTTTAAGCAGTATAACACATCTGCTTATTTGGGATTCCAAAAAGGACGTGACGAATGGTTACCTATTCCTATTGATGAAGTAGAAGGCAATCCGTATATTACGGAGAATAATCCGGGTTGGAATTAAATTTATGAATGAAAGAGGGGAAACCCTCTTTCACTTACTTATTTATTTAATATAATGATTTTTATGCGAAAAACTTTATTGAGCTTACTTTTTTGGGGAGGAGCAACTTTGACATTTGCCCAAACTTTACATAATGGTATTACACTTCCTGAACAGTGGCCGCCTCGGCGTCCGGCGCCGACTGTCCGTAAAGAGATGCCGGTGCCATATTTGGATAGTAAACCGACAGTGATTCCGATCAACACAGGGCGTCAGCTATTTGTTGATAACTTCTTGGTTAAAGAAACAAACTTGGAAAGTGTATATCATACTCCTAATTACTATGCCGGAAACCCTGTATTGGAACCGGATAAAGAATGGGAAAAAACGATTCAAGGTGCTTTATATGCCGCTCCGTTCAGTGACGGTATTTGGTATGATGATAAAGATGGAAAATATAAGATGTGGTATCTGGCCGGTGCAGGGTCTATTCATAAAGATGAAAAGCAGACTTTCTATACCTGCTATGCGGAGTCAACAGATGGGAAACATTGGGAAAAGGTGAATCAGGATATAGTTCCCGGAACAAATATTGTGGATACTTGTAATCGTGATGCTGCCACAGTATGGTTGGATCGTGAGGAAAAAGATCCTTCAAAACGTTGGAAATTCTTTAATATAGAACGTCGTCCCGGTGACCGCCGTTGGCAGGTGGTTTTGAAATATTCGGCAGATGGTATTCATTGGAGCAGAGGTGTGGCACAATCGGGAGACCAAGGAGACCGCACTACTGCTTTCTATAATCCGTTCACCCGGAAATGGGCGTTAAGTATGCGTGCCGGTACGCCTGTGTCAAGTCGTTCACGTTATTATATTGAACATAGCGACCCTGAAATGTTAGTCAGTTTGGCACATAGAACCCGTAAAGATGCTGATGATAAGTTTATTGTATATTGGTTTACACCGGATGATAAAGAGTTGCGCCATGAAAAGTATCCGGAAGTAGAACCGGGTATATATAATTTCGATGCAATCCCTTATGAAAGTATCATGTTGGGGTTCTATTCAGCATGGGCAGGGCCTGAAAATCGTGTATGCGAGCGTGACGGTATTCAAAAACGGAATATTATTTCTTTGGGATACAGTCGTGATGGCTTCCATTTCTCCCGTCCTACTCATCAGCCTTTTATGAATGTGAATGAAACGGATGGAGCATGGAACTGGGGTAATATGCAATCTGTCAATGGTGTTCCTCTGATTGTAGGCGACTCTCTTTATTTTTATGCAAGTGGTCGCAGATTAAGTAAGATCATGTGGGATAGTCATACTTCAACTGGTTTGGCCACTCTGCGTCGAGATGGCTTTGTATCTATGCATGCCGGTAAGAAGGAGGGATATTTGACAACAGAAACATTGTCTTTTGATGGTAAATATTTGTTTGTAAATGCAGATGTAAGGGCTGGTAAACTTGCAGTAGAAGTCTTGGATGAACAGGGAATGCCTATTGAAGGCTTTGGCGTGAAAGATTGCGTTGTTATGCGAAAAGAGAACTCCACCAAATATCTTGTAACGTGGAAGAATCAGAAGGACTTAGCTACTTTAAAAGGAAAGAATATACATTTGAAATTCTATCTGACTAATGGTGATTTATATGCTTTCTGGATATCGCCATGGAGTAGTGGAGAAAGCCGCGGATATACAGCTGGAGGAGGTCCGGGGTTAAGTTCTGCCGGTATAGATTTACGGTAGTTTTCAATATATAAATTATAAATAGAGGTTTTACAGTCCATCAATAAGCGTTTTGTTTACCGAATATGGTAGGTGTTTCTATTATATTCTATTGTGAAAGCGGTTTAGAGAAAGACTGTAAAACCTTAGTTTATTTAATAACAAATAGCCATGAAAAAATGTAGTAAATTGAAAGTTTTGGCATTGGCAATAATTAGCTTATCGCTAAATTCTTGTGATGATATTTTTGATAAACTTGCTGTTAATCCTAACCAACAAGATGTAGCCTCTTTTTATAATACCCCTGAAAACATAGACAAAGGAGTTAAAGGGATTTATTCTTATCTCACTACTCCTCGTGCCTTAGGATGCAATGTTACCCGAATTTTGGTAAATCGCGGCGATGAAGAAAGTGATCGTGTAGAACTTGTGGGGCAATACTGCCCGGCATTGACTTCGTCTTTAAGTTCAGTGGTCGATTCTTATGCAATGTTCTATACCGCTGCTTCTCAAGCTTGCCAAATGATTGAAGTTATTCCCAATGTGGACTTCTCTAATGTGGCTCTGAAAAATGCTTATTTGGGTGAAGCGTATTTATTGCGGGCTTTTGCCCACTGGTATTTGTTCCTCAATTATCGCAATATTCCTTTGATGGAACACTTCCCTAAATCGTCAAAAGATTACAAGCCCCAATCAGTTCCGGAAGATACATGGAATTTCATTATTTCCGATTTGAAAAAAGCAAAAGAGTTGTTACCAAAGAAAGGTTTTTGGAAAGGTGACAATATAGGACGTGTTACGGGGGCTTCTGCCGCTGCTATGCTGGGTAAAGCCTATCTGTATCGTAGTGGAGTTGAAAAATATTATGGAAATTCCTCGGTTACTTATTATGACGAAGCAGCTGGATGTTTTGACGAAATAATCAGGGGAGATTATGGAATTTATAAATTAGTTGATGATTACAATGATAATTTCAAGGTTGCTACCGAAAATAATGATGAATCTATTTTGGAATTTCAGTTTTTGGGTGATCCGGTGAACACCGGATTTAATCCCGGAGTATCGAATAGTGGCGTGTGGAGAGACCCGCGTGGAACACAGCCACCTTCATTAATATCCAACAATGCTCACGTAGTTCATCAATGGGTATATGATGCATTTGTTGCTTCCAAAGATAATGACGGTAAAACTGATTCCCGTATGTTTGGTACGCTGGTCTTTGATGATACAGCTCCTGAAATTCATGCAAAATCCGGTGATAAAGTGTTGGTTTTTGACAATAAAAGATTTAATGAGTATTATACAAAGATTGAAAACGGTGTCGAAGTAAAAGGATTTGCTATTGTCAGCCCTCAGGCCGGAAAATATAAATCTGCTTGCCGTAAAGGATTGGACTGGACATTACCTACTAAAAATCCGGGAAATAACATGTGGATTGGTAATCTTCGGGCCAATGGTATGAATTACACATATATTCGTTATGCAGACGTATTGCTGATGTATGCAGAAGCTGTGCTTTCGGGAGGAAAACAGGGAAAGTTGACATCCTTGCAAGCTGTGAACGAAGTTCGTGCACGTAAAAGTGTTAATATGCCTGCATTGCCATCTGTTGATATGAAGGATATTGAGTATGAGAGAATTCTTGAATTAACAGGTGAAGGACATCGCTTTTATGATTTACTTCGTTGGGGTAAAGTTGCTTCGCGTTTCCATGAATTGGAACTTTCAGACCCTAACTTTAAGCAATATAACACGTCCGAATATTTAGGTTTCGTAGAAGGAAAGAATGAATGGATGCCTATTCCTGTCGATGAAGTGGAAGGTAATCCATATATTACGGGAAATAATCCGGGATGGAATTAATTTTATATATTGATTATTTCATGAGAATTAGGCGTACTTGAATGTATGCTTTGGCTGTGGGCTAACTTTAGCTGATAAGTTATACTGTCAATTGATAACTATATTTATGGAGAAAGGAGGAGAATTATATAATGGGATATTGATTTTGTAAATGTTAAATCTAAAACAGATGTGCTTATGAAAAAACTGTTAATAATAGGCCTTTGGGGGATAACATCTTTGTCTTTTGCACAGGATCGGAATTTCTCTGCTATAAATCCTGCCTTGTTCTCTTATTCGACCGAAGATGTATATATAAATCCTCCCTTGAAACATAATGAGGGAAGCCACTTATTATCGCCCGACCCTAAACGATACCCTTGGGAAGAACGTTTGGAGAATGGGATGCCTAATGCTATGGTTGACGAGGCAGGTAATGTCTCGGTTTATTTCTCCAGTTTTCTGATTTTTTCTCCTACTCCTCCTTCAAGGGTCGGTGTAATGGCTTTTACTAATACTACTTCCAATCTTTCTTCATGGACGCGTCCTGATCTTGGGCTATATTGGTATAATGCTGCCGGTAAAACAGCTGATGAAAAAATCACTCCCACTTATCAAGCAGGTTATCAGAATACTAATCTTGTGGCTGTTGATATTGAAAGTTTAGGTATCTATGATGATGGAAGTACTTCTAAGCCTATAAAATTAATATATATGCCCCAGCGTGAATTTCAATATAGGTTTCTTGGTGCTTATGAGATGGATCGTAGTTTTACTTCAGCAGGTATATTGTCCGGATTTACAGCTATGAAGAGTGATCGTAAACAGAAACAAAAAGTGCTGACTTTCAGAAATATCAATGCGGATACCCACATGAATTGGATGAAACATCGTGGGAAATATTATTTTACTTCCCGTGTAAATTCACGCAGGTCTGCTTTGAAACCGGGTGAAACTCCCCCATTTGCTACCGAGCCTAGAAAACGTTTCCGCAGAAATACTATAACAGAGTTGGGAGGGCAGATAACATCTAAAAGTGTAGATTACAATGTTGTCTTAGATTACTCAACCAAACAGTGGGAACCTTATAGTATGCAGCCATTCCGTTTACCGGGGTTTGAGAAAGATATTTGGATGGGACTGGCAACTATGTATGGCGTAGAAGGCTATCCAAGTTTGGAAAAAAAGCAAAGAACAGAGCTTGTGATTTCAAATAATGGGAAAGACTGGTATTATTTAAAGCCCGGTACTCCTTTTTTGGATAATGGAACAAATCCACAAGCGGACGATTTTGGGTGTGTCAATATTGCTACTCCTGTATATCATACTAAATTTCATACAGGAAGAAACCCGCAAGACCCTTTCTTTTTTTATGCATCTTCAAAGATACGGCATGAGGAGGGGCGTAATCCGGGAATTTCATTGGCTACTTCAAAATATGGAAAATTGGCAGGTTTGAAAGCAGCTGCCGAAAAAGTGTTTTATTCGTTGAGCCCTTTCGCTTCTACGGAAGTAACCGTTGCCGAGATGCCTAAATTTTCTCTAAAGAATGCTTTTGCTATTAATGCTGAATTTTTCCCATTTATCTTGGGGGATATAACAGATGATCCGAGGGATAAGACATTGGCGCAGTTGAACAGCTACGTACTTGTACGCATGTTTACTTATGAGCAAGAAGCTGCCCATGGATTAGGAGCTTATTTAGGAGGGGTGTTTGGTAGTTCGGTAGCCGGTACGCATAATGTTTCTGATAATTATGAAGCTGTTTCTTATATTTCCGGGGGAGTAAACGGAACAACAAAAAAAGCCTTACTAATGTATTTGAAGGCGTGTTCTGATAAGGAACCGACAAAGATTATTTCTTTAAAAGATTTTGCAGAGATTCCCATTGTTCTTGAAACAAGAGTTAAAAATGCCGTTTTCTATGGAGTAAAGTTTAATCAGGCTGAAAATCATACTGTATCTGTGAATGTAGATGCCGCTAATGATTTCTCACCTTCGGGTATATGGAATTTTCAACCCTCTTCACCTGTGTTTGAAGACTGTTATGTTGCAGACTTTTCATCGTTAAAGCGGATTCCTAATCAAATTATTCCTACTTGTATGGAATCTGGAGCGATGGCTTTGAAAGTTACTCCACAAGCTGCATCTTATGACCAGACTATAATACGAATGTTGGGAGACGAGGATAACTTTTTATCTATGGATTATTTGTCTAATGGAAGTCTTAGGTACCACATGGTGAAGGAAGGAACAGACTATTTGAATATGCAGATTGCACCACCTGCCGGGAAAACCTTTCAAGGAAAGGAGGTTGAAGTGACGATTGAGGCAGTAAAACTTGGCAAACGGAAATATTATAAAGGATATAAAGAGGAAACTACAATTATGAGGGTGAGTTGCCCAAGTTTGAATTATGAGAAAATAATACCTCAAGATATCATATGGAAGTTTAGAAGAGAAACTCCAACTCCTGTTGATAGTTCCTATGCAAGAGGATATGCTTATCTGCCTTTTTCTGCATTTGTAGGCAATATGGATAAAATAATAGTGGGAGGAAGTTCTGAGACTTGTACAAACAAGTTTGTCGGTCCTATTCATCAGATACAGATTTCTCCGCGACTGCCTGCTGATAATGCCCGTAATAATTGGCATCATACTCATTCGGAAGCTATTATCTTTTCGGAGAACTTGAAGAAAAGGAAAGTTGAATAGCTTAGAGAATGTAAGGTTGTCTTTAGCTAAAAAAAGATGAAGTATAATTTAAAACTGAAAAACGATGAAAAGACATATTTTATTTATTTGTTTGATATGCGGATTTTATTCCGGTTTGAATGCACAGGCGTATTATAATATGTGGCGTGGTCAGGGACAGGCTGGCAAGTATGATTGGATTGCTAACTTGTCGCTGAGGACCTGGGACAGTGTTGCGGGGATAGACTTTACTACTAACAATGTGTGTCGTGGATTTGTCAACGAAAGTGGGTGCTGGGGATTTTTGAGACCCGGAAGCTCATCAAATCCATTGTGGTTGAGTGCTGCTATTGTTGGAATCCCCAATCTGACAGTGGGAGCCGAAGGAATGATTTGCGCTGAAGAGTTATTAGTCAGAAGTCTGGGACCTGTGTCAGATGCTTCTCTCGGATTTACGGCCAAGAATGGTGCGGCTACCATTATATCAAACGGAGATTATCAAAACCTGCATATAAAGTCTTCTTTGGGGAAGAAAATATATCTGTATGGCAAAGTCTTTTTCGATGAAAAACATTGGGCTTCTTTGGGAGCCGGGAGACATGACGATCCCACTATCAACAATCCTAATGCCAAGATGCTGCGTATAGGCGGTAACAACGGCATCGGCTTTTGGGGAAATGGAAAAGTGGAAGCCGACGATCTCCCTAATATGTTGATCTCTAAGGAAGGAAGAGTGAAAATCGGTTCGGTAGGCAATCCTCATAAAGTGAATATCGGAGGAGCAATATATTTGAAGCAAAAGAATGTGGAAACCCTTGTCGGAGTGAATAGCGATTCTACCTGTACATGGATTGGAACTCTCTCCAATCATGGTTTCCTCTTGGGTACGAACAAACGTAGCTGTTTCTACATAGACCCGACACAGCGTAATCTGTATGTAGGAATTACGGAAGTGGAGGCAGCTCGAATACGTACGGACCTGAAAAATAAGTACGGCATGTTTGTCTATAAAGGCATCCTTTCCGAGGACTATGCCATTGCTCCGAAGTCAACTTGGGCGGACTTTGTCTTTTCGCGCAACTACAACCTGAAACCGCTGGAAGAAGTGGAATCTTTCATTGCTGAAAACGAACATCTTCCGGATGTTCCGTCGGCTGCCCAAGTGGCTGAAGAGGGCTATTCGCAACATGATATGAATAAGGTGCTGTTACAGAAAATTGAGGAACTGACGCTGTACATCATTAAGCAACAAAAAGAGATAGACGAATTGAAAACAAGATAATAAGTCTTTACGAATGTGATGCGTCGGATGATGACTCCCATACTCAGGGTATCTCAGTCGTATACTGAGATACCCTAAGTATACGACTGAGATAGGTTCTGTATACGACTGAATCAGCCTATTCCGTTTACCTTGATAATCAGTTAGTTGCAAAAGGATGTTTTAATGGTAATAAATCTTTTCAATTAGATAGGGGAATATGAATCAGCCCCGACTTTTGGTTCATGTCAATAACAATGTATAAAAAATGAAGAAAGTGATTAGTTTGTCCATCATGCTGGCATTTGTCCTGATGATGAAAGCGCAAGAAAAAGTGTATCAACCCACCTGGGAGTCATTGGACAGCCGTCCTGTGCCGTCATGGTTCGGCAATGCCAAGTTCGGGATATTTATCCATTGGGGACTGTATTCTGTGCCTGCTTGGTCGCCGAAAGGTACGTATGCCGAATGGTATAAGCATTGGTCGGACAAGAAGGACCTTTTTGGAAATGGGGATTTTAAGGGTGATGAGGTGTATGAATATCACAAAAAAATGTATGGAGAGAAGAGCTATGCCGATTTTGCAGCCATGTTCAAAGCTTTGGACTACAACCCTGTACAATGGGCGGAACTGTTTGAGAAAGCAGGAGCCAAGTATGTGGTGCTTACCACAAAGCATCACGACGGCTATGCACTGTGGCCAAGCAAGGAGGCTACACGCGATTTCGGGCGGCCTTGGAACAGTATGGATATCGGCCCTGGAAGAGACCTTGTGGGAGAGTTTACGGAAGCTGTCCGCGGCAAGGGGCTGAGAGTGGGGTTGTATTATTCCATGATAGAGTGGGACAGTCCGCTGTGCATGCGCGGAAGAATGGACAGCTATGTGAAGGAGCATCTGTTTCCGCAGTGCAAGGAGCTGGTTACCAACTATAAGCCGGACTTGCTTTGGTCGGACGGAAATGGCGGATACTCGGAAGATATTTATAAAATAAAGGACTTTCTGGCATGGCTGTATTCGGCAACGGATGTAAAGGACAAAGTGGTGGTCAACGACCGGTGGGCCAAAGGCATGAAGCATGTGCATGGGGATTTCTTCACTTCGGAATATAGCACATCCGACTTGGACGTGGAAAAACCTTGGGAGGAATGTAGGGGTATCGGCTTCTCTTTCGGATTGAACCGGAATGAAGATATTGAGGACTATTCTTCGCCCAAGGGGCTGGTGCTGACTTTGACTAACATTGTTGCCAGAGGTGGCAACCTGTTGTTGGGCATCGCTCCGGATGCCAACGGAAAGATACCTCCCGTCATGCAGGAACGTCTGCTGCAAATGGGCAAATGGCTGGCTGTGAACGGTGAAGCCATTTACGATACGCATAAGTGGAGAGAGAGTTTCCAATGGTCGGCGGGTGCAAGAGAGGGATTGAAAAAGGGCAAGTATTACGTTAGCGGCGATGCCATCTTGGCTCAGACCGTATGTCCGGAAAAAGGGCAGGCTGTGAAGGAAGCCTTCTTCACCCAGTCCGCCAAGGGGGATGTGTATGCCATCCTGCCCGTCTTGAAAAGCGGAAAGTTCGTGTTGAAAAACATACAATCTACTAACAATACAAGAATCTCGATGTTAGGTTTGAATAAGACATTGCTTTGGAAACAAAAAGGCAAAAACATTGAGGTTACAATTCCTGTCATTGAATATGGAGAAGCTCCATGCGATTATGCGTGGACTCTCAAGCTGGAGAATGTGAAATAATATGTAGCTATGAAAAAAGTGACCGGCTTATTGATCATTGTGGCATTGGCCCTGATGGTGAAAGCACAAGAGGATGGGTATCGACTTGAAGCCGTAAAAGCGGTGAAAACAGTAAGTTTGCCAATGGCGGAAAAGCCCGGACAACTAAGAATGCCGATGGCTTACACCGACAGCATGGTGTTGCAACGTGACTGCCGCCTGCATATTCATGGTGAAGCGGCTGCCGGGGCAATGGTTACAGTGAGCATAGCCGGGCATTGCCGGGAAGCAAGAGCCGGTAATGATGGACATTGGGAAGTGAGCCTGCCACCTTTGCAGGCAGGAGGACCATATACGCTGACTGTGACAGACGGAGTATATCGGTTGCAATATAAAGATGTACTTGCAGGAGAAGTTTGGCTCTGTTCCGGACAATCCAATATGGCGTTTATGTTGAGAAATGCAATAGATGCCCAAAATGATATTCGGCAAGCGGCCAATGACCGAATCCGCTTGTTTGACATGAAACCTTCCCGACCGCTTAATTCGGTGGAATGGGAGAGTGATTTTTTGGACTCGGTAAACAATCTGCAGTATTATGCGTGCACAAAGTGGAGGACTGCTTCTCCGCAGTCGGTAGAAGATTTTTCGGCTGTGGCTTATTACTTTGGGAAAATGTTGCAGGATAGCCTGAAAGTTCCTGTGGGGCTGATATGCAATGCCATTGGCGGCTCTCCTACCGAGGCTTGGATAGACCGCGAAACCTTGCAACGTCAATTCCCGGTGATACTGAAAGATTGGATGCATAATGAACTTATTCAGGATTGGGTACGTGGCAAGGCTATCCGGAATCTTGGCAAGGCGGAGAATAAATCACAACGTCATCCTTTTGAACCTTGTTACTTGTTTGAGGCGGGAATTCTGCCTTTGGAACAGTTTCCGCTGAAAGGGGTAATTTGGTATCAGGGTGAATCCAATGCGCATAATGTGGCGGCTCATGAAACACTGTTCACCCTCCTTGTGAAGAGTTGGCGCAGGAACTGGAGCAATGATAATTTACCTTTCTATTATGTACAGCTTTCCAGTATGGACAGACCGTCATGGCCGCAGTTTCGTGATAGCCAAAGGAGATTGATGGGGAAAATCAAAAATACCGGTGTGGTCGTGTCGAGCGATCAGGGAGATTCCTTAGATGTGCATCCCAAGAATAAGAAACCGGTTGGAGAGAGGCTGGCTTATTGGGCGTTGAGTAAAACTTATGGGTGGAAGTGGATTGTTCCTTCCGGACCTCTGTTGCGTAATGCTGAATTTCGGAACGGATTCGTGTATGTGACATTCGATTACGGAGAGGGATTGCATGCCGCCGACGGAAAACCGTTGCGTGCATTTGAGGTAGCCGGAGTTGGAGGTAAATTCGAACCTGCCGTTGCGGAGATAGAAGGAAACTTCCTGAAAGTATATAGTGACAAAGTCAAGAATCCCCGTTATATACGTTACGCTTGGCAACCCTTTACACGTGCCAATCTGGTTAATGGTGCAGGGCTGCCGGCGTCTACGTTTATTGCCTCAAGGGGTGGTGCAGAGGAATGAGAATGACCTTTCGTGGCTGATTTTTTACTTCCTGTAATAATTATTTATAGGAAGTTGCCTTCTTGTCGGATAAATTATATAAATTTGTTATCTGAGATTCAAAAGATTCTCGGTATAGATATAAAACCTTGTAACTAATTGTAGAGTGATATGAAAGATTTGACAATCTCAAACATTGAAAGGCAGAATGTACTTAACAACCGTTTTGCGATTAGTAAGATACAAGAGCATCTTGATATTACAGGAATGCTCTTTGAGGGAGAATACCGCTTTACAAAAAAAATGGTTGCAGATTTTTATGAAGTAGAAGAGCGGACAATAGAACGTTATTTAGAAAAATATTCAGATGAATTATTTGCTAACGGTTATGCTTTATGTAAGGGTAAACATTTGAAAGAGTTGAAGTTACAATTTGCTCCCGTCATAAATGTCGGGAGCAAAACGACTCAGCTCGGATTGTTTAATTTCCGCTCATTTTTAAACATGGGCATGCTTCTTACAGAGAGTGAGCAAGCGAAGAAAGTTCGTAGTCTTATCTTGGATTTTGTAATTGCTACTATCAATGAAAAAACAGGTGGTGGAACGAAATACATTAACCGTAGGGATGTAAACTACCTACCTGCTGCAATAACAGAAGAGAATTATCGTAAAAATCTTACTTCTGCCATTAATCGATATGTGGACGGACACCACACCTACAAGTATTCTCAGATTACAGATTTTATCTACAAAGCTGTTTTTAAAGAGAATGCAAAGGAATACAGGGAAGTATTGAAGCTCGATTCAAAGGACAATGTTCGGCACACTCTATATGCAGAGGTACTATTGCATCGTCAACAGTTTTATGATAAGTAAAGACTATGATGAGGAATTGAAAATAGATATAGCCAATGCTATGAGCAATGACGAGTTAGGAATACAAGGCGAGGATTACGAACAATGAATGGAAAGCAATTGTAATTTTTAGATATGACAAGACTCTATCATGGTTCAAACGTTTATTTACAGAGGAGTAGTTCTGAACAACAGGCTATTATTGATAAGGTTATCACTTGGTAAAATGAAAATCAGTAGATTAGGCGGGAAAAACCGTCTAATCTACTGATGAAAATATCCTTTTGGAACCTTTTCTCTGTATATATGCTGAAATGTTTTATTGCTTAGTCAAACAGACTCTTGAACTTCTTGAAGATTTTTTCCTTGATGGAAGTGTTCGGCTTGAAGTTGTCCGAGCTTTCCATTTCTTCCAATGCTTTTTTCTCTTCTTTGTTCAGGGTTTCAGGGACATAGACGCTGACATTCACCAATAAATCCCCCGTTCCGTATCCGTTGACGTTGGGCAAACCTTTGCCACGCAGGCGGAGAACCTTGCCCGGTTGCGTACCCGACTCGATTTTCACCTTTACTTTTCCGTCAATGGTGGGTATCTCCACCGCACCGCCTAATGCTGCGGTTGGGAAGCTAAGGAGCAGGTTGTATATCAGGTCGTTTTCATCGCGGATCAGTTCCTTGTCCTGCTCTTCTTCTACGAGAATCAGCAGGTCGCCCGGCACACCGTTGTGCTTGCCTGCATTACCTTTGCCACCCATAGAGAGCTGCATGCCTTCGGCTACGCCTTTGGGAATGTTTACGGTAACGACTTCCTCACCGTACACGATACCTTCACCGGCACACTCCTTACACTTGTTCTTGATTACTTTGCCTTCACCGCCGCAGGTGGGACAGGTGGTGCGCGTCTGCATCGTTCCGAGAATGGTCTGCTGGTTGCGGATCACCGTACCGCTGCCTTTGCAAGTGGGGCAGGTCTCTGCACCTCCGTCTCCTTCGGCGCCGGTTCCATGACAGTGACTGCAAGGCACGTACTTTTTCAGCTTGAATTTTTTTTCTACTCCGGTAGAAATCTCCTTGAGGTTTAGTTTCACTTTGACGCGTAAGTCAGAGCCGCGATACCGCCGTTGCTGTTGTGCGCCTCCGCCGCCAAATCCGCCGAAACCACTGAAGCCGCCGCCAAAACCACCACTGTGTCCGCCAAATATGTCGCCGAACATGGAGAATATGTCATCCATGGACATGCCGCCGCTGAAACCGCCGAACGGACCGCCATTGCCGGCTGCGCCGCTCATTCCGGCATGACCGAATTGGTCGTAACGGGCACGCTTGTCCGGATTACTTAATACATCGTATGCTTCTGCCGCTTCTTTGAACTTCTCTTCGGCTACCTTGTCGCCGGGGTTTTTGTCCGGGTGGTATTGGATAGCCTTTTTGCGATAAGCTTTCTTTATCTCGTCTACCGATGCTGTTTTCTCGACTTCCAGTACTTCGTAATAATCTCTTTTTTCCATATAACTGTGTATGTTATTCTCCAACCACTACTTTGGCATGGCGGATTACTTTGTCGTTTAGCATGTAACCTGTTTGCACGCAGTCCAGAATCTTGCCTTTCAAAGCTTCGTCGGGAGCCGGAATTACGGCAATGGCTTCATGGTAGTCTGTATCAAGCGGTTGCTCTTTGGTTTCAATTACTTTGACGCCGTTGTGTCCCAGTACCGTCATGAATTTGTTATAGATGAGCTCTACACCCTCTTTCACAGCAGCCACGTCGGTGGCAGTCTCCATATTCTTCAAAGCACGTTCAAAGTCGTCCACAATGGGAAGGATACTGCTGATGCTCTTTTCACCGCCGTTCAGGATCAGTTCGGCTTTTTCTTTCATCGTGCGTTTGCGGTAGTTGTCGAATTCGGCGGAGAGACGCAGGTATTTGTCTTTCTGGTCTTCAATCTCTGCGTGGGCTTTCTCCAATTCTTGAGCGAGCTTCTCTTCCTCAGTCAGGGTAACTTCCTCTTTCTCGGTTGCCTCTTCACCGTTCTCTTCCGGAACAGCTTGTGCTTTCAACTCTTCTTCGTTGATGTTTTCTTTTTCTTTAGAATCCATATTATTGTTATGCTTGTTATTCTTATAAAATGGTTTTGCTTTCATTGCTGCTAAGGGTTAAGTTAATATGATATGTTTTTTATAGCAATAACTTTGCCAAATTGGCTGCTTTTGCCAAAAACGCCGCAAAGGTAATACTTTTATGTCAGATTGACAGCGAAATGCTCTATAAATAGGAATGTCTCCCAATCATTTCGTGCGCTTATTTAAGGCTTTCAGCGCTTATTTTTATGGATTGGGGAAAATAATTTTCCAGATATTAATAAACCTGTTTATTTTTAGGCCGGAAAATGAATGACTGACTAACTATTTTTGTATGTAACTATTATGGATGAGAGTACTGAAAAAAGAATAATTGCTTTTACTTCACAATCTTTGAGGCAATATGGTATCCGGGCTGTTCGTATGGATGATATTGCCCGGAATATGAATATTTCTAAACGGACTATATATCAGATTTATACTACAAAAGATAATCTTATAAATACCTGTTGGTGGGTCTATCAGAGTAGAATTGAGAATACATTCCATATCATCAGGTATGATTCTCCTGACATATTGGAATATCTTTGGGCGGTTTCTAAAGCATATATCGAGAATTTATATAAGGCTGCATGTGTCTTTTGGCTTGATGTTTCCCGGCATTTGGAATATAAATACATCTATAATCTATACAATCGTATATGGTCGGACGAGTTAGAGAAAACCCTTTCGGCTTGCCTGAAGGAGAGACATATCATTCCGGATTTGGAAGTACGTACGTTCGTTGAGTCCTTTACAGCCTTGCTTTATAATGCAAGGGTAGCGGAATGTCTGCCTGCCATGCTGCATAGTTCGGCGACCTTTATGCTCAGGGGGATTATGACGGAGTCGGGCATCGGGTTATTTGACAATATTCTTCGGAAGAATCAGGTAATAAGCTGAAAAAGGCTCTTTACAACTTCTGGCATCTTACTTTATTCTGCTGAAGTCTACCTGAATCTCGTGGATTTTTCCTACCTTTGCACCCGCAAATTGCAGAATTATAGGTATTAAATAGTAAATATAAAGATGATTACAGTCTCGAACGTATCGGTACAGTTTGGTAAAAGAGTGTTGTTTAATGATGTGAACTTGAAGTTTACAAGTGGTAATTGTTATGGTATAATCGGTGCTAACGGCGCTGGAAAGTCCACTTTCCTGCGGACTATCTCAGGAGACTTGGATCCGACAACGGGATCTATCATGTTGGGGCCGGGCGAGCGTCTTTCCGTTTTGAGTCAGGACCACTTCAAGTGGGATGCTTATACGGTGATGGATACTGTGATGATGGGACACACAGTGTTGTGGGACATCATGAAGCAACGCGAAGAGCTCTATGCCAAAGAGGACTTTACCGATGAGGACGGCTTGAAGGTTTCCGAACTGGAAGAGAAATTCGCCGAACTCGACGGCTGGAATGCCGAAAGCGATGCAGCCGCCTTGTTGAGTGGGTTGGGCATCAGGGAGGACAAGCATTACGTGCTGATGGGCGAGCTGAACAATAAGGAAAAAGTACGTGTGATGTTGGCGCAGGCCCTGTATGGCAATCCCGATAACCTCTTGCTGGATGAGCCCACCAATGACTTGGATATGGAAACTGTTACCTGGCTGGAAGACTACCTTGCCAACTTTGAACATACTGTCTTGGTGGTAAGCCACGACCGCCACTTCCTCGATTCTGTTTGTACGCATACGGTGGATATTGATTACGGAAAGATTAACCTTTTTGCCGGTAATTATAGTTTCTGGTATGAGTCGAGCCAGTTGGCTCTCCGTCAGCAGCAGAATCAAAAGGCTAAGGCCGAGGAGAAGAAGAAAGAGCTGGAAGAGTTTATCCGCCGTTTCAGCGCCAATGTGGCGAAGAGCAAGCAGACCACCAGCCGCAAGAAGATGCTCGAAAAACTGAATGTGGAAGAAATCAAACCGTCATCCCGTAAATATCCGGGTATCATCTTTACTCCGGAACGCGAACCGGGAAATCAGATTCTGGAAGTATCGGGACTGACCAAGACACTGGAGGACGGTACGGTGCTGTTCCGCGATGTGAATTTCAATGTGGAGAAGGGGGATAAGATTGTATTCCTCTCACATGACCCGCGTGCCATGACTGCTTTGTTTGAGATTATCAACGAAAACATGAAACCCGATTCCGGAACTTTCAATTGGGGTGTTACGATCACTACAGCCTATCTGCCGTTGGATAATACGAGCTTCTTTAATACGGATCTGAATCTGGTGGACTGGTTGAGCCAGTTCGGCGAGGGCAATGAGGTCTACATGAAGAGCTTCCTCGGACGTATGCTTTTCTCCGGTGAAGAAGTGCTGAAGAAGGCAAGCGTATTGTCGGGAGGTGAGAAGATGCGTTGTATGATTGCACGTATGCAGTTGCGCAATGCCAACTGCCTGATTCTGGATACGCCGACCAACCACCTCGACCTGGAGTCTATTCAGGCATTCAACAATAACCTGAAGACGTATAAGGGCAATATCCTGTTCTCATCCCATGACCACGAGTTTATCCAGACTGTGGCAAACCGTATCATCGAGCTGACTCCGAACGGTATTATTGACAAGATGATGGAGTATGATGAATATATCACTTCCGACCACATCAAGGAATTGAGGGCAAAGATGTATAATAAATAATATAGGTTAGGGTGTCAAAACTCTGACAAGCATATCATTAGCTTCTCTAAAAATATCTTTTATTTCTTACGCTAATGTATAGTCTGTCATGCAGAACGTAGTGAAGCATCTCTTCTCCTACTCACAAAGAGAGTAGATTCTTCGCTTCGCTCTGACTATACCTTAATGAAAAAAGACAGAAGAGGTTTTGAGCGAAGCTAATGACAGAGTAAAATGATAGTTAATGTTAGTTTTGACACACTTTCCTATCTTTTTTACTGAACATTTTTAAAATCACTCCTGTTCCCAGTATCATTAATACTGTACAAAGCATGGAGCCTTCAAAGCCGAAAGCGCCTCCGTTCATCAGGTTGGCTTCGGGCAGATGGAGTGTCAACATGCTCTCACCGAATTTATTCCCGCTGACTTCATATCCCAAGACAGGACCTTGTATCCAGTTCCAGAACCAATGTAATGCTATCGGAAAGCAGAGGTTGCGGGTATATATATAGGAAGAACCCAAAAGGACACCTGCCAGCAGAATATTGATAAAGGACAGGAAGTTGAAGTTCGGATTGCCTATATGAATCAGTGAGAACAGAACGGAGGAAAAGAACAAAGCCCAGAATTTATTTATCCCGCCTTGCAGCATCCGTTCCAGTACAAAGCCCCGCAATGCCAGCTCTTCCGTAACGGCTACCAGCAAGAAGAAAACAAAGCTGATCAATAGGGAAGAAGGATTGAATGTAACTCCTGTAATCTCTACCGCCCCTGCCAATAAGGATATGCCGAAGCCTACTGCATAAAGAACGATTGCCAGCAACACTCCTGATAATAAATCCTTTCGGCGCATTGCCAACGAACGCCCCAGACCTGCCAATGACAATCCGCGGAAATGCCACACAATCCAGGCGGAAAGGAATACGCCTATCAGCATCAGTGTTTCGCTCAGCATGAAGACAAACATGCTGTCCGGACTTTCTTTGTCCGTTTTCAGAAACAACACAGAGAAAGGAATACTCATGATCGTAACAAGTATAACGGCCAATGCGGCAAATGCAATAATGTCGATTGCAACTTTTCCAAACCGTTTGATTGGGAAGTCATTTTCTATATTTTCCATATATCGGTAAAGTGATCTTTTGTTTGACACATCCTCTCTTAACTCTGGCAAAAATAATAATAAAAAGAAAAAATCATTATTCGGAATTGGCAGTTTCTTCTTATCTTTGAAAAATAAACTCAATCTGACACTTAAAACATGAACCTGAAAAAGATATTTTTAGTAATAGCCGGCTTGGGCATCCTATTGAACAGCTCTGCCCAGACTTCCAAAAGGTATACCGTTGCAAAGCCCGGCACTTTGGTAGAGATGCTGACCGAGGAGGAAGCTAACGAGATAACGCACCTTGTCTTGCAGGGCAAGCTGAATGCCATTGATTTCCGCCACTTGCGGGATGAGTTCAAGAAACTGCAGATACTGGATATATCCAATGCCTCTATCAGCATGTATGCCGGAAAGAACGGTACGCACCCCGACCGTTTCTATGTCTATCCCGCCAACTGCATCCCGTCTTACGCCTTTTGTAAGCAAATCAATGATAGCGTGTTTGCAGGAAAAACTTCTTTAACCCAAGTAATCCTGTCCGACAAGGTCAAGAATATAGAGGATGGTGCATTCAAGGGATGTACCAACCTGAAGATTTGTCAGATACGTAAGAAAACTCCCCCGAATTTGTTGCCCGGAGCTTTGGCCGACAGTGTGACAGCCGTATTCGTACCGCTGGGCAGCAGTGACGCCTATCGAAATGGCAAAAGGTGGGAGACATTCGCGTTTATAGAAGGTGAGCCGGTGGGTGTCACTGTGCAGATAGCTGCTATGGGCAGTCTTGCCAGTGAACTTATTCATGCAGGCATACAGCCCAAAGATGTGAACTTCCTTACGGTGGAAGGAAAAATGGATGAGGCGGACTTCACTTTGATACGTAATTACATGCCTAATCTGGTGAGTGTGGATCTCTCCCGGTGTAATGCAACGGTTATTCCCGACTATACATTTACGCAAAAGAAATATCTGCTCAATATCAAGCTGCCCCATGGCTTGAAAAGTATAGGCCAGCGTGCATTTAGCGGGTGCGGACGCTTGTGCGGCACGTTGGTATTGCCTTCCGGTGTGACGGCCATAGAATATGGCGCGTTCATGGGATGCGACAACTTGCGCCATGTTCTTGCCACCGGCAATAAAATCACCACTTTGGGCGATAACCTTTTCGGCAATGACAAGGATAAACTGATATATAGAGATTAGTGATTAACGTTGATCACTAACCCCTAAATACGTTCCACTCCGATCATAGTCAACTGTATGCGTTTCCGTTCGGTATCCACGCCCAGTATCTTGACGCGTACCTGTTGATGGATGGACACAATCTCATTGGGGTCTGATACATACTTCTGCGCAAGCTGGGAGAGGTGTATCAGGCCGTTTTCTTTGATGCCTATATCGACGAAAGCGCCGAAATTGGTGATGTTGCTCACGATGCCCGGCAGTTCCATGCCAATGCGAAGGTCGTCAATCGTACGCACGTTCTTGTCGAACTCGAAAACCTTGATAGGCCCGCGCGGGTCGCGTCCCGGTTTCTCCAGTTCTTGCAGAATATCTTTCAGGGTGGGCATCCCGACGGTGGGAGAGAGGTATCGTTCCGGTTGTATCTTCAATCGCAGCTCCTTGTCGGCTATTAATTCGGCTACACTGCATCTCAGGTCCTTGGCCATTTGCTCCACAATATGGTAGCTTTCGGGATGCACTGCCGTATTGTCCAACGGGTTCTTGGCATCCGGTATGCGCAGGAAACCGGCGCATTGTTCGAAAGCCTTGGCGCCCATGCGCGGAACTTTCATCAATTCTTTACGGGAGGAGAACGCTCCGTTCTCTGCCCGGTAATTCACGATGTTCTGCGCCAATTGCGGGCCGAGTCCCGATATGTATGTAAGCAAGTGGCTGCTTGCCGTATTCAGGTTCACGCCGACGAGGTTGACGCAGTTCTCTACGGTCTGGTCGAGAGATTTCTTGAGTTTGCTTTGGTCTACGTCATGCTGGTATTGTCCCACGCCGATTGATTTCGGGTCTATCTTGACAAGCTCTGCCAACGGGTCCATAAGCCGGCGGGCAATGGACACTGCACCGCGTACGGTGACATCGTATTCGGGAAACTCGTCTCTGGCAATCTTGGAAGCGGAATAGATGGAAGCTCCTTGTTCGCTGACGATGAAGATATGCACTTCCCGGTTGAATGTCTGCCGTTTCAGGAAATCCTCTGTCTCGCGGCTGGCGGTGCCGTTTCCAATGGCGATGGCTTCGATCTTGTAGGCCTCTATCATCTTTTGCAGTTTGGCGAATGCTTCTTTGCTTTGGTTCACAGGCGGATGCGGATAGATATTCTCATTATGCAGCAAATTGCCTTGTGCATCCAGGCATACCACCTTGCAGCCGGTACGGAATCCCGGATCTATTCCCATTACCCGCTTCTGCCCTAATGGTGAGGCGAGTAGCAGTTGCCGCAGGTTTTCCGCAAAGACGCGGATGGCTTCATCATCGGCACGCTCCTTACTTTGTGCGGCAAACTCTGTTTCGATGGACGGTTTCAGCAGACGCTTGTACGCGTCCTGTACGGCTTCGGCCACCTGTTTTCCGCAGGCATTGTTGCTCCGCACGAACTGTCTTTCCAACCGTTCAACGCACTCTTCGTCATTCGGGCTGATACTCACTTTGAGCACCCCTTCGGTTTCGGCGCGCCGAATGGCAAGCAAGCGGTGCGAACTGCAACGTTTCAGGGATTCCGAACAATCGAAATAGTCTCTGTATTTGGCTCCTTCTTCCTCTTTTCCTTTTACAACTTTGGCGGTCAGTACGGCTTGGCGTGCAAAGGTATTGCGCAGAGTGTTGCGGGCGCGTTCGTTTTCGCTGACTTGCTCGGCAATGATGTCGCGTGCGCCTTTCAGGGCATCGTCCGCATCTTTCACGTCGCCTTTCACAAAACCGGCGGCACGTTGTTCGGGATGAGGCTCGCGTTGGAGCATCAGTATGGTGGCGAGCGGTTCGAGTCCTTTCTGGCGGGCTGCTTCCGCGCGTGTTTTCCGCTTGGGCTTGTAGGGCAGGTAGATATCTTCGAGAACGGTGCCGTCCCACGTTTCTTCAATGCGCTTTTGCAGTTCCGGAGTCATCTTCCCTTGTTCCTGAATGGTGTTGATGATGGTTTCCTTCCGCTTGGCCGTTTCGTTCAGCTTTTCGTAATGGGTTTGGATGGCTTCTATCTGTACTTCATCCAGTCCGCCTGTCATTTCTTTACGGTAGCGGCTGATGAAGGGGATTGTTGCTCCGTCATTGAGCAGGGACAATGTCTGTCCAATTTGTTTTTCTGATATGCCGAGAATGGCAGCTATCATGTTGTGGAAGATTTGTGTCATGTCAGCTTCTTTTAATAATGCGTGCCAAAAGTACGAAAAACAATCTTTCTTTGTGCCTTTTTTGAGTTTTATTGTATCTTTGCGACAGTTCTTTCGGATTATGAGATTATTTAAGAATATATTTTATAGAGCATTGCTCTGCCTGACGGCGTTTCTTTTCCTTGTGCGCCCTGCCTTTGCGGTGACGGGCGACCATCCTGTGCTTATCATCAGTTCTTATAATCCTGACGCGGGCCAGACTTCGGGCAATATTTCCGACTTTATGGAAGAGTTTCAGCGCTTGGACGGAAAGCGCGGGGTAGAATTGGAGAATATGAACTGCAAAAGTTTCTCCGAGGCTCCTTGGTGGAAGCAGAGAATGGCGGGCATTCTTTCCAAATATCAGGGTACAAAGATTCCTTCGCTCATAATACTGATAGGACAAGAAGCGTGGGCGGCCTATTTGTCTCTGGAGGACTCCGTCCGGGGCGAAGTGCCGGTGATGGTGGCACTGGCCAGCCGCAATGTGGCGCTTTTGCCGGAGCATGGCACAGACCTGAAAACATGGATGCCCGAATCGTTGGATTTCCTCGACGATTTTCCCGACTCTCCGATTAAGAGTGGATTTATTTATCAATATGACGTAGAGGCCAATATCCGCATGATAAAGCAGTTGTATCCCAAGACGGAACACATCGCTTTCATTTCGGACAACAGCTATGGCGGCGTCACCTTGCAGGCGCATGTGGTGAAAGAGATGAGGAAATTTCCGGAATTAGGGCTTATCCTGCTGGACGGACGTGTCAACACCATTTATACCATTAGCGACAAGCTGCATGCTTTGCCGCCCAATACCGCCTTGCTCATGGGAACATGGCGGGTGGACATGAACGACGGTTACTTCATGCGCAATGCCACTTACGCCATGATGGAGGCGGCTCCCGACCTGCCTGCTTTCTCCATCACCTCTGCGGGCATCGGCTATTGGGCTTTGGGCGGAGTGGTGCCTCATTACCGCCCTTTGGGCAAGGGGCTGGCGCAGCAAGCCGTCCGTCTGTTGAAGAATCCGGAGAAAGCCATGCTGGAGATTATTCCCACCCAGACCGTCATGGACGGCAAACTGATAAAGGAGAAGGATCTGGATATATCTTCACTTTCCGGACCTGTGGAATTGGTAAATGTAACTCCGTCTTTCTATGAGCAGTACAAATATCATATATGGGGGATAGCAGCCGTTCTGCTCAGCCTGTTGGTGGGATTGTTCGTTTCTCTCTATTTCTACTATCACACGAAGAAACTGAAAGACGAATTGGAAGTCTCCGAGGCATCCTTGCGTGAGGCGAAGGAGAGGGCGGAGGAGGCAAACCGCCTGAAGAGCGCGTTTCTTGCCAATATGAGTCATGAGATACGCACACCGCTGAATGCTATTGTGGGATTTTCGGATGTGCTCTCTGCCGGTGATATTCCGTTGGAGGAGCAACGGGGATTTTTTGAGATTATCAAGGCGAATTCGGACTTGCTGCTCCGGCTGATTGATGATATTCTGGACCTTTCCCGGCTGGAGGTGGATCGGGTGACCTTTACGCAGGAAAAGTGTGATGTGGTGCAGGTTTGTACGCAGGCTTTGGCCTCTGTGGCACAGGCGCGCCGGTCGGCCAACAGGTTCCTGTTTGAAAGTCCGCTGGAAAGTCTGGAGCTCCATACGGACATCCAGCGTATGCAGCAGGTGATCATAAACCTGCTGTCCAATGCGGATAAGTTTACGAAGAACGGCACGATAACATTGAAGGTGGGGCTGGACGAAAAGAAGCATGTTGTGCTCTTTTCTGTGTCCGACACAGGCTGCGGCATACCGTTGGAAAAACAGAAGAAAGTGTTCGAACGCTTTGAGAAACTGAACGAATATGCTCAGGGCACAGGGCTTGGCCTTGCCATCTGCAAACTGATTGTGAAAAAGTGGGGTGGGAAGATATGGGTAGATCCGCATTATACACAGGGCGCCCGTTTCCTTTTTACCCATCCGCTGGATTAATAAAAGAAGAAAATAAGAGTATGAAGAGACGAATTTGTTGCTTTGTATGGCTTTTCCTGCTGCTCGGAACGGTTGCGGCACAGGAGAAGGTCGTTAAGTTGAAGATAGTACAAACCAGTGACATACATGGGAACTACTATCCCCATGATTTTATTTTGCAGCAGGATGCCGCCGGGAGTTTGGCGCGTGTATATGCTTTTGTGCAGAAAGAGCGCGAGACGTATAAAGACAATCTGATTCTGCTGGACAACGGTGATATTCTGCAAGGGCAGCCTACGGCTTATTACTACAACTACATTGATACTGTGTCGCCGCACCTGACGGCCGAAATGCTGAACTACATGGGCTATGATGCCGGCAATATGGGCAACCACGATGTGGAGACCGGACGTGCCGTTTTCGATCGTTGGGCAGGCGATTGCCACGCCCCTGTGCTGGGAGCCAACATCATTGATACGGCTACGGGTAAGAATCATTTCCCGCCCTACGTGACGCTTGAACGCGACGGTGTAAAGATTGTGGTTCTCGGCATGATAACACCCGCTATCCCGATGTGGCTGTCCGAAAACCTGTGGAAAGGCCTGCGCTTCGACGATATGGAAACAACGGCGCGCAAGTGGATGAAGATAATTCGTGAGAAGGAACGCCCGGATGTTGTAGTGGGTATGTTCCATGCCGGACAAGACGCTTTGCTGATGGGCGGCAAATATAGGGAGAACGCTTCGCTGGACATAGCACGTAATGTGCCGGGGTTCGACATCGTACTTATGGGGCACGACCATGCCCGCGAATGCAAGAAGGTGCAGAACGTGGCGGGCGACTCCGTATTGGTGATGGACCCGGCGAGCAACGGCGTGGTGGTGAGCAACGTTGACCTGACTGTGACGCTGCGTAATGGCAAGGTAGTGGATAAGCAGATCAACGGTGTGCTGACCGAAACCGGTGACTACGGCATCAGTGAGGACTTCATGAAGCATTTTGCGTCGCAATACGCCACCATCCAGAATTTCGTATCGAAGAAGATAGGGCATTTGACGGAGACAATCTCCACCCGTCCCGCTTACTTCGGCTCTTCTGCTTTCATCGACCTGATCCATACTTTACAGCTTAACATCAGCGGTGCGGATATTTCGTTGGCGGCTCCTTTGTCCTACGACACCCGGATTGAGGAAGGGGATGTCTATGTGTACGACATGTTCAACCTGTATAAGTACGAGAATATGCTCTACACTATGCGCCTTTCGGGCAAGGAAATACACGATGTTCTGGAAATGTCCTATGCCCTGTGGACCAACCGTATGGCTTCTCCCGACGACCACATCCTGCTGTTCCGCGACAAGCCGCGCGAAGGTGCGGCAGACAGGGCGTCTTTCAAGAATTTCAGCTTTAATTTCGATTCGGCGGCAGGCATCGTCTATACAGTGGATGTGACGAAACCGGAGGGACAGAAAGTGACCATTCACAGCATGGCCGACGGCACTCCGTTCGATATGGACAAGATGTATGCGGTGGCTCTCAACTCTTACCGGGGCAACGGCGGTGGGGAACTGCTGACCAAAGGTGCGGGAATCCCTCAGGACAAATTGAAAGAACGTATCATCCGTTCTACGGATAAGGATTTGCGTTACTATCTGATGCAATACATAGAACGGAAGAAGGTAATCGAACCGCGTGTACTCGGCCAGTGGAAATTTGTTCCGGAGGAATGGGCGGCTCCTGCTTCCAAACGCGATTATGAGTTTCTCTTTGGCAAAGTTCAGGAATAATTCGTACCTTTGCAACCCGGATAGAACAAACAAGATAATAAGGACGTGAGAGGATTGAAAAGAACAATATGCGCATTATGCTTGCTGGCACTCTTTGTGGCCTATCAGGCAAGTGTGACGGCTTTCACTCACGTCCACTACGTTAATGGGGTGCTGATTACCCACTCGCACCCTTTCCACAACCAGCACTCACATTCTGCCACTTCGCTGATTGTCATAGGGCTGTTGTCCCACTTCAGTTCGGACAAACCGGACTGCTGCGAAATGTTGCATCCGATGCGTGCTTTGCTGCGGGTGCTCGAAAATGCAACCGACACGCCTGTCGTAAAAGGCAAAACGTGCCGGGTGATTTCACTTCGCGCTCCCCCCTGTTTCGTTACACTTTGATATTTTTCCGCATGAACGTCGGGCATTTACCATGCCTGCGTTGCCATTGATCGTAACTGTTTAAAATAGGTTTATATCAAGAGCATCTGTTGTTCGGAGCGTATAAGCTGATTGTGTGTATTTACTTAAAAAAGCGATTATTCAAATGAAACATTATATATTGGCGCTGGTGCTTGCCATGGCAAGCATCAACGCAGCTATTGCTGCAAATCCCATCAGGGAAGGCAATATGATTTCCGGCCATGTCCTTGTGAAAGGCTCGGAGGAGAACATACCGTATGCCACTGTTTTGATAGTGGGCAGCGGACAGGGAACGGTGTCTAATGAAGAAGGCCAGTTTGAACTCAAGAACCTTCCGGCGGGCAAATACACCTTGCGCGTATCCGCGGTAGGCTATAAAACACAGGAAAAGGAGATCGAGGTGAACAAAGACTTCACCGCCGTTGTACATTTCCAGATGCAGGAGGAGAGCTTCATGACAGATGAGGTCGTAGTATCGGCCAATCGCAATGAAGTGAGCCGTAAGGCAGCTCCTGTGGTGGTAAACGTGATGAGCACCAAACTTTTTGAAATGGTGAATTCCACTGACCTTGCCAAAACACTCAACTATCAGTCGGGACTGCGTGTGGAGAATAACTGCCAGAACTGCGGCTTTCCGCAAGTGCGCATCAATGGACTGGAAGGGCCTTACTCCCAGATCCTGATTAACAGTCGCCCCATTATCAGTGCCTTGAGTGGAGTGTACGGGCTGGAACAGATACCGGTGAACATGATTGAGAGGGTGGAAGTGGTGCGCGGTGGCGGCTCGGCGCTGTTCGGCGCGAATGCTGTGGGCGGAACCATCAATATCATTACCAAAGACCCTATCAATAATTCCTTTCAGGTGTCGAGCATGTTCTCCAATATGGACGGCAAGTCATGGGAGCAGTATATGGGCGCCAATGTCTCTCTGGTGGCCAAAGACAACTCCTACGGCATCGCTCTTTACGAAAGCTATCGCAACCGCAATCCTTACGACCGCGATGGAGACGGCTTCTCCGAACTGGGCAAGCTGAACATGAATACTTTCGGCTTTCGCGCCTATTACCGCCCTACGCATTTCAGCCGCATCAACCTGGAATATCACACTACGAACGAGTTCCGCCGCGGCGGCAATAAGTTCGACCTCCAGCCGCACGAAACGGACATCACAGAGCAAACCAAGCATATCATCAACAGCGGTGGCTTGAGCTACGACCTCTTCTGGCGTGAATATAAGCATAAGATCTCATTGTACGGCTCCATTCAGCACACCGACCGCAACAGCTACTACGGTGCGCAGAAGGACCTGAACGCTTACGGCAAGACAAACGACTTGACTTGGGTGGCAGGCGGCATGTACGTAGGCAATATGGATAACTGCCTTTTTGCCCCCGCCACTTTTACGGGCGGGCTGGAGTATCAGAACAATTCCATGCACGATGTGATGACGGGCTATCACCGCGACATGCAGCAGGATGTCCGCATTGCCAGTGCCTTTGTGCAGAATGAATGGAAGATGAATGTCCTGACCATGCTGGTGGGCGCCCGGCTGGACAAGCACAATCTGATAGACAAGTTGATTTTCAGTCCCCGCGTCAATCTGCTCTATAAGCCTTCCGAGGATTTTCAGGCGCGTCTGACGTACTCTACCGGTTTTCGTGCGCCGCAAGCCTATGATGAAGACCTCCATGTCACAGCAGTGGGCGGCGAGGGTGTGCAAATCAAGCTGGCGGACAACCTGCGCGAAGAGCGTTCCAACAGTTACAGCGGGTCGGTGGACTGGACCACTCATTTTGGACATTGGCAGGCCAACATACTTGTGGAAGGCTTCTATACGGACTTGCGCCATGTTTTTGTTCTTGAGGACATCGGAAAGAACGACATAGGCGATGTTATCAAAGAACGCCGTAACGGCAATGGCGCCCGCGTGTACGGAGCAAACCTCGACGCCAAGATTGCCCATGGCAAGGAAGCGCAGTTCCAGTTGGGCTTTACCGCGCAGCGCAGCCGCTACACCCACGAGGAGGCATGGACAAAAGTGGACGGTGTGGACCTGACTACCAAGCGCATGCCCCGCACACCGGATTATTATGGTTACTTCACTTTCTCGTCTGCTCCGGTGAAGAATTTCGACTTCTCACTGTCCGGCACTTATACGGGCAAGATGATTGTGCCGCACTATGCCGGATATATCGAAAAAGACCGCATGGAGAATACACCCCAGTTCTTCGACCTCAATCTGAAGCTGAATTATACGTTCGTGCTGCACGACCACATCAAATTCCAGCTGAATACGGGCGTGCAGAACATCTTCAATAGTTTTCAGAAAGATCTGGATAAGGGAGAATTCCGCGATGCCGGTTATTTTTACGGCCCTACACAACCGCGTACATTCTTCATAGGATTTAAAATAATGAATTAGGATAACATTCACGATTTTTAAATTAATTATTTCGCGAATAATCCTATATTTGCCGGCAAAGCACAAGACCAATGAATACAAAACAGATACGCAACGTCGACATATCCGGCATACAACATCTGCCTATGATTGACTTTATCGGCAATGATTTTGCTATTTTTGATGATATTAGGGACATTCCTTTTACGTCATATCCCACTCGTCTGAATGCGGCCTGTCTTGCAGTCTGCCGGAAAGGCCGGTGCAGGATGAATATCAATCTGCAGGAGTATGAAATGAGGGAAGGAATGCTCTGCATCATCCTGCCCGAACAGATTGTGCAGCAAGGTGAGCGCTCCGATGACTTCTCCGGCAGCTTTATAGCGGTGTCCAGAGACTTCATGGATATGGTGATACCCACCATGCAGCAACTGTTCCCCATGTTTTTCATGATAAAGGAGCGGCCCTGCATCAAGGTCACCGCCGAAGAGTTACAGGCATTCGAGGAATATCATTCTTTTCTGTGGAGGAAAGTGAGGCTGAAGGACAATCCGTACCGTAAAGAGATTACGCAGGGATTGTTGCTGGCGCTGTTCTATGAAATCTATGATATTTATCAGGGGCACACCGCGAAGGAACGTACCCCGAAAAGCCGTAAGGAGGATTTGTTTGAGCACTTCATCCGGTATGTATCCGAGGGCTATAAAGAGGAGAGGAGTGTGGCCTATTATGCCGGCAAGATGTTTCTCACGCCCAAGCACCTTTCTACCGTAGTGAAAGAGGTGAGTGGCAAGACGGCGGGCGAGTGGATTGACAGTCTGGTGATTCTGGAGGCAAAAGCCTTGTTGAAATCATCCGAGCAGAGCATTCAGGAAATAGCCGATGAACTGCATTTTGCCAACCAGTCATTTTTTGGAAAGTATTTCAAGCATCATACGGGCATGTCGCCTAAGGAATATAGAAAACAGTAGTATGGAAAAAAGAGAAATTGATCTTACCGTTTCCTGTTATGGGAAGGTGAAAGATGTGAAGTATGATGTTGTCATTCTTCCTTGGGGGGCTACCGAGCCTCATAACCTGCATCTGCCTTATCTGACAGACTGTATTCTTCCGCATGATATTGCCGTAGATGCCGCTACGCTGGCATTGGAACGTTCCGGTGTGCGCTGCATGGTGATGCCTCCCGTACCTTTCGGTGCGCATAACCCCGGACAGCGCGAGCTTCCTTTTTGTATTCACACCCGTTATACCACCCAACAGGCCATTCTGGAGGACATTGTAGCTTCTCTTTATGTTCAGGGCATACGCAAAATGGTGATCCTCGGCGGACATGGCGGGAACAACTTCAAAGGGATGATTCGCGATCTTGCCGTTACTTATCCCGACTTCCTGATTATGGCAACCGATTGGTTCAGCATCATTCCCACCAAAGGCTATTTTGAGGCCGACATAGACGATCATGCCGGCGAATCGGAAACTTCTGCCATGATGTACTATCACCCCGAACTGGTGAACCTTGCTGAGGCCGGTGACGGAGCTTCCCGTCCGTTTGCCATCGCTTCGTTGAATGAGAAAGTGGCATGGACGCCCCGCCATTGGGATAAGGCTACGGTGGATAGTGGAGTGGGGAACCCCAAGAAAGCTTCCGCGGAAAAGGGAGAACGCTATCTCAAGCCGGTTATCGAGAAACTGGCAACGCTCTTTGCGGAAGTCGGACAGCACGATCTTTATTGAGAGGCTTTTCCTCTCTTTCCGCCCTGCCCGGTAATATATAAAAAAGAGGGGAGGTGTGCCGGAATGATAGTCGAACTTCATTCCCGCACACCTCCCCCTGGTTTTTTAGTGCACCTCTAAAAACTGAATCTGCTCCAGAACCCGCCTTTCTTTCTTGGGGGAGCTTCATCCATATTGCGATATAACTCCTCGTATGTCAGTTTCTTCTGAATCATGCGGTATATATCTCCCCAATCGGGCAGGCCGCCTAAATTGCGGTCGTCAATAAAGATATCCGCCTTTACCTTGCGCGAGAAACCATGATGTGCAGCATCTTCCTCTGGATAATCCCGGTTTATGGCATAAAACTCCACGCCCCGTTCCCTGCACCATTCCACAGCTTCTTTCAGAAGTTCTCCTTCGCGTACGGTCCACAGTATCAGCCGGTGATGATCTTTCATCAGCATTTTCAGCGTATCGGTGGCAAAAGGAATTTCGTTTCCTATTTTAGGGTAGCGGTGCTCTACGATTGTGCCGTCAAAATCAATGGCGATGGTCATAGGTCAGTTTTTGATTTATGGTGTTTGTTCCTTTCGGGTTATGTCAGTCAAATCAGAGTGTACCGCCACCGGAATGTTGGTCACTGCTTTGGTTGGTGTACTTTTCTTCAGATCCGGTATAACATTTCAATGCAATTGTGACATTCTTCTTGACGCCGTTTGCCATGATCTTGAAAGTATATGTTTTGGTACAGTATTTGGCTTTGTTCTGATAGTAGAGAATGCTGTTTCCGCTGATGTTGGTCTTCAGGACACGCTCTACGGTGTAAACAAGCGGATTGCCTTCCGTAGACCGGATTTGCGCTTCGATGGCTGCTGCCAGTTTCTCATCCTCTGCACCGGCTGCCTTCAGTGCGGCGGCGGGAGTTGTGGTGTATTCCCATCCTGCTTTGATGGCAACTTTTATTTCAAAATCTTTGATGCCGGATATATTTCCGCTGTTATCCTTCTTTACGGTTTCCGCGCCGTTGGCAAGGTTGGCTTCGCCCACCGTTTCTTTGCCCGTCACTTTTTCGGCCTTTATGCGTGTGGCATATTTTCCGGCAATCGTAGCGCCTGTGGGAATGGTGATTTCATAGTTTCCGTTGTTGAACTTCACTTCCGTATTCAGGTCCTCCCATGCTCTGGTGAGAGTAGCATCCTTCTGAGCCACCATGTTGTCCGGGTCGAAATAGATGGAAACATTCGCACTTGGGTTTGGCGTAGCAATGACGATATCTTTCTTGGCAGTGGCATTTGCCGGTTCTGCCTTGATGGCAATGCTGCTTACTGCCACCTGTTCCACCTCTTTCTTCTCACTGGTGACAGGGGCGGATACGTTAGCTTTGGGCTCTTCATAGGCTCCGGCACTGATTTTTACACCCTCATCCACTGCGTTGGCGGGAGCTGTTACAATGGCTGCGGGAGTTTCCGTTTCAGTAGCTGCCGGTACTTCCACCTTCGTTTCCTGACCCGATACGGCTTCTTTAGGGGCAGTATATTCTACGACCTTGCTCATTTTGACGTTGAGCGTCAAAATGCTGCGGTTTTTGGCGGATGATGCGATGTTCACCTTTGTGCTGAAGTCCTCCAGCTTGCTTGCCTTTACGGTTACGGTGTAGTCACCGGTCTTGCTCAGGGTCAGGTTGTATTTGCCTTGTGCGTCGGTGGTAGCTTTTATGTCATCCGTTATTTTCACTTCCGCACCCTTCACCACACCTTCGGCAGACGACACAACACCTACCAGATAATATTCGGTAGTAGTATCCAGCGGGTCTGGAAGTTGTTCCGGAGTTTTGTCATCTTTACCGCATCCGGCAGCGGTCAGGCAGATTGCAGTGAGCAATACTCCCATTCTGAAAAAGCTTCTCATTTTCATAACTTCTTGTTTTTAATTAGAGTTTATACTTGATAATTTCTATTTAGTTTTTCTTTCCTGTTCCTTAATGAGGAAGTGGCGTATATAGTCGGGCTGGTAGAAGTTGCTGCTTCTGTTTTCATCCGGGCGTATGTTGTAGCTTTTCCCCATTTGGTCGTTGATGTATTTTCCATGAGACACCATGCTGTATGTCCAGGCAAAGTAGTCGGCGGGTTTTATCCGGAAGGCATGGTTCCGTTTCCATCTTTTTCCGGGCAGAGGTATGGCGAAGTGAAAGCCGCCGTTTATCTCTCCTCCCGTATACAATGCGTACAACCCTATGGCATATTCTCCGAAATGTCGTGTACAGTCACCTCTCACTCCGTAATCTCCATAGATGTAGCGTCCGCCTTGCAAGTCAAATTGCAGGTTGGTGTGGGGCTCATATACGCTTGCTTTGAGAAAGGCATTGACTCTCGGAGTAGTGCTGACGTACCATCCTTCACCGTCCACGATAGCCGAATATACGGTTGCGCCTACCAATGCTCCGAGTTCCAGCCTGCCATTGTCTGTCCGGAACTTCATATCCAGTTGCGCACCCATGCGATTGTGAGTGAAGTTTCCGGCTGTAATTCGCCCGAAGAGGTTGTTTCTGAACCTTACTTCTTGCGACAAGGTCATCACGCCCGGATGTATCTTTTTATATTCCCCATATAGGTTGGCAGCTATGGGGAATACAACTTGCGCTGTCAGTTTTCCACCTTTCCACAGTCCCATTTCTATGGCAGGGCTGAGGTTGACGGCGTAGGTATATAGTTTGTTCAGGCTGTTATTCTTCAAGAACAGTTCGGGATATACGATGACATCCACTTTCCATGCCGAAGGGTTTTCAATTTCCTTTGCGTTTTCTACGGCTTTCATGGCATGGTCGGTATCAATGCTGATGCCCATTTCTGCATACACCTGCATCAGAGAGATCTTTTCTTCCCGATAATCATTCAGCAAGGTGTCCGGCAGACTGATGCATAACTGAGGTATTTGGTTTTCCAGTGCAACCAGTTGCAGGCTTTTGTTTACATTGCTTTCCAAACAGGCATCTATCGCTTCTCCTATTCCCTGGTAAGTGCTCCGATACACATTGTTTTCAAAAGTGACGGTTATGCATTCTCCGGTCTCTGCATAACGGATATTCTCCATGCCGATAGCTTTCAACTTCTCAGTGACGGATTGGGCGCTGGCTTCAATCCACCAAGTTTCGATGCAGCATAATAACAGTATATATAAGAAAGATCGCAACATTGATGTTAGTGTACCGATATACACTAATAAAATGATAATGAGTTTTTTATCTTGTTATTCAAGTGATTGGCAAAAATCCAGTAACTCTTTGAAAGATAGTAAGTGTCCGGTTTCCTGACTTCTCTTGATGAGTTCTTGTAGGAAAGAGGCATCACATACAGTTCCGGGATTCTTTTTTGTATAGGTAATATTTCTTTCGGTAAATATCTCTTTCAGATAATCGTGATGAAATTGGGCTTTGGTTTGCTCTTTGTTCCTTGAACTCATCAATTCCGGATCATTGGTTTGTACATTATAGAATTGGATGAGACGTTGTAAAACAGTGCTTTGAGGATTTCGTTTGAATATTTTCCTGTTACCTAAGAACCAAGTTTCAAAACATGGGTTTTGTACAATGATAATGAGTTTGCCTTGTTTTAGTTGCAGGTTTTCTCTTTTTAGAAAATCAATAATGGTAGCTTTTCGTTCTTCTATAGACGTTTCCTCCGCATCCAAACATACGATTAGAAAATCATAATTGCCAATTTCATTGACTTCTTCAACGGCATTTTTCAAATGATGTAGCAAAGAGGGATAACCTTCTCCACTTATTAAATAGAAATTATTTTTTGTTACATCTTTGGCAAAAGTTATTTGAGTTAGTTGGGGAGATAGTATTGATAACCATTTGGGATATACTTTTCTTTCAGTTTGTTTTCCTTCTACAAGAAAATATAGGTTCATTTCTACTACTCCTTTCTAATTGATTCCGCCATTATACTCTTCTAATTGAATAAGTTGCAGGAAAGCATCGTGCCTGGATTCTCCTATTCGGTAGTCCGAAGCATCCTTTATCATGACTTTTCCGGCTTTGCGGGTTACAATTTTCCAATTTTTGTAAGGAATATTATTGATGATGTAGGGGTGATGGCTTGTCAATATAAATTGGATATCCCTTTTTGAATCAAGAATATCATTAGTTAATTCATCAATACAGTTTACCCCCAAGCTGTTTTCAAATTCATCCATCAGGAGTACACTTCCCGTTGGGCATAGATATAACTCACTTATTTGGAGTAGGCTGCGGAGCATTCCCGAAGATATATCCTCTTGGTCAATCCACTGTGACACACCTTGCTCTTTAATCTGTATGCTGATGTATTCCTGTCCGGCATTAAAATATCCTATTCGTATATCCTTTATTTGCGGAAATATACTGATATATCTTTCTTTGATAATATTGAATGTAGCTATGTCATTATTGAATGTGAAATACATTTTAGAGATAATATCAAAGAGAGAGGTTCTTATACTTGCGATATCCTTATAATTAGCAAGCATGTTTTTGACTAATTTTTTAGGTAAATATATTTTCTCTTTAGTCACTTGTGCAGTATCCAATTCTTGTATGTATTCAAAACCATTATAATAAATAGAGAAAATCTGTTCTTCAGCCCGTAAAAGATTTATAACACTCTGTTGCGGAGATAATTTGACTGTCTTTTTTCCATTAAATATGATGGATTCGGCGTCTCTGTTTACTATGATATCTTTTTCACATACTACTTTCTCATAAAGAATATTATATTCTTCCTTATTGACAATAAGTAGGGAATCATCGTTCGCTTTACTCTCAAATTCTCCTTCCCAGCTATATTTTATGTCATTTATCTCAAAAGTAATATCCCATTTTATGCCATTAAAAGATTTTCCGGCAGCTATGCGATGCATATTCTTCAGCGCTTTCAGTATTTGGGTTTTCCCCACACCTGAAGCTCCGACTAATAAGGTCAATTTTTGAAATTTCAATTTTTCAAAACTCCAATTTCGTTGTTTATCCCAATAGCTGAAACTTATAATCTTCATAAATAGCAATAAATTTGTCTACAAAGGTAACAAGATTATTGATATATAGTTTAATTTCCTTGTTTTTGTTTCATTCTTTAGTGCAATAGCTTACACTCGTACCGTATTCCGCCTGACACACATTTGAAGTCTCTGGTAAAGATGTGCAATGAGATATGTTTCCATAATCTGGTGGCGGCTCCTATGTTGAATCCGTCGGAATCATATTCTGCCATGAACGCTATTTCCCTGTAAAAGGCGGGAGAGTAGCTGATGCCGCCAAACGGGCCTTTCTGTATGCTCCGGTCGTTTATCGGAATATAATATCCGGCAGTCAATGCAAGCCTGTCCCTTCCGGCTATGGAGAAACTTTTGGTCAATACTCCGTATACGGTACCGAAGTAATTATTTCCCGTATTCTTGAAAGGGTCGTCCACACCGATTACTACTGAAGGATGAAACCTGCCTTCTTTTAGCGGGCGTAGGCGTGCAGTCATTGAACGGTCTTGCTGGAAATATCCTTTTTTTCCGTCATATCGTGTTGTTTTCAACAGGGTGCACCGATAGCTCATCTCCAGTATTGACAGAAATGTTATGTTGATGAAATAATTTCCTGTGTTGAAGTTGAATGGGGTCATGCCATTGGGCAGATAGTTTCCGCCACCCATGAAAGTGCCGGTCTCCTGCATGTCGGCAGTGGGGATGTTCAGTAGGCCGGTGTTGCCTATGGAGTATTGGGCCCGTATTGTTATACAGCAGGAAATCAACCAGATTACTAATAAGTACTTCTTCACAGTATTACACTTTAGAAAAGTATGTATTTATTCTTCTGTCTGTGCTTTCAGATACAGCTTCTTTGCAAATTTCATATCATGAGCCACCATGATTTTTACAAGTTCCGGAAAACTTGTCTTAGTAGGATTCCAGCCCAGCAATGTTTTTGCTTTGGTCGGGTCACCCAATAGCTGCTCCACTTCGCAGGGACGGAAATATTTCGGATCAACCTCTACCAATGCTTTGCCGGTTTTCACGTCGATGCCTTTTTCATTCACACCTTCGCCTTCCCAGCGCAGCTCTATGCCGGCTTCTTTAAAGGCAAGTGTAGCAAACTCTCGTACGGTGTGCATCTCACCGGTGGCGATGACGAAGTCTTCCGGTTTGTCATGTTGCAGGATGAGCCACATACATTCTACATAATCTTTGGCATATCCCCAGTCGCGGCGTGCGTCCAAATTTCCCAGATACAGTTTGTCTTGGAAACCTTGTGCGATGCGTGCTGCGGCCAGTGTAATTTTGCGGGTTACGAATGTTTCGCCGCGACGTTCGCTTTCGTGATTGAAAAGAATCCCGTTTACGGCATACATGTCATAGCTTTCGCGGTAGTTCTTCGTAATCCAGAAACCATATTGTTTGGCTACACCGTACGGGCTGCGCGGATAGAAAGGAGTTGTTTCTTTCTGCGGCACTTCCTGCACCTTACCGAACAGTTCGGAGGTAGAAGCCTGATAAATTCTTGTCTTTTTTTCCATACCCAGAATACGCACAGCTTCCAACATGCGTAATGTACCTACCGCATCGGCTTCTGCCGTATATTCGGGCACATCGAAAGATACCTTTACATGGCTTTGTGCGGCAAGATTATAAATCTCATCCGGTTGCACTTGCTGAATGATACGTATCAGTGAACTGCTGTCCGTCATATCTCCATAGTGCAGATTCACCAGACGGTTTTTTTTCATATCACGCACCCATTCATCCAGATAAAGATGTTCGATACGCCCGGTGTTGAAGGAAGACGAACGGCGCAATATGCCATGAACTTCATAACCTTTATCAATTAAAAGTTCGGCAAGAAACGAACCGTCTTGTCCGGTGATGCCGGAGATTAATGCTACTTTTTTCATTCTGTGTCTTTTATTAATTTGATATTTTTTCTTTTAATAAGTATCCCAGAAAGAGGGCATTCCCTATGACATATCTTCTCCACATTCTTTTGGGCTCTTTCATCAGTCGGTACAACCATTCCAGACCATGCTCCTGCCACCACAGCGGTGCACGCTGTATGTTTTCTGCAAAGAAATCGAACACAGCGCCGATGGTGCCTATCGGTCCGTTCACATCCAACTCTTTCAGGTGCGCGTATACCCATTTTTCTTGTTTGGGTGCAGTCATGCCCACCCATAGTAAATCGGGTTTTACATGGTTCACAGCTTCTATCATCTGCCGGTTGTCTTCCTCTGAGAATTCCGCCTTATAGGGTGGGGAATAGGTCTCTACCCGGATATTGGGGTATAACCTGACAGCCTTTACCTTGATTTTTCTTAATGTATCTTCATTGCTGCCTAAAAAGAAACAGACGCCGCCTTCCCGGTTCAGTTTCTTCATTTCATGGAGAAATAAATCCCAACCGGCAATCCGTTCTATTTTTCTATGTCTCAAAAGCTTAAAGGCTAATACGATACTTGCACCGTCTGGAATCAAGGCATCTCCATTCAGCAATGCTTCGGCAAATGCCATATCTTTTTGAGCCGTATTGTATGAGTGGGCATTGATAGTGTTTATCAGCAACTTACCTTTTGGCAATGCATCAAGTTCGCTTCTGTGTCCCAGAAGTGAAACAGTTTTTAATTTCAACATGTTTTTGGAAAGCTGTATTTACCGCAGAGTACGCTACGCTATTGCCTGTCACACAAAAGGTTAATAGGACAGACATATATAATGAGGTATAAATATATGCGGCAAAATTAACTCAAAAGTATAGGATAACCAAGAAAAAATGTGAAAAATATAGATAAATGGAAATTTTATTATCAAAAGGAGCCATCAAATATGTAAGAGTGTAGCCTATTGGGATATCTCTTGCAGTTCTTCTTCCTTACTTTGAGTGTTCCCCTTTGAGTCGATTGTTTTGATGAATTTATCAAACTCTTTACAATAGATGAATGCCGTTTTAATGCCTTTTATTGTTTTGGTTTCGTTTGTAAAATGCTGTGACATTTTGCTGGCGCATACAGTTTCCCAATCTGTTGCTGTATTCGCCAACATGTTTAATTGTTGTGTCAATGATGAAATGGCATTCTGATATGGATTTATATCTGTTACAAGGATATAGAGAATCGAAACCAATTGCTTTATGTCTTTTATTTCTATTATTTCTTCGCACAAACTAATACTTTCCAACAATTTGTCTTGCAATTTGTACTTCTGGTTTTGTTTATCTATACGTTTGTTCAAGATTTCTTTTTCATGTCCGGTAGCCTTTTCTTTGTGTGAGATGTTTTGATGCTCCAGAAAACTTTTCCATCCTTTTAATTCAACCATGCACAATTTGTTGGATGTATAGGTTAGTGCATCTACAGAATCAGTATTGGGTTCTTTCTTTTTTTGATGCCAATTACTTTCTATCCGATCGAAATTCAAAACCATTGTTTGTTGTATGGAGGTGCATTTCGGATTTGGGTGGCAAGGATTGTGTAAAGTACATATAGATGTTGTCGGTGTTTCTGATTTTGTTGCAATTTCCTCGAAAATCAGTTCAGGTGTCAGTTCAGTTTTCTCCATCACATTCCTATGTTTATAATTTCGTTCATAGGCTGTGCCAGTTTGACAAATATCTGGTTCAAGTCTTTCGTTACATCCTCTAATTCGCTCAATCCATCTTCCGTTTCTTTTGCTAAATAATAATTCACAAACTTGTTCAATTCATGTTTTTCGGTAAAATACCTCACACCTTGGATGAAGTAGGGGCTGTGGGAACTAATAAGAATTGGAACTCCCGCTTTAGCTATTTCAACAAACAATTGTGCTATTTTTATTTGCCATTCAGGGTGCAAATGGTTTTCGGGTTCGTCCCATATTAGTATTTTATTCTCATTAATAGCTTGTGTCTCCATTAATATTTGCATGACTCCGAAGGCTTTTATACCTGAGGCCACGTTGACAGGCGAATACTTTACGCCTTCTTTTTTCCAAAACAAGTTTCTTGTTTTGTTGTCAAACTCAAATTTGCCCCCGGTTATATCTCCTATGGCATTCATTTTGTCATCAAATAGGGAAGGGGCCAAGAAGGGATACTTTATGGCATCTAGTTTTTGAGCCATATCCTTTACGTGATAATTGACAAGCGGCCTGAATATAGCAGTGCTGTATCTTTTTTCCTTCAGTGTTTGTGCAGAAGCCAGTATGTCCAATAAATGAATGTACAGAGGAGATTCCACAAAGGTTGCGTCATTTATTTGGAATTCCGTCAAATTTGTAGCAGAAATGTCTTTTATTTTATTCTTTTCAAGAGAGATGAACACATTGTTATCATGTGTTCCTTCGTAAAAAGCTATTTCGGAATGTTCTGTGCCATTTGTACAGATATTATTCAGGAATTCGGCTTCTATGATTGTTTCAAACTCCTTTTTCAATATGTTTTGTGGCTCTTTATTTTCCTGTATCTCCTCCTTTATGTTTTCCAGATATCTTAGGATTCTTGCTTTTTGTTGAGGAGTGATATCTATATGTTCTGTAAATTTCTCTTTTTCCTCTAATAATAAGTTATCAGCAATGGTTGCATCCATTAGTTCCTCCATGAACTCATTGATGTTTGGAGGAAGAATTAATTTCTCCTTAATATTTATTTGCAGATTCTTTTCAATGGAAGATAACTGATTGTATAACATTGCTGCTTGAAATCGGATTCTTCTATATCGTTGCTCATCGTTATGGTTCCCCATATTTCCTATCGCTTTGGTCAGGGCAAATAACATTTTTCCTATTGTGCTTTTTCCTGAATCATTCACTCCGGCAATGATGGTCAAGCCATTCAATTCGATTGTGGCATTCTTTATCTTATTTATATTTGTAAGCTTGAACTGCATTTTTTCTTTCCTTCTTTCTTTTTATATGCCACAAATATAGCGAAAAATCTCCGACCTCTTGTTTTTGCTTTTATTATTTTCATATTATTGGGGACGGAACTCATTCTCTATATACTTCTGCTACTTTATCTGTTATCTTGTCTCACTTTTTTGTTAGCATCATTTAATATATTGTCCCTAATATCAACTCTTGATTCGCATCATATTGCATTATGAAAGCTTTGTGTGTAAGCTATGCTGTTCCTGTGCAATTTTTTTTGTTGTTCATTGTTTATTTGCCGTTTAAAATTTGGTTATATAATGCCACCATTTGTTTGGCTTTATTCTCCCATGAAAGTTCCTCTTGCCTTTGCTTACAGTTGCTTGCTAATTCTTGAAGAACTTCTTTATTCTGATATAAGTAACTTATTTTTTCGACGAAATCATGTACTGATTGTTTGGGGGTACTTAATGGGATTTTTATTCCTACCTTTTCATTAATAGAATCTCCTTGACCGCAAGTATCAAAACAAACTACAGGTAGATTATTGCTGATGGCTTCAAGCACTACATGAGGCGTTCCTTCTGCCACGCTGGTAAAGAAAAATATATCTGACTGTTGCATAATTTTTTGTACTGCATCGTGGCTTATGGAACCATGCCAAATGCATTGCGCATCTACACTTAAAGATTGGGCTAACTGTTGATAAGCGGTTGCATCACCGCCGCCTACAATATGTAATTTTATTTTTTTGTTATTTAGTTGGGCTAATGTTTTTATGGCTAATGCCAATTGCTTTCTGAAGTCCAGTTTGCCTACCCATAATAAATCCAACTCCTTTTTTCCTTTTTTATCCGATAATGGTTTTGTTTGAGGATAGCATCCGGTTTCGTTCAATAATGGAGAGTTTATATTGAAAAACTTTTTGAAACTCTTTTGTGATTCAGAAGAAGCAGAAACTATAATAGAAGCCTTTTTTGCAGTTTTTCTAATTCTTTTGTCATGTTTAAGCTGGATTCCCGTTATAAAATTTTTTAGGTGCATGAATAGTTGATCCTTTAGGCTTGCTCCTTGCAAATAAACAGTTGGGAATTTTTCTTTAGCATCTACAGGTCCCCATACAAACGGTTTATTTTCTATTTTCCACAGATAACCCGGTTCGCGGAAACCAATCATGTTCAGCTGATGTATAATGTCAATTTTTTGTTTGGCAATGATATCTTTAGCCATTTCATAGGTTTTCCATTGCCATTGTTTATAGTATTTATAAAAACGCCAGTCACCTTGATTCCAGCACATTTTTCTTATTTCATCCGATACCGGATTATAATAGAAGTGCATATTTTTTCCTTGGGGTAGAGTAGGGAGTGCAGTTTCTATTTTCTCCTTGAATTCTCCTTCTGTGATGATGTGTAATTCACTGTGTTTGGCAAGATTTATGCACCAATTCCAAGCCATACCCGGTTCACTCCCCATGTTGGGAGAACAGGCGTAAGCGTTGATAAGTATTGATAGTTGCATGATTATGTTAGATAATTATCATTATTGAGTTATGCCACTTAATAAAGGCATATGAAAAGAGTAAATGAAATTATAGAGTTTATTGTGCATTTGATATACATGACTCATTACGATTGATATTATACCAAAGGCTTTTAATAAGTCAATGTAGAAAATCCTTTTCATTGTAGATGTTTGTTTATGAATTCATCGATTACGGGAAGTAGTGATGCTGTTGGATTTATACCTCCAGAACGGCTTAAGCATCCAGTTGTTACAACTAACATATTATTCCATTTAGTGAAGTATTCTTGCATATTTTTAAAATGAAACATGCCATAAGGGTGATAGATATCTTCACAAGTTTGTACATTAATTTCTTCTGCTAAAACTTCATAATCAACATTGCAAGCTTTTAGATGGTTGATTGCTATATTTTTAGCTTTTTGATAAATATTGATAGCTTCTGTACCTGTATTGTAGTAAACATCTAGACCTTGAACACCAAATTTATCTTTCTCTTTGGAAAGTGTTACATAATTCTCTTGAGTAGGGTTTTCAATATCAATGTATAAGAACCATTCATTATTCATTACATACATTCTGCGAAGTATCAATACAGCCCAAACGAAACCTATGACATTTGGTATATCACGAAAAATATTCCAAATGTATTTCCATTGAAAATGATGTTTAAAGAGTACCTCTTTTACACTTTCAAAAAAAGGGAATTGTAAATTGAATACTGGATGTACATAGAAAGAACAATTATCTACTTCTCCAATCATACGTTTGGTTATAAGTGAGGTTCCACGCATACGAAATACAAAGTCTTCTTTGCCAATAATGGTTGATTTGTTTACTTTGAAAACTTTTTGGGATAGATGATCTGAAAAATAGATTTTTTCTTTTAAACTTAATCCTGAACTCAATAATATTCGAGCACTTTCAAACGCACCAGATGTTAAAAAATAAAAGTCAAAGGATTGTTCTTTTTTGATACCATTTTCTAAATAAACTACTCCTTCAATATTTTTTCCATCTAGAGAATTTAGTTTTACTATTCTACAATGTGATAAAATTGTTACTTGTTTACGTTTATTTATTTTAAACCAATGAAAGAAGTTTCTATGTAGAGCACTGAGCCATACACCAGTCTTAGTAAATAGTTCATCAGAAATATGGTTCTCAGGGAAGTTGTTTCTTATCTTGAATTTGGCAAGCATTTCATCTTTACTCTTTTTATCCAAAACAATGACTTCTTTCATAAATTGGTCTGGCTGTTTGAAGTCATTTTCTGTATAGGTTAATAATTGTCCTCCCCATTTGTCTGATGCACCTCCGAATCCAAAGTATCTGCCATCAGTAAGCCCTTTATACATAGCTTTTTTAAGTGAAGAATAGTAACCTATTTCTTTCTCACTTTTCACCGTTTTATCACCTACATCAAATAAGGTGATATGTGCGTTAGGATATCGTTGTATTAAAGAATTGATAACATAACTGCCATAGGTGCCGGCTCCTAATACTGCTATTTCCATTGATTTAGTTGAATATAATCTTTAATTTGTTTTCTGTTTTTTGGGAACTAAAATGACTTTCTATATACATGCCCTCAAATCTACTATATAATGATTGTGGAATGATTCTTACCTTTGCTAAAAATTTGGGAATATCTTTAAATAGCCATTTAGGCATAGTAAGAATTATACCTTTTGTTGTTTGTTTTGCATAGTCATATTTAGTCATGTTGTCATTAGGAAAAAAATGATAAATGCTGTCATTCTTTTCTGTTTTTATAATTTTAATTAGGGCTTGATGAATATCTTCTCTTCGTATGATAGGTTGTTTGCTATTTTTATTTCCTTTGATGATAGATATACTAAATGGCAGTTTTTTTATAAAGGGGCAAGGCCTGTTGTCTGCTAATACATATCCAGGTCTTACTAAAACTAATTCGAAAGGTAATTTATCTTTTATGGAAAGTAAATATTGGTCAACAGCTATTTTGAATTCACCATATCCCCGTTTTGTAGTTTCTTCCAGTGTTTCAATAGGAGTATTTTCATTCACTTCTTTTTGTTTGTAGCTATATACCATAATTGATGAGAAATGAATTAGTTTTTTTACTTGATGTTTTTTACAAAATTCTATAAGAGATTTAATGTAATTAATGTTAGCTTCAACAGTTTTATCTTTTATTACAGCAAAATTGATGACAGTTTGATATTTGCTGTCAAAAAAAATATTTCTGTCTATTTCTTGATATTTACCATAAATGACAGAGTCTATTCGTTTATTTTCTCCTCTAGAGAAATATTCTACGACAAAATTTTCTTCTTTTAATTTTTGGGATAACCCTGCTGCTACAAATGAATGAGCACCACATATTAGTATATTATTCATTTAAGACTGATTTATATAGTTCTTCAATTTGTCTATTTATATTGTTGATATTGAATGTTGTTTGAGATAATAATATGGATTGTTTTTCTATCTTTTTTCGCAGTATTTCATCACTCATTAATTTTTTTAGTTGGATAGCTAATATATCAACATTTCCGTATTCGAAAATTAGAGCATTTTCTCCATTTTTTACAATATCAGGCAAGCCGCCAACAGGGGTACATACGACAGGTATTCCATATGCCCACGCATCTAAAACAGCCATAGGGAATCCTTCTGCACTACTAGCAAGACAAAATATGGATGCATTTCTGAAGAGTCTTTCTTTTTGTTCACCAACTACCCAACCCGGATATTCGATTTGTTTTTTTATGCCTAATTGAATAGGTAATTTTAACATAACTTCCTTATCCTTTTGCTCTTTTGGATTTCCTGCTAAAATAACTTTCCAGTCTTTATATTCATTAGCAACTTTGGAAAAAGCTTTGATTAATGTATCAAATCCTTTTCTATGGTATAAAGTACCCGCAAATAGAATATATTTTATAGAACGGTCTGTATTGTTTCTATCAACAATAGGACAAGGATTATATATGACTTGGACATTGTCTGTTATGTTTAGTGCTTCTTTTATCCATCTTTGCCATTGTGGTGATAAAACCACGATACAGTTGACTGACTTAAAAAAATGGATATATTCCTTTTGGGTACTTTTTTCAAAAATGACTTCTGGTTTGTGAGGATGGAAATGTGCGATTGTTTTCTTATGCCAAAATTTTGCTAGATTTAAAAAGTATTTCTTTCTTTTTAATGATGAATATGATGCAACATGTATATGTACTAAATCATAGAAAGGTACCAAGCAGAAAAATTGTAGATATGCTTTTATAAAATATAAAATTTTTCTCCATGAAGGCCCATCTCTATGTGTCTCAATCCACTTACAATGATACTTTTTCCATTGATTACCAGTTTCATGGGCCTTCACTACAGAAGTAATGCCACCTCGTGTCTTGCGGGAAGTAGCAACAACCAATACTTTAGGTGTGTGCATGTCAGTTGAGTATTTTTATAATATCTTTCCAGTTATATTCACCATCTTTAAATGTTTGGCTAAAGATACGTGCACAGCAGCGTAATAGGTATGCTCCTATTAATATGATACCAAACATAATGATTAAATTTAAAGGAAAAATAAAGTTCATTTGGTCTGTAAATAATGCTCCTTGAATTAAGTATATTTCTAAGCATAATCCACCGATAAGTCTAATACAATAACCTCCTATTCTATGTTTATAACAGTGCTTTAAGGTATTGCTATTGCATATTTTATAAAAATAAAATACAGTCATTAATAGGGGAATTAATGAGAGTATCTGGAATTCGTTTACAATTGTGATTTTTCGACCAATGAATAAATAAGTATAGTAAATAGCAATGGAACTAACTAATTTGAATGTGTCCCATTTAAAAGAGTAAGTTCGTTCTTTATGATTAATTCCTAATATTGCTCCCATTAACATGAAAAGGAAGTAATGGCACCATTTAAAATAAGTATTACCATACATATTATAATCTACAGGTCTGTCTATGGCTATGTACCAAGCTATGCATATTGTGGTTGCTATGCCAAATACCAATTTTAAATTGTTGAGCATATATCTTTGGATGAAGTAGAGGATAACATAATAGATCATAATGCAGGTGACGAACCATCCGCCTCCATGTATAATTATATATTTTATGTCTTTGTGATAATTGAAAATAAACTCTTGTACTATTGCCCAAGCAAAGACTGTAGGATATATTCTATTGATTCTTCTTTTATACCAATTATCAAATCGCCCCATTCTTCCTAAGAAAAGCGTGAATCCTGAGCAGAAAAAGAATAATACGTCACCAATAGCTCCTCCTGTTGCCATGACACTATATTTGCCATACAGTAACTCCATATGTGAGTTGGTAATAAGCAGGGCAGCTATACATTTTAATATATCTATACTAGGGTTTCGTTGTTTCATAATTTAATGAGAGACTATCTTTTATAAATTTCGGTATAGGGAAATTATCTTTATTATTCTCTTTCTTTATTGGTGTTGCCTTTAAATCTTATAATTTTAGCTGGTATTCCTCCTACAATAGCATTGTCTGGGATGTCTTTTGTAACAACAGAATTAGCACCAATTGTTACATTATTACCTATTTTGACTGAACCAAATATTTTGGCTCCAAGTCCCAAATAACAATTATCCCCTACAATTACCCATTCATCATCATTATTTAAATGTTTATTCCCAATAACTACTCCAGGGAGCATTGTACAATTACTTCCGATACGACAATTTGTCTTGACACGCACTAATGATCCTAAATGCATCAGCCGAAATCCAGGTCCCATATTATTGGGTTTTATATCAATTTTTAAATTGTAACACATTCGTTTATGTTTAATGAAATAATATAAATATTGGAGTTTATGCCCTTGGTTTATGTGATATTCCATGTATCGTAGATTACGTATATATTTATATATATAGCCCCATTCGTTCTTTACAATCCAATCTTTTATAGTAGGTTTTTTATTATTGAAACGCTTAAGATCTTGAGCGAGGTAATATTTCAATGATTGTTTAGAGTTTATCATAGTTTCTTGTTGTTGTATTATAGATATTGCTATTTATATTTTACTATATTTGTCAATAATTTCTTGGTACATTAAATTATAACGATTGATAATCAAATTTAGTGAGTAGTTTTTTTCTATTTTCTGCCTAAGATTTTCTATAAATATAGAATAAGTAGTATCATTCTGTAAGATTGCTTTTTTTAGAGTTGGAATGAATTCCTCCTTTTTATAGCTAAATAGAAAGCCATCTTTATCATTGGTAATATATTCTTTAAATTCGTCAAGGTCAGAGGCTATAATTGGCAGATTATAGTTATATGCTATCATAAGAGGGCCGGATTGAGTGACATCTAGGTAAGGAAGAATCAAATAATGATGGCTTCGGAATAAATTAGCCACATCTCTGTTATTAATAAATCCAATATTGAGATTATAAAGTTCTGGACTTTCTATGTGGCTATTACAAATTTCCCAATCATTGCCTTTTCCTGCTATGGTTAACTTATAGTTGGTAATTCCTTCTTTCTTAAGTTGTTCGCATGCATCAATTAGTTTACTTAATCCCTTATAAGACATGATGGAACCAAAAAAAAGTAATTTTGTACATTCTTTTTTAGAACATGGTTTTACGGCAGATATGCCATAATCTTTCATGGCAAGAGGAATGCAAATGCTGTTTTTTTTATATACCTTCTTTAGTAGACTTTGTTGGCTTAAAGAAAATGTTTGATAATTATCAAATGATCTACATTTTTTTTTATGAAATATTTTATAAGATTTATTCATAAAGTTACTATGTGGAATTACATCGTGTAATGCTATAATAATCTTTTTTTGAGGAAGAAATACTTTTGCTAAGTAATATAGATAATAATCTCCCATATATTCAAAATAGATACAGTCAGGATCGAATGATAGGATTGATTTTATAATTTGGCACGCAACAATAAAATAGTGAGGACTTCTTCTACGTCCTTTAGGTTTATATATTTTATTTTTTATACTATATTGTGTACAATAATTCGTCACCTCTTCTATATTATATCTTTCCCCTTTTGTTATTATAGCAAGCCAAAGTAAATTATTGTTTTGTTTTATACCTTTTAATATAGGAAAATCTACATCAAAAAAATAATCAGCACTGATATAAACTATTTTTTTCATAATTATTATGCTATATATGATTGATGTTTTAATGGAGTAAATAACTTAATGAATTCTTTGTGTTCTTTTGGACTATAAATTTTTATAAATAGATGAGTAAATGAATATATTAAGTACAGCATTGATTTAAATATAATAAATTTAAATGGTGTATTGTGCTTTTTCATATAATAAAGCATACTTCGGTTATAAATAATTCTTTTGAAATTACTTATTTTTAAGCTTTGTCCTTCTAAATGGATTATTTTTGTATTAGGATTTATAATAGAATGATATCCCATTTGGCTAATTCTTAACTGTAAATCAGATTCCTCAAAATACATAAAGATATTAGTATCAAATCCTTTACATTTATCCCAAGCTTCTTTTTTGATAAGAAGGTCTGCTCCTGTTATATAATCTATTTTGAATATTTCTTTTGGATAAACTTTTGGGTGGGATGTTTTCTTTGTTTTTCTTTTGAAGAAATAATGTTTTAATGGTGAAGATGCTACTTTTAATGAGGTCTTCATGGATGGAAATGTGGAATATGAATGTATCATTTTACCTTCTTTATTAATGAGCATTGCACCAGCGCACATTGCCTTGGGGGATTCATCTAAACATTGCTTTAGATAGTATATTGAATTTTCTATTAATAGAGTGTCAGAATTAAGTAAAAATAAGTATCTCCCTTTTGCATATTTTGCAGCTAAATTATTGGCTCGTCCAAAACCTAAGTTTTGTTTAGACTCTATTAGGATAACACTAGATGGCAACTTCTTAGATAATATTTTTAATGAATTATCTTTAGAACCATTATCTACTAATATGATTTCGTAATTGAAGCGGTGAGAATATTTGATAATACTTTCTATGCACTCAATACACAGTTGCGGTGTTTGATAATTTATTATGATAATTGATACATCTTTTTTCATTTATGTTCTTTTTTGATAAACTATTATAGTATGCATAAAAATAATATAAGAATACCCAGTATATTGGAGATGATGAAGAAAAGCCTAATAACATTGGCATTAGGAATGATGCGCTTGCCATATATTTAACGAAGAGTGGCATTGTTTTATGTTTTAAAATCTTTATAGATAATGAGTACACAAAAATAATAGGTATAATTCCATATACAGACCAAGTTCCGACTAAACCTAAATCTGTACTCCATATGTTGAGATAGGTTCCAATATACAATAAATATTGTCCATATTGAGAATGTTTTGTGTCAATTCCATTACCAAAAATATCGCAATAAAAATTAGGGTTGTGCTTAAATAGAAAATAAGGTAGGGAACGATTTCGTGCATAATTAGCGTTATTCATTTGGGATATTGTTTCATAATATAATGAATTCCAGATGTCAAAGCTTAATATGATTATTGATATTAAGGCCAATATGATAATCCATTTCGTAGCATATGCTTGGCGTATTTTCCATAAAGTATATAATATGATTATAGTAGCGAATATTAAATTTTGTCTATTTTGAAATAGAATCAACATGCCATAACATATTAAAATAATGATAATATCATTTCTTGTAATTTTGTTTACACAATTACTGAGAGACCAACATAGTACTATATTACTAATAATTCCTGTTCCCCGTGCTGCAAATAAAAAATCTGTACTTTTTGATTCTTTTATATTAGCTGCTTTTTCTACAAGTGCATTTAAATCTACATCAAAAAGTGATGGAATAAAGAGGGATAATATGATAAATGCATAACTTATTAATACTGCATAATATATGGCCTTTTTTATACTTTTAATTGAAGGCTGAATATAGAAAATGACAACAAAGAAAAGAATAGGAACTAAATTCCGATACACAAGAATAGATTGTAGAGGTTGTTGACCATGAAATAAAATGACTGATGTTACAGAAAATAGGAGACCTAAATAAAGGATATATATTTTAGTAAAATATGGGGTGACGTATATGTTTTTTTTCTTTGGATAGTACAATATGCCCCAAATAAATAAAAGTAATGGCAATATAACTTTTCCAAATTCGCTGTTACTAATGGGAGTAAAAAATGCTAAATTCCAAAAATTAGTAGATAGAATTAGGATTGTAAATATATATACCCATTTTTTCATATGATTATTATTTTAAAAGGATATATTTTAGAATTTTGTTCATATTTTCAAAAGAGCATAATAAGGTCAAAGAGTAGAATAATATAGCCCTATTGCCATGAATGAACTTGATTTTACAATGGCTAAAATTATTGTAGTAAAATTCTAGTGCTTGGTTTGCAGAAGCATAGTTATCTTGTTTATATAAAAATATAATTCTATGAATCAGTGCTGTAATTGTACGATCGTATAAAACAGTCATATATTCTTTTTCCTTTTTAAAAAAGGTGTAAAACTCATTATATAATAATATCGAGTTATTGGAAGAAGGATAACTTTTGCCTAATGATGGTTCAATATAATGATATTGTTGGGAAGGAATACAACACATTGTTTTGCAGTACTGTACATATTGTGCTATAAATAAAAGATCTTCTTGGAAATGTATCGTTTCATTGAATTCAATATTATTTTTCTTGCAAATTTCTTTTTTGAAACAAATAGCCCAAACATAGCCTAGAGTATACTCCTTGTACATTCTAAATATAATATCTATCAGTTTCTCATTGGATGTAGAAGTAGCCTGAAGATTTATATCTTTATGGATATTTCCTTCAAAAGTGGGAATTTGATAGACAAGGTCGAAGCTGTGTATATTATTGACAAATAATTCTATATATTTCTCCTCTACGTAATCATCGCTATCTATAAAACATAGATATTCTCCTATGGACTTACGTATGCCAGTATTTCTTGCTGCAGATACGCCTGCATTTTCTTGGAAAATATAGTGTATCTTAGGATTATCATAATATGTTTCAAAAATTATTTTCTCTGAGTTATCAGTACTTCCATCATTTACAATAATAATTTCATAATTATGATATGTTTGAGTAATAATACTATCTAAACAACGTTTTAATGTCTTTTCTGCATTATACACAGGTATAATAACTGAAATGAAAGAGTTATCACTTGTTGATTTCATCTGTTATCTGTTTTGTTACTTCTAGATATTTATATCCCCATTTGCGATCTGGTTCTAAGTGTGCACCTTCTGCCCATTCATTCCATGCATTTATGAAGAATAAATTTTCTTCTGTTGAAAAAGGTTTAAATCGTCTCATCTCAGCTTCAAGCCATTCTTTATATAAATCAGGAGTTGAGTTTTTAAAAGCCATAAAAGATGAGTGTAATCTTCTACAACAATTGTCCCATGAAGGGAAGATGCAAGGATAAGTTTTCTTGCTTGGAAGTGGTTGCTTTAATAAATAAGTGAAAAGTGTTTTATAGTTAAAAATGAAGTTGAAATAGCAATGATTTAATTTATAATGGGATAATATCCCGTTTAATTTATTTAATACTCTAAACTGTGTTTTACGGAACCCCTTCATATTTTGAGGAAGGTAGTCAATAGCTGCATCAAAATATTTTTCAATATGAGATGTGTCAATATATTCATTTTTATAATAACACAAATATATATTCATGTGTTCTTTTTTTAATTCGGTTTGCCATATTTTCATTAAACTTCCAATGTTTTCAATATTTGTTGGTTTATAAATAGCCAAAACGGGTTTTCCATCAATCTTTATGTATCTAGGATCTTTAAATGCTTTTATAAGCCATTTTATGTGGTTTAAGGAGTCTTCATCAGAATATGTTTGTTCCATAAATATCTCTTTTGTTCCATCCCATGTTCGTGCCCAACTTTCATTAGCCCAGCATAGCATAAATGGAAAATCAGGTTGTTTAGAATTTAATACTTCATTGAAGGGACGTTCAATAATCCTTTTGCCACCAAACCAATAGTGATAATAACAAAAACCATCAATTCCATATTTTTTAGCTATTTCTGCTTGTTGCATTCTTGTTTCTGGTAGTCGAAGATCGTAATAACCAAGGTCTGCTGGTTCATGTGGTTGATAATGTCCTTTAAATCTCTTATATCCTTTGACTACATTATTCCAATCAGTATGTCCAGTCCCCCATTGTTTGTCATTTTCTTTACAGGGATGATATTGTGGAAGGTACAAGGCTATAGTTCTAATCTTTTTCATATGTCTTATTTTTTAGATTCTATGTATAACTTTATTTTTAAAATAAATTTTCTTATTTTGTAATAAGGATAATATAACCAATCTGTGACACAAGTTATAAAATTCTGAGGATTATAAATTCTGATCCATTCTGGCGGGATAATTTCTCCATTTTGTTGCTTATGAGCAATACCATACCATTTTTGTGGTGCGATGACTGTTTTTTGTGGTGATAAATTTAGCCATGCTCCCCACCAACTGAAGCTGGAATTGCAAATAATATTGTGTTTACAGAGACTCATTAGATATAAATCAATATAATCTTCTGAATTTGAGATAAAATAAAAATTATCTCCTTTAAATTGTTGTTTACAAAAATCTATATCATCAGAAAAAACTAAAAAAATGGCATCTGGATATTTGGAGGTCATTAATTTAATTGCTTTTTTATAATATTTCAAAGAAAATTTTCGTAACTCCATACGAGTATTGAATTTTAAATAGTCTTTTCTGCGTATATGTACTGAGATACTATTTTGGGTTAATAAATTTATGTATTTAGAGTTTATTTGATTTAAACTGTTTTCTTCAATTGAGAATAGTTCTATAATTTCTTTTCTTGCGGTTATATATCGATAGTCTTGGAAGAATCCATGTAATTCTAAAGTCTCTAGGTTAGGAATAGGAGCAAATATTTTTGGATCTTGGTAATATCTATCATTATTGGGGGGGAAGTTCCCTTCTTCACAAAAAGCTATTTTACGAAAAATGTTTTTTTTATACTTTTCAATATTCTCTTTTAATGTATAGCCATTAGGCATAGTTTGCCTTGGAATGATAGCGCAGTACGTAGTATTATTTTTAATAGCATGTGAATAACCTGCTGCTATTTGAAAAAGATTGTTACCCAATCTATCTGATAAATAGGAATATATCATAGGAATATTAATATCCAAATAAAAGTACTCTGAGATGTTTATTTTTTATTGTCATATTTATATATAGCAATAAATATGTAGCTATAATAGTTATTATGGGAGCAATTATATTTAGTAAAATTTCATTATCTATTGTAAATCCAAGCCAGATATAAATATGTTCGATAAAAAAATATTGTAGTATATATAAAGCTCCTGTTACTGTACCTATATATGATAACTGGTGTGTGAAGTAATTTTCTTTGTGGCTGCATAGGAAACATATATATAGGATGGAATGGATTCCTAGGGTAGCCAAGAAAAAACGATACAAAGCTATAATATTATTGTTTGGGAAATAAATAGTATATTCTCCTTTGTAAAAAAATATAGTGCAAATGTAAATGATTAAAATAGGTATTGAATATCTATTTTTATATATTTTTGGTATTAAATTGAACTTCCTTTCTAGATAGCCTAATAAGACAAATGGATACATGGATTTTACGAAGAAAATATTATATGGTAATGCTAATATTATTAATCCTATTAGTATTATAGGTATGATCGTTTTATAAAGAATAGATAATTGATGGGATAGGATTAGAATGAGTGAACAACAAAGTAAAGTTTTGAAGAACCAATGGCTCATTACTAACTCTTTGTGTAAATTGGGGTAGAAACATTCTTTTTTTGTTACAGTATATAGTATGATATATAATGAAACTATTATAACTCCCCAAACTATAACAGGTGTAAGTAGTTGTTTAATTTTACAGGAGATAATATTTTTTTTATTTTTTTGTAGGGATTTGAACAATAATTGTCCACTTATATGCATAAAAAGGGGGACATGAAAAGAATATATGAATATCCATATCTCATTATTTAAAAAGGAATTATTGAGACTTGTGTATTGGATGATATGTCCTAATATGACAAGTAAAATACTTATACCTTTAGCTATATCTAGATATATTTCTCTCATTTGTGTTTGATTATCTTTGTAATTTTTTTGTCAGTGTTTGTTTTATAATAATTCTTTCATTATCATTTAAAATAATATTATATGTGCATAAGCATATTAGTATAGTACTTAAAATGGTTGTAGTAAAAAATGAAATGACGGGAGAACTTATAATGTTTGAAATATAAAGTGTGATTGCACATATTGTACAAATAGATATTACAGAGGGAGATATGGTGCTCTTTAAGAAAGACATAATATCCATTTTACCTAATTTATTGCAAAAATGGCATCGTAAAATGAAAGCAATAATTTCCTCTATTGTTGCCACTATAAAGATCGAATAAGGGGGATAGCCCCAATAAAGGAATATATATCCTCCAATTAATACAGATAAATGCATAAATCCAATGGTTAATTGGGGCCATTTTAGTTTGCCAACTCCGTCAATAACAATGAACAATCCACTTGAAAGTTGTTCTATTAATGCCATTAAAATGATATATTGACAAAATGAAACTGTATATTGTGGTACATTTTTTAACCATAACAGTAAAATGAAATTGGTATTGATTATAACAGGTATTGCGAATATGCTTAATAAGATGAAAGTACATTTACATGTGGTTTCTGCCAGTCTTAGTAGTCTATCTCTATCTCCTGCTCCTTCACTTTTTATCATTTGTGGTCGTATGGCACTCGTAATTGATAATGAGAAAAAGTTTAGTTGCCCTTTTACTTGATTAGCAATTCCATAAGCTGTATTTATTGTTACTCCATAAAATGTATTAAGTAGTATTGCTATTCCTTGTCCTTTTGACATGGAGCATATTGAGCCTATTAAATTCCATCCTCCGAAAGATAACATCTTTATGAACAAATGCTTGTCTGTGATTTGAGTGATTGATATTTGAGTTTCTATGTATTTTTGTTTACAATATATTCTCATAACTATTAAATTCATAATACAGGTAAGCATCATTATAATAGAATAGAGTTCTAATCTGTTTCCGTTATATTTTAATAGAACGATTGCTGCTATTAATTTGATAATTGATTCAATTATATTTAGAATAGCATTTAATAACATATTTTCGTGTGCATTGAGGATGGCTTGGTAAGGAACAGAAATAATTGTAAAAAAAGCACTTGCTGTCATGCAATGTAGAACGAAGGTGGCCAACCTTTCTTTTCCTGTAGGTATGTCTAATATGGTGTTTAAAAAAAATAATCCGCAAGTTTCAAATAATAAAATGATAATGATCCCTACGCATAAATGTTGGATGATACTGTAGTAAAATGTCTTTTTTATATTTTCTTTTTCACCTGTTCCTATGCTATAGGAAATAAAACGTTGTGTTGCGCCAGCGAGTGATACATTTAGAAATGAAAATAAGGCAATGACTCCTCCAGTAAGACTATAAATGCCATAGTCCTCAGTTCCTAATGCTTGTAAAATCCAACGTGTAGAAAGTAAGGCTATACACATGGTTATAGCCATTCTTGTATATAATATGCCAGTATTGAGAATTACTCTTGTACTATTCTTCATTTTATGCTAAACAATATGATTCTATGTCTTTTCCTATGTATTGGAATGTGTCGTCATTATTGTGAGAGAAAAAAGAATTTATTTCTTCTTCGGATTTGGGATTGAATATACGTCTTAAATTCTCCTTTATCAATCTTGCTGGATTTCCTGCAATGATAGAATTGGGTTGAATGGTGGATGTATAATTTTTAGACAGAGTTGAATATGGCCCTACTACAATTGTATTATTGGGCGTTTTAGTCCCTTTTTTTATGGTGGTATAGCTACCAATCCAATTTCCATTACCGATTTCAATAGATGCTTGATTGCGCTTTATAGTATAATTCTCTGTGTTTATAATGTAGTGAAAATCTGTATCCATCATTAAACAATTATAAGCTAATCTTGTATATTTTCCAATGTAAATATGATTGTAGCAATATATTGTAACATTATCACCGATATAGACACCTTCTTCTAGTTTAAGAAATGAGTTTGTATTTATGCTAAGTCGTAATCCTTGGCGCAGTGTAACATTCCTCTCTAATTGCATTGTTCCTTTTATGCTGATTATAGATATGTCTTTATAACTACGCATACAATCGCTGATGCCAATTTTTATCATTCCATATTCTATAATAGGGTAATTTATTTGAATTTGTCCCGAAAGAGAAATGAAACGGCATCTACCATATATTAATATGGGTATTTTTACAGCTGTTTTATAAGGAAGTGTCCGAAAGTTGAAATAGAGTGTTTTTAGAAGTTTTAGTTGGAAAAATAAATGGGAAGACTCAAAAATGTATTGTAGATACTCACTCTTTTGTTTTAATCCCAAACAACATTTTACTAATCCTAATATGCATGAGATAATAAAATGAACTCTTTCACTTATCCATGTTATGACTAATTTTTTCATGTGTTAACAATTTTATTTGTCAATTTTTCTATCTGATTTGTTATTTTTATATCTATACCCTTGCATAGCAAGGTTCGTGTAATTTCTATAAGGATACAGCTAATTAGAATGGTAGAACTAATAAGAAGAGCAAGTGTTATAGAATATAATGACAAATTGAATAAATAAGCGTTGAGGGGAGTTCTTATGAGATTATGTTCTGTTATTAGGTAGGCCGCCAAGGTACCAGATGCTAATTTATTTATGAAAGGAGAGTTTAGAGAATGTTTACTTATTGATATCGTGATAAAATAAATTAGAGCTAATAACAAGACATTATTATTGCTAATGATCATTTTTATTAAGTATTGATTGGGAAAGAATTTACAGATAATATATGCAAGTAATAATAATGATAGTAAACTTACAATTGCATATACTTCAGATTTTTGCCGAAAGAAATTTTGAATTTTGTCTTGTAGAATATACCTACTGATAATATATACACATATAAAATATTTAAGATCTATACTGTTACTTGCACTGATGAATCCATCTATGTAGCAGTAGAAAAAAGTTAATATAAATAGAAAGAATTTTATTGATTCACTAATTTTATTCCAACCATAGTTAATGAATGGTAATAACATCAATAGGAATAGATAACATTGAATATACCACCATCCTTGATTATTTAGGGGGAAAAAACTTTTTATTATTGAATATATATCTGTGTGCTGCCAGAAAATTATATATATACTTGTTGAATAAAATAGAGATATGACAAGTAGGTGTATTACTTTCTTTATGTAGAAGTTACCTCCTCCCCAGGCTGTTATGAAGATGAATCCTGTGACTCCTAGTTTAAGCATAACAATGAAAGGCGCCATATGGGGAGAGCCTATTAGGAAAATACTCAGATTAGAAGTGCCATGCCCCCAAATATGCAGCCATAATATAAATTGCATTAGTATAATTCGCAATAATTCTATATATGTATTACGCTGTTTAACTTTATTGGGGGTCATGGTTAAAAGTAGTTAGTTTAATATAATAATGAATATTTGATATAGTGTCTTATCACTAAAAATGTTAGTACCAAATTTTAGGTGCTTATTGAGTTGAAATTTTAGATATTTATTAACTATATTGGCATAGCACCACACCTATATCGGGGGGTAGAGAAAATACTTTTTGCAATTGTTAAAAATATTAGTAGAGAACTTGTCAAGGAACTCCTATGCATCTTGCTAGTGCTGATTACACTGTGGTACGTAGCTACTATCTTCATTCCCTCGTCGCCACCGAAGTAGTACTACCGAAGCGTTATCGATATTTATTTTGTTTCCGAGCCTTGCTTTCGTTTGTATCTTTCATCTGTGCTGCGGCCTTCCTTATCGTATTAATATTCTGTATCCTTCAATGTGGTGGATTTGAGTTCGTCACCTATGGATACATAAGCGTTGTAACTCTCAGTCATTATGCTCTTCAGTTTGGAATCAATTAAAAACTAGTACATCACGATCACGAGATCATCTCCATAGCAGAATATAACTGTCTGTTCCGTCTTATTTATTAGATATAAAATACTGAAAAATAATAATAAAGATAAACTGATATATAATATAATTATCTGATATTTAATCTCTTAATTGTATTGTTTTCTGTAATAGCACGACATTCTGCCGATTTATTTTGTACACTGTATCATCACTATTGCGTTCTATTTTAATGAATTGATAACTAGTAATAAATTTCTTCTCAAACAAGCTATATGAGCGATTTCCGTATACAAATATGCGTACTATGCGATGCTTTTTAGACATGACGATATAGATTGTAGGGTTCGCGATGCAACTGCTTATGGATAACAGAGGGAACATGACTATGCTTACAACGCATGTCTGTAAAGTTGTACAAGTAATAGAAAATAGGTAAGTACGGTAACCTCAGCATAGACATTCCAACTTCTCTATCACCATGCGGTGTACTAGATTCTTTAGACAGCAACTCTGTATCAATATGCCCTTAGGCACACCTTCGGTTTGGTATCGAAAGTAAAATCTTTTAAAGCCTTCACTGCTATACATAAAATCAAATTTTAAGTTCGCGGCAAAGCTACTGAGCCTAAAATTGAGTTCTGATTTGAGCATTTACAGTGGAAATGTATCCAAAATTTTCCTTTTTAATACATATGCATAATGAACTACTATAGCAAACTTGAGCATATATTCGTTTACCGCTTGGTTCTACTTTAACATCATATCTGTATCCTCCAAATAACTCTTACCTTTGGCATCTGCACTATATCCTCCCATACGTTCCCAATCCGTTTCACGATGAGTTTTCTTCTCTTCTTTCTTTTTGGGGTTGTAATCTACATATTCTCCACCGGTACAGAATTGCGCAGCCTGTACAAGCCGGATCATTTCCAATTCTCCGAGCATCTTTAGATTTCTGTAGGGATGTTTTTTGTCAAGATTCACAGTCTTTTGTTTCGTGATAGGATCTATTGTGCAATCATCATCAGCAAACCAATTGATGCGTATAATTTGTTCTTGCATTTGTTGTTTGTTTGTGATGTTCCAATCGTTTTTTATAGATGTTATTTCTTCTTCAGTGAAGTGTGTACTATCTCCTTTTGTCAGAATTTCCACGCCAATAGCTTTCAACTCTTTCTTTATGCTGGTTTTGCTATGTCCCTTGGGGGGATATTGGGCAAATGCCTTTTTGAAGGTGTCATACGAGAATGTTTTCATTTGACTAATAACTTTGGCTTTTGCAATTAACTCGTCTTTTATCCATAATGCTTCTCCTTGTTTAAATTGGTCAAAATATTTTTTCGAATCTTCGCAAGTGAATTGAAACTCGTATTTGTAGGCTCGTAGCTGCTCACCATCAGGCAGATGTAGAGCAAAGCCTCGTTGTGCACCGGGACGTTTGAAAGGCTGGAGTCCGATTGCAGTGATTTTGCTTTTGAGAAAAGAGTCGGGTAGACTGGGGGCGTAGATAGTCGGAGGTACTACGTAGAGTATAGCTGTATGCTGTTTGCCATCGTCATGATAAGTGTATTGGTCATTGAGACTGTCGTATGGGCACATGGCAAAAAAGAGGGCAACATCAAGATCGTTGGTCAGATCAAGGACATCCGTTTTCAGGCCATAGTGTTGAGCTAAGCCTATAAAGTCTACGGTAAAATGGTGCCGGTCGAAAAATCCTTTGACGACAGGATGTTTTTTTATCAGTTCTGTAAATTCAACCTCTCGCAATCTTTCAAGGAAGAGATAGGGAGCCGTTTGTTTATCTTCCTCCCGATATAGGGAAGGAAGGCATTTGCCAAAATCCTTTGTCTGCCCCCTAAACAAGAAAGGATACATATTGGCAGCCGGAATAAGTATTTTATGTGGATTGCCTTCTTGTATGCAAACAGCTTCAAATGTGTCATTATTCGGCTCAAAGAAAGCCTTGTTAACGTCATTCTTTTCAATTGGCAGTTCATAAGTTTCAATGTCTTTTTGAATTGAAGACCGTAATGCAGGGATAGATGCAAATAGTTTGGTAGTGCTCATATGATGTAGGTTGCTTAATTATAAGATCAAGCTTGGCTTTTGACTGAAAATGGGAATCAACTTGGGATAATTATGAAGTTTTTCTTCCTGACAAGTACGCTACGCTTTCGCCTCTCCCACATTTTGCAGGAAAGACGAAAGCCATAGTAATTGATAAATGCGAGGCAAAATTACGGATAACTCGTCAGAACACCAAGTATTTTGACAGGAAATGTGCTTTTCCCTCGCAATGAGCAGTGGAAAAAAATCACTCTTTCAGCTTCGGAAACAGGATTTTTACCCCTTCCAGATAGATGCGCCGGGCGTTTTCGGGAGTGGTAAATTTGCTGAACGCGCTCAGAATGTGCTCATAATAGTCTATCTCATAATTATGGAGCCCTTTTTTATGTCCTCAAGATAGGACTGACTCATGTGACACTCTTCGCGGAACATTGCGCGATCAATTTTTAGAAGACGGATTTCACGACTGATGAATGTGCCGAACTCCATGTGGTCGGCGACTTTTTTTGCTTTTAAAATCATACTGATTTCGTTTTTAAATGTTAATAAATATAATAAACTGTATATCTGTACCCAACTGTCGGGTACAGTTTTTCCGGAGGCAAAGCGTTAACTTCGCCGAGATTTTAAAAATAACAGATAATGAAAGCAAACATGACTACTCTTTCCATATACGAACTGCGAAAGACCATAGGGCTGTGGAAAAGCCGTAAAATAACAGATTCTACCATTTCGAAACTGCTGGACCTCTATTTGGGAGTCACCGCCTACATGAATGATGAAGCGGTTTACCCCGTAGAGAATTTCTACGACCTCGGCCTGTCGTTGAAGTTCAAGAATGCACGCTGCCTGGTGGAGGCGGTCAGGCAAAGCCGTTCGTTCGGCATCGTTCCGGACGGCAATGTGTATGGAATGAAATCTTTCTACTCTTATCTTTGGAAAGCAAAAGATGCTGCGGAAAGTTTACCGGAAACATTACCGGAAGAATTACCGGAAAAGTTTCCGCAAGCGGATATATATAATTATAATATATATAATAATTATAAATCTACTAAAGATATTCCTAAAGGAAATCCGATTCCTGCGGAAGAATGTCTGGAAGCTGCCCGGCACTTCTTTCATGTCATCAACGAAAACCCGGTGCAGAAATTGCAGATCTTCATTCCGCTGATCAACCGCTTCCAGCAGGAGGAGGGACTGACACGCGGGGATGCCTGTGCCAACCTTGTGCACTTGGTGAACGAATTGCTGGTTCCTCACTTTGCGGGGCAGGAGCGTTTCATGAAATCCGGTCACAGCGGACGTTTGTGCTGGCTGAACAACCTGCTGAAGGATGCCCATGGACAACGCCTGCTGAAGGATGCCGCAACCGCCGGAAGGCGGAAAAGGGAGCAGGCGATGCGTGAGATGCGGAGCGAGCAGCGCAACAATCATCCGCTGTGCGAGTTTGAGTGGACGGACACCGAAACCGGAATGCGCTTTTATGACGACCCGATAGAGGGAATGGTCAACATCCCTGATGATGCGTCTCCGCGTCCGGGAGCAGGGAGCGTGTGGAATGTGCTGAGCAATAACTGGGAAGGAGGGAACTTGTGAAACCGTTTTATTATCTCTGCGATTTTCCTGAACGCAAGAACGTGGGTAAGAATTATCTGGCCCTGTGTCCTAAATGTGGCAAGAGACACCTTTCGATTTCCCGCGAGACGGGATTTTACCATTGTTTCTATGCCGGATGTGATTTTCATGGCCGCCTGAAAGACTTTTGGGAAGAACGCCCGCTGTCGGCCGGGAGGGCGTATGGCGGCCCGTCCGCTTCTTTCCCTGCATCGGCGGGAAGGAAGAACGGAAGTGCGGCGTTGGCGGGCAATGCCGGTGGTGGGGAAACTTTCGTGTCCGAAGTCTCGATGATTCCCGATGATTACAAACATCTCTCGCCCGACGTGCTCGCCAGAATAAAGCCGCTGACAGATGAGCCGGAGACGGCCGACCCTGATCAGCTTGCCGCCCGCCGTTATCTTGCCGACCAGGGAATATCCCTGAAAACGGCTGTCAGTGCACATATCGGTTGCCTGACGCACCGCTGCTTCGGTGGAAAGAACGGCAAGGACGAAAAGAACGCTGCTGGGACGATGTACCACTGCATTGCCTATGTGAACTACGTCAACGGGCAACCTGTCAACGTGAAGTATCGTTCGTGCGACCCTTCCTCGTCCGGATACACCAAATGCTGGAGTCAGGATTCGCCCACTACGCCTTGCCCGCCTTATAATATCGACTGCATCAACCCGCTGCGGATTTCCGAAGAGAGTGTTGCCCGTCTGATTGTCACCGAAGGAGGAAGGGATGTGCTGACTCTGTACGAGGCGGGCTACCCTTATGTCATCAGTGTGCCCAACGGCGCTGCAAGCGACCTTCGCAAAAGTTTCGAGGCTTTTGTTCCCTGGCTGGACCAGGTGCGCGAACTGGTGATTTGCGGTGATTGCGACCTGCCGGGGCGGACACTCGTGAAGCACCTTGCCGACTACTTCGGGTCCCGCTGCCTGTTCACCACTTTGCCCGGCGGCTGCAAGGACATATCCGATGTGCTTGTGGCATACGGTTCCGGTGTGGTGCGCGAGATTATCGACTCTGCACGTCCGCGGCATACGGCGGACATCATCACCGTAGGCGAACGGACGGATGAGGTGCTGAACGTGCTGCGTGGCGAATACGATCATGGATACGATGTGGGCTATGGCCCGCTGACCGACCAAGTGTTTCATCCCACCGATCAGGGCGGACTGATAATCGTTACCGGGAAGCCCAACAGCGGTAAGACGGATTTTCTGAATGACCTGACTTGCCACCTCATGGCCAAGACCGGGCGCTACGTCTGCTTTCTCTCTTTCGAGGTTCCCGACAAGAATAAGCACATTGCGCACCTCATCCGGCTGATGTTGGGCAAAGTGAACATGACGGCATATACCCGGGAGCAGTTGCAGCCCATTGTCTCTTTTCTGAACGCCCACATGGTGCATCTGGATCTGCATGAGATTTCGCCCACACCTACCAATATCATTGAGCGTGCGGAACGGGTGAAACGGGCTGTACCGTTGAAGTATCTCATCATCGACCCGTATCTTTTCATGGAGATGGAAAGCGGACGCTACAATACGGAAACACAGGCCATTAAGGCCATGCTGACGCAGATGCAGGCATGGGGGCGCAGCAATGGCATCTGGGTCATCATCGTGGCGCATCCCCGCAGCCTGAAGAAGCAGAGTGGAAAGGATGAACTGGAAGAAATAGACATGTACACCATTTCGGGCAGTGCCAACTGGGCCAATCTTGCCGACTTCATTTTTTCTATCAGCCGCATCAACCAGCCGGACCGCAACTATACAAGGCTCGACATGCTGAAGGTGCGCGACCAGGATTTGTGCCGGACGGGCAGCGTGTTGTTCGTGCGGCAGCCATGCGGCCGGTATGATGAGCGCGAGTCGGAACAGCAGGTAATGGCAGAAATGCAGGGCAAAGTGCTGGATAAGGACAGGCTGCCCTGGATTGAACTGTTGAAAAAGGAAGAGGGATGAAAACGCTACGCCGCCCCCTCTCACAAAAAGAGGAGTTCGTACATTTGTTCTGAAAAATCATGCAAAAGTAGGAATTTTAGGGGCAGGAATCAAATGTTTGGTTGTTTTTCCGGGGTTTTACTCCTGAAAGTCCGGGGATTTACGCATGAAATGCCGGGTGTTTGCAGCAGCAACGCCCGGCATTTGCTTTGTAAACGTCAGGGTTCTCCCAGCGCTTCCACGATTGTGTGTACTTGAAGCGGCGTGTAGCATTTGGCGTTGGGAAGCATGCCGCTGGCCCGGAGTTGTTCTTGAAGTCCGGGTTTGAAGGCTATCCAGCGGTTTAGTTTCCGGACAGCGGCTTTGGGTGTGATGTAAGGGCTGTAAAGCATGGCCAGCTCGCTTTTGCTGTAACTGCGTATGGTGAATGAGGATTTTTCCATTGGAACATTTTTATTACGATTGTTGATGTAAAGTTAATGAAAAATGACGGGGTATGAAAGCATGTGCAGAGGTTTATTGCGTCATAAGGTGCCATAAGCCGCGGTAACTCTCCTTATGGTGTGCAAGGATGCGCAAAGGGGTGAGAAGGGGTAGCGGAGTGGGGTGGAGGAGGTATCTTTGCATTGTCAAAAAAGGAGCTCCTGAGAGATTTGACAATCGAGAATTGAAAAGTGAAAAAGTAACAACCATTAAAAAAGTAAAGATTTATGGCAAATGCATTGGTAGTGCGTACACAGCGCTACAAAAAGATTGGAGATAAGACTTCTCCGCTGGTTTATACCCTGAAAAGAAAGCCGCGCGATGCGAAGATGTATGATTTGAAGCGTATCTCGGAAGAGATTGAGGCTTTGGGTGGCATGTCGGCGGAAGATGTGCTGCACGTGGGCAAGGCAATCGTGAGAAACATACGTGAGAAGTTGGCGGACGGAAACAGTGTCCGTCTGGATGATTTCGGGATTTTCCGCACTTCGTTCCATTGTGTGGCTACGGAGCTGGAAAAGGATTGTACGGTGAAGAACATTGATAAGGTGCGGGTCAACTTCAAGGTTGCCGGTACGTTGCGACTGGTGAACGATTCGGTAGCCACCACGAAAGGCGCTCCGAATAACATTACCTACGAACTGGTTTCTGCCGACGGCGGCAGTTCATCGGGCGGAACAGGCGGCCTTCCGGACGATGGGGAAGAGGAAAACCCGTTGGGATGAGAAGAGTGATGAACAAGTTTTTATGAACAATTTAAAATGAAGAAGAAAATGAGTAAAAGTGCAGGTATTTGGGATACAATTCTGAAAGTGGTGATTGCAGTGGCTTCGGCAGTGCTGGGCGTGTTCGGGGCAAATGCGATGACGGTGTAGGAGGGGCGATGCCCTGAGAGTGCAAGAGCGTAATGCTCTTTGTTGCATGTTTTGTTTAGAAGGCGCCGGTTGGCGCCTTCTTTTTTTTCTCTACAAAGCCTATGGGCATATCCACATGGGCATATCCCAGTTTGTCCAGACGGACGGCTACTTTGCTTTTTCCGTTTAGGATGACGAGTTCTCCTTCCAGTCCGGCCAGCGGGCCTTTTATGACTTTTACGGCGTCGCCGGGAGCGAGCGGGGCACTGCACATCTCCACTGCCTCCTGACTGTAATCGAGCATGAAGCGGAATTGTGCCATTTGCTCGTCGGGGATTACGGCGGGCGCACTTTCACCGCGCAACACCATATAGCGGTTGACGGCTTGCAGGCTTAGCGGAAGCGCACGTTCCTGCGGAGTGACGTGCACGAATATCATCATCGGAATTATCAGGCGGTCCACCCGTTTGCGGCGGTCGCTCCACTGGTGAATCTCACTCTGAATGGGCAGGTAGCATTCAATGCCCATAGCGGCGAGCCGCCGGGCTGTCCTCTTCTCAAGGCATGACTGCACGTAAGCCACCAGCCATTGGCGACGAACGGCGTCGGTTTCCGTTTCTGTGTATTTGGTACTTTGCATTGTTTTTGTGATCCATTAGTTTAAAAGGTACGTGCGACGGCAGCGCTCTACCGCCGCAACGTACCGACAAACAAACAAATATAAGCCCGGAGACGGGGACAGTATTTCATGTAGAAGTACCCCGGACTTATGGGGTATATGCTATTTACGGTCGGAGGTGCTGCCATAGCCGTATCCATAACCGTAGCCATATTTCTTGCCGTAACCATAGTACTTGCCATACTTGCCGTAGCCGTAGTAATAGCCGTATTTCTTCTTTTTCATATCCAGCCCGTTGATGACGGTGCACAAATTGGGCAAACGATTATTGTTGTACAACTCGTTGATCAGTTGGTAATCGTTCTTATGTGTATAATCGGCGCGGCAGACATAGATACTGGCGTCGGCCACACGAGCTATAAGTTGCGTGTCGGTCACCATGCCGATAGGGGCGGTGTCAAGCACGATATAATCGTAATCTTGTTTCAATATTTCAACGGCATCTTCTAAGGATTGGCGTGCCAGCAGTTCCGTTGGGTTGGGTGGTATGATTCCGCCGGGCAATACGCTGAGATTGGGAGATATGCCGGAAGGTTGTATCATGGAACGCAGATCGGTGCTTTGGGGGGCAGACAAATATTGGGTGATGCCATACTCCTTGTGGGAGATGTGGAACACTTTGTTCAGTCCCGGCTTGCGGATGTCCAGCCCGACGATAATCACTTTCTTTCCCAATAATGCCAGGCTGACAGCCAAATTGGATGCGATGAATGTTTTTCCCTCACCACTCATGGTGGATGTGATGAGAATTACTTTCTTGTCCGGATCGCCCAGAATGAAAAGCAGGTTGGTGCGCAGGCTCCGGAATGTTTCCGCCATAATATCATTGTCGTTTTCGCGGACGGCTATGGTATGAGTGTGTCCGGCTTCCGGTTCGGTAAGGGGAAGATCGCCGATAATGGGTACAGCGGTGAGTTTCTCTACATCGGCACGTCCCTCAATACGGAAACTGAGGAGATTCAGGATGTAAATAATCCCTGCCGGAATACCGAGTCCAAGTGTGAACGCAATCATGTAGATTGACTTACTATTGGGAGATACCGGGAAATCATCTGCCAATGCATCGTCTATGATTTTGGCATTATTGGCGGTAGCAGCCAGTGCGATGTTGTTTTCCTCGCGTTTCTGCAATAGCATGAGATAAAGTCCAGCTTTGATTTCCTGCTGGCGCTGGATGCTGACGAAACGGCGTTCCTGTGCAGGAGCGTTACTGATGCGTCCGGCGTATTTGCCTGCCTGACGGTCGAGGTCGGCTTTGGTGATGAGCAGTCCTTTGCGTGTGCTGGTAATGGTGGTGATGATACCGGCACGCATATCCTGTATATTGCTGTCGAGACGGCGCACAACAGGGTTGGCTTCCGAAGAAGTGCGCAGCAGTCGGTTACGTTCCAGAATCAGGGCATTGTATTGGGCTATAAGGCCGGATAGGGTGGCATCGTTCAGCCCCACGTTGGCAGGTAGGGTGGAGGTTGCATTTTCCGGCTTTTGAATGTATTCGGAGAGATACTGAATCAGATTGAGCTGTGTGCCGTTTTCCACGCACAGCTTTTCGTAGGCGGACTGTTCGCTGACGGCAAGCTGTGCGTCGTTGCTGAGGTCGGTGAGGCCTGCTTCGCGTTTGAAGCTTTCCAGCTCCTGCTCCGTAGTGCCTAATTCCTGATTGATGACGGAGATGCGTTCGTCAATGAACCGGGCGGTATTCTGCGCCACTTCGTTCTTGTCGTTGTTGGCTTTTTTATTATATATTTCTATTAGCTTGTTTATAAAATCCTCGCCGCGTTTCTTATTCGTGTTTTTCACCGATACGGTAACAACGGAAGTGCTTTTGCTGGTCGGTTCAATGGACAAGGCTCCCCGGTATCCTTTGGCTACGGACAGGGGATTGACAATGCTTACATCTATATTACCGCTGCCTGTGGGGGGAACAGAAGGGTTGGACATAAAAGTGAGTGTACCGGCCTCACCGGAGAGAACGGCTGGTAATTTCGTGAAATGTTTGCTGACGGTATTTTCTCCAATGGTTGCCGTCACATCTATCTGTTGGTCGGAGTGATAGCTGATGCTCAGAAGTATAGGGGCAGACATGCGTTCGGCATCTTCGGGCAGGAAATGCACAAGTATTGGGGATGAACCGTATAAATCGATTCTGTTGAATCCGCTTTCGCCTGAATAGCTAATGTATAAGCCCAGTTCGCTGACTACATCCTTGATGAGCGATTTGCTGCGGAGAATTTCTATTTCATTGTCAATGTTTTTAGCGGACGATATGAAGCCTAAGTTCTCGAATGCACTGAGATCACTGCCGGAATTTCCACCTTTCTTGTCATCCTTGATAATGATGGATGCGTTGATATTGTACACCGGAGTAATGGTTTTCAGATAGAGCCATGCACATGCCATGCAGAGAACGATTGAGGCTATAAACCACGGCCAGCGGATGACATATTTGAAAAGTGTAGCCTGCCAGTTGGTTTTCTCTTCTTTTTCTTCGAACAAGTCGTCGTATATTTCTTCTTTCACGTCCGTAATTTTTTTTATTTACAGTTTTGTCTTTCTGTCTCACTTATTTGGTAATTGCTATAATAAGACTCGCCAATGAAACCAGTGAGCCGACAACCGAGAACCAGATAGTGGTGCTGCTACTGATATTGGATGTTTTTGCCTTGGTCTTATTGGGGGTGACATATAAAATGTCATTCTGTTGCAGGTAGTAATAAGGTGATTGCAGAATGTCCTGATCGTTCAGGTTGAGCGTCACAATCTCACGTTTGCCGGTATTGTCTTCACGAATCAGCTTCACGTTATCGCGAATGCCGTAGATAGTCATATCGCCTGCCATGGCAAGGGCTTCGAAGATATTGACCTTTTCGTTGGAGATGGTAAATGTTCCCGGACTGCCCACTTCGCCGATGACTGAAATTTTATAATTAACCATGCGTACGGTGACAATGGGTGTTCCACGAAACTGGGATTTGAGTTTGTCCTTGATGTACTGTTCGGCTTCTCCTTTGGTGAGGCCGCCTAAGTGGATAGTACCCAATACGGGAAATTCCACATTTCCGTCATTGTCTACGAGATATTGTTGCAGCGCAGGCTGGGAAGTAAGGGATCTGTTGCCGGTGTTGCTGGCGGGAGTTGCTATGGTCAGGTTGAACGGTTCTGCCAGTTCGGGTTCTTCAGGACAGCTCACTACGATTGTCAGCAAGTCTTTCGGCATGATGCGGGCATCATATAGGGTCATGCTGCGTGTGCTTGTATCGGCTGAGGCAATCTGGCCCAAATCATTCTGCAGATAAGGCACTTTCTTGTAGCTTTGGCATCCTGCCAGTAGCAGAGGCAATAATAAAAATATCAGATTTCTTCTTTTCATGTGTTTTTGGTTTTTAACTTTCAATACTCAAGCTTCGATTCACTTCAATAGGCCTCTTTATCTCCTCTTATCAGGTTTTTTACGGTTTTGTAAATGATGTATAGGTCGAGCATGAAAGTCCAGTGTTCCAGATACCAGATGTCTCGTTCCACGCGGCCTTCCATTTGCCACAGTTCTTTGGTTTCGCCACGAAAACCGTTGATTTGCGCCCATCCGGTGATGCCGGGTTTTATGAGATGCCGCACCATGTATTTGTCAACCAGCTTGGAATATTCTTCGGTGTGTTTCAGCATGTGAGGACGAGGCCCCACTACGGACATGCTGCCCAACAGGACGTTGATGAACTGCGGAAGTTCGTCGATGTTGCTTTTGCGTAGGAAATTTCCCAACTTCGTTTTGCGCGGATCGTTTTTGGTGGCCTGCATTGTGTCACTGTCTTTGTTTACGCGCATGGAACGGAACTTGTAGCACCAGAACTCTTTGCCGGCTTCTCCACTGCGTTTTTGCTTGAAGAAGATGGGACCGGGTGAGGTGATTTTTATGGCTGTGCCTATTATCAGGTATATCACAGGGAAAAGCGTGCACAGAAAAAGCAGTGAGAAAAGAATGTCGAACATTCGTTTGAGAAGTCTGTTTTCCGGCTGCGCCAATGGTTCCTGACGGATGTATAGAATGGGAACGTTGCCCAACATTTCAAAATGCATGTGGCGTTTGAGGTATCTGCGCACATCGGGCACACTGTAAAAGTGTATAAGATGATTTTCACAGTAATTGATGATGGGCAGAATTTCCTTGCTGTATGATGAAGGAAGTCCGCAGTACACGTGTTCTGTTGGGCTATGTTGGATGTAAGGAAGTGCATGTTGGGGAAGGCCCAAATAAGGGCATTGTTCGGGATAGAGTGGGGAAGGCGCTTCCGCAAAATAGCCGATTATCTTGAAACCGGATGCTGCATTTCCTGTCATTTCATGGTAAAGCTCAATCATGTTTTCACCGTCGCCTAAGAGTATGGTGCTACGGGAGTTGCCGCCCGAACGACGATAGGACTTTAAAATTTGGCGGAAAGTCAGCCGGTAGATAGTTAAGCAAATAAGAAAAAAGAAATAGAACAAGACAAAAAAACGCGCGGAAAGAGTTCCGAAATCTGCAAGACTGATAAGGCTGATGAATACTACTGCATGGAAAAAAGTGTTGCGTATGGCACGTGTCACAATCCGTTCCGGACGCACAATGCGTTCATGCAGAATAATGCCTTTGGAGTAGTTACAGGTAATATAGACCAGGTTCAGAAGGACCAACAGGCGGGGGAGAGAATTGGCAAATGTTTCGCCGAGTGTCTGGACATCTATTATATGATATAATACTATGAAGATAGTATTCAATATACATAAATCACCGGCAATGATGATTAACTTGATGACTTTATTAAATCGTAATACTTGTTTCATGGTGCTGTAATACGTTTATAATCAACTCATTTTTTGCAAAAAAAAAGAATAAGGCCGTACTCTTTTACTGTTTGTTTTTGTTTATTGTGTTCTCTTACTTACAAGGTAAGAGAATAAATGAGGCATAGTAAATAGTCTCTCTCTTTTCGTTAACATCTGATTATTATACATTAACGATGCTTATTATTGTTTAAATTGAGAAAATGATGTCAGAGAATAGAATAAAACAGGAAAGAAGAATATGTAAATAAAATCGAAATGAACACAATAATGAAAAATAGTTTTTATTTATATTTTATGAGGTTTAATACCATATAATTTGATTAAAATACAAAATTATTTGTTTGTTTGTTGATTTTTTTTCTACCTTTGTGCCCATAAAACTCATTCTCTTACCTTGTAAGTAAGAGAATGAGATAAATATTTTAGTCTTTTCTTTATGTGTGTGAATATATTTTACATTTTAACTTACCTTTTTTTCTTTTTCTTTGGATAGATTCTTGAAATGACTTTCCTGTTGGCTTTGCTCATTGCATTGTTGTTGAAGGAGGCGAGATAAACGTTCGTTACTTTTTCGGAGCTGTGTCCCAGTCCTTCGCTTATCATGGCAATGGCTACTCCCTCTTCTTTGGCGGTGGTGGCCCAAGAGTGGCGCGCCACGTAGGAGGTGAGTGGCACGTTTAGATGCAGCATTTTGGACAGTTGGTGCAGATGTTGGTTGTAAAGGCGTAAGGCGCTTTTGTATTGCCGGTAGCCTTCCGAGCCGGTGGACGAAAGTATGGGTAGGAGATAGGGGGATTGGGAATGTTTGTTAGTGTACCGGCGCAGGATGTCGGCAGCGTAAGGTTCGATGTAGACCGATAGCTGCTGGCGGGTTTTGTGGCGGTAGTAATAAATGGTGTTATGCCTCATGTCCGTCTTGCGAAGATAGACGAGGTCGACAAATGGAATTCCCCTGAGGTAAAAACTAAGCAGGAACAGGTCGCGGCTGAAGCATAAATGAGGATGCTGCTCCAACTTTAACTGTGAAAGGCGGCGTATAAGGGCGGGAGAGATGGCCCGCTTGGTGGTAGGCTCGTATCCTGTGAATACGAAGCGAAACAGTTCGTCAGCAGATGTGGCATCGGGAATGCCTTGTACGTACGCTTGGTTGAAGATGGAGCGCAGCATACGCATATAGGCTGATATGGTGTTGTGGCGCCGCCCTTTCTGGAGCAGGCTTTCTTCGTATTTCTTAATCAGTCCCGGTGTGAGTTCTTTGAAGGTAAGAGGTCTGTCTCCGGTGAATTTTCGGAAACTTTTAATGGCGCTGGTGTATAGATTGGCGGTTCCATAGCGTCCGGCATTTTGGGCTTCTTCGATCGCACTTTGTGCGAAAGTATATATTGTGGTCATAATCTGAATTTTAAGATGAATAACGTTTTTGATAAACAAGCTGTCTCATAAAAAGATTTGAGACAGGAAGCTGTTTAGGCATAGAATAAGTTAATATTCTATATAAATTCAGATATGACCGGTCCGGACAACCCCGTAGAAACGTCAGAGTATGCCCGAACGCACTCTACTCAATGTCTCCGGAGTCATCAGCAGATAGGAAGCAATGTGCGACAAGGGAGCCCGCTTGATAACTTCAGGCTGGTGCTGCATCAGCAGGTTGTAACGCTCGCGTGCAGTTTCGAACCGCCAGGAGTCGGCTTTTATTTGTGAAGTGATGAGGGAATATTCGAGTATTTTGCGGTAGAACATATTGATTTCCCAAGACACTTCGGTGAGCAGCATCAGCTTGTCATAAGGCAGCAAGTAGACAATGCTGTCCTCAAGCGCCTCAATCATGAGGTGGGTGGGCTCTTTCTTCAGGGTACTTTCAATGCAGATGATAATGCAACCTTCATAAGAGAAATGTTCGGTGACGTCCTTGCCGTTTTTATAGTAGAACTGGCGCAACATGCCTTTGCCGACGAATACAAGATTATGGCTTATTTGTCCTTCTTTCAGTAGAATCTCTCCTTTTTCCACTTCTTTGCGGATCAGGACTTCTTCTATTTGCCGTCTGCCTTCGGGAGCCATGCCGGGATAACGGGAGTTGACTGTAAGGTCCACCGTCTCTTTGAGTAATGTATCCATAACGATTATGTAGGGTTGGGTGTCATTTAGCATGGCAAAGATAGGAAAATTATTTGATATGTATCAATCTCATCTTTTTTTCATTTCCGTATCTTTGCGCGATTTTTACCATAACACATTCTACAATATAATGATACAGCAGGAAAATTTAAAGAAACGGCTTGCCAAGCTGGCGGCTCCTATCTTTATTGAGACGCTACTTATTATGATGCTCGGCGCGGTGGACACCGTCATGCTGAGCCGCCATTCGGATAACAGTGTGGCTGCCGTAGGCGTGGTCAATCAGATTATCATGCTGACGTTTCTGGTGTTTGAAGTGATAAATCTCGGTACTTCCGTACTGTGTTCACAATATATCGGTGCGCGCTTGCATAAGCAGGTGGTGCAGGTGGTGGGAGTTTCCATTTTGGTCAATCTGGTGGTGGGCATCACTATCAGTATGCTGTTGTTCGGCTGTGCAGGGCCTATTCTGCGCCTGATGGGGCTTGGGCCTGAACTGATGCAGGATGGCAGGGACTACATGCGCATTGTGGGAGCGTTCGCATTCTTTCAGGCATTATCCCTGACTCTTTCCGCTTCGTTGAGAAGCGCCAATAAGGCGGTGTATCCGATGCTGGTTACGGTGGTGGTCAATATCCTTAATATAATAGGCAACTATTCTCTGATTTTCGGACGTTTCGGATTTCCGGAATTAGGGGTGGAGGGGGCTGCTATCTCCACTGCCTTCAGCCGGGGTGTATCGATGATCATTCTGTTCGTAATCCTGTTCCGCAAGCATATCCATAGTTTCCCGCGGGTTTATTTCCGTCCGTTCCCATGGGTGGAGCTGAAGAATCTGATGAAGGTGGGGCTGCCTTCTGCCGGGGAGCAGCTTTCTTACAGCTCGTCGCAGGTGGTAATCACTTATTTCATCAATATGCTGGGAGTGGAGGCGCTTGCTACACGTACCTACTGCGTCAATATTATTATGTTCGCCTATCTGTTCAGCATCTCTATGGCACAGGGTGGAGCGATATGTATCGGGCATCTGATAGGGGAGAAAAAACCGCATGCCGCTTTTCTGATGGGGAAGTATGTGATGAAGAAGTCTGTAATGATCACTGTGATCCTGTCCGGCATACTTGCGCTCTTCGGGCATACGATTTTTGGCTGGCTGACGTCCAATCCCGAGATTATCAGAATGGGGGCTACTGTCCTGATGATTGATGTCGTACTGGAGATAGGACGTCCCATCAATATTTTTGCTACGAATGCACTGCGTGCGGCAGGAGATGTGAACTATCCGTTCTATGTGGGGCTGGTGGTGATGTGGAGCGTGGCTGTGGGGCTTGGCTATCTGTTCGGAATTCCGTTTGGCTGGGGCATTTGCGGCATGTGGGTTGCTTTCCTGCTGGACGAAAACATCCGGGGGGCTATCTTTGTCCGCCGTTGGTACAGCATGAAGTGGGTGAGCAAAAGTTTCATTAAATAGCATTTGTTTAATGGCGTTTGAAGGGGAGCTTGGAAATTTATTAATTTTTTTCTGTCCTTTTAGATTTTGAGTGTTAACGTGTTATCTCTTTTCTTGTCGGATTACAGAAAAAAATATGCAGGAAAGATTTGCATAGTCCAAAAGTTTACCATACATTTGCACCGCATTTGAGAAGAATGCTGGTTACACTAAGGAAGTTTGGGTGAGTGGCTGAAACCACCAGTTTGCTAAACTGACGTACGGGTAACCGTACCGGGGGTTCGAATCCCCCAGCTTCCGCAAAGAAAGCATCGGTTTGTAAAAGCCGGTGCTTTTCAAATCGGTGGATTCGTCTAACGGTTAGGACACATGCCTCTCACGCATGCAATACGAGTTCGATTCTCGTATCCACTACAAAGTTTTTTTGTAAAATGTTTGAATGCACTCTTAGCTCAGTTGGTAGAGCAACTGACTCTTAATCAGTGGGTCCAGGGTTCGAATCCCTGAGGGTGTACGAATTTTAAACATGAAAAGAAAAGTTCTGAAAATTATTGATTTTCAGAACTTTTCTTGTTTTAGGGCTCTCTCTGCAAAATAGGGGGAGAGGAGGTTATAGATTTCATCCCGGCAAGATGCTCTTACCGGGATGATGTGAATTGTTACTGTCAATATAATATGATTTAAGAGTAAGGTTCTTGTTGTCTTACTTCAGGTCTGGTAGGGTTCGGGGTACGAACTGTTGACTACTATTTTCTGGCGTATACACACGTCCTCCTCCATATCGCGTATTTCCCTCACCGTTATTGGTATATCCGACATAATTGTCGTATGATGAACCGGCACCAGGGAAAGGTTCCCCGGAATGATTCACATACATGTTGGCTTCCCAGTCCGGCCGTAGTAATACGCTGGCCAGTGAGCTGGGTTCCCAGCGTTTCTTGCCTTCTTTGTCGTAATAGAAATTGAGTCCTATCGAACTGTTGGCAGCACCCAGTGTACAGAACACACATTCCAGTTGGTCGGTAACAGGGTCATAGGTCATTGTGTTGCTCTGTGCTACGTAGGGTACCCTATTATAAGCCTTATATACTGCTGATAGCAGTTGGGACTGCTGGGTAAGGAGAATAGTGACTTTTTTATAGTCGAAGTCGTCCTTGTCAATGCCTAGAAATTCTGATGCTTTGAACAGATGCACTTTATATTTGGTAGCTGCACGACGGATGCGAATCAGTTCGTTATTACTGCCATTATTCAACGAATAGCTGTATTGCACTATGTAAGTGTCGTAAGGTACAGGTTTCATATAAATTTCGTTATCACTGGCTGTGTATTGGTTGGCAAATATCACGCGTCCGTCCGGACTGTCATTACCTGAAATATTGCTTAAGTTAACTGAATCGGGGCGGAAGAGGAAAGCGTTGATCTTGAATTGTTTGTCTACATCCTTATCGGCTTTATTGAAGATAAACGAAGGGTAATCGGACAGACTGGGTGTCAGCGGTTCATTTGTGTTTATTCCTGCCGGAAAGCGTCCTTTGAGTTCAAACTGCCGGTTAGTCAGTTCATAAAACTCGATGAGGAGATGATGATTCTCTGTCCACTTCAGTTCATTGAAGGGACTGTTGGGACGGTTCAATTCCACAGCATTCAATTCATTGTAGAAAAAGCTCATATAGATGTACTTGTTCAACTTTAGTTTTATGTATTGCGTCAGGGAGGCCCCTTTCTGGTCGAATGCGATAAAGGTTGCACCACCTTCAAATTGTGCGCGGTCCAGATCCATTAACCTGGGTGAAGTTATGTGTATGATACGCTTGGTTGAATCAGTGGGGCTGATATCGGCGGTAGCACTCCAGCCTGCGGGGAGCATTGCTTCGATACGTTCCACATTGTTTGAACTAGTATACGGCACGCTGATGGTATGCCCTTCACGAAGAAATACGATAATGGAATCCACTCCATTATGATCTTTCAGTGCAAGGTTTCCCGGCTTAAGCTTGAAGTTAATTCCCAGCAAGGGGATATTGTAGGAGGTGCCATCGTGCAGGTTGATGGTGATTGAGGTACCGTCATCTGCTTTCACCACACTTTCGATGATTGGATCCACCGACAGAGTTTCTCCTTTGTCTCCTTTGGGTCCAGTGGCTTTTATTTTTTGCCCGCCGTCCAATATGAATGTATAGTTATTCTCTTTCGGGTACTTGATGGTCCAATAGTAGTTTTCGTCTGCGGGGTTGTCAGGGTCTTTGGCGGCACTGATAAGGGGAGTATCTCCGTTTATTCCGTCCTTTCCGGGATCGCCCTTGTCGCCCTTGTCACCCTTGTCGCCAAGGGCTTTATCTTGGGTTTTCACGCCATTGATAATCCAGTAGCCATCATCACTGATGCCCACAACAGGGGAGCGTCCGTCCGTTCCGTTTTTACCGTCGCGTCCATAGGGAATGAAGAACTTGTAGGTATCCAATGTTATGTCTACTCCTATGGTATCCTTTTGTCCGTTATTTTCTACAATTCGGTAGTCAAATCCGGTAATGGTAGGTTTGTTTGCCAGAATGGTATAGAGATTTTTCAGTTCTACGATTTCATTGTTAATGCGTAGAATCTCCGCGTTGATCCCGGTAATCTCGGCTGACAATTGATATTGGCGACTGTATAAAGTGCTTATATCTTCTTTGTGACAGGCTGTGACCAGCATAAGTAGTCCCAGCAGGCTTTCTATGACAAATATGGTCTTTTTCCGTTTCATTTCGGTATACTTTTATTGATAGAAATTGATGTTTGGAATATCTGATCAGGAAGCATCAGCGGCTTCCCAGTCTTTTTTGGTTAGCGATAGCGGCGGTGTCACCTTTTTCGGCAGCCATGTGAAAATAGTGTGATGCCTTTGTTGGATTATTTTCAAGTGCTGCACAAACTCCCAGGAGGTTCCATGCCCGATAGTCATCCAAGAGCTGTGACAGGTAAGCGGTAGCCATGCTGGTGTCATTTTTATGCAATGCGATGGCGGCCATGTAGATGCGTGCTATCGGGGCTTCTGGATAGAACTTGAAGGCGATGCCCGCACACTCATTGAATGCTTCGGAATACATCGGGTAGCAGTTGGTTACGGCTATCATTTCTTCCACACTGAGTTTCTCCGGTTGTGTATGTATAAGTCGCGTTGCTCGTTCAATGGTAAATGGAACAATCGTGTAATGAAAAGTATATTCGTTGCGTCTTAACTGCGGATATAACTCGTTCAGCATGCTTCTGTAAGCTGACAAATGTGCAAGTTTGTTTTGACGTGTCTCCACATCCGCATCACTCCGGAGAATGGCAAGTGCACGTTCTTTTTCAGGATTTTCCCAGGCCTGTAACAGGCGCTCAAGTCCATTCCAGTCTTCGGCGTGGCCTCGGCTCTGAATCTGGCTTTCGGGATAATTGAAGTTTTTGGCAATGTGGGAGGCGATGGCCTTTGCGCGGTTTTGGCTGAGTAGGATATTGAAATCATGCGGTCCTTCGGGCGAGGCATATCCGTCAATGGAAATGGAGCTGATGTAGATATCCTCATCGTTGGTAAGCTCTTGGAAAGCTGTAGCTATTTTCCCCAGTTCTTTCAGATTGTCTCCCAACTCAGGTCGTATATCCCATTTCGAAACAGGGAAGTACAAGTGTGCCTGTCGACTCAGGGAACGTTCCTTACGTATGACTGTGTCAGGTTGCAGGTAGTCGAAAGCGAACTCTCCGTTCGAGAAGGGATTTGTCAATAGGGTCGCAGCAGGCAACACTTCTATTGCAGTCGGTGTGGAATGGAGTTGTGGTTTATTCCGGCGGAATTTCCAGAAAAGCGATACGCCGTTCTGCCAGATGAAGTCGTCATGGCTGTGCCGTATAGTACGTATGCCGTCGAATTCTCGTTTGTTGACCCACACCAGACCGCTGCTTATCTCCAGTCCCAGCTTTTGCGTAAGTGCAAAATGAACTGCGAGGTCACCACCCAACCCGATTGACAAGGGGCGTTGCTTGGGAGATATTCGACTTTTATCACTCAGGGAGTGTGCTTGCGCGTGAAATTTTTGCAGGTAGATTCCCGGCTTTACCAACAGTGATATGGGCTGTTCACGTCCTTCGGGTACGTGGCCAAAAAGACGGTTGAAATTGAACACTGCCTGTAACGAAACTTCCCAGTAACGTGATTCACTGTAGATTTGTGAATAGGGAACTGACTTGATATAGACATTGTTTCCTTGATTCTCCCATATGCCCGCGTTGTCAGGGGCTGTCTGGTAATTATCCTTTCCTCCTAATATAGTATAAGGATAATAAGTCATAGCATCCTCCGTTCCAAGGCGAAAGTTCTCCGCTGACCGAGGTGAGAAGCCGCGCATTCGGCCTACGGATACTCCCATTTCGATTCCAAAAAATGGTGAAAACTTGTAACCGGGCTTGAGGGAAACTTTGTTACCCCAAAAATCATGTTTGTTTGTCAGTGAGCTCATGTCACCGAACATGAATGGTACGGAATAACCCGCACCGATGTACCAGTATCCGGTAGTTTCAGGATAATTCTCCTTCTCTCTGAAGGTGTAGGGAGAGTAGGGACGTATACTGTCCTGAGCTACGGATTTCGCAGACAATTTGCAGGCTGCCAAAGGTAATAGGATGCATGTGAATAAAATTCTTGTTACTCTTTTCATACGTTCACATATAAAAAAATTATATATTATTGATGATTTTGTTGCAAAATTAACTCCTTATAGTAAGAGATTAAAACATCTGTGATGGACATCTTGAATGAGCAATATATTGATATGCAGATGATTATTTGGTTATGTGATGTACATTTAAAGGCAACTTGCACGCACCTCCGGGCTGGTAATGGGTGGAGGAAGGTTTTGCCTAAAATAAAATTATTCACAGCGAGCTTTTAGAACTGTTTTATGAAATCATCCAAAGTCATATTCTCAATTTGCATTTTTTCTTTCAGACGCATTTTCTTTCTTGAAATGCTTCCTTTAGCTATATGATAGATTTCCGAAAGTAAGGAGAGCGAGAACTCCATCTTCAATAGACATGCAAAACGTATTTTTTCTAATGTAAGTTGCGGATATGCTTTTTCCAAACGAAGAGTGAAATCATTGAAACATGCATTCGTGTTCTGTATGATAATATCCCATTCTTCCTTTTTCATATGCATAGCTCCTTGCGAATTCTGGCTTTTCATCAGAATAGGTACGGTTAAGGCATTCAGGCGCTTGTAATATTCAACGCTCTGATTTAGTGATTCTATTTCGATAGCTTCACGATCATGCTTTTCCTGCAAATACTTTATTTCTGTTTCCCACTGGCTATTTTGGAGACGAACCATTGCCAGTTCCTTTTCCTTTAGAGACATCTCAACTTTTTTCTTGGATTGTTTTATACGGAAAACTAGTGATGTTCCCGAAAGCAAGATGAAAGATAAGAGGATAGCCAGCCTGTAATAAGAGAGCTCATGTTCTGAAAGTTCTATGTTCATTTGGGCAATTCTTCTCTGTTGGCGTTCGTGTTCCTGAAAAGCATTCAGGTTGCTAATGTATCCCGCCTTATTGTTCATCTCAAGAGAATCTCTGCAACGGATACTCTTTTCCGCATATTCACATGCGGATTGAAAATCTTTCTTCTCCTTTTTCAACAAAGATAGTTTATGATATACACCTTGTCTCTCTTTTAGGGAAAGCTTTTCAATATCCTTCATAAAAATAGACTCTGCTTCTTTTAAGCGGTGCATTTTCAGAAATATATTACCTTTGAGTATAGTGCATGTCATTTTAAAGTTATACGAATGTCCGTCTTGCAAGGCTATGTCCGTATAGTATAAAGCTGAATCAAGCATATTCATGGCTAGATAAACTCTGGCAAGATCTTTATTATATTCAGCTTTGGCCAGTTTTTTTTGTGGAGGTACCAGCTCAAGTGCCCGATGCAGCCGATTTCTTGCTTTTATGTAATTTTTCTCAGAAATGCGAAGTTCTGCGAGTTCATGCATAGCCTCTGCCCTGAGGGTGGAATCTTTTAATTCGCAGGCAATGTCGAGAGCACGCTCCAGGCATTCTTTTTCCATGCCATGCATCATTTTGAAGCGATAAATATATGCTTCACCTACTTTGATGGCAAATAACATCCTGATATTTTGCCCTGCAAATTTTTCGGCTTGATTATAAAAAGCATTAGCTCTCAGGAAAGCATACCTGCCGGCATATATTCTTCCTAAGAAAAAATATAACTGGCACAAACGGCTAGAATCCTTTTGCTCTGCAAAATGGCTCAAAGCAAGATCTGATTTGTCAGGTAATGCTGGGATGTCGGGAACGAGCATCTTGGCCTTAACCAATAAATAATAATAAAATACTTTGTCGGATTTCCGCAAAGTGGTTGTATCCATATCAAGTATTTGCCTCAAGGATTTTTCAGGCATTGTTTCCAAAGAATCTTCCAGTACAAGCAACGACGGGCTATAAATGTTGCTTTGTTGATGACCACATGAGAATAAACACATGACCAGCATTAATGCAATTAAATATGTTCCCAACCGCATATCTTTAACTTTTAATATACCGTTTTTGTCTTTTGGCACTATGAATCTTAAGATAGGGCATTCGTTGGTGATGCCCGACCGTCTGTTCTATCATGCTAAAAGTAATTTATGTATTTGTTTAGTTTTCCGTTGCAAAGGAAATAGCTTTTCTCTCGTAAAACAATTTTTATTATGTACATAGTGCTATATGCAAACAGTTGTATAACTGCTGTTTAAGCTTTTTGCTAGATGTACATATTGTATATAAATGGTATCTATATAGAAAACACCTTCTGCATATCCTGCTTTTTTCTATGCTTTCCTTTTGTGCCTCTTACAAATTTGTGAGGCAAAAACTCGATGGTAAACAATTTGGGAATGGAATTGTTTTTACAGAAAAACAAAGTCATGAAAAATTTTACGTTTATCTTATTAATAGCTGCTGCAGCCGCCAGTTTCACGCCACAGCGTGTTCTTTCGTGCACAGGAATCACCTTGACTGCCAAAGACAGTTCACGAATTGTTGCCCGCACCATTGAGTGGGGAGGAAGCAATCTTCACAGCCAGTACGTCATCGTGCCACGTGGTTATGAGCAATATTCCTATGTGCCGGAAACAAACGGGTCGGGAATGAAATTTACAGCCAGATATGGTTATGTGGGCTTGGCCGTTGAGCAAAAGGAATTTATAGCTGAAGGTTTGAATGAAGCTGGCCTTTCAGCCGGTTTGTTTTATTTTCCAGGATACGGTAAATACGAAGAATACAATTCCTCGTTGCGCACTTCGAGTATAGCTGATTTGCAACTGGTATCATGGATATTGGGTAACTTCACGAATGTGGATGAAGTTAAAGATGCGATTCGTAGGGTACATGTCGTTTCCATTGATCCTCGGGCTTCAACTGTGCACTGGCGCATTGCCGATGGCACCGGACGCCAATTGGTTTTGGAAATCATAGATGGTAAACCTCATTTTTATGAAAATAAACTGGGGGTACTGACTAACTCACCGGATTTTGAATGGCAAATGACGAATCTTAATAACTATGTCAATCTTTTTCCGGGCAGTGCGGAGACGAAATCATTGGGTGATATCGTACTTACCCCATTTGGTTCAGGCAGTGGCTTTTTAGGTATTCCCGGCGATGTTACCCCTCCTTCCAGATTTGTACGCGCCGCTTTCTTCCAGGCTTCTGCTCCACAGCAGGATGCTGGCGAAGAAACTGTTTTGCAGTGTTTCCAAATATTGAATAATTTCGACATCCCTTTAGGTGTTGAGTTTCCTTCCGGGCAGATACCCGTCAATATACCCAGTGCCACGCAATGGACGGCTGTTTCGGATATGACGAACCGCATTATTTATTATCGTACAATGTACAACAGTAATATTCGTTGTTTTGATTTGAATAAAATCGACTTTGGTAAGGTGGAGTATCGTGCTGTGCCTCTTGATGCGGTAAAACAGCAGCCGATTGAAACAATTGCCATTGAGTGAGATAGGTATTGTTTTTTTGAAGTTTTTGCGTATATTTGGGCTCGTTATGCGTAACAAATAGTTGCAAAGCTATGGAATAAAAATGTCCTTATATATATACGGGACCTTGAGAAAAGATTTATAAAAGTCCGTTGTCTGTGGATAATGGATTTTTTGTTGTTTTATGAGAATAATAAATCATCAGAATTGAGAAATAATATGAAAAAGGATTATTCGTCGCACAAACACAGTAAATGGACATTATTGTTTTTGTTTCTATGTATCGGCCACAGTGCCAAGGCTGATTATCCTATTTTTTGGCAGCGTTATACGGCAGATCCCTCAGGGATAGAATATAACGGGCGCTTGTATCTGTTTTGCTCACATGACACATACAATGCGGAAAGAGGATATGGCTATTTCATGAATGATATAACCTGCATTTCCACAGACGATATGAAAAACTGGACCGATCATGGAGAGGTTTTTCATGCGAAAGATTCTAAATGGGGGGCCAAAATGACTTGGGCGCCTTGCGTGGTTCACCGAAATGGAAAATTCTACTTATATTATGGAGATGCCAACAGCGGTGGGATTGGCGTAGCGGTAAGCGATCTGCCGACCGGACCCTATATTGACAATCACGACCGGCCTGTGGTGGGCATGGATACTCCGGGTGTGCTCCTCTACGACGAGAACAACCGTTGCATTAAAAACAAAAAAGGAGTGCCGGGGGCCATATCGGGTAGTGAGAACTGGGGGATGTGGTGCTTTGATCCATGTGTGTTTGTAGACGATGACGGACAGGCATATATGTATTTTGGCGGTGCTCACCCCGACAATTCCCGGATTATCAAACTAAAAGAGAATATGACGGAGGTTGACGGAAGTGCGGTCAAGCCCAACACTCCCGGATTTTTTGAGGCTTCTTTTGTACACAAATACAGGGGTAAATACTATCTTTCTTATGCCGGACATTATTTTGGGAAACCTGCCAATATAGAATATGTAATGAGTGACAAGCCTATGGAAGGTTTCAGGAATCCGGGAGTCATTTTGCCCAATCCGCCGGTTAATGACGGCTTTAACAATCACCACTCCATCTTTCAGTTTAAAGGTGAATGGTATATTGCCTATCATAACCGTAAAGTTGCCTATGAGAATAACGAACAGGATCAGCGCTCTCGTGAATATATGCGCAGTGTATGCATAGACCGTCTATTCCATAACGAAGATGGCACTGTTCAAACAGTTGAAGTGACGCGTGACGGGTTGGAACAGTTGAAGAACGTTGACCCTTACCGGAGAAACGAAGCGGAAACAATGGCAAAAGGCTATGGAATTGATACGGAATTCAAGGCCAGAGGATGTTCCGACCGCATAGTAACTTCCATTCATAATGGAGACTATTTGAAAATCCGCGGGGTTGATTTCAAAAACGGAGGTGCATCAAAGTTTGCTGCCTCACTTTCCGCATTGAAAGGAAGTGGACGGGTGGAAATACGCTTAGAGGGAGTGGACGGATTGCTTATAGGAACCCTTCCTGTCTCATCGACCGGCAGTTGGGAGAAATGGCAGACGATGACAACGGATGTCAAGCACTTGGGAGGAGTTTATGACTTGTATCTGGTGTTTAAAGGGGAGGAGGGAGAACTCTTCCGCATGGATTACTGGAGCTTTACAAAATAAGTATGAAAAACAAAGCGTAATGAACGGCTTTTCGGGCTGATTCATTACGCTTTGTCCAAATATCGTTTCCTGCTTTTATAACGCGTTCAACTCTTTCATTGCATACATGCTTTTATTTGAATAGTAGCTGTGCCATGTGATACAGGCTTCTGCGCCAAGTGAGAAACTCATGTGCTGTGTCGGGAGAAACAAAAGAGGTTGCATTGAAGCCGGCAGCTTTGAGATCTTCCACTGCTTTGGTTACACCGGCAGGATTTTCTTTGCTTCCGCAACTGATGAAGATGCTTGCTACCTGATTCTTGTCCTTTATGTCGCCCGGTGCATAGACGCCGCCGCTCAATAGTCCGTAGTAATTGAACACTTCGGGACGACGCAAGGTTATCAGTCTTGTTTCAAAGCCGCCCATGGAGAGTCCGGCCATTGCGCGGTGTTTCTTGTCGGCCAGTGTGCGGAAATTGCTGTCAATGTAAGGTATCAGCTCGTCTACCAGGACTGTTTCAAATTCTTTGGCTGTAAATTGGTTGATATGCCCGAATCTCACATCATTCGTCATGCCGTATGTCATCACAATGATGAAAGGTTCAATCTTGCCTTCGGCAATCAGGTTGTCCATAATCAGGTTGGCGTGTCCTTGATTGGACCAGGCTGTTTCGTCCTCTCCCCAACCATGTTGCAAATAGAGAACCGGATATTTCTTCTTGTCTTTGCCGTAAGTGGGCGGAGTGTAGACAAATGCACGACGGTGAGTGTTGGTGCTCTTTGAGTAGAAATAAACTTGCTGCACGTTGCCATGAGGCACTTCCTTCATTGCATAGAAATCGGCGTCGTGTGCCGGAATCTCAATACCGCTTTCCCAACGGCAGGAACCATAGTAGTTCTTGGCTCCCGGATCATTGAACACGCCACCGTCGATAGTGAGGTGGTAGTAATGGAAACCTTCGTCCATGGGGCCGTCTGTCGTACCTACCCATACGCCTTCTTTATCTTTGCGGAGAACTGTACCTCCACGACCGCCCAGACCGAGACTGACGATGACCGATTTGGCATCAGGAGCAACCACGCGGAAACGGGCATAGCCTTGTGAGTTGACCATGGGATACTGCTGGCCGGGCTGATTGAGTACGGATGGGCGGAAGTCTTCTTTCACCACTGCATTGTCGGCTGCCGGATCAAAATCCTTGATGAGGCTGTAAACGCGTTTCGGCTTATAGTTTTCGTCGTAAGGCAACGGATAGTTGCGCACGCCTACCCATGAGTCCCGGTCGGAAAGATTCCAGAACGTGACATTGTCCACCACATCTTTATGTTTGCGGAGAATCTTGAAGAGACGTGTGTATTGGTCCTCCTGAAGCAGTTTTACTGTCTGACTGATGTCGCCGGCCTCGCGGCTGAAGTTGAGATGTCCTCCCATTTCCTCGTTGGCGCGAATGTCCAGCTCGGTGATATGGATGTGCTTCACTATTGTAGAGTATTTCGTCAGGGCGGCATCTACATCTTCCATACTTGGGCCGTAGATGTTGTAATGCCCCTGCATACCGATACCGTCGATGGGTACACCTTCTTCTTTCATGGACTTCACCATGTTGTAGATGCGGTCGCGCTTTTGGGGATCGGCGGCATTGTAATCATTATAGAAAAGGAGTACGTTGGGGTCGGCCTCGCGAGCGTAGATAAAGGCTTTCTTGATGAATTCATCGCCTGCTATCTGATAGAGGGGAGAGTTGCGGTAGGGGCTGGGCTTTTGTCCCATGACCGGCCGTCCGCCGTCGGAAATTGCTTCATTCACTACGTCCCATGCGTATACCACGTCTTTGTAACGTTCCATAATAGCTGTGATGTGGTGTTTCATGTTTTGGAACAGTTTTTCTTTGGATACAAGATTTCCTTTTTCATCCTGATACATCCATTTCCCTATCTGTGCATGCCACATCAGGCAGTGCCCGCGAAGTTTGATTCCGTTGCTGCGGCAGAAGTTGGCGATTTTGTCGGCGTTTTCCCAGTTGAATTGTCCGTAGGCGGGTTCGGTGGGTTGCGGCTTCATGTCGTTCTCGGCCGTAATGCTGTTGAAGTCTTTTTTGATGATGGCAATCTGTTCGGGATTTGTGATGTTTTGCATGTTGACAGCCACACCGATAGAGAAGTAATCCTTGTAGGCATCCTTCAACCCTGTTGCACTGCTTTGGGCGAATCCTGTGTTTGCAGTCATGGCAAAGGCCAATGCACAAAGGGGTAATTTAAGTAAATGTTTCATGTGATAATAAATTAAAGGTTTGTGTTTGAAAACTATTACAAATTACAAAATAAGGCTTTCTTTTAGGAAAAAGCGTCATGTTTGTGTTACATGTTTTTTCTTTGGTGATACATCTTTTGGGTAAAATTCTGTATTTCCTGTGATTTGCTCGAATGAATAGCCGTTTTTTTCGGCTTTACGCGATTTTCCTGTATTTATCTTTTTTCGGCTTCGAGGAACTTCCTATCTTTGCACTCCTAAAAATAAGATAAAACTGAGAAAACTTTGGACTGGCTATATAGTTTGTTTGTCGAACACTCTGCCTTGCAGGCAGTGGTGGTGCTCTCGCTGATTTCCGCTATCGGATTGGGCTTGGGAAAGGTGCATGTTTGCGGCATTTCCCTTGGAGTGACGTTTGTGTTCTTTGCCGGTATCCTTGCCGGGCATTTCGGATTGTCCATTGATCCGCAGATGCTGAACTATGCGGAAAGTTTCGGATTGGTGATATTTGTATATGCGTTGGGACTGCAGGTGGGGCCCGGTTTCTTCAGCTCTTTCCGCAAGGGAGGCGTACAACTCAATATGCTGGCTCTGGGTGTGGTGCTGATTGGCACTTTGATGACTGTGCTGGGCAGTTACGGGCTGAATATCTCGCTGCCGGACATGGTGGGTATCCTTTGCGGCGCTACGACCAATACCCCGGCGCTGGGTGCGGCACAGCAGACTCTGAAGCAAATGGGACTGGAGTCCAGCACTCCGGCTTTGGGCTGCGCGGTGGCATATCCGCTTGGTGTGGTGGGAGTGATTCTTGCTGTGCTGGCAATACGCAAGGCGCTGGTGCGCAAGGAAGATCTGGAGCTGAAAGAAAAGGACGATGCGAACAAAACCTACATTGCGGCGTTTCAAGTACACAACCCGGCCATTTTCAATAAAAGCATCAAGGAGATAGGCGGGCTGAACTATCCGAAGTTCGTCATTTCCCGTTTGTGGAGGGACGGCAACGTGAGTATTCCTACCTCCGAGAAGATAATTAAGGAGGGAGACCGCTTGCTGGTGGTGACTTCGGAAAAGTATGCTCCGGCACTGACTGTGCTGTTCGGAGAACAGGAGCATACCGACTGGAATAAGGAAGATATTGACTGGAATGCCATAGACAGCCAGCTCATATCACAACGGATCGTAGTGACGCGCCCCGAACTGAACGGAAAGAAGCTGGGCTCGCTTCATCTGCGCAACCATTACGGCATCAACATCAGTCGTGTGTATCGTAGCGGCGTGCAGCTTCTTGCCACTGCAGAGCTGACCTTGCAACTGGGAGACCGCCTGACGGTGGTAGGTGAAGCAGCTGCCATACAGAATGTGGAAAAAGTGTTGGGCAACGCTATCAAGAGCCTGAAAGAACCGAACCTGGTGGCGGTGTTCATAGGCATTGTCCTGGGACTGGCTTTGGGAGCAATTCCCTTTTCCTTGCCGGGCATCAGCGCTCCAGTGAAACTGGGACTGGCGGGCGGCCCGATTATTGTAGGTATTCTGATAGGCACTTTCGGACCGCGCATGCACATGGTGACCTATACCACGCGCAGCGCCAACCTGATGCTTCGCGCGTTGGGGCTGTCACTCTACCTTGCTTGTCTGGGGTTGGATGCGGGGGCGCACTTCTTCGAGACGGTGTTCCGTCCGGAGGGTCTGCTGTGGATTGCTGCGGGATTTGTGCTGACTGTTGTTCCGGTACTGATAATGGGCGTGATCGCCTTTAAATGGATGAAAGTGGACTTCGGTTCCATAGCAGGTATGCTGTGCGGAAGTATGGCAAACCCCATGGCGCTGAATTATGCCAACGACACCATTCCGGGAGACAATCCGTCGGTGGCGTATGCAACGGTCTATCCGATGTGTATGTTCCTGCGCGTAATCATAGCGCAAGTGCTGTTGATGTTCTTGCTGGGTTGAGAATTAAAAAGTTGAGAAAAGAAGAGTTGTTTTAATTACGGACAACCGAATATGAATCATAAATCTAAAATCATAAATCTTGTCATGGGAACCATTACTCCGGAAAGTATAATCAGCGACTTGCGCTATCTGCAGTTACTGTCGCGCAGTTTTCCTACCATAGCCGATGCCAGTACGGAAATCATTAACCTGGAGGCTATTCTGAATTTGCCTAAGGGGACGGAACATTTTCTTACGGATATTCATGGAGAATACGAGGCTTTTCAGCACGTATTGAAGAACGCTTCGGGCGCGGTGAAGAGGAAGGTGAATGAAATCTTCGGCCACACGCTGCGCGAAAGTGAAAAGAAAGAAATCTGTACGCTGATTTATTATCCGGAAGAGAAGTTGCAGCTGATAAAGGAAGAGGAAACGGATTTGGACGACTGGTATCTCATCACCCTGAACCAGTTGGTGAAGGTGTGCCAGAATGTCTCTTCCAAATATACACGCTCGAAGGTGCGCAAGGCATTGCCGGCAGAATTCTCCTACATCATTCAGGAGCTGCTGCACGAGTCGAGCGTAGAGCCCAACAAACATGCGTATATCAATGTCATCGTCAGCACGATCATCTCGACCAAGCGTGCGGATGATTTCATCATAGCCATGTGCAAGCTGATCCAACGGCTGACGATAGATTCCCTGCACATCGTAGGAGACATCTACGACCGCGGTCCGGGGGCGCATATCATCATGGATACGCTCTGCGACTATCACAACTTCGATATTCAATGGGGAAACCACGATATCCTGTGGATGGGAGCTGCATCGGGCAATGATGCCTGCATAGCGAACGTAATCCGCATGTCCATGCGCTATGCCAACCTGGCGACGCTGGAAGACGGATACGGCATCAACCTGCTGCCGCTGGCCACCTTTGCAATGGATACTTATGCGGATGACTCTTGTGCCATCTTTGCCCCGAAGATGAATTTTGCCGATGCCAATTATAATGAAAAGACTTTGCGCCTGATTACGCAGATGCATAAGGCCATTACGATTATTCAATTCAAGCTGGAAGCGGAGATCATCAACCGCCGTCCGGAGTTTGGCATGGAGAACAGGAAGCTGTTGCATAAGATAGACTTTGAACGGGGAGTGTTTGTGTACGAAGGAAAAGAGTATGAGTTGCGCGATGCCAATTTCCCAACCATTGACCCGGCCGATCCGTACCGCCTGACCGATGAGGAACGGGAGCTGGTGGACAAGATACACGCTTCGTTTATGAATAGCGAGAAGCTGAAGAAACACATGCGTTGCCTGTTTACGTATGGCGGCATGTATCTGGTGTGCAACAGTAACCTGCTGTACCACGCTTCCGTACCCCTGAACGAAGACGGAAGTTTCAAGCATGTGCGCATCGGCAAGAAAGAATATTGGGGACATAAGCTGCTGCAAAAAACGGACCAGTTGATCCGTACCGCGTACTTTGACGAGGACGGTTCGGAGGAGAAGAACTTTGCACTGGACTATATGTGGTATATGTGGTGCGGACCGGATGCACCGTCTTTCGACAAGGATAAAATGGCGACGTTTGAGCGTTATTTCGTTGCCGACAAGGCATTGCACAAGGAGAACAAGGGATATTATTATACGCTTCGCAACCGCGCCGATATCTGTGACAGTATTTTAACGGAGTTCGGGGTGGAGCCGGGCCCTCATTCACACATCATCAACGGACATGTACCTGTAAAGACGATTAAAGGCGAACGCCCCATAAAGGCCGACGGCAAGCTGCTGGTGATTGACGGCGGCTTTTCCAAAGCCTACCAGCCCGAAACAGGCATTGCGGGATACACGCTGGTATATCATTCGCATGGAATGCAGCTGGTGCAGCATGATCCTTTCCAAAGCCGTCAGAAGGCGATTGAGGAAGGGCAGGATATTAAGTCGACAACATTCGTCATCGAGTTCAATTCGCAGCGAATGATGGTGAAAGATACGGATAAAGGCAAACAGCTTGTAACGCAGATTCAGGACTTGAAAAAGCTGTTGGTGGCATATAGAACCGGCTTGATCAAAGAGAAAGAGATCTTTTGAGTCATACTCGGATTCGTCTCGCAGGATAAATAATTTGCTCCTGCGGGATGAATAAAATCATCCCGTAAGATGAATTTATTCGTCTCATGGGATGATTTATTTTATCTTGTGGGATGATTTTATTCCGTCAGTATCGGGTTTAGTATTTGAATAATACTATACCGCCTTCCACAATCACTCCTTTGTCGAAGTTGGCATTTCGGTTGTAATACCTGTCCCAGCCGTAACCGCCGGTCACGAACACACCCAAGCGTTCCGTCAGGCGGTACTCAAGGTTTATGCGGGTCTGGAGAGAGTAGAGGCGTGCCGGAAAACCGTAATCTTTGTTCTTGAAGGTCTCTACATGCTGGTAGCCTAAATCGCCGCTGATGAACAGTTGCTTGTAAAGAGGCAGTTCCAAGCCGGCGCGGTAGAAGAGTGCACCGGAGAATTTGTCGCTGAAATCGAGGTAATGCGTACCGCCGCCGAGAATGGTGTAGAACAGCTCGTTCTTGAAGCGGGCGGCCATATTCAGCTTGGTGGCGTTGCCGCCAAAAAGCATCATCTGCACTTGGGTGTCGGGATTGGCATTGACCAGTCCCAGCTGAAACCCGTCCAGCTTCTCTTTGTAATAGTTCACTAAACCTATCTGGAGTCCTTTGGCGCGGACAGCCACGTTTAGGGGGGCAAGTTGAATGCCGGTAGCCGTTCCGCCTGTGATGTTCCCTAAACCGGAGATCTGAATCCCTTTCATATTGTTGCCTACCACGTTCAGCAGGCCGGATGTGGTGACACCCGCGAAATCACCGCCCGAAATGTTGGCAAGTCCTGCAAGCTGCACGCCGCCGGTCTTTTCGCCGGTGATGTTCAGCAGGCCGCCTATGATGACTCCGTTGCTGTTGTCGCCTGCAATGTTGGCCAGACCGGAGAATACCACTCCCTGCGCATGATTGCCTGTGATGCCTACAAGGCCGGAAACGGACAGGCCGCAGAGATTGTCACCGTTGATATTGGTTATGCCTGCTACCTGTATGCCTCGCATACTTCCGCCTACTATATTGGATATGCCGGAGAATTGCACACCGTTCATGTCTCTGCCCGTAACGGAACCCAATACGTTTACTCCCAAACCGTTCAGGCGGTTCATGGCGGAGAAGATACCGAGATTGAGGAATGTGCTCCCTACTGTGTCCGTACGTTGTGTGGCAAGGTTCTTCCAAAGAGAGAGGTTGATGCCTGCTCTTTCCTTGCGGGCAGGGCGGAGCTTGTCTGTTTGAGCATAAACAACTGTCCCTGCTAAAAGCAAGGACAGGCAGATGAATGAGAATATACGTTTCATGATTCGTTTGTCTTTGGGAATAGGAATAGAGTATGCGTTTATCCTTTTGCTTCTTGGTATAAGAAACGTTTAATGGATTTTTTCGGCGTTTTCTCAAATTCCTCAGGATATATCTTCATTTTTGATACCTGGCTGTAAGCGGGCAATTCTGCGTTCAGAGCCACACGATTCTCTTCCATGACACGTTCTATGTCATCGTTGGTGAGCCCATGGGCAAAGGCATCGTCGAAATCAGGATATACCAGTCCGACGAGTTTCTCGTTTTGCTGCACAATGATGCTTTCGGCCACGTAGGGCAGATTGTTTAACTTGTCTTCTATCTCTTCGGGGTAGATGTTTTGTCCGCTTGGACCGAGGAGCATGTTTTTGCTGCGTCCCTTGATGGTGACATTGCCTTCGGCATCCATCAAGGCAAGGTCGCCGGTGTGCAGCCAGCCTTCTTTGTCCACCACCTGTTCGGTGGCTTCTTCATTCTTGTAGTAACCCAACATGGCATTGGGACCGCGGCAAACAATCTCACCGGGGATGTTCTCTGGGTCGGGAGAGAGGATTTTCACTTCCATGCGGGGAGCTGCCTTACCGCAAGAACCGGGTTTGAAGCGTGTCCAATCCTCGTAGCAGATGATGGGGCCACATTCCGTCATGCCGTAACCTACTGTGTAGGGGAAGTCTATCATGCGCAGGAATTGTTCCACTTCCTGATTGAAGGCCGCACCGCCTACAATGACTGCCGCAAAATTACCGCCGAAGGCTTGTATCATCTGTTCGCGTACGGTGGCTTTTATCTTGTCGTTGATGATAGGCACTTTCAGCAACAGTTTCATGGTGGGCGTTTCCAACTTGGGCAATACGCTCTTCTTGATGATCTTTTCGATGATGAGCGGTACGGCCACAATGAGGTTGGGCTTCACGTCGGCAAAGGCTTGGAAGATGATCTTCGGGCTTGGCATGCGGGTGAGGTAATAGATGTGGCAACCCACAGAAAACTCATACAGGAACTCAAATGCAAGTCCGTACATGTGTGCCATTGGCAACATGCATACCAGCTTGTCACCGGCTTTCAGCGGCAGCACTTCAAAGGCGAATTTGGTGTTGGACCACAGGCTGCGATAGGGGAGCATGACGCCTTTCGAGTAGCTGGTTGTGCCGGAGGTATAGTTGATGACCGCCAATTCTTCGGGCTGGTCTTTGTGATAGTCGATATGCTCTTTGCGGAAGTTCTTGGGGAATTTCTTGCCGAACATCTCATTGAGGTGCTCGCGGGCATAGGTGACACGTTCGTTACGCGACACGAGCAGGGTGAAGTCCGTCATCATGAAAATGCCTTCCAGCAGGGGCATGGCGCTTTCATTGAGGTTTTCCCATACTTGGTCTCCTACGAAAAGGAGCTTGGCTTCGGAGTGATTGACGATGTTGTGCACATTGTCCGCCTTGAACTCGTGAAGAATGGGTACGATGACCGCGCCATACGTCAGCGTGGCGAGGAATGTTACTCCCCAGTGTGAACTGTTGCGTCCGCAGACGGCGATCTTATCGCCTTTCCTGATGCCGCTTGCCTCAAAAATGATATGCAGCTTTTCTATTTTCCGGGCTACATCCTTATATTGCAAGGTTGCTCCTTTATAGTCGGTCAGGGCATCCAGATCCCAGTTTGCTTTGATACTATTCTCTATATAGGCGATAAAACTTTGTTCCATTGTATATTGCACATTTAGTTGAAAATTGCGCAAATATAAGGGTTTATATTAGAGAATACAAACTTTTAGTGGGAAATACTACTTTGACGGATGCCCTGAAACGCTACGGCAACTTCCTGTATGGAGCCGGTTTGGATTGTCCTTTGGAGTTAATCGTTGCCCAAGTACCACCGGTACATTCGTTGCACGCCTTCCTCAATGTCTATCTTGTGATGCCAGCCTAATGCGTGCAGTTTGCTTGGATCGGTGAGTTTGCGCATGGTGCCGTCGGGTTTGGTACTGTCGAACGTGAGTTTTCCCTGATAACCTACGGTGTCCACAATCAGCTCGGCCAGTTGGCGGATCGTGATTTCCTTGCCTGTGCCGATGTTGATGTGGCAGTTGCGAACATCTTTATCACCGGGCTTGTAGGTGTCTTTGAAGTCTACGTGCTCCATAACGAATACACTGGCATCTGCCATTTCTTCGCTCCAGAGGAATTCGCGCAGTGGCGTGCCGGTTCCCCAGAGTTTGACTTCCTTGTCGCTGATGCCGTATTTGGCAAGTATGTCCAGTATTTCTGCGTTGCTGTTGCTGCCGCTGATACCTTCTACGGGACGCTGGTTCATGTCAAGACGTACGGCATCCCAGTTGCCCTGTTGCAGGCAGTGCGCCAGATGCACCTTACGGATCATGGCGGGAAGCACGTGGCTGCGCTCCAGATCGAAATTGTCGTTGGGACCGTAGAGGTTGGTGGGCATTACGGCGATGTAGTTCGTTCCGTATTGCAGATTGAAACTTTCACACATCTTCAGTCCGGCAATCTTGGCAATGGCATACGGCTCATTGGTGTATTCCAACGGTGAGGTGAGCAGGACATCTTCCTTCATCGGCTGTTCGGCATCGCGCGGATAGATGCAGGTGCTGCCCAAGAACAGCAGTTTCTTCACGTTGTGACGGAAACTCTCGCCAATGACGTTTTGTTGTATTTGGAGATTCTTGTAGATGAAATCTGCACGATAGATGCTGTTTGCCATGATACCGCCCACGAAAGCGGCGGCAAGGAATACATATTCCGGCTGTTCTTCATCGAAGAAACGGCGTACGGCAACTCCGTCCAGCAAATCAAGCTCTTTATGGGTTTTTCCTATAAGGTTGGTGTAACCCTTCTCTTGCAGGTTTTTCCAGATAGCAGAACCTACCAGTCCATGATGTCCTGCAATGTATATTTTGGCATTTTTTTCCATGATTGATGTTGTCTTGGCAATGTTATTCTTCTTCTTTTGAACGGGCATGCAACTTCTTTACGAACTTCATGTCGTGTGCAGCCATGATTCTTACCAGCTCCTCAAAGCTTGTCTGTTGCGGGTTCCAACCCAGCAAGGTTTTGGCTTTGGTGGGATCGCCCAGCAGTTGCTCCACTTCGGACGGGCGGAAATATTTGGGATCTACCTCAACCAGCACTTTACCGGTTCGGGTGTCGATGCCTTTTTCGTTTATTCCTGCACCTTCCCAACGCAACGGTATGCCTACTTCTTCAAAAGCCAGTGTGGCGAACTCGCGTACGGTGTGCATCTCTCCGGTAGCAATCACAAAGTCCTCCGGTGTATCATGTTGGAGGATGAGCCACATGCATTCCACATAATCGCGGGCATATCCCCAGTCGCGGCGTGCATCGAGGTTTCCCAAATACAGCTTATCCTGAAAACCTTGCGCTATGCGTGCGGCAGCCAGTGTAATCTTACGCGTCACGAAAGTTTCTCCACGCCGTTCGCTCTCATGGTTGAAGAGGATACCGTTGACAGCGAACATGCCGTAGCTTTCGCGGTAGTTCTTCGTAATCCAGAAACCGTATTGCTTGGCTACGCCATACGGGCTGCGCGGATAGAAAGGAGTCGTCTCCTTTTGGGGCACTTCCTGTACTTTGCCGAACAGTTCGGAAGTGGATGCCTGATATATCTTTGTTTTCTTTTCCAGTCCTAAGATACGTACTGCTTCAAGCATACGCAATGTGCCTACGGCATCTGTCTCGGCGGTATATTCGGGCACGTCAAAGGAAACTTTTACGTGGCTTTGTGCGGCAAGATTATATATCTCGTCCGGTTGTACCTGCTGGATGATGCGGATAAGTGAGCTGCTGTCCGTCATGTCTCCGTAGTGCAAATTAATGGTGCGTTTCTGCTTCATGTCACGTACCCATTCGTCAAAGTACAGATGCTCGATGCGGCCTGTATTGAAAGATGATGAGCGCCGCATAATTCCATGTACTTCATATCCCTTTTGCAACAGGAATTCTGCAAGGAACGAACCGTCCTGCCCGGTGATTCCGGAAATTAGAGCTTTCTTCATTGATTCTGATGTTATGTTTTTTCTGATCGTTACATGTTTCGATGTGCAAAAATCGTGATTTATTGTGAGACGGCAAAGTTAATGCGATAAATGATTTTACAATTATTCATATTTTAGGCATTTGCACTATATCGCAGGGGGTAATTTCAAATTTCACATGAACAAATGGGTTTTGCTTTTTGTTTCATCATAAAGATAAATTTTACAAGTATATGAAGAACTTAAATAAAACAGACATTGGACTGATAGGCCTGGCCGTTATGGGCGAAAATCTGGCTCTGAACATGGCTGATAAAGGCTGGCAGGTTTCAGTCTATAACCGTACGGTTCCGGGAGTGGAAGAAGGCGTGGTTGAGCGTTTTATGAACGGGAGAGCACGCGGAAAAAGAATTCAGGGATATACGGACATGGCTCTTTTTGTGGAGTCCATTGCCACTCCACGTAAAATAATGATGATGGTTCGTGCCGGCAGTGCCGTAGACGAGCTGATGGAGCAACTATTCCCTTTGCTGTCGCCGGGGGATATACTGATAGACGGGGGCAACTCCAATTACGAGGATACCAACCGCCGCGTGGCGCTGGCTGAAGAGAAAGGCTTCCGCTTTGTTGGAGCAGGCGTTTCCGGTGGTGAGGAAGGCGCCTTGAACGGTGCTTCCATCATGCCGGGAGGCTCTGTAAGTGCATGGGAAGAAGTAAAGCCTGTTCTACAAAGCATTGCCGCTAAAGCATCGGATGGAACGCCATGTTGCCAATGGGTGGGGCCGGCTGGATCCGGTCATTTTGTCAAGATGATTCACAATGGCATTGAGTATGGTGATATGCAGCTTATTTCTGAGGCCTATTGGTTGATGAAGAATCTCCTGAAACTGGGCAATGAAGAAATGTCTTCCGTCTTTTCCTATTGGAACGAGGGCAAGTTGCGCAGCTATCTCATTGAAATCACTGCCAACATACTGCAACATAAAGATAAGTCGGGCGGTTTCCTGATAGACAAGATATTGGACGTTGCCGGACAAAAGGGTACGGGCAAATGGTCGGTGGTCAATGCTATGGAACTGGGCATGCCGTTGGGACTGATTGCTACGGCGGTCTTTGAACGGAGCCTCTCGGCGCAGAAGAATTTGCGTGAGGCAGCATCCAGGCATTTTGTCTGTCGGCATACGGATGTGGTATATAACAAGTCGGAAATGGTGAAGGACATCTATTCTGCACTGTATGCATCCAAACTGGTGTCCTATGCACAAGGGTTCGCTGTATTGCAGCGTGCTTCCGAGGCTTTCGGATGGCAGCTCAATTTGGCTTCCATTGCCCGCATGTGGCGGGGCGGTTGCATTATCCGCAGCGTATTCCTTAATGATATCGCCGCAGCTTTCGAACAGAACGAGAAGCCGCAGCATCTTCTTCTTGCCCCTTATTTCAGCAATGAGATGAAACAGTTGCTTCCCGGTTGGAAGCATCTGGTGGCACAGGCCATGAAAGAGGAACTTCCGGTTCCCGCCTTTTCGTCGGCATTGAACTATTTCTATTCATTGGTTTCCGTCAAGCTGCCGGCAAACATGATTCAGGCACAACGCGATTACTTTGGCGCGCACACCTTTGAGCGTGTAGATGAATTGCGCGGACAATTCTTTCATGAAAACTGGACCGGACATGGCGGAGATACAAAGTCGGGAACATATAATGTGTAGCCCTTCTTAATGGAACTCAGTGGAATGTCCTCAAACATAAATAAAGCTATGAATAGATTTGTGATGATAATTTTCGGCGCTTCCGGTGACTTGACGAAGCGTAAGTTGATGCCGGCGCTGTATACCTTATATAAAGAGAAACGTTTACCGGAAAGTTTTGCTGTATTAGGTGTGGGACGCACCGAATACCAAGATGATACTTACCGCGCTTACATCCGTTCCGAATTGGAGCGTTTTGTCGCTTCGGAAGAATATGCGCCTGAGTGCATGGAGGATTTCTGTAAACGCTTACACTATCTTTCCCTTAATCCCGCCGATGCAGCCGATTATGGGAAACTGAATGTACGCCTTCAGGAACTGACGGGTGAGCAGGAGCCGGATGGCATGTTGTATTATTTGGCTACACCGCCTTCTTTGTACGGGGTGATTCCCCTTCACCTCAAGGCTGCCCATTTAAATCGCCCCCACACGCGTATCATTGTGGAGAAACCCTTTGGCTATGATTTGGAATCGGCCCGCGAATTGAACCGCATATATGCGTCGGTGTTCGAAGAACAGCAGATTTACCGTATAGACCACTTCCTGGGCAAAGAAACGGCGCAGAATATTCTTGCTTTCCGCTTTGCTAACGGCATCTTTGAACCGCTTTGGAACCGTAATTATATCGACTATGTAGAGATTACCGCAGTAGAAAATTTGGGTATCGAGCAGCGTGGAGGATTCTATGAAGGAGCCGGAGCTTTGCGGGATATGGTGCAGAATCATCTGATCCAACTGGTGGCGCTTACTGCAATGGAGCCGCCGGCTGTGTTCAATGCCGACAACTTCCGTAATGAAGTGGTGAAAGTGTACGAATCCCTCTCGCCGTTGACCGGGGAAGATCTGAAAGAACATATCGTCCGCGGGCAATACACTGCATCTGTCACGAAACCGGGATACCGCGAAGAGAAGAATGTTGCTCCGGACTCCCGTACCGAAACATATATTGCCATGAAAATCGGTATCAACAACTGGCGTTGGAACGGCGTTCCTTTTTACATACGTACAGGAAAGCAGATGCCGACCAAAGTAACCGAGATCGTGGTGCACTTTCGTGAGACACCGCATCAGATGTTTCGCTGCGAAGGCGGCCATTGCCCGCGTGCCAACAAATTGATCTTGCGTTTACAGCCCAACGAAGGCATCGTGCTGAAATTTGGAATGAAAGTTCCCGGGCCGGGGTTTGATATAAAACAGGTGATGATGGACTTCAGCTATTCCGATTTGGGAGGATTGCCCGCCGGAGATGCGTATGCCCGTCTGATAGAGGACTGTATACAAGGCGACCAGACCCTCTTCACGCGCAGCGATGCTGTGGATGCGTCATGGCGTTTCTTTAATCCAGTGTTGAAGTATTGGCAGGAACATCCTGACGCACCGCTTTACGGTTATCCTGTGGGGACTTGGGGACCTTTGGAAAGCGAAGCAATGATGAACGAGCATGGAGCCGAATGGACTAATCCATGCAAGAATTTGACGAATACCGATGAATATTGCGAATTATGAAAAGTTATATATATCCTACTGCTACTTCGACCTCGCGTGCTCTTATCCGATACATAATTGACATGATGAACCGAGAGCCGGATCGGATTTTTTATTTTGCTTTCAGTGGAGGGACAACACCTTCTTTAATGTTTGATATTTGGGCGCATGAGTATCGCGAAGAAACTCCCTGGATGCGGATGCGCATCTTTTGGGTGGACGAGCGTTGTGTGCCTGTCAATGATTCGGACAGCAATTACGGTACAATGTTCCGCCTGTTGCTTAGCGAAGTGGGGATGCCCGATGAATTTGTATTTCCTATCTGCGGCACGTGCCGTCATCCATCGCAAGAGGCGAAACGCTATTCGGATTTGGTATGCAGCACAGTGCCCTTGCGCCGGGGATTTCCCGCTTTCGACATGGTGTTGCTGGGAGCAGGTGATGACGGACACACTTCTTCCATTTTTCCCGGTCAGGAATATTTGCTATCATCCTTTCAGCCGTATGAGGAGAGTATAAATCCTTATAACGGCCAGCCGCGGATTGCTATGACAGGCTGCTTGCTTTTCAGTGCTAAAAAGATTGTATTCCTAATTACAGGCAAAGGTAAAGCGGGTGTCGTTTACGATATACTGGAATCGGGTGATACCGGTCCGGCAGCCTATGTAGCACATCATGCCGAAGACGTGGACATCTTTACTGACATAGAAATTACCGGATAAAACAGTTGTCTTTCGGGGAGGCTGTTTTGCTCGGTGCGGCAGGCCGGGTCAGGGTGCAAGACGCACTATTCTCCATCCGTCGGATTCAGGAGATGAAGATGAGGGGATATGTTCTTCTTTGCAAAGGGTGTACAGAAAGCGGTCGTGCAACCTGTTTTCCCGCCCTTGCCAAAACTCGAAACGAGTAGGGGTAACGGCAAAACCGCCCCAGTTGCCGGGACGTTGTATTCTCTGTCCGGTCAGCTTAATCGCTTCCTTTACAAAGGCGCGGATGATTTCCGTCCGGTTGTTGATGATCCGGCTTTGTGGGGATATTCTTGCACCTATTTTGCTTTTGTAGGGACGGGTGGAGAAGTAGGCGTCCGAGTCTTTTGGGGGGCACTTTTCTGCTTTGCCTTCAATATGTATCTGCCTTTCCAGCTTATGCCAGACGAAGGAGAGGGAGATGTAGGGATTATCGGCTAGCTGTTGTCCTTTGCGGCTTTCGTAGTTGGTGTAGAAGATGAATCTGCCGTTTTCTACGCCTTTCAGCAGCACTGTGCGGGTGGAAGGGCGGCCGTCGGGAGCAACGGTGGCCACGATCATAGCGGTGGGTTCGTCTTCACCGCAATGCAAAGCATCATTAAGCCAGCAGGCGAATTGCTCAAAGGGGCTTTCGGAGATGGTGTTGCGCATCAACTTATCTTTCTTGTATTCTTTCCGTATGTTTGAGAGTTGCAGTTCCATATACTATTCTTTAGGTTGATAACAATGAAGATGCGGAAAGTGTTGAGATCATCCTTTCTTTACGCTTAAAGAAAGGATGATATGCAAACAAAACAAACAATCATCTAGAAAAAGATTTTTTCTAAACGATAAGTCAATGCAAACTTACTTATATTATTTTGATTGTTACGGAGTGAGGGATGTGAATATATATTAATTTTCGAATCAGTGATTATTTTATACATATAATTCTCTATAAATTGACTAAAATATACAAATGTGTGCCGTCTTGTTTAAAGGGGATTGTGGATGGGAGGAGGAGAAAGATCCCGATCTTTGTTATGCGATGCTATTTGTACAAATTGAGAATTCTTGTTTTTTTCCTGATATATTTGTATGTTTGCCAGAACATTAATGTTAATACTTAAAAACAGAAACATGCTAGGAAAAAGAATTGGCCAGTGGGCATTGCTGGCAGCTATCAGTTGTTGTCTCTCAATAGGGGAGGCTTGTGCTCAGAAGAAAGATTTTGGAAATTTGGCTCGCTATTCCAAAGAAAACGCAATGTTGCCAAAACCAGCCAAAAAGGAGAAAAGGGTTGTTTTTCTAGGCAACTCTATTACGGAAGGCTGGGTACGGACTCATCCGGATTTCTTTAAAACGAATGGATATATTGGTCGCGGCATTAGCGGGCAGACTTCATATCAATTTCTGTTACGTTTTCGGGAAGATGTGATCAATCTTTCTCCGGCTTTGGTGGTCATTAACGCCGGAACCAATGATGTGGCAGAAAATACGAATCCGTATAATGAGGATTATACCTTTGGCAATATCGTGTCTATGGTGGAACTTGCTAAAGTCAATAAAATAAAGGTTATATTGACCTCGGTACTTCCTGCCGCCGCCTTTAAGTGGAGAATGGAAATAAAGGATGCTCCGCAAAAAATCCAAGCTCTGAATACCCGCATAAAAGCATATGCAGAGGCCAACAAAATACCATTTGTTGATTATTATCAGGCAATGGTATCTGCCGATAACAAGGCTTTAAACTCCCGCTATACCAAAGATGGCGTTCATCCGACGGGTGAGGGATATGATGTCATGGAACCGCTGATTAAAGCTGCAATAGAAAAGGCACTTTGAGAAGATGCCTGAATAAAGGATATACCATAATGTAAAAGCACTTCCAACGTTCGCTTACGGAGGAAGTGCTTTACACAAAAACTAAACTAGACTTATAGTATTGGAAATGTAGTTGTAATCTGTGCATCACTTCTTTGCAAGTTGGCTGAAATATATGTCCGACAATAAATGAGAAAAATTAGTTCATATTTTGTAATGTTACGTTACTTCGATTTATATTTTCGAGCACTTCATCAATGAATAAAGAGCGGTAATGTGGGCATTCAAGAACGCCCTTACTTTTTGCTTCCCTATACACTTTGGAAAATAATTTTGCTTTCTCTCTGTCAGTGGTCGGTAGTTGCTCTATGGGGGTGCCGAGGAACCGACACCCCCAGCCTTTGCAGGTCGGGGTGAGTTGGCAATGGGTGGGGCTGGTCCATTGATTTGAACAGATGGTGATTGTCTTATTCATATTTTATTGTATAGTATTAGCTATGGCGTTCTGATACCATAACCATATTTGTGTAAATAAGCAAAATAATTGAAACCTATTTTATATATTTTAAATAGGAAGAGATAAACATTGATAATGCAATGCACAATGACGATATCAGAATAATTGCAAGTCCTATGATAATATCTTTTAGAACAATATTATCAGATGCTATATGCAAGTATAATAGGCATAATGTATAAACTACAAATGATGCAATAGTAACGCTCAATATTATTGCATTTATTCTTTTTTGCTTCTGGATATATTTTTCAGCTATAATATATTTTGCCTTTGTTTCAGGACACGCCTTACCAGAAGTAATGATATGAGAAATTTCATTCATATATTCTCGTTTATTAGAAATAAATGAATATATGACAGTGAACAATGTTATCCCTATTCCAAAGATGGACAAACTGAAGCTACATATGTCATTAATGAGTGTATTCATTTTTTAGCTTAAACAGTTTACAATTACAGGTTCCATTTTTTCCAATATAAACGTCTTATCATACATTTTATTGCTATTGAATTCATCTTCAGATATGTTAGTACAATAATTATAATTGCTTTCGATATGCAGTTTATATTCATCCTTGGCTTTAAGCACTTCTTTTCTTCTCGTCTTGCTAACTTTATAAGATTTCTTGGCACTAAATATATGGAATATTTTCTTTTCTATGGTTAAATCGGAATCATTATTTATAATTTCTTGCAAATCCTCATATGAAAGGTCTTTATATTCAATATAGGTTTTACTATTAGTCTGTCCGCTTACAAACTGATTTGAAAAGCGTTTATCATATATATCATCACTAAGAGTTTCTATTGATTGAAAACATGCCTTCATTGTATATCCGCTATACACTTTAATTTCATCCTCAAATTCTTTAGGTTTCAAGTGTGATGTCTTCGTGTTTAAAACCTCTTTGATAACTGTTTTAACAATTCTGATGAAATCAGGAGTATTCTTTTCGGGGTCATCATACAGAAAAAGATACCAAAATCTACTGTAATAGTTACCTTTTCTTTGCAACATAGGGTACATTATTACATAATAATGTTCACTTCCAATTTTAACGTTTTGTGTTACAGAAATTTTGGCATTCTTAATTTCTGGGCTTTCTATATACCCATCTCTCATATTGGTTTTATGAGCAGACATTTGCATAAACACGACAGGGCTTCCATTAAGATTTTCTTTAGTTGCATTAATACTTACAACCTCATGAGTAAAATGCTTGAAATCATTAGTAATTGTAATTTTCTTTGTAGAAGAACATTTATACTCATTTATTTTGGTACATGCAGAATCAACCATACCTTCTATATTGGCATTAAATAATTCTACCTCTTCTTGTTCAGTTTGAGTTTTGAATACAGGGATTCTTATTATGATTTCTTCCATTGTATAGATATGGTTATATTATCAGTTGCTATTTTTATTTATCTCGTTAAAAATTCACGATATTCTTATAAATGAATTCTTGTATTTCATTTGTTTCTTCTCTGTCTAACTCTGTAAGATATTGAGACAAACAACGCTTGTCACTTGATAACATTTCGAATCCTTTTCCGCTTTTTTGTACTTTTTTGATAATATCTTTTAATCTATTTATGCATACTTCAATAGTTGACAACTTTGAATCGTACAGATTGAAATTATATGCTGCGAAAACATAATTCTGAAAAGCTAAATCATATTGTTTGTTATTAAATTCAGATTCAGCAACTCTAAAAAACATATTCCCACTAACTTCATTTCCTAAACTTTCAATTTCTACTTTTAATTGTATTTTTGCATTGTCGATTTGGTTAGATACTTCTTTTTTCAAGTCCTTCTTTAGACCGTATATATTATATCCGAAAATTATAGTTACAAAAGCAACCAAGAAAGATAATACTCCAATAATAACACCTAAGTAATCAAATTCCAACTCTGATGTGCGCGGGTATGAATTACACAATGATATTATGCTAAGTAATAGGCTTATGAATGCAATGCTCCATAATATATGATTAGAACTTACTTTCATATCCTATTTTTTCTCAATTAACGAAATCAATTTCTCCAAATTCTGGCTATTCCTATTGTTAGCCTCTGCATTGAGTATATTGGCTTCTGCATTTTTCTTACTGGCTTCAGAAAGATTTTGGATGCACTCTATATACTCGGATACATTATGGGTTGAATCAATATATGATTCATTTGTACTATATTGATTATTTTGGGAGAATGCTTCTCCTTTTCCGGTTAATAACCAGTACGCATTAACCTTTTCTACCGAATTGACTATTTTTTCAAGTATATCACTTGATGGCTTAGAAGCTCTGTCCTTTCCTAAGTAGTTAGATATGCTTGTAGGGGCTATTCCGATAGCACGTGCAAAGGCGGCTTTGTTTCCGTCAAATAACTCTTCGACAATATATTGTAATCGCTCTGCTATACTCATTGTAGTATATAAATGGTTAAAAATAGTAAATATAGTATGAAATAATAATCAATATAGTTGTTTTAAATTCTCAATATAGTATCTTTGCAACATCAACAACGACTTCAACAGCAAAGATGCGAAGTTTGAGTGAGATTACCAAATTATTTACATACCTAAAAAGGAGTAAGACAATGAAAAAAAGAGATTATGAATTGGTAAAGAATGGCAAGTATAACAGAAGAGCAATTATGCAGAGAGCTTATGTATATATGCGTAATTACAATTACTCTCTTTCAAGCGCCTTAAAAACGGCTTGGTGTGATGCTCATCTGAAAATGGATGAATATAAAGTACAGATTGCTCCTAAGTATCAAGATTACCCGAAATCGGCTAATAATTTCAGACAGGCTATGATTGATTTGAATCCCACTTTAAGAAGCTACGATAGCTCTTGGAGATAATATAAACAAAGCTGCAGAAAAGGTCAGTGCTATACCGGTGACAAAAGCCGCGAGGGTTCGTAATGGCAAACGAACACTTTACCCTTCACCGGGCAGCTTTTCCAAATGCTAAACTTAAAATGAAAACAGATATGTTACAACAAGAATTTGAAGAGAGAACAGGATTAAAGTTATCGGCTGACGGTTATGCCGAGGTTGAGGAATGCTACATGAATACAGACCTTGATAAAGACATGTTTTGTAAACTATGGATGGAAAACCCCTCTGCGTTGAAAGAGATTGAAAAGAAAACGGTGTTGGCTCGTGAACTTTACGAGGAACGTAAATGCCTTTCTAACTTCTTGATAGACCAAACCGAAAAATGGTCAGCGTCAGACCTTAGAGAAAAAGCAATAACCATGATTGGTGAGCGTGAATACCTCAGAAGAAAGATTACTAAAGGCTATAATCTTTGGGAAGCGGATAAAGAGTTGCTTTTGGATATTCTGAAAAAGTAGAAATAATCTTCGTCCGGTCGTTGAGCCTACCCTTTGATGGGAGACGGAGAACAAGATGGAGTGATTGCCCTAAGCAGTCTATTCGGAAGAATCCGCGTCCAGTAGGTTTGAAACCACATTATAAAAAGGGGCGAGTAAAACGGTGGTGTGTACTTTTAGGGGAAGCCGCTATCAAGGGTCGAAGCAAGCAGCTATGGAGCAGAGGCAAGCAGCCTGGGAAATAAGAAGCCGACATGCCCCGAACGGTTATGCAGTGAAGTATAGTAGCTGATAACTCCGTTGAGAAGAGCAGAGAGAGCTTATCGGGGCACGAATATTAAAAATATAAGAATATGGACTATAAGGAAATAAACAATTTAACAGGTAAAATAAGTAAGATAGAATCCTTATTGGAACATTCCTCTCAAATAGAGATGATTGCTACAATTCCGAATGCAGGTTATGGAGCGTCTATATATGATGCTTCGGAACCGACAATAATAACGGTGAAGTTGGAAAAGGACGAAGCTGAATTTCTTCTAAATGAGTATCAAAAACTTATAGAACAGAAAGTGGATAGTGTGATAAAAGTGAATAAAAAGACGAATTTATGAAAGCAATTATAGAAAAGCAAGTAAGCATACTTCCTGCAAATAGCGGATTTGTCAGCAAGAGCGATATCAATGTAGCTCCTTATGTATTAACTATCAGGTTGTTTTCAATTCCGATATACAGAAAAGAGGTGAATGCCTCAAAATGGATAAGTCTTACTTCATTAAAAGAAACTCCTTACAATAGTATATGCAACCAATGCGATGATAAACAGCAGGAATGAAACATACGAGCCTTTTTCGCAAAATACGAAAATCCTTCTTCTTGGTATGCTTTCATATACGTAAGCTTGACCGTGCGGTAATTCCCCATTATGATATTTTCTTAGGTATTCCCGATAGGTGCGCACAGCTTGATTGCTCAACACTCTATTCTCGTATAGAGATATTCCAGAGAAAAGGATACAGAGTGCATTTACGCATATTGCAGTCACAAGGAGAACCTTGTTGCAAAGACTGTCCTCTGAAGGACTGCTTAAAGAAATGATTACCGCAAAGGTGGTTGAGGCTACCATTAAAAGCGTTGTTTGTATTTTGAATACCCATTCGGTTTGTTCATCCAGAGAACGCATATATAACCTAATTAGATTTCTTTCCCAACTCATACTTACTTAATTTTTTGATTTGATACTCCAAAGTTAAGTAAATCTCCCGAATAAAGCGTGATGCTGCCAATCGAATTGGTTCGGGAGAACTCAAATATTAATCATTAAAATTTTATAGCAATGAAAAAGAAAATAATCACAGAAAACTACACGCCGGCTTTGAGAGATATGGAAGTAGGAGATATTCTTACTTTCCCGGTGAAAGCTTACAATTCTATCAAAGGTACATTGATTCCCCGATTGAGATTGGAACTTTGCGTAGAAGATGCAGATTGGAAAGTAGGAGACATTGATAAGAAAAAAGGTCTTTTTGATGTAGAAAGGGTTGCGTGATGGTTTCCCTTTCTCCGGCGGAAATGCTTGTTGCAAATGAGTATTGCAAGGGACTTGCTGACAAAGAAGTGGCCGACAATCTGAGTAAGTCAGTTTGGACTATCAAGACACAGAAGCGGACTATCTATCGAAAGTTAGGCATATCCAAAGATACTGAATTGCTTCTGTATATGATTTGCGACAGGCTGAAACGCAATTTCGATTTGAATGAGTTACGGAAGCATGGACTTGAGTTTTTATTCTCCATTCTTTTCATAGTAATGCAAATAACTTGTAATGATATTGATATGCGGAGAATGAAAACGCCCTCACGAGTGCGGACTACAATGCGCTATATAAGAGTAGGGGGACGGAGTAATAATAATTTTAATTTTTTGGCAGCATGATATATGAGGTAAACGGTGATTTACGCAGTTCTATGTTGATTGATGGGACAGCGGAGGCAAGGTTGGCAGATATACTTACCATCATGGATAAGCGTACATTTCCTAAGAGGGAATCAGAAAGAATAGTAGGTGGCCCGGGGAGATTGAAAACTTTGGTAAGTTCTCGAAGAGTGAGAGTTGAGTACAAACCTAATGGGAGAAGTTATTACAATGCTTCAGATGTATTGAGTTTTGCAAAAGTAAGAAAAGGAAGAAACCATGAAACGAATAATTCTCAACGTGCTATTGCTTAATATATTGGCTTTGCCTTGTTTGGCAATGTTCAATGATGCTGATCCGGTAACAGGGGAGTGGAACTATACTATTAATCTTTTTGGTATAGTGTATTCTGTTTGGTTCTATCACAATGTATTAAAGAAGATAATAAAGATATGAACCTCAGCGGAGGAAGTGTTTTACACAAAACTTGTTTAGTTAGATTGCTGTCTGCATGGTCTGTGAAGATATAGCAGACAGAAACGGGTAATTAGCTCAGTCAGGTAGAGCGGTACATGATTATTTAATGTTGGTAATTTGTCATGGTATTATTTAAAGGTTTCATTCATGTACAGGTCGTGGTGTTCAAGTCCCACATTACCTACAAGTTTTTTTATGTTTAACCAATAATGCCGACGAAAAGGACGTCGTAGGGAGAATGCCCCTATTTGAGTTTTATACTTTAAACTATCTTGTTAACTACCCTTCCCGGTGTGGCCTGGCCGCCTATCCGGGAGCAATGCCCAAGCGAGAGCAGATATAGTTTAGTATTTTTATTTGGTTGTGCTGAGGTGTTCTGTCTGTGAAGATAGTACACCTTTTTCTTATTCGGGAGTTCGGTGTAATGGCTAACACACCTCATTCGAGGAGACTGGCGGTTCGAGTCCGCCAACTTCCACGATATTTTTTTTATTAACCACATAAATTTTATCATTATGAGTTTGATTAAGAAACCTAACGAGCTGACCGTTAAGACTACATTGTCAGCACTGATTTACGGACAACCGGGTATGGGTAAAACGACATTGGCATTATCAGCCCCGAACCCTGTGCTGTTTGATTATGACGGTGGTATTCATCGCGTCAATGCGGCTCATCGCGTACCCACTGTCCAAATTACAAGCTGGGATGAAACGAACCAAGTACTTGCTTCCGAGGAAATTCAGGAGTTCGACACAATTGTGATTGACACTGCCGGAAAGATGCTCTCTTTCATGGATAAGGCTATCATGGCAGCCAACCCGAAAATGAAGAAGGCTGATGGTACTCTTTCCTTGCAGGGCTATGGGGTACGAAAGAATATGTTCATCAGCTTTGTAAATCAAGTTACCCTCATGGGTAAGTCTGTTATCTTCGTTGCTCATGAACGGGAAGAGAAAGTCGGTGATGAAAAACAGATACGCCCGGAGATTGGCGGCTCATCTGCCGGCGACCTGATTAAGGAGCTGGATTTGGTCGGTTATATGGAAGCCATTGGCAAGGATAGAACAATTTCCTTTGACCCATGCGAGAAGTTCTATGGTAAGAATACTTGTAATCTTTCTTCACGTATAAAGATACCTGTTATCATTGATGCGTCTGGTACTGTTACGGGAAAGAATGATTTTATGACGAACATCATTAATACTTACAAGGAATATCAAACGAAGCAAACTGAGTTGTCTTCCGAATATGATAAGCTTCTTGAAGTTATTCGTGATATGGTGGAGCAGGTGACTGATATGCAGTCGGCTAATGAGGTACGGAATTCTATTGTGGGGATAGAGCATATCTTTGATACTAAGGTACGGGCCGGTATGATGCTTAATGAGAAATGTAAGCAACTCGGGTTGAAATTTAATAAACTCAGCAAGAAGTATGAACCAGCTGCCTAAATATAGATTTTACCCGTCGCTGCTCGATAAGTTCGAGCAGTATCTGCGGGCGGATGAACAGGTTGAAAGTTTTTGGAATGTCGACAATGAAACGGGGGAATACAAGAAAAGCCCCGAAGAGATTGAGGCGGAGCTCAAGCAAACTCTGCTTGATGCGATAAACCGCGTTCCATTTGAGAGTGAAGCGGCTGATAAAGGAACGGCATTCAATGCTATTATAGACTGTTATATCCATAGGAAAAAGCATATTCCAAATGAACGAGAACCATATACCATTATCGGTGATGAAGAAACCAACATTATCCAAGTTGATTTTCCGGCTACGGATATAGCGCCTGCCCGTCATTTCTTGTTTGACCGAGCATGGTGTATCGAGCAGTCGAGATATTTTGCCGGTGCATTGTCTCAGGTCTTTGTCTCTGCCATTATCTCCACCCGTTACGGTGATGTGGAACTTTACGGGTTTATAGACGAACTTCTCCGAGATACTGTCTATGACATCAAATCAACATCCAAATATGATTTCGGTAAATATGAACATGGCTGGCAGCGGCATGTATATCCTTACTGCCTGATTGCTTCCGGTCAAATGGAGAGTGTGAAAGCTTTTGAGTACACTGCTTATCAGTTGAAGGGCGGTACGAGTCGTACACCGCTAATCAGCGGAACGCAATATCCGGAATACTACACCTATAACCATGAACAGACGGTTAAACTGTTGACCGCTCATTGTGAGCATTTCATAGAATTTCTGGAAGTAAATCGGGAGTTTATTACGGATAAGAAAATATTTGGGTTAGAGTAATGGCACAGGAAGCAATTCTTGAAAAGGTTAACGGCGAGGTACACATAAGCAAATCCTTTGATTTCATGTGTTCCCAGCTTCGTAATGGTCGGTATCGCGTAAAAATCGAACGGTTCACAGAGCCTCGTACACTATCGCAAAATGCGCTCATGTGGCTTTGGTTTACTTGCATCGAGCAGGAAACCGGAACGGATAAGCAGGATATACACGATTACTACTGCAACCTATTTCTGAGGAGAACTTCCTATATCAAAGGCAAAGAAACGGTTGTTGCTGGAAGCACATCGAAACTCAATACAGTGCAGATGACAGACTTTTTGAATAAAGTCCAGGCTGATGCCGCTGCCGAACTGGGAATAACACTCCCTCTTCCGGCTGACCGTTACTATAACGAATTTATCAACGAATATCAAGACAGGAGATAAAAATGAATATCACAAAAGCAAAAATAACGAAAGACAACACGCTTGTTGCCACTTTTAAGAACGAGAATGAGGATAATGTAACCGTTGAGGGAAAGAATCTTATCCATAAGGATTTACGTGCTGCATTTGATGAACTTATCCCTCACCTTGCTTTCCTCTGCGAACAAAAGGAAGCTGACGGCAAAGATTCCATAGATGAATTGCCGGAAGAAATCTTTTCAACATTTGAGGTTACCGGTTATACAATTGGTGGTTCCGATGATAATATCGGGATTACTTTAGTCGGTAAACGTTTCTTAAAAAGTAAAAAGGTGCTCAATCTCATTGCACCGTTTACCATGTTCAACAATGAGAACGAGGAATACGAACACGCCTTTGAGTTGCAGCAAGCCATTGATGCTTGTAATTATGAAGTAGAACTGTATCTGACCGCAAAGAAATGGGCAGTAGTTCAGCAGGAACTTCCATTTGATGAAAGTACCCCGACTGATATAGGGGCTGACCCAGTGGGGGACGCTACTTTTGAGGAGGAAGCTAACGAGTTCCTCAAACAAGTGGCGGAACAGACCGGTACTACTTTGATTGTGGACGGTAAGAAAGTGAAACCGCGTCATTCACGTACTAAGAAAGTCAAAGAAACGGCAGCTTAATTATGGCAGCACCTTTTTGTATCACCAAATATCCAGACGGCTTCAAACTTAAATTCATGTATCATCCGATGCTGATAAAATGTGTGAAGAACATTCCGTCAGTCAAGGCCAATGCAAAGAGAGCTTACCTCTTTAATGAAAAAGCCTGGTGGGTTGACCTTGCCGATGAATGGTATGTCAACACCATGGCGAATTGGGCGGTGCAATATGGTTATTGCGGATCAGTACAGCGGTTGGAGCAAAGAAAAGCTGATATAAGTTTTGAGATTGCTCCAATGCCGCAATTGGCCGTACCTCATGGGCTACTTCTTGAACCATACGATTATCAGAAAGAGGGTATCGCTTATGCATTAGAACATAAACGGTGCATCTTCGGTGACCAGCCGGGACTTGGTAAGACATTACAGGCGATAGGTACGGTAACAATAGCGCAATCTTATCCATGTCTTGTAGTATGTCCGGCTGCATTGAAAATAAACTGGCAACGTGAGTTCAAGAAGTTTGCCGGGAAACAGGCTCTTATACTTGATGATAAGAATAAAAATACGTGGCAACGCTTCATTGAAACCAAGTGCTGTGATATTTTCATCACTAATTATGAGTCGCTGAAAAAGTTCTTCGTATTGGATGTGAAGAATGATACGCGGTTTACGCTGAAGTCAATCATTTTTGATCCTCGCATAACGCTTTTCAAATCGGTCATTATTGATGAGTCTCATAAATGTAAGTCTACTAAGACCCAGCAAAGTAAGTTTGTTGAGGGCATCTGCAAAGGTAAGGATTTCATTCTTGAGTTGACAGGAACTCCGGTAGTGAATGATAATACTGACCTTATACAACAACTTAAGATAATGGGACGTTTGGAAGATTTCGGTGGGTATAAGACATTTACCGAGCGCTTTTGTAACGGACCGAAGAAAGCATCTAATCTGAAAGAATTAAACTGGCGCCTTTGGAATACCTGCTTTTTCCGACGGGAGAAGGCAAAGGTGTTGACCCAACTTCCGGATAAGACACGCCAGTATATCGAGATGGATATCACTACGCGGTTGGAATATGAGAAAGCAGAAAGCGACCTTATTCAATATCTGCGTGTTTATAAGAATGCGGACGACGAGAAGATTGCCAAGTCCATGCGCGGCGAGGTAATGGTAAGGATGGGTATATTGAAAGCTATTTCCGCTCGTGGAAAAATCAAGGCGGCTGCCGAATTTATCCATGACGTTATCGATGGGGGAGAGAAACTGATAGTATTTGCTTATCTGAAAGAGGTAGTAATGGAACTGAAAAAGATGTTTCCCAAAGCAGTAACGGTTACTGGTGAAGATAATGCTACCCGGAAACAGATAGCTGTAGATGCTTTTCAAAACAATCCGGATTGTACACTTATCATTCTGAACTACAAATCGGGTGGTACGGGGCTTACTTTGACCGCTTCCAGTCGTGTGGCCTTTATTGAGTTCCCATGGACGTTCAGCGATTGCGAACAGGCTGAAGACCGGGCACATCGTAACGGACAGAAAAATAACGTTAACAGTTACTACTTCCTTGGTAAAAATACCATTGATGAATATATGTATGATGTCATTCAGCGGAAGAAGGGTATAGCTAACGGAGTTACCGGAACTGATGATGTAGTAAAGGAGAATGTAGTAGATATGGCTATGGACTTATTCAAAGGTAGATTATGAGAAAGAAACAAACTACACCACAATCAGAAAGCCAGATACAGCATAGCTGCCTGACTTGGTTCCGGCATCAATATCCGTTTTTGAGTCGCATGCTGTTCGCTGTTCCTAACGGTGGGAAACGCGATGCCCGTACCGGTGCGCAAATGAAATACGAAGGTGTTTTACGCGGCGTTGCCGATTTGATACTTCTTGTCCCTAAGAAAGGTTTTGCGTCTCTCTGTATAGAAATGAAAACTCCGATGGGGAAACAGAGAGAGGAACAAATTGAATGGCAGAGAGAAGCGGAAAAGTATCGAAATAAATACGTTATCTGCCGTTCTCTTCAAGATTTTATGAACGAGGTTAATTCCTATCTACGATGAATTATATTGAATTAGTCAATAACTTTTGGACTGTGAGGCGTATTAGACCGATGACAAGTTACGAGGCAGATTTTTATTTCTATTTGCTGAAAGAATGTAACTCGAGAAACTGGACTAATCCGTTCGAATTGCCGTCGAGGAATGTGGAGCTTGAACTCGGCATCTCTCGCAAAACAATTTGTGACCTGCGCAACAAACTCCAGCAAAAAGGATTGATTTCTTTCAAAGAAGGGAATAAACGGGCAAACGGAGCTTTTTATCAGATACTTTATGTTTCTGACGGTAACAAAAATGGTAACGAAAGTGGTAACGTAAATGGTAACATAAACGGTAACGTAAATGGTAACCCTTTATATAAACAGAAACATAAACAGAAACTTATGGGGGAAAATAACTCTGGCGAGTTATTCCCACCGGAGCCACCACCGAAAAAGAAGCTGCTTAAAACCAAAGTAGAGTTTATACCACCGACCGTCGAAGAAGTGAAAGAGTATTTTCGGGGCAAACTTCCTGACTGGGAATTGCAAGCGGATATTTTCTACAATCATTTCTCCGGGCTTGGTTGGAAAACGGCTACAGGTGCCAAGGTTGAACGTTGGGACAGCCGGGCCAATCTTTGGATAATCGAAAAAAAACAGCAAGGCAATGGAAAAACAGAAACCCAAGGACAAAACGGTCGGGATGCTGATAAGGCAGCAAAGGCAAGAAACCTCATTGCGGAGTACGCGGCCATCGAGCAGGGATGTGATGTTGTCGGCCATCAAGCAGAGATACCCGACCTTTAGCCAAGCCTCTGCCGCATATTCGACATCGCTCCAGCCGATACTTCTTGCCGACCTTGATAAAGCATACAGCGAGAAGTCTCCCACGTTGTCAGACCTTGAACGGATGTACGGTGACGGCTCCTCGGTTTTGTGGGCAAAGACGCAGCTACTGACTATTGATTTTGCCTCTGTCACGAAAGAGAGTGCCGATGAAAATGCTTTGAACGAGTTCTCAAACCTGTTTGTAAGGCAGTATCACTACATCAAGTTGACCGAATTCATTCTATTTGTCGCCCGATTCAAGTTGGGCAGATACGGTAAATTCTACGGCTATTTCGACACGATAACCATTGGCGAGGCTTTCCGTAAGTTCCTCAAAGAGCGGTCGGATGAGTTGGATATAATCATCCGGAAACGTAATAACCAGGCGCAGGAGCAGCGGCAAGTACCTGTGGAACGGAATCACCAACCACCCGACGACTTACGGGCAAAACTCAAATTAAGATGAAAGACATAAAACTGATAGCGACTATTCTGTCAATTCTGACAGCGTATGCCGCTTTTTATTTTGTCTGCTACTGGATAGCGGACTATTGTTTAAGAACTTATTTGTAACGCAATTATGGAAAACAAAACTTTCAAAGAAGCTATCAAGAGTTATCTTGATGAACGTGCCGGGACTGACGAACTGTTCGCTAAGTCCTACGCAAAAGAAAACAAGAATCTGGACGAGTGTTGTTCTTACATCATGGGTGAAGCCAGAAAGCGCGGAAATGCCGTCGCTATGTCCGACACTGAAGTATTTGGTCTGGCCGTACACTATTACGATGAGGACGACATCAAAGTCAACAAACTACCTGCCGCCGCAAGAGCTGTAGCTTCCGCTTCATCCCAATCGGTTAAGCTGACCGAGGAAGATAAAAAAAGAGCTCGTGAGGAAGCGATTAAACGTCTTACCGAAGAGCAATATGTTTTGCTCAAGAAAAAGCCGTTACGAGGAAAGAAAGAGGCAATGGAAGTTCAACAGATGTCATTGTTCTAAGCCATGAGACCGCGTACTAAATTACAAAAGGAAGTTGCCGAGCTGAGTGCAAAATTGGGTGAAATATCTGATTCTCCCAAAGAGTGGGCCAAAGAACATCTGTTTGCTCATACGGCACATAAATGCAAGGATGAACTTTGGTGTTCGGAATGTGGGAAAATATGGATAAACACCGATAATAGCGAATTGAGCATTATCCTTTTGGGTGATAAGACCGAATGCCCTTATTGTCACCACAAGCTGGACGTAAAGGTAAGTCGGAAATGCCAGAATGAAGAGGAAATCTACATGGATATACTACAGGTTGTAGGTAACTTCCAAGTGATACGCCATATCCTGTGCTGCAAGTATTCTTGCAAAAGTGGTTTTCGTGAGCATCTGACATCAAATCCTTATTACAGTTTTTTTGAGACTGTTCAGGAATGGATTACAGTTAATGGCAAACGTACCATTATCGCCAGACCTATGAATATGGGTGGCAATGGATGGTTGTATGGTAGGCCTTTGAGTATAAAGAACGAATACGGTAGTGGTTATTACAGTTATGGTGATGTGTATTCTATACATGGATGGTTATATCGTAAGATAGAGGTTCTCCCGGAGTTGAAGAAACGTGGTATAGGCCGGAATTTTCCTGATGTCAATCCGTCGAGGCTTATACGATCGCTCTTAACCGGTAACAATGATGCCGAACTCTGTTTGAAAACAAAGCAGATGGCAATGCTTAAACACATGGCTAAGGAAGGGTATTATCAGCTTCGGTACAAGCCATCTTTCAATATCTGTAACCGTAATCACTACATCATCAAGGATGCCAGTATGTGGAATGATTACATTGACCTGCTGCTCTATTTCAAGAAAGACGTACGTAACGCCAAATATATATGTCCCAAGAATCTGAAAGTCGAGCATGATTTGCTGATGAATAAGAAAAGGAGCATTGAAGCAAAGTTTCGCAGAGATAGGGAAAGGATGGCGGCAATCCGTCTTGAAAAAGAACGTAGAGAAAGTATTATTCAGTTCTACAAGAGAATGGAGAAGTTCTTCGGTTTGGAGATAACGGACGGAAATATAACTATCCGTCCATTGGAAAGTATAACCCAGTTCTACCAAGAGGGGAAAGCAATGCACCATTGCGTATATACAAATGGGTATTACAAGCGTAATGATTGCCTTATCCTTTCGGCCCGCATCGGGGAAAAACGTATCGAGACAATAGAACTGTCCTTAAAAACTCTTGAAATAGTTCAATCGCGTGGTGCATGTAACCAGAATACAGAATACCATGAGCGTATCATAGGGCTTGTTAAAAAGAATATTGGTCTAATCCGTAATAAATTATCAGCATGAAACATATCATCCGAAAAATAGAATACATCACCGGCGATAATCGTCGGTGTGAGAAAGTAGTCATTGAAACAAACGACATCGAGACTGAGAGAAAGCGGTTGTATGCTGAGTACCCCTGTGATGTGATATACTTTACTTATGAGACAATAGAATAGATAGTACAATGAAAGATTATATCGAGTTTCTGAAAGACAAGATGGCCATCAGTCATCAATCAGGATTTGAGGTGTCGGCAGAGGAACTGACACCTTTTCTTTATCCTCACGTGAAAGATACTGTTCGTTGGGCGATATCCGGCGGTTGCCGGGCAATATTTTCCAGCTTTGGTATGCAAAAGACCGTAACCCAGTTGGAGATACTTCGGGTAGTCCTGAAACACAAAGGCGGCAAAGGACTGATAGTTTGTCCCAAGCGTGTAGTGGTCGAGTTCCTTACACAAGCGGAACAACATCTGCATATGAAAGTTACTTATGTCAGAACTATGGCTGATGTGATGATATGCCCGACTGACATTATGGTTACAAATTACGAGCGTGTGCGTGACGGTGAAGATGGGGTGAGAATAGAACCTTCCTATTTCACTGTAACATCATTGGATGAAGCGAGCGTACTGCGTGGTTTCGGTACTAAGACATATCAGGAGTTCCTTCCCTTATTTGCAGAGGTACCGTACAGGTTTGTTGCCACTGCTACGCCATCGCCCAACAGGTACAAGGAGCTGATACATTATGCCGGTTATCTCGGCGTGATGGATACAGGGCAGGCGCTTACCCGTTTCTTTCAGCGTGACAGCACGAAGGCGAATAACCTTACCCTTTATCCTCACAAGGAAAAAGAGTTCTGGCTATGGGTAAGTACATGGGCGTTATTCCTCACTAAGCCATCCGACCTCGGTTACCCCGATACCGGATATGAACTACCTGAACTACGTGTACACGAAGAAGTGGTTAGTGTGGACAACTCCACTGCTGGTACTAATCGTGATGGACAAGTGAAAATGTTTCGTGAGGCAGCTCTCGGTCTTGCTGATGCAGCGAAAGAGCGCCGGGACAACATGCAGGAAAAGATTGCCCGCGTGGTAGAGATAATCAATCGCCCGGAAAACAAGGACGACCATTTCCTTTTATGGCATGACTTGGAAAATGAACGGAAGGCATTATGTGACGCTATACCCGGATGCAAGGCTGTGTATGGCTCGCAGGATGATGATGAAGCGGATAAGGTGATATCGGATTTCAAAGACGGCCGTCTGAAATATCTAGCCGCCAAACCTGAAATGCTTGGTGAGGGTTTGAACTTCCAGTACCACTGCCACAAGGCAATCATGTTCATCGACTACCGTTTTAATGACAAGTTCCAGGCAATAGCCCGTATCTACCGGTTTATGCAGCAGCATCCGGTTGAACTGTACTTGGTCTATGCGGAAAGTGAGGGCGAGATATACAAGAGTTTCATGCAGAAGTGGGCGCAACACCGTGAGATGGTAGCTAAGATGACCGATATAGTCCGCGAGAACGGTTTGTTCGGTTTGCATGCCGAAGAGAAGATGATGCGGTGGATGTTCGCCAGTCGAGAAGAGAAATCCGGTAAACTTTGGAAGGCAATCAATAATGATAATGTTCTTGAATGCCAGAAGATGGAAGATGATTCAGTAGACCTGATTGTAACCAGTATTCCGTTCTCCAACCATTACGAGTACACTCCGACCTATAATGACTTCGGGCATAATGAGGACAATAGCAAGTTCTTCGAGCAGATGGATTACCTTACACCGGAGCTTATGCGTATTCTTAAACCCGGTAGGTTAGCTTGCATCCATGTGAAAGACCGCGTACTGTTCGGTAACGCTACGGGTGACGGCATGCCCACTATTGACCCGTTCAGCGAAATGACAGTGTTCCACTACATGAAACATGGGTTCCGCTACATGGGGCGTATTACAGTGGATACGGATGTAGTAAGGGAGAATAACCAGACTTATCGACTCGGCTATACTGAAATGTGTAAGGACGGTTCAAAGATGGGTATCGGTTGCCCGGAATATGTTCTTCTTTTCCGCAAGCTGCCTTCTGATACCTCACGAGCCTATGCTGATTTGCCGGTGACTAAAAATAAGAGTGAATACTCGCTTGCCCGTTGGCAGATAGATGCCCATGCAAGTTGGAAATCTTCTGGTAACTCTCTGTTGAATTACGAGGATATGAAAGGTGCCGGTATTGATAAAATACGCCATTTATTCAGGAATTATGAACGCGAGCATATATATAGTTATGAGGAACATGTATCATTCGCTGAGGAACTGGAAGCATACGGGAAGTTGCCTAAAACATTCATGGCCGTTGACCCGGTAAGCAAGAAGCCCTGGATATGGGATGATGTAACCCGGATGCGCACACTCAATACGAGACAGTCGCAGAAGAAACGGCAGAACCACATCTGCCCACTTCAGCTGGATATTGTCGAAAGACTAATTGAACGGTATTCAAATAAGGGTGAATTGGTATTTGACCCCTTCGGAGGTATCGGAACCGTTCCTTATTGCGCTGTTAATTTAGGTCGTAGGGGATTGTCTACAGAACTGAATTACGACTATTGGAAGGACAGCCTTTCATATCTGTATGAAGCGGAGATGGAGATCAACGCACCCACATTGTTCGATTTGATGGATGTAGGATGAAAAAAAGAGAGGGGCGTGCTTGCCCACCCCTCGTTTTCGCCTTTTTGCTTTGATAGCATTTATGTAGTTTAAAAGCCTTTTTTGGAGGCAATGCCACAGTTTACTACATATATGTCCTATTAGTGGCTGAAACACGTATTCTTTAATTAAATTATATATTTCTGTTTCCATAATATCAAATTTATTAATGAATACCTATCACGCATAGGGCATACAAAGTTACAAATAATTATAATTATAACAATACAATGAAAGCAATAACCATAAAACAGCCGTGGGCTTCTTTGATAGTCCACGGTATTAAAGACATCGAGAACCGTACTTGGGGCTGCCCTAAGAAATACTTAGGGCAGAGGGTGCTAATTCATTCAAGTGGTTGTCATGGAAAGAAATTTGAAATAAACCTAACTGATGAGCAGATGGAACAAGCTTTCTCTCTGATTTCGGAGAAAAGTACTTCCGGCAAATGGGAATTCGGTGAAATCATCGGCAGCGTTGAGATAGTGGATTGTGTACAGAATCATCCTTCTATCTGGGCGAAAAAAGGAGTTTATAACTGGGTGCTGGCTAACCCTATTCTCTATGCTAAACCTATCGAAAACGTGAAAGGAAAGCTTTCTTTCTGGGATTATCCTAGTATCAAAGAAGTGAAAATAGAATGCCCAGAATGTGGCAGCATAGAAATCGCTGTCGAAGATTATACATCGGCTCCATTTTCGACTTATCTGCATAGGTGTAATAAGTGTGAACATGTGATTATGGAAAGTGAGTGGAACGTAATAAAATAGGGTATGGAATTTGATTGGTTTTGGTTTACTATAGTGATTTTGATAATCTGTGTTACTATATATTCCTGTCTCAATAGTTATTGGGAACATAAATATGGGAATAAGAATGAAGATTGCGATATGTGGTGACATGACAAAATCTTCTGCCAAATCGTGTCAGTAACTTCTTTGATACCGGATAGTCCGTTCATGGATTATTCGGTATCTTTATTTTGTAAATCAAAATAATAAAGTATGTACGCAGTAAATCAGTATGACGCAATTGCAGAGGATTACGATTCTCTGTTTAAAGACAAAGCCAGCATTGAGGAGAACAGTAAGATAGCCTCGATGCTTTTTGATGTTCCCGGAATTATTCTTGATGTGGGATGTGGTACCGGACTGTTCCTTGATATTCTGAAAGTATCTTCGGATGAATATTTCGGTATCGATCCGAGCAATAAGATGCTTGAAATTTTCAGAAAGAAGCATCCCGGATACCATAACTTGTGTATCCCGTTTGAGATGTTAAACCTGAAGTTTGTGGTATTTAATACTATTGTCGCTCTATTTGGTTCGGCCAGTTACATTGAAATCGAAGCGTTAACGGATGTCCCCAAGGGGAAGATCTTGTTCCTTATGTTTTATAAAGAAACATATCATCCGGTGACTTATGAACGTAGTGGTTGTGAATTGGAATATTATGGACATTCGAGGCATGAGCTGGAACAAGGCTTTCCTCATTGTGAAGTAAAAGAGTTTGGTAACTATTATATCGTGACTAACGTATGATATTATATTCAGAACAAAATGTGTATGAAGCGGCGAAAGAACGCATAAGGCAGCTATTTTCTATAGGTGGTCGTCTGGGCGTTTGTTTTTCTGGTGGCAAAGATAGTACCGCTTTGCTGCATATCACTTTGGAAGTGGCACGTGAACTTGGTATTCAAAAGATACCGGTTATGTTTCTTGACCAGGAATGTGAGTACACATATACAGTCGAGTATATGCGTTATGTTATGTTTTTGCCGGAAGTAGAGCCTATTTGGGTACAAGTACCATTCAGATTATGGAATGCTAACAGTGGTGATTGGTTTATTCCTTGGGAGCCAGGGAAAGAGTGGATGCGTGAAAAAGAGGATATTGCTTTCAAAGAGAATGTATATAGCGCTGATAGATTTAAAGACATGTTCAATGCTATTGCATTTCATCATTTGGGAGAAGATTATGTTTCTTTGGGTGGTGTCCGTATTGAGGAATCTCCGGCCCGTCGTGCAGGATTAACAGGCAAGGAAACTCTTCCTGGTATGACATACGGAAAGCGTTGTAGTCATGGAGTAGTTATGTACCCTTTGTATGATTGGTCTTATCGCGATATCTGGTATTATATCTTCTCCAATCGATTAAGATATAATAAGGCCTACAATTACATTTTCTCAAAAGAACCGTTACGTTCGGCCAGGGTGTCCTCTCTGATTCATGAGAACAGTAATCAGAATATCCCTTACTTGCAGGAAATTGACCCGAAGGCATATAATGCCATGTACACCCGCATCCCCAATATTGGTACGACAAATCATCTTCTGTTGGATGCCTTTGAAGAGATACGTAATTATCCGAACTGTTTTAAGGATTGGCCGGAATATTTGCAGTATCTCATTGATAACATAGTAGCCGAGGATAAGAATAAAATTATTTTCTCCAATAACCTGAAGACAGTGATTACTAAAGTTACAAATTGGTCTGATGTAGACCGTCTTGATATTTACCGCGCTTTTGCTCGTGGGATTATTACCGAAGACTTTGAACAGACAAAATTGAATAACAGATTATTGGTTCATAAATCAAAGTATAAATATGGAAAAACTAAAAGAAATAATCACCCGGATGCTTTATGAAGCGCCAGATAAAATAAACTTCTTCAATAAAGTGAGGCAACTTCTATTTTCTTTGTCCCCGGAGAAAGTGAACCCGGTGGATCGTGTTCTTTGGGTTCCAATGGAAATGGTAAAGGCAAACAACTATAATCCTAATGCTGTGGCAAAGCAGGAAATGCAGTTACTTTATACTTCCATTCGGGAAGACGGATATACACAACCTATTGTTACGATTTGGAGTGAGGAAGAGCAAAAGTACATCATTGTAGACGGGTTTCACCGTAATCTCATTGCACGTATGTACAAGGATATTGCCCGACGGAATAGTGGTCGTCTCCCCATTGTGGTTATTGATAAGGATATCAATGACCGTATGGCATCTACGGTCCGGCATAACCGGGCACGTGGTAAACATTCTGTTGACGGCATGACGAATATCATTTATAACATGATTAAAAATGGAGAGTCGGATGCAGTCATTTGTAAGAAGCTTGGTATGGAACCATTAGAGCTTGTAAAACTTAAGCACATCACCGGCTTTGCTAAGATGTTCAAGAACTATGAATACAGCAAAGCCATTAAAGAAATTATTCATCACACAGATTCAGCAGAGTTATGATTATGGATATACAGAATATTGCAATAGATAAAATCATTCCATATTGGAATAATGCCCGGAACAATAGCAAGGCTATCAAACCGGTAGAGGAATCAATCAAGAAGTTTGGCTTTAACCAACCGCTTGTAGTAGATAAGAATCTTGAAATCATTGTCGGCCATACACGATACTTTGCCCTATTAAATCTTGGATATAAGGAAGTACCTTGTATAGTCGCTGATTTGGATGAAGAAAAGGCACGCCAGTATCGTATTGCTGATAATAAGACATCGGAGTTTGCATCATGGGATGAAGATAAACTGATACGTGAACTTAGGACTATGAATGTCCCTGCAGATATGCAAGATTTCTTTTTTGAGCCAATAGAGCAGCTGCTCGGATTTGATGTAAACTTTACTCCGGCAAATGATTATGCAACAGAAGATATGCAAGCAGAGGAAGTACAGCGGGAGTTCAGTCAGGAAATGGAACGTCAAGAGAATGAGGCTTTCAAAAAGAAAACGGAGCGTATTGAGGAGAACTTAGAGCAAGAAAAGACCGAATATATTGAAATGGCATGTCCCCATTGTGGAGAAATAATCAGGATGAAGAAGTGATATGGCAGCACCTGCGGGAAATAAATTTTGGATGTTAAGGAGTAAGCATGGGAGAGATAAACTCTTTTCCACGCCGGAACTTTTATGGGAAGCTGCCTGTGAGTATTTCCAGTGGTGTGATGAAAATCCCTGGCTCTCCAAAAAAGCTATTCAAAAGACGGTTCCTGTGAAAAGAAAGAAAGGGAAGAAAGTGGAAACTGTTAATGAACAGCAAGTGCAACAGGAAGTTTCCCCGACTTCCCGCCCGTACTCTCTTACCGGGTTTTGTATTTACGTAGGCGCTTCATCCAAATGGTGGAGCACCTTTCGTACGGAGTGTAAAAATAAGAATGACGAAGATTTTTTAGAGGTCATCGCACGCGTGGAAGAAACAATCGAAACGCAACAGTTTGAAGGTGCATGTGTCGGTGCTTTTAATGCGAATATCATTGCTCGTAAACTTGGGCTTGCGGATAAGCAGGAAGTGGACCATACGAATGCGGGGAAAGAGTTTAAGTCATTTTCATTTCTTCCATATACCAAAGAAGCGGAGAGTGTGAAGTGATGGGAGAGAGAGTCAACATAAAACAGCGTTTAGCCTATAACTATCTTCGTGACGATGTTACGAAGTTCTTATGTTATGGTGGTGCCGGTGGAGGTGGTAAGTCATGGCTCGGTTGTGAATGGCTGATGCAATGTTGCCATTATCTTCCCGGAACTCGTTGGTTTGCGGGGCGAAATAATCTCAAAGACAGTCGAGCATCTATAGCGGTGACATTTGTTAAAGTGGCTAACTCTCATGGCTATCCATATTATCACTTGACAAATGACGGCATCAAGTTCGATAATGGGAGTGAGATTATCTTTTTGGATTTGACATATTACCCTTATAAAGACCCGATGTATGAACGTTTCGGCTCCTTGGAATTTACGGGTGGATGGATCGAAGAGGCGGGTCAAGTGAATAGATTAGCCTTTGAAGTGTTACAGACCCGTATAGGGCGGCACTTGAATGATGTCTATAATGTTCCGGGGAAAATTCTTATTACTTGTAATCCCAAAAAGAACTGGTTATACGATAAATTTTATAAACCATGGAAAGAGCATAAGTTAAAAGATGGTTATGCTTTTGTACAGGCGTTGGTACAAGACAATCCATTTGCAACAGAAGACTATATAAACACTTTGAAAAATACTAATGATAAAGTAACGAAAGAGCGTTTGTATTTCGGCAATTGGGAATATGATAATGATCCGGCAGTACTTTGTGATTATGATGCTATTTGTGACTTGTTTACAAACGAGCATGTACAACCGATAGGCTTATCGACTGGTTCTTCTGACCTTGCCATGAAAGGCCGAGACCGTTTTGTCTGTGGGCATTGGATAGGTAATGTATGTAACATCAGGTTAGACCAGGAATACAGTACGGGTAAATCCATTGAAACGGATCTTAAAAACATGATGATACAGTGGAAGATTCCACGTAGCATGATGGTAGTTGATAGTGATGGGCTGGGGAGTTATCTTGAAAGTTATCTGAATGGCATCAAAGAGTTTCATGGTGGTAACCGCCCTATTAATCCGGAGTTTGACAATCTGAAATCAGAGTGCGCTTTTAAGCTCGCAGAACTAATAAATAACCGACAGATAAGGATTATATGTACGGAAGCCCAAAGAGAGCGTATAATCGAAGAATTAGGAGTTTTAAAGCAGGACCATATAGATGCTGATACCCGAAAGAAAGGAATAATCAGTAAAGAGAAAATGAAAGAGATACTTGGTCATTCTCCGGATTATCTTGATATGCTGATAATGGCAATGTTCTTCCGTATCAAACCAATTCCCAAACGACCAAAAGCAAAATTAGGACAGATATGACAGTAAAAGAATTTTTGATATTAAGTGAGGTGGCAAGTAATGTTACTGAATTATTGGAACAGATAAAGAAACTCCCAAAGCCGGATTTCATTTTGGGAGTTCGTTTGCCGGATAATCTGAATGATACCACTATTGGGCAACTTATGGGACTACAATCTATATCAAGCGATGTTGATTGTATAATGATACCATGTCATGTCCTTTTAGGATTCTCTGTTGAACAAATAGAAGTATGTGAGGTAGAGGGCGTTTTGGGATTTTCCTCATGGGTTACTAAAGAGGTGGAACGGATAACCAAACTGTTTGAAACAACAAACGTGGCGCCTACTCCTGAAGAAAAACGTGCAGGTGTAGACCAACTGTCATTTGGCTTGTTTGGTTTAGTAGATTATTATGCAACTCGCATGGGAATCACTGATCATGAGTTGGTAGAAAGGGTTCCATGGATAAGAGTGTATAAATGTCTCGATATGGATGCCGAGAAGATAAGATATGAGCGAAGATTACGTAAAATTTATCAAGATAATAGCAAATGAACACAAGTGTAGAAAGGAAAATGGCTTCTGTTGCAGAAAAGCTGAAGGGTATAACCTATTTGTTTGATAACTGGGCGACGGCTAATGTCCGATTGGATAAGATGCCATTACCGGCTATCATTAATCTACTACCTGTATCCGGTAAGTTTATTATATCCAGAACGCAGTTGAGGGATTGCCCTAATTGCATGATAGCATTTGCCGATAAGACTGAATTTGATTTTGACGGTAAGGAGAATGATACTATCATAGAACGTTGTAAAGAACATGCAGTGAACTTTATTCGTGAGCTTAATAAAAGTGGATTATTTGAGTGGGTGAGTGATGAAGTTCCTTATTCTATCTTTTACGATAAATTGGATGTGAATGTTACCGGAATTGTAATAGAATTGAAACTTAAAGAGGTTCAAGGAGTCTCAATGTGTTAGTTATGGAAGATAGGAGAAAAGAGATAAAGGGTATCCTGAATGAAGAATTGGAAAGTCTTCGGCAGCGTATTGTTGAGAACCATATACAGGCTGGGCAGCGTGCAAGTGGAAGGACTATCAAGAGCTTGCATGTCGTAGTGGATGATGATCATGGAATTCTGTTTGGTAGGAAGGCTTTCGGTGTATTGGAAACAGGACGTGGACCGGGGAAAGTACCTAAGGTTTTTTATAAGATTATTCGGCAGTGGATGATAGATAAAGGTATTCAAGTAGAAAAGCCTAAGTCATTTGCTTATCTCGTAGCCCGGAAAATAGCAGAAAAAGGTACCAGGCTTTATCGTACAGGGAAACATGAAGACATATATTCAAAAGATATTGAAATAGCAATACAAAATATAATGAATCGTGTATTTGGTATTTTCTCAAAGGATGTGAAACATATAAATCTGAATAGCAATGCGAACTCATAAGATAGATAATACAACGATTGAATATCCGGATGAGATAGCTTTCTGCTTTAATCCGATGGTTGTAAACGTTTTGGGCCATCCATGGGCATGGATAGAAGCTGTCGTACGTGATGTAGCAACGGGGATTGAACACTCCGAAAAAAGGGCGTTGTTTCAAAGTACATGCTTCTTCGACTTATCCTTTTATACCCAATCGTACTTTGATACAATTCAATTTGGAAGGATAGATTATTCTTTGTCAGGTGCGGAAGATACACAGTTGGGGCGGTTATTCTCATTTGATCTGAACATGTATTCCGAGAATGGGCAGTTAGGAGAGAGCTTTCAATTTGAGACTTATGTCGTTTGGGGAGCGATGAAAATCGGAGAGCGATATAATGGCGACAGAGTGTTAACATGGTTCAAGAACTTCCCATTTACAATAGGTATGTACTCAGCCGGGGAAAGCAGCGTCAATGTTACTGCTGATGGTAAATCCTTACCTGCTGTCAGGTTACCCAAACGTAATATTTACAATCTATTCTTGACGGGAATCGATGCTCAAAAAGAAGTGAAATTTGATTTGTCTGGAACTGGAACTGTTGGAAGCGTATTCGATATGACATTTGACTACACTTTTCATATAGTGGCGGGAGCTTCCTCTAGTGTCCGGTTGCTTATTGATGACTGTACAAGCGGGGTATATCTTCGTTGGATTAGCCGGCATGGATTTTATTGCTATTGGTTGTTTAAGGCTGGTGATGAAAAGAAGCAAGTGGTGAATAACGGGGAATTCATTCGTAATAATATGCGTGATTATAGCTATGTAAATGGTTATCATGGCGGCACCGGACGTAAACAGCGTAAGACAGAAGAAAATACACTTCCTGTATGTGCTCCATTGGTGGATAGTGATACATACGATTTCCTTTTTCAACTTACCATGTCTCCAGTAGTAGATATGTACATGGGAAAAGATGTTGATAAAAAGGAACGGTGGCAAGGGGTGAACATTGCGGTTGAAACTTTTAACAAAACTCGTGCTGTTCTTCAAGATTTTGTAGCAACGATTATTTTACCAGAGATAAGGGTGCAAAGCTTATGAGAAATGATTTATTGTTTATTGACGGTGAATTGGTGGATTTGGATGACAGTACTAAGATTACTTTGAACTATAAAAGTAACCTGTTTACCGATTTGAGTAAGATCGTAAGCAATAACAGTTATACGATCAAGTTGCCTAAGACAGTCAGGAATCAACGTATTATCCAACATGCTGACCTTCCGGCATGCCAGACTGACTATCCGAGAACGTTTCATGATACAAGGTATATCCGTAACGGGGTTGAAATTATTTCTAACGGGAAAGCTGTATTAATGACTGGGGCGGATTCTTTTGAAATAGCTTTGACGTGGGGGAATATTAGCTTGTTATCTAACATTATTGAGGGTGACAAAACATTGAATGATTTGAAAGATAGTTATCCTGAGTATTATACTATTTGGAAAAGAGAGATTAGTAATTATCAAGATGGTACAAGTTTTATCATGTCCGATATGAATATGGGGGTACGGAATTATGATAACAAGAACTATATCCATCCATGTGTCCGAGCAGGTTGGATTTTAGAACGTATATCCCAGGATAGCGGTATCAAATTCTTATTTCCTACCAATGTCACAGATAATCTGATTAACAAACTCCTTATCCCGATGTTAACCAAGAAAGGAAAGGGAGAGGATTATAATAATCAATTCGGAATCACTTATGAGTATGTGAACGGAACGCGACCCAATCATGATTATGGATATGTTTTGAGAGGTAGTACGTCTACTTATAAAAAAACAGATTATCTGGAAACGGTAGACCTTAGTTCATCCAAGTATGAAGGCATGAAGATTTTGAAGAACAATACCAAAATCCGGATCATGGGAAGAATGTTTTTTAATTTTGTGAGAACAGAGGTTCCTAATCCGAGATTTGTAGCTTACAAAGTAGTGAATGGGGTTGCGGAGGAAGTCTTTTCCGTTGGTTATATAGATTTAGAAAAGCAAGGGAATCAAAATTGGTTTGTATCTTTTGAATATGATGATTATACATCTGTATTGGTTGCGGGAGATGTGATCTATTTCGCCTTTGCTGATACTGGATTCTTTACAAACAGTTGGGGGAGTACAACCTTTGTAGTCGGGTTATTGGCATTCACTGAAGAAACCAATGTTTTTGAAGATGGAATAAGCGATGGATATTATCCTATTATATCCAATTTGCCAAACATAAAGCAGATTGATTTCATTAAGTCTTTATCTGTTATGTCTGGTACATTTGCTGTAGTCAAAGATGATGTTACGGTTAGGTTTGTTTCAATGGATGAAGTTATAACTAACAAGTCTAGGGCTATAGATTGGACTACGAAGGTGGTTGCGTCGTATCAGGATAATAAACCTAAAACTATCTCGTTTTCTCTTGATGGATTCGCTCAAAAGAATGTCTACAAGTGGAAAGAAGACAAAACAGTATCTGGAGATTATGAAGGATGCATCAATGTTGATGATGAGACTATTGAACTAAGTAAAGATAGCGTTACGCTTCCTTTTGCCGCAACCGATACGAGAGCCGGTAAAGCATATATTCCAATTTATGAATATGAAGATAACGAGGAGATTGGAAAGATTGGGAAAGTTGAACCTCGTATATTGTTGGAGATTAGTAACAATGGTAAGTCAAGGGCAACATTCAACGGGTTGTCATGGCATGCCTTGTTGTCTAAAAATTATCAATCATACCAAAAGGTGGTACATAATCCGGTTGTCATTACGGAAAAAATTGAAATTAACGATATTGAGCTAAAAGAGTTGGATGTAACGGTTCCGGTATATCTGGGCCAATACGGTAGATACTATGCTATTATATCTGTAAAGGCAGAAGATACGGGGATATGTGAGTGTAAATTATTACAGTTGGAGGTATAGTTATGGAAAATGTAGAAGAAAGAGTGCTGGATATTCGGGTACGATACGATGATGCTATCCGAAAAATCGCAGAATATCGTACTCAGCTGGATGTACTTCGAAAAAGAGAACAAACTTTAAAAGAGGATTTGAAAGCAGGACGTATGAGTCGCAAAGAGTATAACTTACAGTTATCAGAAACCAAGATTGCTACTCGTGAAGTGAACGAGGCTGTTCGAATTCTGAGTAAGCAAATACAGAATGAGCGTAAGGAACAGACGGAGCTTGAAGGTAGCTTAGTTAGATTACGTGCGGAACTTTCTAATTTGACTGCTTCTTATGATAGGTTAAGTCGTGCGGAACGTAACAGTGCCAAGGGCAAAGAGATTCAAGATAAGATAAATGCCATTACCGATGAATTGAAGGAAGCGGAAGAGGGTACACAGCGTTTCTATCGTAATGTCGGTAATTACGAGGAAGCTTTGAAAGATTTTGTAGGTATCAATAATGACTTTGCAAATTCTTTGTTGAATATCGCCCAGAACTCAAATGGAGTGAAAGGCTTTTTCTCCAATATGAAGACAGAAGCATCTGCTTTAGGTTCAACGCTAAAGGCATTATTGAAAAATCCGGTATTTATGAGTATAGCAGGTGTTGCCGGAGTCGGTTTTGCTTTCAAATGGTGGTATGACTACAATAAGGGGGTAAAAGAGGCTACCAAATTGACAAAGCAATTTACGGATAAGTCTGGCGATGATTTGAAAATCTATCGGAGTGAAGTACAAGCTTTGGCTGATTACTACAGTAAAGACTTCCGGGATATGTTGACTGCTATTAATTCTGTAGAAAAACAGTTTGGCATATCTTCTGATGAAGCGTTGAAAGTAATCAAAGATGGTTTCATTGCCGGAGCAGATGCGAAAGGTGAGTTCCTATCTGCTTTGAAAGAATATCCGGCATACTTTAAAGAGGCTGGTATCTCTGCGGATCAGTTCGTTGCTATTATTGCAGAAACCAATAAGCAGGGTGTCTTCTCTGATAAGGGAATTGATACAATCAAAGAGGCGAATACCCGGCTTCGGGAAATGACTACATCAACGGCTGGTGCATTGGATGGTATCGGTATCAGCTCTAAACAGGTTCAGAAAGATTTGCAGACAGGAGCAAAGACTACTTTTCAAATCATGCAGGAAGTATCTGCCAAATTGAATGAACTACCGGAAAGCAGTGCGGTGGTTGGAACTGCCATTGCAGATATCTTTGGCGGTCCGGGAGAAGATGCCGGCTTGCAATATATCCGTACCTTGAAAGATATTTCTGTTAATCTAAATGAAGTCAAAGGTAAGACCGGGGAACTGGGTAAAGTGGAAGATGACTTGCTCGCTTCTCAAACGGAACTAACCAAAGAGGTCGCTTTGCTTTTTGACGCTACAGGTGGTTCATTTGAGAAAATGACGGGTAGGATTGAGACTTTTGTTAATGATACTCTATCCTCTTTGATTAGAGGTGTACGAGCTTTATTTGAATCGGTAGAGGATATCTCGGAACGGGAAACTAAAGCGGCTGTTGAGCTTGGTAAGAATGTTGCAGAGGCTAATGTCGGAGATGAATATGCCAAGATAGAGGCGGCACGGGCTCGATATGTGAAAGCGGGGCTTTCTGAGGAAGAAGCTTTGAAAAAAGCTAAAGAAGAAAGACTGCAGATGCTAAACTTATCCCTGAAGCAGGAAGAAGAATACTTGCAGGAAACTGTTGCCATCAATGAGAAATACAATAAAGAACTGCACAATGTTTCATTCTGGCGTCAGGGAATTGGAAAAGACCGTTCCAATTCGGCCATAAACAAGGATATTGCTTCTTCATGGAATAATCGTATGGCACAGTTGTCGGCTGTGGAATCCAGGAAAGAGACTATTAACTTGGTGTCTTCATATACTGGAGATGCCGATAAAAAGAAAACGCCGATTGTTGACCCTAAAGCTGTGGCCGAAGCTCTAAAAATCAAAAAGAAAGAACTGCAAGAGATACGTAAGGCTGAGGATGAAATGCTAAAACTCGTCAAAAATAGCCGGAAAAAGCAGACGCAAGAGATAGAATATGAATATAGCCGCCAGATTGAAGATTTGGAAATTCGCTTGAAAACCGAAAAGGACTTGACACCTCGTGCCAAAGAGGAAATCGGAAAACAGATTCTTTCTCTTGAACAGCAAAAAATAGCAGCTTTGCAAAAGCTCTCCGATGAAGAACTGAGAAAAGAAATTGAAAATCGGCAGAAGCTTATCGCCCTGCAGCTTGAATCTGTAAAAGCCGGAAGCGAGCAGGAGTATCAATTAAAGATGCAGCAACTTGTAGCCCAACGTGATGCGGAGCTTCAGCAGAAAGAGCTAACCGAGCAGATGAAACTTACTATTATGGAGAAGTACAACAAAAAGATTGATGATTTGACCGAGCAGCATAATAACTCCATAATCAAGAAACAAGAGGATGCATTAAGGATACGTTTTGAAACAGAAATAGCCCAGACATACGGTGACGAACAAGAAATTCTCCGTATTAAGATGGAGCAGAAGCTTGCAGAGTTGAATACTATACAGCAACTTGAGGGGGAAAGTATAGAAGCTTTTAATTTGCGTAAACTTCAAGCTCAAAATGACTATAATGATGCAAAGAAAGCTGTTGCAGATAAGGAGATAGCTATTGAACAATCCAAATATGATGCTATGGCTACTGTTACAAATGGACTTATTGCCTTGGCAGATGAGATAGGTAATCAAGACCGTAACTTTGCCATTGCAAGTAAGGCTTTGGCTCTTGCTGAAATTGCAATCAATACAGGTAAGGCTATTTCTAAAATGGTTTCAGCGGAAGCAGGAAAGGGTATCATTGGACTTGGTACAATGGCAAGTGGTATAGCTACTATACTTTCTAATATTGCAGCTGCCATATCTACGGTAAAAAGTGCTAAATTTGCACAGGGTGGTTCAGTAGTAGGTCCGGGCTCGGGTACAAGTGACTCTATACCGGCGATGTTATCTAATGGTGAAAGTGTAATGACGGCTGCCGCGACTTCTATGTTTGCTCCGTTATTATCAGCTTTTAACCAAATGGGTGGTGGCATTCCTATCAACGTCACTACTTCATCCAATCAGGCGTTGGGTGAAGATATGCTTTCCAAAGCTGTTGCAAAGGGTATGATGATGGCTCCGCCGCCGGTATTGTCCGTAGAGGAATTTACTTCTGTTGCAGATAGAGTAAAGTATGTCGAGAATCTTGGTAGTGTATGAATGCGTATGAGTTATTAATTCTGAATAGGAACATCCTCCAAGTAATGGATGGTGTTTCTCTTGATGTTGGGGATGTGAAATACATCCCAGTATATCAGGAATATATGCGCTTGTTACGGGAAGGGCATAAAAAGACCTATATCATGCAATATTTATCTGATGAGTATAATATTGCAGAAAGGACAATTTATCGAATCATTGATAAATTTTCAAGTACAGTTAATATCTAAGGTTTCATTGTGAATTATTTTTTTAATTCTGTGTTCAAACCTAATTAGGATATAGGTGCCAGATATTTTTCCTTGCTAAAAATAGAGTTTTACTTTAGGAAAAATGTTGAAAACAAATTTGTATATATGGTTTGTAACTAAAATGTAATTTTCTTGTAATTAGGTATATTTTAATTGCTCTATAGATTTGCAATCTATTTTAATACACCCAGGTTATGATAATGACAAAGGTTACTTATGAGGATGAATATTTGTTCTCACTACTAAAACAAGGTAATCAAGATGCTTTTACACAGCTTTATAATAAGTATTATTCGATGCTTTATAGTCTGTCGTACAGGTATTTGCAAGAGAGAAATCTCGCAGAAGATGTCGTTCAGCAGGTTTTCCTGCACCTGTGGGAAGTACACTCCACTTGCCATATTAAAGTACACTTGAGAAATTATCTTTATACTATGACGAAAAATTATTTGTTAAATATGATTCGGGATACGAATGATATAATCGCAAGAGAGGATATGGAAAGAACTGAACAGAATAATATTATTGATGATGGCTTACAAGAAAAACTTGAAGAAGAAAGGAAGTTCAGCTATTTACGTTGGGCTGTAAAGCAACTGCCAAGTTTCAAACGGGAGATTTGCCTGTTGAAAATATATAGGGGATTAAACAATCAAGAAATAGCGGATGAATTGAATATACCGATAAACACAGTCAAATGTTACTATACACAATCTTTGAAGTTACTGAAATATTATCTTAGAAATCATGTTGAATAGAGGCAGGGTTATCAATATTCCCTTATTCCACAAAGAAATAACGTGAGTATGGCTGAAATGAAATTGACATACAAAAGAAATGCAGCCGTTATACACTTTTGAACATGCTTTGTGTCAATAGTACGTAAAAGATATTATTGAATCAAATTTATTAATTACTTAACGTACTAAAATGAGAAAAGGTATTTTGATTGTTTTAACTGTTTTACTGAGCACATCTTATATGATGGCTACTCAGAAAACAATGTTAGAGCGTAAAAAAGTAGAAAAGGGCTACGTCTTGACATCCGATGAGGAGGTCTCAAAGAAAGTGGCTACGGTTAAAATGAAAGGTGTTATTTTTGACAAGAAAACACAGGAAAGATTGCCGGGGGTAACATTGGTACTAAGCGATAATCCTTCGATTGGAACGGTTACTAATATGGATGGCGAATTTCAGATAACGGCTGTCCGAGGATCTAAATTGAAAGTGTCCTATATAGGATATGAAACTCAACTGCTAGCTGTAAACCCTGCTGACAACATTAAGGTAGAGCTTGACCAAGACAATTTCAAACTGGATGAGGTTGTAGTAACTGGGCAAGGTGCAGAAGTACAGAAACGGCGTTTATCATCGAATGTAACGACAGTCAATAGTAAAGAACTGGAACGTATGAAGCAAGGGCGAATCGATCAGATATTGCAGAACTCCCTACCTAATGTGCAAATTACGATGGCCAGTGGTCAAGCTGGTACCACTTCATTAGTTAAATCAAGGGGGCTGTCATCTGCCTATTCTAATTCTACTCCGGTAATTTATGTAGATGGAGTACGTGTGGATAATATGAATACGGGAGCCACCTTAAATAACTCTTTAAGCGGTAATAGTGCCGTGACTGGCTCTATAGGTGATATTCCTATGGAAAACATTGACCACATAGAATATGTAACAGGCGGTGCAGCTACTACACTTTACGGTTCAGATGCTGCCAACGGGGTCATCCAGATTTTTACTAAAAAGGGAACAGAGCAAAAGATTTCTTTTTTTGCTGAAACCCAGTTAGAGGCGGATGTGGCTTCTTCACAATTTTATCATTTTAAACGTACAAAAGAATTGTTGCATCAAATAGGATTTACTCAAAAATACCGTATCGGCTTTGATGGTGGAGCTGAAAAATATGGCTATAGTTTTGGAGCGAACATGAGTAATAGTACCGGTACTCTGATAAAGGATGGGAACGAAGACCGTAAGTATGACCTACGTTTCGGCTCAAGAGTGAAATTCAACAAAGTTCTTGAGTATCAGAATTCATTTGGTATGGTGATACAGGACTTTGCCCGTAGCCGTAACGGCAACCAAGGTGGATATACAGGATTGTGGTTTACGGAAGGTGCAGCCGCAACTAATTTTAAATATACAAATACTGAAGGTAAGCAAGTAAACTATGGAGCCGATTTGGATGCTTTGGATGATTATGCTTTTGCCCAAATGAAATCTTTTGTAAACACAGCTGAAGCATTACAGAATAACCGGGAATCTGTGAAACGTTTCCAAACTTCACAGTCTTTAAGTTATGCCCCGTTAACCAATCTTACTTTTAAAGGCATACTAGGAGTGGACTACCGTCTGAATAATAATAAGAACATCATTACCAATGAATATCTGATACACACCCAGCAAAAGCCGGAAGGTACGTCAGACGCGGGAAGTATTTCTAATTTTGACCGTAATTATTTCGGTTTGACTATCGATATAAATGGACAATACAAATATCGTTATAAGGACATCTTCAGTCTGATTTCTACAGCTGGTTTCCAATTTTTTAGCACATACGACCACCAATCTGTTTATAATGGTACCAATGTGCGAGATGGTGCGCAAATAGTAGCAGGGGCAGGAACATTGACTTCCAATGAATGGCTGAGTTATCTATATAACTATGGTTATTTTATTCAGGAGAATATCGGCTTTTTGGATCGTTATTACATAGATCTGGGACTACGTTCGGATTACAACACAGCTTTTGGTGACAATGTAGGTTGGCAGTATTATCCGAAAGTGGGAATTTCCTATGTACTTTCCGAAGAACCTTTCATGCAAAGTTTTAAAGAAAGTAATTTTATTAACAATGTACGTATTTTGGCAAACTATGGTGTGGCAGGTAGCTATCCGCCAGCCTTTGAATATCAACGCACAGTAGCTTTCAATTCATTTCAAGGACAACAAGCCGCTTCTTTCGGTAAATATGGAAACCCGGATTTGGCTCCAGAAAAGAAACATTCTTATGAAGCGGGTTTTAATGCGGTTCTTTTTAATCGTATTTTAAATCTTGGTTTTACTTATTATTATGCTTTAACTAAAGATGCCCTTTTCAGTATTCCGTCTCTTCCCTCATCAGGACAGTCGGCCAACTATCTGTCTAATGTAGGGGAAATTGAGAACAAAGGTATTGAATTGAGTGTAGGATTACAACTGGTAGATACTAAAGACTGGAATGTTCGCTTGAATGCATCATACAACACCAACCATAACAAGGTTCTGAGTATCGGTAATGCAGTACCATTTGCTATTGGTGGCTTCTCGTCAAGAACAGTGCAAACTGTAGTAGCTGAAGGACAGCCGGTAGGTTTCATCCGCGGTTACAAAGCTGTACTGAATTCGGATAACTCATTAAAAGAAATTCTTCCTTTACAGAATTTAGGGTCCACACTCCCTACTGTATATGGAAACTTCTCTCTTTCTGCAAGCTATAAAAATCTGTCTTTGATGATTAACGGTGATTATCAATACGGAGCATACGTACATTCGTTCGACCGTCAATTCCGTTTCTCCAAAGGATTAAAAGACAGTGCAATACCGGAAAAAGCTTTGGAAGGATTAGATCAAGGTGCCAATTGGTTAAATTTCACAAACTTTTTCGTAGAAAAGTCGGATTTTGTGAAAATTAGGAATATTGGGATTTCCTATGACTATAAGCCTGAAAAGTATTTGAAGAACATCAATTTTGGTTTTAATGTCTATAACCCGTTTGCTTTTACGGCTTCTTCTGTAGATCCTGAAGCAGCTTTGGCAGGAGCTCGTTCTCAAGGTGCAGTAGCCGTAGGTGGACTAAATTATTCTTCATACTCCACTCCTCGGCAATATGTAGGTTCTATTCGTATCTCCTTCTAAAAATGTCCAACTCTTAATGAAATAATAAAAATGAAGATAAAAAACTGTATTCTGTTAGGGGCTTTAGCCTTATCATGCGCATCATGCGAGCTGTTGCAGCCCAATGACATTATCAATCCTAACGTGGACGAAAAGACGTTCTTGCAGACCCCAAATGCAATGAGTACTTGGGTAAATGGAGCCAACCGTTCATTTGCCACCATTATAGGTACGTATGTGGAACTCATAGAAATACTATCTGATAATTACTTCAATAATTACAGTCAAAGCAGCAAAGTTTTTGATTTCCCTACAATCTTATACACAGATGTAGATGTCACAAACTTGCAACGCCATATTGGTACATTACGTGAAACCGCTATTCAGGGGTTAGAAGTGGTGGCTGCAGCCGATGCGACTACTACAGATGCTCAGCGTTTCAACCTTTATTATATAAAAGGTTTTTCTTATTTACTGGCAGGAGAGTATTTCCTTGCGCTTCCTGTTGAAAACGGAGGAGAGGTAAAAAGTTGGCAGGAAAATTTGAATCTAGCGATTTCCACCTTTACAGAGGCTTTGAACTATACTAATGATGCTGGTAAAAAAGCATTCATAAATACAGTGATAGCCCGCTCTTATTATAGGTTAGGAGACAAAACAAATGCTGTGCAATATTCAAATAATGCGTTAGCCTTGTCCAAGGACTTTGTAGAGCAGATTGAATATGATGGAGATAACGGTGTAGAAAGTTCTATACAAGGATATATCTACGGAACAAACTTTCAGCCGTTACCTCGACTTGATTTTCTTGATCCGAAATATTTTCAGAAGAACAGCGCAACTGAAGCACGTCCTATCTGTATAGCTAAAGCGGAAGAAGCTTATCTGATTCTGGCCGAAGCAGCTTTAGCTGATAATGATCTTAATGGAGCAAAAAGTATTTTGAAGGAATTGTTGGCACTTGTAAAAAAACGTCCGGTAGAAACCGATATTAACGACCAATTAGAAGGACGTTATAACGGAGGATACAAAGAATATCCCAACAGTTCCGAATACAAAGTAGCTGCTTCGGCTGAAGATGAACTAAGAAGTGGGTTAGTACTTGATCGTCAAATGCCCAATTTAATTTCTATTCCTTACATTTCAGGAACTTCTGTCACAGAAGCGATGATAGATAATCCAACCACAGTGGATAATTTACTGGAAATACTCTATCTCATGCGTCAGGAGATATTCATAGCAGAAGGACGGCGGGTAGCTGATTTAGGAATCCGGCTGCCGATATGTGAAACAGAAGCAGCAAACACTCCATCAGCTGCCAATTATACAACCGCTCAAATACCTCCCTTTATTCCTTTAAATCAGGAGATGGATGCCTTCGAAATGAATAAGGATACTAAAACAGTAGTTATTAAATACAATATGAATCGCGTTATCGTACAAAATAAATCTTCAGAATATGTGGCTCCTTTCTTTAACTAATCAAACGATGAAATTGAAAAGAAATATTTTAATGTTTTTATGTAGTTGTTTAATAGGCACCGCGACTGCTGCCGATCGTTCTAAACACGTCATTCTTATTACCATTGATGGAATGAGAACCGAAATGGTAACAGATAGTACCATGCCTTCACCCAACTTAAAAAGAATGAAGCGGGATGGATTGTTTGTGGAACGTATCAAAGGAATTACTCCGACAGCTACATACCCTTCACACATAACTATTGTGACAGGAGTAGAACCTGTTCAACATCGTATCTACTATAACTCTCCTTTTACAGAGAACAAACCAGGAAACGTAAGCTATTGGTATGCAGACTCTATCAAAGCAACTACAATCTGGGATTCTGCAAACCAAAACGGGTTGATCGTAGCCTCTCTCTTTTGGCCTGTATCTGTAGGAGCAAAATCTATTCATTATAATGTACCTGAATATTGGTCGGTAAAGCCCGTTGCTAATCAATTGGAATACATCAAGCCCTACTGTACTCCGAAAGGCTTTTTAGATGAATTGGAACGGGAAGCCACTGGAAAATTGAACCATAAAAATTTTAGTGCCGGTTCTATGGATAGAGATGCTCGTACTGCCGCAATGGCCAATTATATTATGAATACTTATAAACCCAATCTAATGACAATACATCTGATTACTACTGACTATGCCCAACATGCTACAGGATTGAGGTCTGACAGAGTGAGTGCAACAGTAGGAAGTGCCGACCATGCTGTAGGGTTGATTCTGGAAAATCTGGAACGGAATAAATTATTATACAATACTACCGTAATTGTATGCGGCGATCACGGCTTTGTGAACTATAGTAAAAGTATTGTTCCGAACGTATGGTTAGTGCAAGAAGGTTTGTTGAGTGAAAAACCTGGAGGAGAGTGGAAAGCTTGCTTTCATGGAGCAGGAGCTATGATGTTTCTTTATCTAAAAGACAAGAATGATCAAACTACTTTGAATAAAATTCGCAAAAAACTGACTTCATTACCAGATACGACCCAAGCATTATTCCGTATAGTAGAAAAAGAAGAATTAGGCAAGGTTGGGTGTGACCCAGAAGTGGCGTTTGCGTTGGAGCCCGTAAAAGGAGTAGCTGTTGCTACTGCTCGTACCGGAGCGGATGTTATAGAGAAGTTTGGAGGTAAGCATGGCTATCTATCAGGCATTGACCCTACGACATTAGTAGCATTTGGATGCGGGATTGAGAAAAAGGAATTACCAGTTATGAAACAAACGGATATAGCTCCTTTTATAATGAAGCTTCTGGGTATCGATTTTGGGAAATAAAGTAATATAGAAACAAAAGACTATTTGAAAATAGAAAGGTGAATTAGTCTTATTGATATTTGTAAGCTGAAACAGAGGTATTCCCCTATTTTTGCCTTGATTTTGGAAATGCAAGGTAAGAATGGGGGAATTTTCATATTTTAATCTATAAATGCATGTCTTTTAATTTTATCAGAACTTTTCTTGTTATTGCTAAAAGTTACTGACATAGCGTGTCAGTGGAATAAACTTCTTATATTCTTCAAGCCGTATTCTGTTTTCTACCTTTGTTACAAACAATTATGTAGTATGGCAAAATTATACATTAATAAGGACATTGTAGCTGATAGAGATAAACTGGAGAGTTGGTATTTGACCGGCGATGAAGGGCTTTCGTTTCCAGATATTCAATATTTTCTTTCATGGCTTGACCCGGCTGACCCTACAATCGACATTGAAATACATTCATGTGGTGGTGATACTGTTGAGGGGTATGCAATTTATGATGCATTACGTGCATCGGGTAAGGAAATTTCTTGTACTGTTGTTGGAAGATGTGCTTCTATGGCGACAATTATTCTACTGTCTGCACCGCTGGAACGCAGAAAGGCTTATCCCCATGCAAAGTTTCTCATTCACAAACCATATTTGGCAAAGTATGACGATGTCTTAGACCTTGAAACGATAGAAACCCTTAAATCAAGTTTGGAAACGGAAAAAGCTAAGATGTTAGCAGTCTATGTTGAAAGGACAGGGACAGAGCCAAACGTGTTGGAAACTCAAATGAATAAAGAAACATGGTTTGGTGGAGAGGTTGCAAAACAATTAGGATTTATATCTGCTGTTCTTGTCCCAACTACAGCAAAAGGAATCGATTATAAACTTAATAGTAAAAAAATGAACAAAGAAAAACAAGTGACAGTGAAGCAATCTATCATTGATAAATTGCTTGCCAAATGTGGCTATCAAAAGATTGAGGATATTCCAGTAATATCTATGGAGTTGACAGACGCCGAAGGTAATATACTGACGGTGGAACGTGAAGAGGGAGAACCGCAAGTCGGGGATGCCGCGTCTCCTGACGGTGAACATGTTATGCCTGATGGGAAGACTATCATCGTAACCGATGGAGTAATTACAGAGATTAAAGATCAGGAGGAAGAAAATGGTGATGAGGAGATTGAGGCTTTGAAGGCACGCATTGAAGAACTTGAAGCGGAAAATGCGGCTTTGAAAGTTAACTCCCGTACAGTTGAGGACAATAAGATTCTGAATGCTGTAAAGATGGCAGGTGGGGAAAATTGGTTGGCGAAGCATTGCTCAACCTACAGGGTTTCTTTACGTGCCCAGACTTTTAAGACAACTGTTGATCCTCAGGCCAGTGCAGAGGAAACACCTATTCAGAGGAAGTTGAGAGAAGAAAGAGAAAAGCGAGCTAAAAAGTAAAGAAAGGAGATTTGAGTATGCCTATTTTAGATTTTTCAAAATTGACACCGGACAATCAGGCGGTGAAGGATTTGAAAGACTTGATTGAATTGACAGTCTTTCAGAATGAGGATATGGAGCGTTTTATGACGTTCATGCCTAAAGTGACCAATGGCAAGAAAGTTGGTTTTATTGGTGAAATGGAGGATGTGGGTATCGCAGGCTCTGGATGTGATCCTACATATCAAAAGGTGGCTATTGCTGCAGCCCAAAAGGTTTGGGAAATTGGTGATTGGCAAGTTCCATTGGAAATGTGTTATGAGGATTTGGAAAACACTATTGCTAAATATTGCCTAAAAACCGGTACTAATATTGCGGACCTTACTTCTACTGAGTATATGGATGGAATCGTCCTTCCGAAGCTAACGGAAGCAATGATGAAAATGTTGTGGCGCTTTACTTGGTTTGGAGATAAGGATGCTGCCAATGTTGAAAGTTCAGGGCAAATTACAGATGGTTTGAATGTTGAATTGTTTAAAACATGTGACGGTTTCTTTAAACGTCTGTTTGCTATATGTACAGCTAATGCTGGCCAGCATACTGTCATATCAGCCAATGCTGAAGCATCTTATGCTTTGCAAAAATCCAAAATGAAAGAATTGGGTGCTGCAACTTCTATATTTGATGCAATGCTTGAAGATGCGGATAGCCGTATTTTCCAAAAGTCCGGACATGCAATTTTTGCTACGAAATCATTGTGTGATTCTTTATCTCGTGACGTGAGAGAAAAATATAAGGTTATTATGCCTTGGAAAGTTATTTTTGACGGACTTGAAGTAGGGGAGTATGACGGTGTTACAGTTGTAAAATGCTCAATTTGGGATCGATTTATCCAAGCATATCAGAATGATAAAACCAAGTTGAATCTTCCCCATCGTGCTGTTCTGTGTTCTCCGGACAATCTGATGTACGGCTGTGAAGGTGATAACCCTATGTCAGACCTTGATATCTGGTTTGAAAGAAAATCCCGTAAGAATTATATCTATTCTACAGGTAAACTTGGTTCTATGATTGGCGAGGATAATCTGGTACAAGTTGCATATTAGGAAAGGAGGTATTTATGGGAGTATGCGATGATATTTTGAAGAAAGATATTTCTCCGTCTTGTGATGACCTGGTTGTACAAGGTTTGGAGCAGGAAGGTGTGATAATGAATCGTGCAGATGTAGACTTTGCTGCAACACTATTCAATTCTACCCGTAAGAATGTGATTGAGACACTAGCCATGAAGACGGGAAAGAAAGCATATAAAGTTATTGTACCAGGAAAGGCTCCATTTACAGGAACTACCACAGCTTTGGCTACTGGTACATATCGCAATTCATTCACAAACACTCTTGTACTTGTGATTCTAGCTAATGATCCGGATGTTTGTGCAGATATTATTGACGGCTTAGCTAACGGTTCTTACGTTGTAGTGTTGGAAAATAAATATAAGGGGTTACAAAAAGAAGCAAATCCGGGCGATGCCGCTTTTCAGGTTTTTGGATATTATCAAGGTCTTACAGCTACTACTATTGAAAACAATAAGTATAGTGAAGATACAGAAGGCGGATGGACCGTAACACTTGAAGAACAGAAAGCTCCAAAGTCAGCTTTATTCTTGTATAAAACAAGTTATGAAGCTACTAAAACTGCTATTAATACTTTAACGGCCGAACCGGCAGAGTAGAGGTATGACAGTTTTAGAAGTGGTTGATAAATTGAAAGAGTTGGGGGATAAACTCCCCCTCTCTTCTTCTGATAAATCAGACATTGAAGTAATGTATCATGAAGTCTTCGGACGAACTTTTATTAGAACTTCATGTGGTGATTGCTATCGTGATGCTGTGATTGAGATGTATTCATATTTAAAAAAATACGGAAAGATGAAAGAAAAATCAAATTATGCATTGAAAAATGGTGTTTTACTCCAGGCTGGCTTTGGGAGTGGTGAAATGTATACCAATGATAATCTAACTGATGAAGCGGCAGAAAGATTTCTTGCGGGAAATCCTAAAGGGATAGTTTTTTTTGCTTTAACGCCTTCTGATTGGGAGGAAAGGGTTGAAAAACGCAAGAATCCTGTTACGGTTTTGGATGAGATTTTAGTTTCAGAATTGGTGAAAGCTTTCCAAGTGGAAGGTGCGACTGTCAAAATTGTAAAAGATGCATTTAAAACCTATCAAATAGATGGAAAGAAGGTGACTTCTAAATTATTGGATGCCCATATAAAAAAGGCTCAATCCCTTTTTGAATTAAAACAAGAAACGGCAGAATAATAAATGACCTCACGAAACGATGAATGTAAATGATTTAAAGAAGAAAAGTAATAGGCGTGTTGATACGGGATATTTACGTAATCTTGGCATCCAAAGCTATGGTGATGATAATCTATATCCTCAACATTTAAGGAATATCATCGCTGCGAGTTCAACGGGTAGTGAATGTACGGAACGTTATGCCAATTTTATAGAAGGGAATGGTTTTCGTGAGGTCACTTTTTCTGAATATGTAGTTAATCGTCGTGGTGATACAGCAGATGATATCCATGCTTTTGTATGTAGGGATGTCGCAGATTATGATGGGATAGCAATACATGTAAACTATAATATGTTTGCTGATATAGTAGAGATACAGCATGTCCCCTTTGAGAATTGCCGTTTATTAGAGGAAGATGAAACCGGATATATTGCAAAGATTGCGGTTCATCCAGATTGGACAGGAAAGAAAACTCGTAAGGGTAAGGCTATTAAAGTTGTACAAGAGAATGTAGAGTTCATCGATGTTTTTAATCCTTGTAAAGAAGTGGTGTATGCACAGATTCGTGCTGCAGGGGGAATTGAAAACTATAAAGGACAGATATTGTGGATTAGTAACACTGGAAAATTTGTGTATCCTGTCGGAAGGGCTGACCGGGTGATTACGGAAATGAGTACGGATGAAGGGCTTGCAAATGTAAAATATCGTAATGTTCGCTGTAATTTTATGCCTTCTGGAATGATTGTTACCAAGAAAGGTGTTTCTTCGGTACATCTTGATGAAGAAGGGAATCCGATAAGAGAAGATAAGCTAAGCGAAGATACAGGCTTTTCAGATACCGTTATACAACTTCAAGGAGATACTAATGCTGCAAAAATATTGGAAGTAACTTTAGAATCTGATGAAGAAAAGCCGGAGTTTGTGGATATCAGCTCTAAAAATTATGATAAAGAATTTACTGTGACTGATGCCAGTGTGGTAGAACGTATTTATTCTGCCTTCGGACAAGAACCTTGGTACTGTATTCGTATTGGTAAGGTGGGCTTTTCCGGTGATATATTGGAAGATGCATTTGAGTATTATAACTCTATTGTATCAAAACAACAGCGAATGATTGAACGTGCTTTTCAGAAGATTTTTGAGCATTGGTATGAATCTGTTAATCCATCTAATGACTTTAGTGTACAACCTCTTAAATACGTAAGGAATGCAGCAGTATCTAATAACAACGGATGAAGTCTCTAAGCTAGCCCGTACGATGTCAGTGCATATCGATGCGGAAAAGATAGAGACATATATCAGGGAGTCGGAGAACATTGATTTGAAATTAGCTTTGGGTGATGCTTTACTTTTAGATGTAAAAGAACACCAAGAGAATTATGATGAGTTGCTTAATGGTGGTTCTTATGATGCAGGATATGGTGAAAAACGTTCTTTTGTAGGGTTGAAAACGGCATTAGCCTATTATACCTATGCTCGTATAGTGAAGAATGGGGATGGTAATGTTACCCGTTTAGGATTTATGAATAAGGATAACGAGTATTCTTCACGTCCGGATTTTAAAGAGAAGCTCATGGCCTATAATGATGCTTTTTCTGTAGCAGACCGATACTTAAAAGAATGTGTGCGCTATTTGAATGACAATAGGTACTCTTTCCCTTTATATAGGGGAAATGGGGGACTAACAGCCAATCGTGTGACGTGTAGAGTTTTGGGTGAATAATGGCAGATACTTTTGATATATTAAGGAAACTAGCTTTGCAAGTGCGTAATGCTACCCTTGCAGGAGAGAATAGCGCTGAACGTGTAGGTCGTATTCTTGTGGGGGTATTGGATTTGTTGTCACAATTTTCTTTGGATGAATTGACGAAAATCTTTCTCCGTAAAGATCAACCGGACCAGGCATCTTTTCTTGTATCTTTTTTGGCAGGTGCAGTGTTCGGTAAGGCAGGTTTTGCTTCCGGACTGACTGGTTTTGGTGCCAAGATCGACGAGAACGGTAACGGCGAAATGGAAAGCCTTATTCTCCGTAGATTTCTTGAAGTTCCAGAGTTACGCTATAACCGGATATCTGTCACACTCGGTGATAAGTGGAATGCTCCGGGAGCAGGCATTATCGAGCAAATAGAACCTGATATGGATGGGGACGGTAACTTACAGATGACCGGAACCGGATATCTGAAGCTTGAGGAAGGAGAATACGGTGCTATTGATGTAGGTGACATTTGCATGGGTATCTTTCACAGTGAAAAGGCAGAAGATAATGCTACTGCAGACAGTGATGACAGTTGCGGCAACTTTCAATATGCGGGTTTCTATACTTGTTATTTCACCATCACCGAAATAACCGGAAGTAACAACAAGCAATTCAGATACCAGCTTCGTCCTATCAGCGAACGCTGGAAGTTGACTTTCCACCCATGTCAGGCTATGCACTTTGTCTGCTATGGTAGCTTTACTAATGCTGATAGGCAGACGTCCACATATACTACGCGCACTTATACCCGTAGGCTTTGGAAACAGAATACTTGGGAAATCTCAGCAGCTAACATCGCTTCCCAAAGTGGTGATTTGAGTAATCTGGCCGTTCATGGTCTGCAAATGTCCGGTTATTCGGAATATGTGAATAATGTTTATTTGACCGGAGTTATCAAACAGATAAAGCCCGATGGTACACCTGTTCTTACAGTCAATGACCGGGGAGCATGGACTACCGGTATGAAGTGTGATTTTTATGATCGTGTGTCATATGACGGTAGGATTTGGCTATGTATCAATGAGGACGGAACAAGTGCGATGCCCTCGAAAGATAATGTTGACTGGCTGCTTCAGGTGGATAAGGGTGCGGATGGAACTTCTTTTACCATTAAGGATAAACTAGATGATATATCGCAGCTTCCGGCAGAAGGAAATTCTATTGGTGACGGGTATCTTATAGCCGGCCATCTTTGGGTATGGAATGGACAAACATTTGAAGACAAAGGAAGTATTCAAGGTCCGGCCGGACAAAGTGTAAGCGTTCTCGGAAGGTGGCAGACTGGTATGCATATCCCTTATTTAGGCATCGTAAAGATGGGGACGGCCACATGGATGTGTACAGTTCCTGCAGGTACTGATAATCCTCCGATGTGGACTATCACCGATAAGGACGGTAACCGGTTATTGCAGACACAGGACGGTGGGAAAACTTATGGGTATATATTGACCGGCACCGAGAATTCCACCGAGTATATAATGATAGCTCAGGATGGTACGGATGGTATACCGGGAGAACCAGGTAAGGATGGGAAAGTACTCTATACATGGATACGTTATGCTGACGACGCTCAAGGTAACGGAATCAGCGACAGTCCCGTCGGAAAAAAGTTTCTGGGACTGGCTCATAATAAAGAAACCTCAGTAGAAAGCAACGATCCAAAGGATTATCAGTGGAGTGATATTAAAGGAGAAGATGGTATTGGTCTTCCGGGAGAAAACGGTAAGACTTACTACACTTGGGTCGCATACTCTGATAACGCCGACGGTAGCGGTATGTATCAGCAGCCTAATGAAAATACGAAATACATAGGTATAGCTGTGAACAAAGAAACTGCTGTTGAGAGCACCGATCCGACTGATTATACATGGAGTAAATTCAAGGGTGAGGACGGTAAAGATGGTGAAGATGGGGATAGTGTCAGTAACCATGGCCAGTGGCAGACGGGTAAGCATATTCCATATCTGGGTATTGTCCGTATGGGAAATGCTACGTGGCAGTGTACGGTTCCTGCAGGTACTGATAATCCTCCGATGTGGACTATCACCGATAAGGACGGCAACCGATTATTACAGACACAGGACGGTGGGAAAACGTATGGCTATATATTGACCGGGGAACTCAATACAGCCGAATATGAACTTGTTGCCCAGGACGGTACGGATGGTGAAAACATTAAAGGTGATCCGGGCATACAAGGTTGTATCATCCGCAAAGGAGAATGGAAGATTGGCGTAGAATGGCGCAATGATGAGTCACTCACTTCCGGTACAAGATATCTTGATGTAGCCCTTGTGAGAGACGGCCAAGTTGCCACCGGATGGAAGGCGTACAAATGTAAAACTACCCATACGAGTTCGCTTGCCAATGCTCCGGGCAATTCTACCTACTGGGAAGAATTCGGGCTTAATACGACAGCTATCTTCACCTCGCTTATCATTGCGAAGGATGCGCAGATTGATTTTATGCAGGGGAACCAGCTACTTATTAAGAAGGATGATGGAGCAGTAACAGCGGGACTTAGCGGAAGCCAATCCGGTGAGAAGATACGGATGTGGGCCGGAAGCCCTACTCCTGATGATGCTCCTTTCCGGGTTACTGAAGGCGGGAAAGTACATGCTGAAAATGCAGAAATAACCGGAGAAGTCAATGCTACGAGTGGTACTTTTAAGAATATCAAATCACCCAATAACTCCTTTGTTATCAAAGAAAACGGAGATATAGAAATTACCGGCAAAGTATCTACATCGGTCAATGGAAAACGTATTGTGATTGATTCTGCAACGAACAGCCTTAGAATGTATGGCTCAGATGATTTGTTAGTGGGTACTATGGATTTTATAGATCATGACGGAGGAACATATCCTCGTATGCAATTGACTCAGTATGTTTCTGGAAATCCAAGATACAACGTATTAATAAGACCTCAACTTATAAATGTTTCAGAAAATAATGGCAATGATTTTTATGATGTCATGATAAATACATCTGGAATAACCTTTTTAAAGAATAATGTGATAACCAAATCTTATCCTAATAGATAATTGTATGAAAGTATTTTATGAAAGCAAATTAGCAAAGTGGCTGCTGTGGCAAGGCTACAGCACCATAACTTTAGGTTGTTTCGTCTTTACCAAGAAAACGAAGGAGGAAATGAAGCAGCGGGTCCTTAACCATGAAGCCATCCATGTGAGGCAATGGGAGGAGTGCATGATTGCTTCAGCGATTCTGTTGACGCTTGTTATGCTCCTTACAGGGTTCAATGTGTGGATGTATCTATTGTGCCCGTTGTGGTTCTATCTGCAGTACGGGTTGGAGTATGCGATTTCATACGTTTATCACTCATGCCGTAACCGATGCTGGGTGAATGTAGGTGATAAGGCTTACGGAAATTCAGCGTTCAAAATGGAGGCAAAATCCAATGAAATGATAGACGGATATCTTGATGTGAGGATGCCTTTTGAATTTGCGAGATACTACGGAAAAATATGATTTTTAATTTATAAAAACGAGATAATAATTAATTGTTAAATTGGGCGTAAATTCATAAGATAAAAAACGCCCCTAAAATGTACAAAGGTATATGGCAGATAAGAGAGAAAACGAAATGCAGGTGGTTGACAATATTGATTATTTGAGGGCTATAAAAGGAAATAACAGTGTTTTATTGCCGATAAGTAAACTCATAGATCAAGGTGATGTAGTTGGTTACAAGGGATTTCAAGAGAATGACGATCTGAATAATTATAAAAGAAATGGAGTATATGGGCACTCTAATACATCCACATTGAATACTGTTACTAATAGACCTGCAGGAACGGTTGGAGAGGCCGTATTGTTAGTACTCTCTTGCAGTAATAACTATATATCTCAAATATATTTTAATATTACCGAGAACAGCATTTCTGTAAGGTTTTTAAATTATAATCTGTGGACTTCGTGGAGGAAAATATCTTTCATATCATAATAGTTTATTGCTGGGACTAAGTACCCAGCAATAATTCTATAAGATATATACCTGAAACGAACATCCGTCTATATAATTATTCTTAAGCAAAAACGTAGCATCACCTGTACTCAATAAGCAGAAACGTTCATCAGTATCATCGGTTGTCCACATATCATATCCTGAAAATTTCATAATAGTTCCATATCCGGTCGAGAACATTGCTTGTGCTCCATGTTTCGACGTTTCACATACGTAAATTAGTTTATATTCTGCCTTTAATTCAACAGTCTCCCCTTTGTTTAATATCCCACTCCAACATAAATTGCGTGGAAGGTTGCTATTAAAGTCTTTCAATGTCATTTTAGCTTGGGAACCGGCCGCATCTTCTACATATACATAATTTGCATCTGCCACCTGCTGAAACTCACTCATCTTCTTGTCTGCCATATCTTTGTACATTTTAGGGGCATGAGATGTAGCAAAAAGGACAGCAGCTAATAATGTCACACAAATTAAGTAAAAGATATTGTTCTCCAATCCGACCAATCATCGACATGCCACTTTATTCTGGTAAAAATTACCCCGTCGCTATTAATAATAAATTGAACTATTGGGCTTCCACCATTAGCAGTATCAGGTGCGCTAAAAACGATGAGCATACCAAAACCACAAAGACCTATATCATATGCATCTCTATTAATTCCATAGATGCCATTACTGGTATAATTATCTAAATCACTTAATACTGTACCTCTTACTTGGAAAAGGTTATCCAATAATACATCATTACGTATACAGCATCCATTCCCACTGTCGTCTAATCCTAAAAGTTTATCGACCTTATCAACTTCTTTAAACTCACTCATTTTAATATCTGCCATACTTTGCACTTTTTAGGGGCAGAAGATTTCACATTAAAAAGCATTATTCATGTTTGTAGCAAAATTAAGTAAAGGATATTGCATTCCAAGACTGCCACTCGGAACCAATTTCTTTAGTTCTCCATTTTATTCCTTTGTCAATAACAGCAAAAGCTATTTGTGCACCAAAGCTACCAACTGATAGTTGTAGTAAAATAAAACGTTCAAATCCAGGAGAATTACTAATTTGTCCTGCTTCGATAAAATAAAAATAAGCCCCATTGTTCAAATTATTTAAATCTGTACCTTTCCCTATGTTTTTATAGTCTTTCAATATCAAATAAGGTGATAAACCTCGTGATATTATAGATGCTAATTCTTCTTTTAGGGAGTTACCATTTGAATCCAGCCCCAATATTTTCACAAGTTCTCCTTCGTTAAACTCATTTATCTTCTTGTCCGCCATACCTCATATTTTTTAGGGGCAAGATATATATAGATTTCTCCAGTATTTTAAAACAGAATCTAAAACAATAAAAGTTTCATACGGATGTTACAACGTTGATTGATTTCCATACTCGCCAAGTACCATTCATCTTAACACGTCGCCATAAAGTATCAGACGTGACTGATGTAGCATATTGGAGTAAATCGCCTACACCTATTACTTTGACAAAGAACCAATCTTCGGAAGAGGGAGCATTACGTAAGTTTCCACTGATATAATATTCTCCAGGAAGTAGATTGTCTAAATCACAGTCTACAATTCTCTGTGCTGCTGCAAATGAATTTAGAAATTCCCTTCCTGGAGTAGCAACGGTGGTTCCATTTTCATCTACACCTATAATATGAGAAAGGAGTCCTGTTTTTACTTCATTCAGTTTTATATCTTCTGCCATACTTTGCATATTTTAGGGGCATGAGATACGGCAGAAAGACATAGTGGTGATTAGCTATAATCTATTTATAGAAAATCTTTGATTATTATTTATCAAATTGGTTACCCGTATAAATTTATCACCGTCTGCTAACTGCTCTATTTTGAAATACCGATTATGTACATTTGCAGGGTCCAATAGAATCTTAAGATTGTAGGTATGATGCGCTTTTTGAAATAAAAAACTTGACCCTTCTATTTGTTCACTAACAAATATATATATGCCATAATCAAGATATACATCTACACTCTCTCCAATTTGTAAATAATACTCACTTTTTCCTTGACATTTAGCGGCTAATCCTGCTTTTTCTAAAGATGCTATCGGTAAACTTGATCTAATTTGTTCTATTACTTCTGCATCTGTAATGGGTCTATCTGCCATACTTTTGTACTTTTTAGGGGCAGAAGATACGGCAAGAAAAGTTACATATAAATTAGCCTACTCTTAGATAGTAATTTTTTTGATGTTTGCTATTACTTTTTGACCACTATTATTTTTAATATATAACACGCCCTCATTTGCTTTTCTCCCGAATAATATTTTTAAATCGGTGCTCGCAACAAAACTTCCAAAAAAATTTGACTCAGGCGTAGTTATAGAGTTGTGGCCATAGGGACCGATAATATATAAAGCTATATACGAGTAATAAGATATATACACAATATATAGACCATTATCTGTTGTCTCAAGACTTAGTTCTTGGCCATCTATAAGCTCGTAGACATACCGCTTAAATCCCATCGCATCCATTACCTTTGTCAATGTCGGTGATATGCTGTTACCATTTGTATCCAATCCACGCAACCTTGCCGGAATGCCATCACCCATCGCATTTTCTTTCTTGTCCGCCATACCTCATACTTTTTAGGGGCGTCTGATATAAGTTTTGTCTACACAGATACTATCCTTACTTTTACGACAAAAATGATTTACGCTTACATTCGTGTTAGTACTGACAAACAAACTGTTGAGAACCAACGCTTCGAAATTGAGAAGTTTGCTCAAAGGCAAGAAATCCACATTGATAAGTGGATAAGTGAGACGGTATCCGGCACGCAGTCTGCCAAAAAACGAAAACTCGGCCCGCTCATTAAAAAACTAAAGAAGGGAGATACCCTTATTGCATCGGAGATAAGTAGGCTCGGCCGTCGATTAATGGAGGTCATGTCTATTCTAAACACACTTATGCAAAAAAATATCACTGTTCTTACCGTAAAGGAAAAATATGAATTAGGCAATAATATTCAATCACAGATTCTCGCATTTGCTTTTGGACTATCCGCACAGATAGAACGTGATCTGATTTCACAGAGGACGAAAGAAGGTCTTGCCCGGCGTGTGGCTGAGGGGCAGAAATTGGGACGTTGTAAAGGTGGCCATAATTCACATTATAAGCTTACGGGGAAAGAATCTTTAATAAAAACCATGCTTGAATATGGTTATTCTAAAGCTGCTATTTGTCGGAAGCTGAAATGTAATCCAAAAACACTTGATGATCATTTATTAAGGATGGGTAGTTCTGATTAAAGTACCTTTGCTTATAATCTGGATATTGTGGGTAATTAACGTTGTCATCGGGTTCTTTTTATGTCCTTTTTCGTGGAAGCGTAGCTTGGTAACTTTGCATTGACATTCCATGTCAGTGGAATATCTTTAATTGATGAAATGTTTGCTAAAGGCTTACTTATTTTTGTGATACCTGATAATTAATTAAATAAAAGGAAAGATGAAAGGATTAGATGAGTTATTCGTTGTGGCGTGGATGTTATTCGGTATTTTGATGACTCCGCTGTTTTTTATCGCATTTGACTTATGGGCCGGAATACGAAAGGCCAAGCAGAGGAATGAAAAGATTTCCAGTGATGGCTGGAAACGTACTGTCAACAAAGTAGCGAGGTATTACAATGCGTTGTTGGCGCTTGTAGTAGTTGATGGTATGCAGATGGCAGGTGTTTGGTATTTGGATAACTATTACGAGTACCATATACCGGTTTTTCCGTTCATAACCTTGTTAGGGGCTTTTGGTGTAGCCGCCATTGAGGTAAAGTCCATCTATGAGAAAGCTGAAGAAAAGGAACGCAGGGAGATGAAACAGGTGGCAGCGTTGGCTACAGAGATTGCGAAGCATAAGGCCGACCCTATTGAGATTGCTAAGGCTGTAGTAGAGTATATGAATAACAATAAGGAGGAGGACAAGAAGTGAAAGTATTGATTGACAACGGACATGGTAGTAACACTCCCGGCAAGTGTTCTCCGGACGGCCGGTTGAGAGAGTATGCTTATACTCGTGAGATAGCTGAACGTCTGGTGATGGAGCTTAGAAAGAACGGAATTGACGCTGAACGTATCGTCAAGGAAGAAATTGATGTTCCATTGGCAGAGAGATGCCGTAGAGTGAATGAGTATAAAGCTTCTGAAGCTATACTTGTTTCTATTCACTGTAATGCAGCCGGTAATGGAAGTGATTGGATGTCTGCCCGCGGTTGGGAAGCATGGACCAGTGTTGGCAAAACAAAGGCTGATAAACTGGCTACTTGTCTGTACGAGGATGCTGAACACTGTTTGCCGGGAATGAAAATACGCAAGGATTTGGTAGATGGTGATCCGGACAGAGAATCACAGTTTTACATACTGAGGCATACGAATTGTCCGGCTGTTCTTACTGAGAATCTGTTCCAGGATAATAGGGAGGATGTGGAGTTCTTGTTGTCCGAGAAAGGTAAAAGGGCTATTGTCTCGCTTCATGTATGGGGTATTATGAAATATTTGGGCCTATGAAAGCATTATCATGGGGATTAGTTGTACTGTTGGTAATTGCTTGTGTAGCGGCTTGGCTCCGTCCGCACAAGTCTTTGCCGGCAGAAATACGTACCGAGACGAAGATACAGACGGTTGTCAAGACTGATACGATACTTATCTCTGCACCGATGGCAGTGTTCTTCCGGTTCACAAGTGATACTATCCATATTGGTGATACGGTAGTCATGCGGGAACAGGCGTACTACGAGGACAGTCTTTACCAGGCATGGGTTAGTGGGTATCGTCCGAGGCTTGATAGTTTGCAGGTGTTCCCAAGGACGGTTTATCAGACAGTGACGAATGACGTCTATCATCCGGTTCTCATCAAGTCGAAGAAGAAGCGTTGGGGATTAGGGTTGCAGGTTGGGTATGGGTATCCGGGAGGTTTTTATGTCGGGGCTGGAGTGAGCTATAATTTGTTTATGTGGTAGGAAAATAATTATTAATTCTTTTCAGTTACAAAAAAAATGTTTTAATTTGTACTCTCAACATGAAAAGCATAGTGAAATGACAGCAATAGTTGGAGTATTAAATAAACATGCAATAGCCATTGCAGCCGACAGTGCTGCTACTATAAATGGAGCATTAGGACGTAAGGTTTTAAATCAAGCCACTAAGATAGTTACATTATCCAAATTCCATCCGGTAGCTGTTATGATATATAGTTCATCTTCATTTTTGGGAACTCCATGGGATGTTATTGTAAAATTGTACCGTGATAGACTCGGTGATAATGATTTTGATTCAGTGTCAGGTTATATATCTGACTTTATTCAGTTTTTAACTGATAATCATTTTTTTAGTTCTGATGAACTTCAAAAGAAGTATTTGCGTTTTCAATTATTTAAATTTTATCAAGAAATAGAGAGTAGGGCCATTACCCAAATTGGTGGTGAGGTAACTGATTCAAGTAAATCTTATTTATTTAAGACAATCAAAGATAGGTTAAAAGCATTGAAAGTTTTTTATGAACAGCATCATCAATGTGAAGGATTGGCATCTTACACCTTTGAAAGGTTTCAAGAGTATTGCACTGATATATTTAAAGATTTATATGAATATATTATTGATAAGACGGGCGCTCCAGAAGAATTATTTGATTTGACAAAACATGTCTTCTATTTATTGCTCAAGTCGAGTAAAAATATTGTAGGCTATACTGGACTTGTATTTGTTGGTTATGGAAAAGAAGAAATATTTCCTTCTTTAATGCCTATTAATATTGCAATTGCTTTCGATGGAGTGCTAAGATATTATTATGATCATCAATCAGAAGCTATAATTTCTGAAAGTAATTCTGCTGCTATATGTCCATTTGCTCAAACTGATGTGATGGAAACTATATTAACTGGAATAGATCCGAGTGTGAAAAATTTCATCAGTGAATTGTTTTTTAAATCTTTAAAAGCTTATTCTGGATTGGTCTCGAACACTATTAAAATTTCAGATCAAAATACAGTTTTATCTACTGCAATTGAAAATCTTGATATATCGGGAATTAAAAAAGTGTTTGATAATGCTATTGATGATGTTATCGGTAAACAATATATTTCCCCACTTGTTGATACTGTTGCATACTTAGAAAAGGAGGATATGGCAGATATGGCAGAAAGTTTGATATCTCTTACATTTTTAAAGAGAAGAATGATGTCATCTGAAGAATCTGTTGGTGGTCCTGTAGATGTGGCTATAATATCGAAAAGTGATGGTTTTGTTTGGATAAAGCGAAAACATTATTTCCAGAAAGAATTAAATCATCAGTTTTTCTCGAATTATTATAAAAAATGATTATGGAAGCTATGTACATTTATAAAAGAGGAATTTCAAGTAATCAAATGTTTAATACATCAGAGCTTGATGATGATGAATTTGATGCAATGTCGAAGAAAGAAATGGAATCGATGGTAAATCGTGTTGCTGATAGTATTCTTGATGAAATCAATCGTCAAATTACGTTAGCGCAAGAACAAGATAAGCAAAAAAAATCTCAAACGGAAGAAGATAATAAAAAGTAACTTTTATTTGGGAGTGTTATGGACCTTCCGTTAAGAATTTATCGGTTGAAAGAATTTGTAGAAGGAGCGGCAGAATAAGCAGCTCCTTTTCTAATTGAAAATCCCCGATATGCTCGAATACCGGGGATTAGTTGTCATAAGAAACAGCTATTAACTAGTAATAGACAGCGAGCTGATTTTGTTTCCAATTTCTTTTAGTGCGCGGTTGAATGTGTCTACTTCTTCACGATTCAAAGTGTAGACCTTGCCACGTACTTTATTACCATTAATACGCTGGTATAACCATGCTGCACTTTTACCGAAATAATTCTTGGCAATGTAGGAGAGGGGTAGAATGTCGGCCACTTCTTTCAACTGATCCCTAATTTTCAGTTCATGTTCTATATGATTGATGTTTTCTTTGATTTCTCCTAATCCCTCTTCATACCATACTTTAGCTACAGCTTTATCTTCGGCTGTCATTTGAAGGGCTTTTAATTCTTCTTCTAAAGCATTTAACTTTTTCCGTTCTTCTGCATCTAAAGAACCCATTATCGGTTTCATTTCTGCTAAAATATCTTGTACACTTCTCATAGGATAATGTTTTTAGGATGCCCGCTGGGGGGCATCCGGTTGTTTTTACCTCTTTTCCTTTAGCAATTTACTAAGGTCGTCTAACATTAGATTTATTTGCCTTTCCTTTTCTTCTGGTGTAATTCCCAGTAGTGGGGCGATTCTTGTGTAATCAGCAATCTTTTGTTTGACTTTCTCAATTTCTTGTTTTAGTTCTTCATCTGTCATTACTCGTTTTTTAAAGGTTAATACTCTGTTTTCTTATGACACTACAAAAATACATAATATATTTGTTATGTACAACTATTGCATGAATTATTTTCGCTATCTCGTATATTTTTTCCATATTTGCAGTGCGTTACATGTTTTGATTTACATCGGGCAATAGTCCGACCGTTGAGCTACTGGTGATTGATTTTGCCAGTAGCTTATTCATATACGGTTCCGACCCCCGTGAGATAGCTTAATGGCATCCTGTGTCCGATGTAAATGGATATGTAACGCAACGGGAAAGCGGAACCGTTCTTTTTTCCGCTCCTTAATCCGTTGCATTATGGGTAAATCTCAATTATCCTCTCCAAAGCTCACAAAAGCTTTCATTGGTTACGGTCATTATCAGCTAACAGTCACATATCCCGATTGTGTGAAAACCACCATAACGGGAAATATGGAGTTAATAGACCGTTTAAACTCTGATATAGAAAAGGAGAGGGAAGAAGCTACTGCCGAAGCAATAGCTTTCGTTCAGGAACAATCACTTTAAGCTGTCGAAGATTTTCCTCATTGCATCATCAGCGTGTTTTCGCATCACTCGAAAATAGTTGAATATAGGGCGGTTCGTTTTCATTGATTGGCCGATACAATATTCAAGAATTTCTAAGGATATACCTAATTCGAATCCATGCTGAACGAATGATTTACGTGCAGAATAATAAACCACATGCTTTCTTATCCCTGCTATTTGGGCGAGTTCTTCCATTTTGCGGGATACAACAGAATAACATTGCCCGAATGTTTTGTACTTACCAAAAACAAGTTTACCATTCTTCTGCATATATTTGTTTATGATTTCCCTTGCTTCCGGCTGGACGGAGAATGCCGTTTTGCTTTCACCACTTTTTTTGTTCTTTGTTTTTCGCCGGTAATATTCTATCCATTCTTTTCGGAAATCAATATCAAGCATATCTACAAGATTGATACCACCCAGATAATAACTTAGCATGAAAATATCACGTACTACTCCGATATTGTATTTAGGGATTTCCATATCTCGGATCGCCTTTATTTCATCAATGCTAAGGTCTAATTCGCGGATATTGGCTGATGGCATTCTACAGAACTCAAACGGCTCTACTTCGTATCTGACCATATTATGCTTCTTGGCATAGTTGATGATTACTTTGAGCAATGTAAGGTAGATTTTTATAGTGGTAGGAGAGAGCCGCTTGTCTTCAAGGTCCATTTCAAAATGCTTGATGTTTCGAGGGGTAATCATTGAAAGTAGCAAATCACCTTGTGACTTGATGAATGATTGGCATGCCAAGCGATACAACTTTTCAGATTTGTTTCGTTTCTCCTCTGCAAGTTCTGATAGATAAGATGCCATTGCAGAGGAAAACTTGGCATTGGTATAGTCTTTCTTTTTAATGATTATTTCCCGGAGCTCGGAACATGAATATACGTTCACATCATATATGTTGTCGATAACATTCTGATAATGGTTAAGTAGATTCCGAAGTTTCATGTTCATTGAAGCGGCTTCTGGATGATTGATAACTTGCCCCTCTTTGAATTGTGATAGGGTGTCAATAATGCAGTTTGTTGGAATATACCTGGTATTGGAATTATGGGCCAGTGATATTCTTACTTTGTGCTTTCCGTTGATAAGCACTTTTGCAGGTACGATACAAAGTTTAAGCGTTGCCATATTTTTGTTTAATAAAGTTGCGACAATTTGTTAGTAATAAAATCGGTGTCCGACAATCGTCCGACAATCAAATTTTGTAACCTGCTGCGAAATATTGGAGATACGCTTTTTCGTAAGTACTTGATATACCATAATGTAAAAGCACTTCCAACGTTCGCTTACGGAGGAAGTGCTTTACACAAAAACTAAACTAGACTTAACTAAACTATTCTATTGGGGAGTTTCACAACTCCTATCTGTTCGCTGCAAAGATAAGGAAACATCTTTTAATATGCAATAGGATATTATTAGAAATCAGCCGGAATCAATAAAATATATACGGATTGATAACTTTTTTAACTCCTTTTATTAAGAAAGTCCTGAAATATTTGTTTGTAACTGTCACTGACAGGAATATAATTCTTGCCAAAAACGATACGCCCTCGGTCAATGATACGTATCTTATCCTTTTGAACGATGTAGGAACGGTGCACACGTATAAAGCGGGAAGCAGGCAGCAGTTCCTCCATAGACTTCATGCTCATCAGTGAGAGAATGGGTTTTGGGGAGTTTTCTTCGTAGATTTTGATATAGTCCTTCAGACCTTCAATATAGAGAATGTTTTTGAGCTCCACTTGTATCAGTTTATAATCGCTTTTCACGAAGATACTTTCCACTTCCTCTTTGGGTTGCTGCAACAATTCAAACCATTGCAAGGCTTTGTTGGCGGCTTGCAGAAAATCCACATACGAGATAGGCTTCAGCAGATAATCGAGAGCATTGACTTTGTAGCCGTCTATGGCATACCGGTCGAAGGCGGTAGTGAAAACAATTCGTGTATGCATATCTACCATTTTAGAAAACTCCAGCCCGTTGAGTTCGGGCATTTGGATGTCGAGAAACAGGAGGTCGATGTCCTTGCCGGACAGGTTGTTCATTGCCTGTACGGCACTGGAGTATTTGCCGGCAAGTTCAAGGAACGGGGTCTTGTTGACGTAGCTTTCCAAAAGGTCCAAGGCCAATGGCTCATCATCTACGATTGCACATTTCAGATTCATGTTGTCAATGGTTGATTACTAAAATCGATTTATATTCTTTCTCATCCTCACTTACGCTATGCTGCCATTCGTACCGACCGGGATAGGTGAGTTCCAGACGCTTGCGCACTTGTTCCAGACCGATACCGCTTCCACTCTTGTCGGCTTCGTTCTTGGGGTGATAACTGTTGGCTATTTCGCAACACACGCTATCGGCACTTTCGCTAAAATAGATGCGGATATAGCTGGGTTCGGTAGGAGATATTCCATGCTTGAAGGCATTCTCTATGAGAGAGATGAATATCATCGGGGCGATCTCGGTTGGAGTGTCGGGGCGAATGTCGAAACGTGTTTCAACGGTCACATTGGACGAGAGTCGTATGCGCATCAGTGCAATGTAGTTTCGGATGAAATCTATCTCTTTGGCCAGAGGCACGAAATTTTGCTGGTTGTCGTAGAGAACATGGCGCAGCAGGCGGCTCAGTTCCTGTACTGCCATTTGCGCCTTGTCGGTGTCGAAGGCGATGAGAGCGTAGATGTTATTCAGCGTATTGAGCAGGAAGTGGGGGTTGAGCTGGTTGCGGAGATTCTTCAATTCCGCTTCCGTACGGCTTTTCTCGGCTTCGCGGCGGGCAGCTTCCACTTGTACCCAACGTCCGCTAAGGCGGATGGCGGCGCTTAGTCCGACGGTGAGTATCATGGAGAATAAGTCGCGCATGATGAATATCCATTTCGGAGGTCCCATGTGGCTTCTTCCTTCATTTCCTCCTTTGGTGTAGGTGTGGAAAGCATATTCCTGCCAGAAGTGCACTCCGGCGGTGATGCAGACTATCAGCACTATGTTCAGCAGGAGATATTGCTTGATGCGTCCTTCGAACAGATACCGGGGGATGAGGAAGCAGTAGTTGGTGTAGAAGACGATGAGAAACGAAAGTGGAACAATGCTGCCATGGCGCAGGTATTCCACCAATGTTATATCGAATCCTCCACGTGTCATCATCACGAAAGGAAATGCAAATACAATTCCCCAGCCGATGATGTGAATCAGAGATTCGATGATGCGCGATCGTGAATAAAGAAACTGTTTCATACAAATGCAAAGATAGGATTTTTTTAGGATTAATGATTGGCGATTAATCATTAATCACCAATCATTTGCTCACTCATACCGTATTGCTTCTATCGGATCCAGGTCTGCCGCTTTCTTGGCGGGATACCAGCCGAAGAACACTCCCGTCACTGTGCAGACGGCAAAGCTGAGGAATACGCTCCAAGCCTGTATGTAGATGGGCCAGTGGGCCACGCTTTTCACTATCCAGCTTGCGCCGCAGCCTATGATTACGCCAATCAGTCCGCCGGTGATACTGATGAGGATGGCCTCGATGAGGAATTGCGACAGGATGTCTACTCCTCTGGCGCCCACACTCATGCGTAGGCCGATTTCGCGGGTGCGTTCCGTTACAGACACATACATGATGTTCATGATTCCTATGCCGCCTACTATCAGTGATATGCTTGCGATGCAGGCAAGCAGTGTCGTCATCAGGTCGGTGGTGGTATTCATCATCGAGCTGAGTTCCTGTTGGCTGCGTATGGTGAAGTCATCGTCATCGCTGCTTTTCAGTTTGTGGTTCCGTCGCAGGATTTCGGTGATTTCTTCGGTGGCATTGTCCGTCATGTCCTCGGTGAGTGCGGAGGCAAAGATGCCTTGCAGGTAGGTTTGGGCAAGCAGACGCTTCATTACGGTGGTGTAGGGGGCCAGCACGACGTCGTCCTGGTCCATTCCCATGCTGTTGTATCCTTTGGCCTTTAGTACACCCACCACGCGGAAGGGCACTTGGTTGAACCGGATAATGCGTCCTACGGGGTCTTCTCCCGTTGGAAAAAGATTCTCTTGTATCGTCTTTCCGATGACACATACTTTGGCTGAAGTCTGTATATCGGCTTCGGTAAACATTGCTCCGTTGTCCACCGTAAGCTGGCGTATTTCAAGGTATTCCGTACCTACACCGCTTACGGAAGAAGGATAGTTGTTATTGCCTGCAATGAGCTGTCCGGAGGAGGAGACGTTGGGGCTGACGGCGGACAGGAAGTTCGTCTCGTTGCGCAGCGCCTCGTAGTCGGCAAGTTTCAGGGTCTGCATGGCGCTGGGGTCTTGACGGACGCCGCCGCGCATATCCGCTCCCGGATGGATCATTATCATGTTGGAGCCCATTTCGGAGATTTGTGCCTGGATACTTTTCTTTGAGCCTTGTCCGATAGCAAGCATCGTGATGACGGATGCCACGCCGATGATAATGCCCAGCATGGTGAGGAAGGCGCGCAGCTTGTTGTTGGCAAGTGCCCGGAGAGCTATTTTGAAGAGGTTTGTTCCGTTCATTAGTTTGATGTTTTATGAAAAATGTTTTTGAGACTGCCTGAGACTGCCGCATCAGTCGTCCTCCTGTTTGGGCAATGCTGCCAGAGTTTCGGCGGCGTTCAGAATGTCGGGATTCACTTTGTCGTCCTTCACCTGTCCGTCACGTAATACGATGTTGCGGCTGCTGTATTGGGCTATTTCCGGATTGTGCGTTACGAAGATGATGGTGCGCCCTTCTGCATGCAGCTTTTGGAAGAGTACCAAAATCTCGAACGAGGTGCGCGTGTCCAGATTGCCGGTGGCTTCGTCTGCCAGTATTACGGCAGGGTCGTTCACCAGTGCGCGGGCAATGGCCACGCGTTGCATCTGTCCGCCGGACATCTGATTGGACTTATGCTCCAGACGGTCGCCCAAGCTTACGGCTTTGAGCGCTTCGATGGCCCGGCTGCGGCGTTCGGAGGCCGATACGGACGAGTTGTACATTAGCGGAAGCTCCACGTTTTCTATGGCGGTGGTCTTGGGCAGCAGGTTGTAGTTCTGGAAAACGAAACCTATTTTGCGGTTGCGGAGTACGGCGCGTTGGGACTTGCTCATGGTGCGTACGGAAATCCCGTCCAACAGATACTCGCCTGTTGTGGGTGTGTCCAGACAGCCGAGTATGTTCAGTAGGGTCGATTTTCCCGAACCGGATGTACCCATAATCGTGACGAACTCTCCTTCGTTGATAGAGAACGACACGCCACGTAGTGCATGCACCGTTTCATCTCCCACCTGGAAGTTGCGTTTTATGTTTTGAAGTTCAATTACGGTCTTGCTCATGGCTGATGATGTATATTTATGGGGATATGGGTTATCATTTGCTCTTCTTTTTGTTGCTTCCCGGAGGGCCGGGCATGAAAGGACTTCTCTCTCCGCCGGAAGCCTGTTGCATGTCTGCTGCCGATCCTCCTCCCGGCATCTGTCCTATGGTGGCTTCGGTCACTATTGTTGCGCCTTCGTTGATGCCGCTTATAATCTCCGTATTGATGCCGTTGGAGATACCCACCGTCACCGGATGTGCGGTGAATGTGTTTCCTTCACGCGTCCAGAGTTTGTGGGGGCTTTCGCAGTCTTTCACGATGTCGTTCTCGCCGATAAGCGGCCTTTCGGGGGTGAAGCGGAGGGCGCGTGCCGGAACGGAAAGTACGTCTTTGCGATCGAGCGTGTAGATCGTGACATTGGCCGTCAGGCGCGGCTTCAGTTTTAAGTCGGGATTGGGGGCGGAGATTACGACTTCATAAGTGACAACTGTGCTGGAAGTGCTGCTGCCGGAACTTGTGGAGCTGTCCTCTCCCAAACGGATTTGTGTCACTGTGCCTTCAAACGTGTCATTGGGATAAGCGTCTACGGTGAACGAAACGCGCTGTCCCTCTTCCACACCGCCTATGTCGGCTTCATCCACGTCGGCCACTACCTGCATTTGCGTCAGGTCGGCGGCAATGGTGAACAGCGTAGGAGTCTCGAAACCGGATGCTACCGTCTGTCCTTCCTCCACCGCACGATTGATGACGACGCCGTCGATGGGAGAGGTGATGGTGGCGTACGAAAGGTTGCGTTCTGCCTTGGCAAGTGATGCTTGACTGCTTTCGTAGTTGCTTTTTGCTTTCTCATAATTATAGACGGACTGTTCGTAGTCGGTGTCGCTGATGAGTTGTTTCTCGTGCAGTCCCCGGTTGCGCTCGTAGTTCTTCTGCTGATACTCGTACTCGGCTTTTGCCCCGTTGTAGGCGGCGCGTTGCGAGGCTACTTCGCTTTGCAGTGTCACGCGGTCCATTTCGGCTATGAGCTGGCCTTTGGTGACTACGGAGTTATAGTCGGCATATATCTTGTCGATGATGCCGCTGACCTGCGTGCCGACTTCCACTTCCGTCACCGGTTCGATTGTTCCGGTGGCGGTGATAGATTCCGATATTTCGCCTCTGGTTACGACAGCCGTTTCGTAGGTCACTTTATGCTGGGCCTTAGAGCTGCCAAAGAGCCAGAAGCCTGCGCCGGCCACAACTGCAATGCTTACGGCGATAAGAATGATTTTCTTCTTGTTCATAGTGCTATATCTTCTTTATTGATTTGTTTTATCTTAACTTGGTGATTGAGAATTCGGGGGGAGACGGATTAAAGCGTAATCTTTTCTCCCTGATAGAATTTCAGCAATTGGGTATTCAGTATCGCCATGTACTTGGCCTGCAAGGTTTCCTGCTGTGCGTTGAGCAGGTTGCTTTTCTCTGTCAGCAGTTCTACGGTATTCTTCATGCCGAGGTTGAATTGCTCTTGGATGAGGTCGTAGCTGGTTTGCGTGCTGCGCAGCTTCTCTATGGCGGCAACGTAACGCTGCTGTGCGCTGCTGGCATCCAGCCACAATCCTTCGATAGTTTTATACAGGGCTTTCTGGTTGTCCAGCAGATCCAGTTCGCTGGACTGTTTTTGGATTTTGGCTTTCTGTACGGCACTCTTGGTTTGACGGTTGTTGAAGATGGGCACACTTACGGTCACTCCCAGTGAGTTGTTCCAGTTCTGCTTGATTTGCTCTCCGAAGGTGAAGTCGTTGCCGTTGGTGTTTGTACTTCCTATACCGGCGCTGAGGCTGACGGTGGGGATGTAGCCGGAACGGGCTATGTTGATGTCGAGCTCCGAGGCTTTGACGTTCAGCCTGCCGGCCTCTATTTCAGGGCGCAGGGTGAGGGCGGAACGGTACACATCGCTCTTGGAAGGTAGCGGAGACAGCACGTTTTCATCGCCGAGCGCGGGGATGTAGAGGTCCATTTCCTCTTCGCCGCTCAATTCGAGGAGCTGTTTCAGTTGCAGTTTGTAATCTTGCAGGGTGGCTTGTGCGGTTACCAACTGGTATTTGTCGGTGCTGACTTGCGCTTCCAGTTGGGCGAGGTCACTTTTGGCGATGCTTCCCGCTGCGAGCAGGGCGCGTGCCCGTTCACATTCCGCTTGGCTCACGTCGAGGGTGGTCTCGTTTACTTTGACGGCTTCGGCGGCATAGAGTATCTGCACGTAAATCTGCGTGATGCTTTCCTCAATGCTGTTTTCACTTTCCACTACGTTCAGTTCGGCGATGCGGTTGTTCATTCGCTGCTGCTTTAGGGTGTTCAGTCGTTTGCTGCCGTTGTAGAGTGTCCAGTTGGCATCGATGCCGTAGCTGCCGTTATAGCTGGTTTTGCTTTGGCTGCTGGTGATGTTGTCGCCGTTGATGATGGTGTTGGTTTCGCTGTTGGGGCGGTTCACGATGCGCTGGCTGACGGATGCCGTAAGGCTGGGGAAGAGGGCTGCTTTGGCGGTCTTGACGTCCACTTCAGCACTTTCGGCGTTGAGGCGGTTTTTGCGAATGGTAATGTTTTGTTGCAGGGCGTAGTCGATGCATGTCTGCAAATCCCATTGTGCCGGAAGGGGCTGTGCACTGTTCTGCTGCTGTGTGCCGGCGGCTGTTTCCTGAGCCTGCAACGTCATGCTGCCGATGCAGGGGCTTGCCATGCAGAGCGATATCAGTGTCAATCTTTTTACGTTTATCATATTGCCTAATGTCTATAATTTTACTTTGACAAAGGTATGCTGCCTCTCTTGAAGTTGCAAAAGAGATAGACGTTTGCCGGATTTATGCCGTCGGATCGCTTTTTTCTGCCGACAATTAACTTTTCGGGATTTTATTTGTTATTTATATAAAAGTATTTTATATTTGTAATGATTATAATTTGAATCCCTATGAGAAACCTCGTGACCGCCATCTGGCAATTCTACGTTGAAGGCTTCCGAAGTATGACGTTAGGACGCACTTTATGGTTGATAATAGCCATAAAGCTTTTTATTATGTTCTTCATCCTCCGTCTTTTCTTCTTCCCGAACTATTTGAATGAAGCTGCCGCAGGCGCTGATAAGGAAGATTATGTCAGTCGTGAACTGATTCTGCGGGCAGGGGGGGACAGCGATTAGTGAGGAATGCTCAGTGAGGAGTGAGGCAGGACAGCAATTTTCGTTGCTTCGACTTATATCTCATACTTTATACTTAACAATTAATATTTAACTCTCATGCTTGAAAACATTGACACTTCCCTGATTGACTGGTCGAGAGCGCAATTCGCCTTGACTGCTATCTATCATTGGATTTTTGTACCGCTGACTTTGGGACTGGCGGTTATTATGGGCATCATGGAAACGGCGTATTACCGTACGGGTGATGAGTTTTGGAAACACACAGCCAAGTTCTGGATGAAACTTTTCGGAATCAACTTTGCCATAGGTGTGGCTACGGGGTTGATTTTGGAGTTCGAGTTTGGTACGAACTGGAGTAATTATAGCTGGTTTGTGGGCGACATCTTCGGTGCACCGCTTGCCATCGAAGGCATTTTGGCATTCTTCATGGAGGCCACGTTCATTGCAGTGATGTTCTTTGGTTGGGACAAGGTGAGCAAACGCTTTCATCTGGCTTCCACCTGGCTTACGGGGCTGGGTGCAACGATCTCCGCCTGGTGGATTCTGGTGGCAAATGCGTGGATGCAGAATCCGGTAGGCATGGAGTTCAATCCCGATACCGCCCGTAATGAAATGGTGGACTTCTGGGCGGTGGCTACTTCTCCGATGGCAGTCAACAAGTTTTTCCACAGCATCTTGTCCGGCTGGGTGCTGGCGGCTGTGTTCGTAGTGGGAGTGAGTTGCTGGTATTTGTGGAAGAATCGTGAGAAGAAATTTGCTTTGTCGAGTATAAAGATAGCTGCCTGGGTGGGACTGGCTGCCGCTTTGCTCTCCGCATGGACGGGCGACGGTTCCGGTTATCAGGTGGCGCAGAAACAGCCCATGAAGCTGGCTGCTATGGAAGGTTATTATCAGGGACGGGAAGGGGCCGGACTGGTGGCCTTTGGCATTCTCAATCCGGAGAAGAAGACCGCCGATGACGGAAAGGATGCCTTCCTTTTCCGCATGGAGATTCCCAATCTCCTTTCGCTGCTTGCCGAGCGCGACTCAAAGGCTTTTGTGCCGGGCATCAATGACTTGCTGAAAGGCGGTTATCCTCTGAAAGACGGCACAACCGCGCTTTCTGCCCGGGAGAAGATTGAGAAAGGGAAAACGGCTATCGGCGCTTTCTCCGACTATCGTAAGGCAAAGGCCGCTGGCAACGATGCCGAGGCGCAGATGGCAGCTAAGGTGCTGAAGGAGAATGTGGCCTATTTCGGCTATGGTTATATAAAGGATGTCAACGAGTTGGTTCCCAATGTGCCGCTTACGTTCTATATGTTTCGCGTAATGGTGATATTGGGCGGATACTTCATCCTTTTCTTCATTGCAGTTCTTGTTTTTGCCTATAAGAAAGATCTGTCGCGGATGCGCTGGATGCATTGGGTGGCAATGCTCACCATTCCGCTGGGGTATCTTGCCGGACAGGCAGGCTGGGTGGTTGCCGAGTGCGGTCGTCAGCCTTGGGCCATTCAGGATATGCTGCCCACCGGTGCGGCTATCTCCAAACTGGATGTGGGTTCTGTCCAGACCACGTTCTTCATCTTCCTCGTATTGTTCACCGTTATGTTGATTGCCGAAGTGGGTATTATGCTGAAAGCGATACGGAAAGGTCCGGAAAAGGGAGTAACTCATAATTCATAATTCACAATCCATAATTTATAATTCACATGAATACCTATATATTTCTTCAACAATACTGGTGGTTTGTAGTATCCCTGTTGGGCGCTATACTTGTTTTCCTGCTGTTCGTGCAGGGTGGCAATTCGTTGATATTCTGTTTGGGCAAGACGGAAGAGCAGCGCAAAATGATAATCAACTCTACGGGGCGTAAATGGGAGTTTACGTTCACTACGCTCGTAACGTTTGGCGGTGCTTTTTTTGCATCGTTTCCGTTGTTTTACAGCACGAGCTTCGGCGGTGCCTATTGGCTGTGGATGATAATCCTGTTTACTTTCGTGTTGCAGGCGGTCAGCTATGAGTTTCAGTCGAAGGCGGGTAACCTGCTGGGAAAGAAGGCATATCGTGTGTTCCTTGTGCTGAACGGAGTGGTGGGACCGGTGTTGCTGGGCGGTGCTGTGGCAACGTTCTTTACGGGATCGGCGTTCTATATCAATAAAGGCAATATTGCAGATACGATGATGCCTGTCATCAGCAGTTGGGCCAATGCCGGTCATGGTCTGGACGCGTTGCTCAATCCTTGGAATGTGGTGCTGGGGCTGGCTGTGTTCTTCCTGGCGCGTATTCTCGGTTCGCTCTATTTCATCAATAATATCAGTGATGCCGATTGGGTGAAGCGTTGCCGTCGTGCGTTGTGGGGCAATACGGGCTTGTTCCTGATCTTTTTCCTGTCATTCGTCATCCGCACACTGCTTGCCGAGGGCTATGCGGTGAATCCGGAGAACGGGGAGATCTTTATGGAGCCTTATAAGTATCTGACAAACTTCATCGAGATGCCTGTGGTGCTGGTTGTATTCCTGATCGGTGTGCTTGCTGTGCTGTGGGGAATTATCCGTACGTTGTGGAAACCGGCTTTCGATAAAGGAATATGGTTTGCAGGTGCAGGTACGGTGCTTACGGTGTTGGCGTTGCTGCTTGTGGCAGGTTATAATAACACTGCCTATTACCCTTCCACCGCCGACCTGCAAAGCTCGCTTACATTGGCAAACAGCTGCTCCAGCCAGTTCACGCTGAGGGTGATGGCCTACGTGTCTATTCTGGTTCCCTTTGTGCTTGCATACATATTCTACGCATGGCGCAGCATTGACAGGAAGAAAATTGATGCGAAGGAGATGCAGGATGAAGGGGGACATGCTTATTGATTTTGCAACTCCGGAGATCTGCTTCCGGTTGTCCCGGAGTTTTCATCATAGATGCCCGGAGATATAAGAGAAAGAAGGTGTGTCAAAACTAACATTAACTATCATTTTACTCTGTCATTCAAGAATCTACTCTCTTTGTGATTAGGAGAAGAGATGCTTCACTACGTTCTGCATGACAGACTATACATTAGCGTAAGAAATAAAAGATATTTTGAGCGAAGCTAATGATATGATTGTCATAGTTTTGACACACCTGCTTTTATGGATGCTTTCCCGGTAACCGGAAACTATAATCCGTTCCTTTCCGGTTGGTTATTTTTTCTTGAAACTGATTTCGTCATAAAACTCTTCGTTTTCATCCTTTTCCTGAGCAATGATTACCAATGTGGTTCCGTTCAGAGTTTTGATGGTAGCTTCATCGCTATAACCGTTGAAAGTGATTTTAAGTTTGTTTCCAGAAATGCTCCAGGTGAAGTCCTCCGTATAGGGAGTGCTTCCTGATACATCTTTGTATGTTCCGCTACCGTCGTTCTTAAAGGTGTACACATCTTCGGTATAGGCCTCGTCCCATTCTTCTTTCTCACCTTCGTATATCTCATATCCTTTACTCCAGGTAGATTCCCAAGTACCTACAATGAGTGTTTTGGCATCTCCGGCAATGCCTTCTTCGTCGTCATCACTACAAGCTGTAAAGCCAATGCACAAAGCCATCATTACGCATGACAGCCAAAATTTAAGTTCAAACTTTTTCATTTTATCTTTTTAATTAAATTAGTATTAAAAACGAGGCAAAGGTAGTTGCTTTACAAAAGAAAACGTCTTTCCGGATGTCGTTGGTGTTTATACAGAAGTGTAGAATTGTATTCTACATATTTGTTGAATTTATTTCCTGATGCCGTCTTTTTTGCCGGAATGGGAGAGAGGGTTTTCTTTGAACTCAGTGGAATAATAATCGAAGAAATTGCAGTTCAATATGTAGCAGATGCGCATTAATAAGTCAGTGTCTATGTTTTGCCGTTTGAATATGGAGTACACATTGGTGCGGTCACAATACAGTTTCCTTGCAAACCAGATGACGGAACGTTCCTGGCGATGTAGTTCTGCTTCTATCATTTGTCCGATGTGTATCATGGTGCTGGGCATGAAAAAAGGCGGAACCATTCGTAACCTATCTTGTTCCGAGGTACCGCCAAGCACCCAACCGTATAAATAAGTACGAACAGTTCACGCCTCACAGCGTGAACTTTTACTTACTTATTCTCAACGGTCTTTCAATTTGGCGGTTTTCAGAACAGAGAATAAGAGCTAAAGCTCAATATCTAATAAGTATATGAATGGAAACGCTTTTCCTTAATTATATGAATTCTGTTCATTTAAGTAAATGGCATTATCTGCTGATTTTTTACATTTACTTAATAGTTTATGTTTTTTTCTACTTTTTATTTTTAATATTCTATTTTTTACTGATATGCTTTTTGCAAATGTAGTGAATATTCCTTTTTGTTGCATCGGCAAAAGCTGTTTATTTCTTTTTTTTCTTGGAAACCGCAGTTTTTTCCGGTGGGAATTTCGCTACGAGCTTCATCAACCGCAGTATCTGTCCCTGTCTTTTCAGGATGTAGCTCGAAGGGTGTGCAGAGTCAAAGCGTATGGGGTTGGGCAATGTTGCGGCAATCAGTGCGCATTGGCCGGCAGAGAGTTTGGCGGCAGTGGTATGGAACTTGTAACGGGCGGCTGCCTGTGCCCCGTAGATGCCTTTGCCCATTTCAATGGAGTTGAGGTAGACCGTCATTATCCGTTCTTTAGACCAGAAGAGTTCTATCATCCATGTGAAGTAGACTTCGAATCCCTTGCGGAGCCATGAGGATTGCGGCCACAGGAACACGTTCTTTGCCGTCTGCTGGCTGATGGTGCTTGCTCCGCGTTTCCGCTTGCGCTTTTCGTTCTCTTTCATGGCTTTCTGTATTTCGATGAAGTCGAAGCCGTTGTGGGTGGCAAAGCGATTGTCCTCGGATGCGATGACGGCCATAGGCAGGTGGGGAGAAATCCTGTCGAACGGCACCCACTCGTGATGCCATGCGGGACTTTCTCCTTTAAAAACTTGTTGCACGCTTCTGATAACCATCAACGGCGTGACGTACACCGGCACAAAACGATAAACCACTACCATTACAGTAGTGGATACAAAGAAGAAGAGCAACAGATTGCGGATTATCCGCAAGGGGTTGGAAAACTTCATGGGAGAAGGATGATTACGATTGTCCGGCTTCAGCGTTCTTAATCATCTGTTCGCTGGCATACATAAAGATTACCACCCTGCGGTTCTGGCTGGCAGAGAGGCTCTCATCGTACTCATTGTATCCCACGCCTTCCACTTGCTTGAATTGTGAGGGAGACACGCCACAGTCCTGCAAATAGTTTTCTACGGCATAAGCGCGATTTTTGGAAACCTTCATATTGGCTTCATACGTGCCTACTTTGTCCGTATGTCCGATGATGGCGATGTCCGTAGTAGTATCCTCTTTCAGAATCTTGGCCAAGTCGCGCAGGGATGCCTTCGCGTCGTTGCTCAGCGTTGAGGAGTTGAAAGCAAACAGGATACCGGAGTCGAACGTCACCTTTACGGCATCCAGGTTGTTGGCGTCTTTCACCACTTCCACCTGTGCGCCTTCAATCTTGGCGGCTTCGGCAGCTTTTTTGTCCATTTTGTGGCCGATTGCCACACCGGCACCCGTACCAACGGCTGCGCCCACTGCCGCACCGATAGCCGCGCCTTTGCCCTTGCCGAACAAGCCGCCGATTATGGCTCCTGCAGCTGCGCCCGAACCGCCGCCAATGATTCCGCCTTTGGTTGTGTTGTTCATGGTTCCGCAACTACCCAATAGTATAGTGCCGCTCAGCAAAAATGCTGTAAATTTCATCTTTTTCATACCTTTTATTTTTTAGTTGGTTCAAATTTTACTAATGCAAATTTATGTATATATTACATTTGTTGGCATCAAAAAGTTTACTGTTGCAGTTTTTTTAGAGAATTTTCTTTTTAATAAAGATAAACCAGCCTGTCAGAATCAGCCCCTTGGCGATGGTGGTGCTGCTCACTGCCCACCAAATGGCGTCCACTCCCAAACCCATTTCTACCAGTAGCAGGGCCACCGGAATGCGCATGTAGTTGCATCCGATGCTGACAACGGCCGGCGGTACGGTGCGTCCTATGCCGTAGAATACGCCCTGCATGGTGATTTCCAGCATCATGAACAACTGTGAGTAGCCGTCGATGCGCAGGAAATTGCCGCCAGTGCGGTAGGCTGCTTCTTCGGGCACGAAAATGGAGAATACCTCGCTGCCGTAGAAGATGAACAGCAGCGAGCAGAGCGTGCCGAACACTCCTGTCATCCAGAGCGTCGTTTTCCATGCCTGCCACACGCGCGTTTTCTGTCCGGCGGCATAATTCTGTGCGATGAAGGCGCTGAGCCCCGTAGAGAACCCCTGTGAGGTATTCCAGGTGATAGCTTCTATTTGTCCGCCGGTGGTGAATGCCATGAGTCCGATGTGCCCGCCTTGCTCGGCTGCAGTGCGCGAGAGGAACATGTTGACGAAGGCAAACAGTGTGTTCAGCGTGGCAACGGGCAGTCCCAGTTTGAAGATGCGTCTGCTGTACTTCCTCTTGAGCCGGACGAAAAACGGAAATCCTCCGAGCAAGTCGTCCTTTCGCCGGAGCTTATAGACAAAGATGAGGAAGACGGCAGCTTCGGACAGCCACGTGGCAAGCGCTGCCCCTACGGTTCCCCAGCCGAACCCGAAGATGAAGAGAGGGTCGAGCAGGATATTCATCACAAGTCCCGTCCCGCTGATGTAGAACGGTGTCTTGCTGCGTCCCGAAGCGTTGTAGATGCCCGTAAAGGCAGCCGAGAGAAAGACGAAGGGCAATGCTGTCGAGACAATGCGCAGGTAGGTGACGGCGTTGTCGGTGATATGTGCTTCCAGTTCGAAAAGGCTCATAATGGGCCGGGCGAAAACAAACAGCAGTCCGCCCCAGCAAATGGCGATGAGCAATGCGATGCTGATGTTGTGCGAGGCAAACGCACGCGCGTCGTCCCGGTTCTGCGCCCCGATGGACTGTGCCACACTGACTTCCGACCCCACTTTGTTCAGCAGAGCGATAGAGCCTGACATCCACGTGAGGATGCCCACCGCACCCACTGCCGCCACCGCTTCGCTGCCCAGACGGCCCACCCATGCCATATCCGTCAGGCTGTATGCCATTTGGATGAAGGAGGTGGCCATAATGGGCATTGCCAAGCTGAACAGTTGGCGGTTGATGGGTCCTTGTGTGAGATTTTTGGCTCCGAGCACGATACTGAAAAAGAGTTATAAGAAACTTATAAAAAGGTTTTTTTAGAAACAGGCTTTCGGGCGCGTCGCTACTTATAGTTCAGGAAGCTTTCCTGCACCAGTTTTCCCGCTTGCCATACGGCGCGTATGTTCAGTTCCTTGTCCATAATCAGGATGTCGGCGTCTTTGTCTTTTTGCAGGGAGCCTTTGCGGTCGTACACTCCCATGATGCGTGCCGGAGTTTCGGAAGCCATTCGCAGTGCGTCTCCCAGCGGGATTCCGGCCTGTGTCATGGTGCGCACCAGCACGTCCATTGTGGCGATGCTGCCTGCCAGTGAGGAACGGTCGGCGAGTTTGCATACGCCGTCCTCGATGATGTAGCGGGGGTTGCTGGTTTCCTTGCCTTCGGTTGCGGCACAGGAGAGGGCGTCCGTTACGAGGCAGGTGTGCTCCACGCCTTTCAGTTTGTAGGCCAGTTTCAAGATGGTGGAAGGCAGGTGGATGCCGTCGGCTATGAGTTCGATGGTCATGCCGTCGGTCAGGTAGACGCTTTCCACTGTGCCCTCGTATTTGTATTCGCGGCGTTTGTGGAAGCCCGGCATGGCGTTGTAGAAGTGGGCGGCATGGGTGAATCCGGCTTTGTAGGCGGCGCAGATGTCGTCATACTCGGCTTCGGTGTGGGATATGGCTGCCAGTATGCCTTTTTCGCGCAGGTAGCCGGCAAACTCCAATGCTCCCGGCAGTTCGGGAGAGGCGTCCCAGCGGCGGATGCAGCGGGTGTTTTCCACAAGTTCCCTGTATTCTTGTTCGTCAATCTCTTTCACCTGTCCGGCAAACTGCTCGCCGGCCATTTTCCTGCTGAGGTAAGGGCCTTCGATATGCAGCCCGAGTATGGGGCTGTCCGGTTCTTCCATGAGCCGTTCGCACACATGGGCGGCTTGGTGGAGCTTGCTGAAGGGGGAGGAGGAGATGGTGGGGTAGAAGCTTGTGGCGCCATGCTTGAGGTGTGCCTGCACGATGCTGCGGAATGCTTCCTCGGTACATTCGTTGAAGTCGTGTCCGCTGCCGCCATGGGCGTGCATACACACGAAACCGGGCACTATGTACATGCCTTTGGCATCAATGAGACGTGCACCGATCAGTGCGAGGTCACAGTTGGTCACTTCAAGAATCTTTCCGTCACGTATCAGGACAGAACCTTCATTCAGCCAGCCCTGCGGGGTGAATATGCGCCCGTTTATAATTTGAGTAAGCATTTTTAGATTTTAAGTTTATCGGATGCCAAAATTAAGTATTATAAATCAGAATTCCTACATCCGGGGTTTTAAATGGCTTATCCGGTGTTTTAAATCGCCGGCCTTCCCTTCCGCCTCCGGCGGTGGCGTTGCTTCTGCCGATACTTGCGTATCTTGCCGTATACCAGCCAAACGAACAGTGCTCCGAATACGGAGAATATCAGCAGTACGATGCCGGTGTTGAGGTTGTCGCCTTTCACGCGGCTCCACATTTCGAGAACCAGTTCGGTGCGGTCGCCGAAGTCGCGTATCATGGCGCAGCGTTCCACGATTTTCCTGTCGGGATATTGTACGGGATTGATTTGCAGGCTGTCCGCGCCCATGCCTTCACCGAAGAAGTAGCTGAGGTCGGAGCGTGTTTCTATGGAAGTATCCCGTTTGGCTTCCATGATTTCGGGGGTGGCAACGGCGCTGACGTAGCCTATGGCGTCCATATTGCGCAAGGCGATTTCGGGCTGGCAGAGGTAGTTGATGAAGTAGCTGGCTGCCTTGGGATTCCGGGCGTATTTGGGGATTACCCAGCCGTCGTACCAGATGTTGCTGCCCTCGCGCGGCACTTCGTATGCAAGGTCTACGCCTACGGCCTCGGCTTCGTCAATTGCCCATACGGCGTCGCCGCTCCAGGTGAGGTTGAGCCATGTTTTGTTCTTGGTCATCATCTCCTTGCCGAAATCGGCTTCCCAACCGGAGATGTTGGGTTTCAGGGCTTTCAGGTACTTTTCGGCAAGGGCTATGGCTTCGGGGGAGTTGTCGTTCATGAGTTGTTCCACCGTAACGGTGCTGTCGGCAAGCTGGCGGGCGTGGGCGTAGATGATGGCGGTTCCGTAGGCGTCGCGGTAGCTGTCTTTCATCAGGAGCTTGCCTTTGTTCTTGGAGTTCCACAGGCAGTGCCAACTGCCGGCTTCGTCGGGGGTGATGAAGCTGCGGTTGTAGAGTATGCCGGCTGTGCCCCACATATAGGGTACGGCATAGTCTGTGGTGGTGCGTCCCGGCTGACTGGTCTTGTTCAGTTCCCGGCGGATGTAGGGGGAAATGTTGGGCAGATAGTCCGGGGTCTTGCCGAAGTTGCGGTCGATGGGCAGGAGAAGGTCTTTCTTCAGCATGCGTTCGATGATGTACTCCGAGGGGCATACCACGTCGAAGTCTTCGTGCCCGCGTTCTATCTTGGTGAGCATGATTTCGTTGATGTCGAACACTTGGTAGACAAGGCGGATGTCCTCGCCTGTCTGCTGTTTGTACCAGTCGGGGAATTCGGCAAGCACGTCTTCGTCGATGTAGTCCGCCCAGTTGTAGATTTTCAGTACGTGGCTGCGCTCTTCGCCTGAACCTTTGCACGAAACGGCGGCAAGGGCAAGGCAGAGGAGAAGGAGTATACCTGTCAGTCTTTTCATTTTTTTGTTCGGTAAGTTTATTTTGACTATACTTTCAGTTTTTAACTCTTCTGTGCACGTTCCGCGCGTTTGTTGATGACGATCAGTAGCACCAGCACCGTAATGAATATTATGGTGGAGAGGGGGCGCAGCTCCGGTGTCAGTCCGCCTTTGCGGGCATCGGCGTAGATGTAGGTGGAGAGCGTTTCCAGTCCTTCGTTCCCGATGGTGAATATGGTTACTGCGAAGTCGTCGATGGAGAGTGTAAAGGCAAGGATGAACCCGCTTATCATGCCCGGAAATATCTCCGGAAGGATGACCTTGCGCAATGCCTGGAACGGGGTTGCGCCGAGGTCGAGGGCGGCTTCGTACACGTTTTGGTTCATCTTTTTCAGACGGGGCATCACGCTCAGCACTACGTAGGGGGTGCAGAACGTGATGTGCGCCAGTACCACCGTTGTGAATCCCTGCGATATGCCGAAGCTGACGAACAGCAGGAACAGCGACACACCCGTAATGATGTCGGCGTTCATCATCGGAATGGCGTTGGCAAAGTTCATCACCTGACGTGTGCGTGTGCGCAGGTTGAAGATGCCGATAGCCGCAATGCTGCCCAGTGCCGTCGATGCGGTGGCTGCCAGCATGGCAATGGCAAAGGTGTTCCAAATGGCATTCATCAGTGAGTGGTGCATGCCGCCCGTAAAGAGGGAGCTGTACAGCTTGGTGGAAAATCCCGTCCAGTTGCCCAGCACCTTGGCTTCGGTGAAGGAGAAGATCATAATGATAAGGATAGGCGAGTAGAGCAGCGCAAGCAGCAGCCACAGATAGCCTTTGGCAAGAATACGTGTCATCATATCACACCTCCGCTTTCATTGGATGCGCTGTCCTCCTCGTTCGTGAAGAGGATGGTGACGCCTATCAGCAGCAGCATGATGAGCGACAGGGCCGCACCGTAGTTCCACATTCCGTTGTATATGTTCTCCTGCACCGTTGTTCCGAAGAGCTTGATGTTGTTCATCGTCAGCAGTTCGGCAATGGCAAAGGTGCTTACCGTAGGCATGAACACCATGACGATGCCGCTCATGATGCCCGGCATGGAGAGGGGCAGGATCACTTTGCCGAATATCTGCAAGGGGGTGGCTCCGAGGTCTTGGGCAGCTTCTATGAGGCTGTGGTCCATTTTCTGCAATGTATTGTAGATGGGGTATATCATGAACGGCAGGAAGTTGTACACCATGCCGAACAGGAGTGCGCCTTCGCCCAGCGGCAGGTTCAGGAAGTCGAACAGCGCCACTGTGGCAAGCGTGCGTATCAGTATGTTCACCCACATGGGCAGGATGAACAGCACCACCATGGTCTGCGAGGTGTTGAACTGCTTCTGACTGAGGATATAGGCAGCCGGATAGCCCAGCAGCAGGCACGCCAGCGTGGTGATGATGGCTATGCCGATGGAGTAGATGAAGGTGTTCATCGCTTCGGGATGCATCATAAACTTGCGGAAGTTGGCAAGGGTGAATGCTCCCTCGGCATCTGTAAAGGCATACAACACAATCAGTAGCAACGGCACTATCACAAATATCAGCAGGAACAGTGCGTAGGGTAGTGTCCAGTTACGCCGCCGCATGAAGAAACTTTTCATTGGCAATTTGTTTTGAGTGGTTAGTGGTTAGTGATTCGTATATTCTCCGGTGCTATTCGTATTCCCACTCTGTCGCCGTCGTCCCATACGTCGTTGGTGTCTACGAAGATGTCCTCGTCCCAGTCGGTGAACACAGTCAGATGATAGTGGTTGCCTTTGTAGAGGATGAATTTCACTTCGCCTGTCAGTCGTCCGTCCTCTTCGTTGTCCTCAAGGACGACGTTCTGGAAGTCCACTTCCACCTTTACGGGTGTTTCCGGACGGATGTCGTGCACCGGACTGCACTCAAAGCTGCATCCCAGGAATTCCACATGGGTTTCGTCCAGAAGTTTGCCTTCGAAGGTGTTGCAGGTGCGTTCTTTCTTCATCACGTGGATGTCGAAGGGCTTCACCAGCAAGCCCACCTCGCGACCGGCTTCGAAGCAGTGGTAGTCCTGTACCATCAACTCATAGCCTTCGCGGGTCTGCACCAGCATCTCGTAGTGCACGCCTTTGAAGATGGAGCTTGTTACGGTTCCCGTCAGTTGTGCCGCATCCGAGGGGTCGAAGATGTAGATGTCTTCCGGACGGATCACGACGTCCACCTGTGCCTGTTCGCCGAAACCGGTGTCCACGCAGTCGAATTCATGTCCGCAGAAGCTGACGAGCTGGTCGTGCACCATGACGCCGTTCAGGATGTTGCTTTCGCCTATGAAGTCGGCCACAAAGGAGTTGATAGGTTCGTTGTAGATGTCTATCGGGGTGCCTGTCTGCTGTATCTTACCCTCGCTCATGACGACAATCGTGTCGCTCAGCGTGAGCGCTTCTTCCTGGTCGTGGGTGACGTATACGAAAGTGATGCCCAGCTTCTGATGCATCTCTTTCAGTTCCATTTGCATGTCCTTGCGCATTTTCAGGTCGAGGGCGGCAAGAGGCTCGTCGAGGAGCAGCACTTCGGGTTCGTTGACGATGGCGCGGGCTATGGCCACACGCTGCTGCTGTCCGCCGGAGAGGGAGTCCACGTCGCGGTCTTCATAGTCGGTCATGCCCACCATGCGGAGCGCCTGTTTCACCTTCTTTTCGATGGTGGCGGCGGGGAGCTTCTTCAGTTTGAGGCCGAAGGCAATGTTGTTGAATACGTTGAGGTGCGGGAACAGGGCATACTTCTGGAACACTGTGTTCACCGGACGGCGGTGGGGCGGGGTCTGCGTGATGTCTTTCCCTGCAATGGTAATCACTCCTTCCGAGGCGGTCTGGAAACCTGCAATCAGACGCAGCAACGTCGTCTTTCCGCAACCGGACGGTCCCAATATCGTTACAAACTCGCCCTTACGGACAGACAAATTCACATCATTCAGTACGGCTTTATCTCCAAAGAATTTCGATACGTGCTCTACACCGATGATGCAATCGGACTTTTGCATAAGCGTTTCTTATCTTTATCCAAACTAATTAAACAAATCTCTACCTGATATAGTCAGTCATCACAAAAAGTGGCGCAAAGGTACATATATTTCTTGAAAACTTTAAGGGTTATGGAGGATAAGTTGCGAGTTATTTGTTGATGCTCGCAAATAAGTCATAACTTTGCACTTCGTAACATCTGATTATGAATTGCTGATGACGAATTGCTGATGATAAATTGTTGATGACGAATTGCTGATGACAAATTGCAGAAGCAGCAGCAGAAGAAGAAGAAGAAGATTTGCTGATGATAAATTACAGAAGACGAATTACAAACAATGAAATTCAAACAATGAATTATAAACTATCAGTATGGAAAAGAAAATTGTATTTATCACAGGCGCCTCTTCCGGTATAGGAGAGGGCTGTGCTCGTAAGTTTGCCATGAATGGTTACCGTCTCATCCTCAACGGGCGGAATGTAGAGAAACTGGCAGCCGTAAAGCGTGAGCTGGAAACGGAATATCATGCGGACGTCTGCCTGCTTCCTTTCGATGTGCGCGACCGCCGGGCTGCGGCAGCCGCCCTTGATTCGCTTCCCGAAGCGTGGAAGGCGATAGACATCCTGATTAACAATGCCGGACTGGTTATCGGCGTGGACAAAGAGCATGAGGGTAGTCTGGACGAATGGGATGTGGTGATTGATACCAACGTGAAATCCTTGCTTGCCATGACCCGCCTCGTCGTGCCCGGAATGGTGGAGCGCGGACGCGGTCATGTCATCAACATGGGGTCTATTGCCGGCGATTATGCCTATCCGGGAGGTAGTGTGTATTGTGCCACAAAAGCTGCCGTCAAAGCCCTATCCGACGGCTTGCGCATCGACCTCGTGGATACTCCCGTCCGGGTGACGAACATCAAGCCCGGCCTTGTGGAGACGAATTTCTCCGTAGTGCGCTTTCGTGGAGACAAAGCCGCTGCCGACAATGTGTACAAGGGCATCCGTCCGCTTACCGGTGACGACATTGCCGAAGTGGTGTACTTTGCCGCTGCCGTACCCGAACATATACAAGTGGCGGAGGTGCTGGTGATGCCTGCCAACCAGGCCACCGGGACAATCGTCAGCCGAAAGTAAATGCTTCTCCGTTTTACTTCCCGGTTTGCCCGGACCGGGAGGTAAAACGGGCTTTTCAGACATAAAAAAAAGAGAATTGCTTGAGTGTAACTTGAAAGATTAAATCAGTCTTTGCACTTTGTTGTGCTTCTATTTATTTGTTTTTCAAATAATATCTGGCTATATTTGCAAAATATTCGTGGAATATAAAAGCGATATATTCGTGTTTCTCAATAATAGAATATTCGTGTAATACATAAATGTATCGGAACTATGGCAACGATAGCAGAACTGTTAGCATCTTCTTTGAATGCGCTGAAACAAGTACAACGGGGTGAGGATTTTACGATAATTAAAAGTAGCGACTTATCCCGGACGCACATAAAAAGATTGGTAGATAATCATTTTCTCAAGCCCATCATTAAGGGCTGGTATGTGGTTACCGACCCAAGGGCAACGCCGGGCGACAGTACGGCATGGTATGCTTCGTTTTGGAGCTTTATTACCCGGTATGCAAATGAACGCTACGGCAATGAATGGTGTCTATCTGCCGAACAATCGTTGTCGATATATACAGGTGCCACCATCATACCGAACCAAGTTCTTATAAGAGCACCTAAAGGTAACGACTATATGGTTCCATTAATTCCTCCGACCTCTGTTTTTAATTTAGGGGCGGAATTGCCCTCAAAGATTGATACGAACAATCCGTATAATCTCAACCTCTATACATTGGCGGAAGCTATTATTGTAGCTACGCCTACCATGTATCGCAACGATGCGCTAACGATGCGGACTGCCCTTGCAATGGTTCATGATAGCTCGGATATTTTGAAGATATTGGTTGATACAGGGCAAACAGTCCGGGCAGGCAGGGTGATTGGAGCATTCCGTAATATCGGGCGAACGGACATGGCCGATGAAATTGCCGGAACTATGAAACGCATGGGATATATCATTTATGAAGAAGACCCATTCGAAAGGGTGATGGAAATTCATGTGTCGCAATCTCCATACGCTGTCCGTTTGCGCTTGATGTGGCAGAATATGAGAGAAGATGTAATAGCTAATTTCACCCGGCTTAAAAGTAATCTTTCCGCCAAAGAATTTTTAGAGCGAATGGAAACCCAGTACAAGTTGGATGCTTATCACTCTTTGTCTATTGAGGGGTATCGGGTCACTGATGAATTAATAAATAAAGTAAAAAGCGGTGTATGGAAGCCGGATGGAGAGGATATGGATTCAAAGAATGCGCTTGCGGCACGTGGTTATTGGCAAGCCTTTCAGGAGGTCAAAAAGAGCGTATCCGATATTTTCGAAGGTAGTAACAGTGCTGAGGTTGCGGAACGGGACTTATCGGTATGGCACAGTGAAATGTTCATGCCTTGCGTAACGGCAGGCATTATCAAACCATCCGATATTGTCGGTTATCGTTCCCATCAGGTCTATATTCGTAACTCGATGCACACACCTCTGAATCCGGATGCACTTCGTGATGCCATGACCACTTTGTTCGAATTGCTTAGAGAAGAACCGGAAGCCTGTGTAAGAGCCGTTTTAGGGCATTTCCTGTTTACTTATATTCATCCCTTTATGGATGGAAACGGTCGTGTCGGGCGGTTCTTAATGAATGCCATGTTGGCTTCGGGTGGCTACGATTGGCTGATTATTCCGGTGGAAAGACGAGATGAATATATGGCGGTCCTCGAAAAAGCAAGCGTTGAGGGAGATATAGTTTCTTTTGTGAGATTTTTATCGAGTATTTAATTCAATTCCAGTGAAAAGTCTTTTGATACATAAGAGACGGATTTTTCAGTGTCAGTGCTTCATTGACTGTCGCTTTCATTCTAGGTTTAACTCTCGGTTTAACCGAACCATGTAAATCAACGCAATTTGAGCATAAAAAAAGAGAGCTACTTTGGTGTAACTCTCTGATTTTCTGGTGATCCGCTTGGGGCTCGAACCCAAGACCCCAACATTAAAAGTGTTGTGCTCTACCTGCTGAGCTAGCGAATCAATCCTTTACTGCTGTTAAGCGGGTGCAAAGATAGAGACTTTTTTTGAAGTTGCAAAGGAATTTCGCTTTTTTTCCTATCTTTGTACCGGGATTATAGATGCGGTAGTTCTTAATTCCCTGATAATACAATGTTTGATACATTGATATTCCATTAAAAAAATGTATTGCTAAAATAAAGAAAGGTATCACAAAGGGTATCACAAGAGTATCACAAAAGAACATTATAAAGCGATGTCGTAATAGCGGTATTATAAAAGAAACATTATAAAAAGAACATTATAAGGAAATATTATAAAAAGAACGTTATAAGGAAACATTATAAAGGAACATTCATAATTTATATTTCATACTTTATACTTAAAATTACATGGCAACAGTAGACGATAAGAAAATTATCTTTTCTATGGTAGGGCTGAACAAGACCATTCAGCAGAACAACAAGCAGGTGTTGAAGAACATCTACCTTTCGTTCTTCTATGGAGCGAAAATCGGTATCATCGGTCTGAACGGTTCGGGTAAATCAACCTTGCTGAAGATTATCGCCGGCTTGGATAAATCCTATCAGGGCGAAGTGGTGTTTTCACCCGGATATTCGGTAGGATATTTGGCTCAGGAGCCTTATCTTGATCCTACGAAGACAGTGAAAGAAGTGGTGATGGAAGGCGTGCAACCCATTGTGGATGCGCTGACGGAGTACGAGGAGATCAACCAGAAGTTCGGTCTGCCCGAATACTACGAGGATCAGGACAAGATGGACAAGCTCTTCACCCGTCAGGCAGAGTTGCAGGACATCATCGATGCTACCGATGCATGGAACCTCGACAGTAAGCTGGAGCGTGCGATGGATGCACTCCGTTGCCCGCCCGAAGACCAGTCCGTAGAGCATCTTTCCGGTGGTGAGCGCCGTCGTGTGGCACTTTGCCGCCTGTTGCTCCAGAAGCCTGACGTGCTGCTCCTCGACGAGCCCACCAACCACCTTGATGCAGAGTCCATCGACTGGTTGGAACAACACTTGCAGCAGTACGAAGGTACGGTAATCGCCGTAACCCACGACCGCTACTTCCTCGACCACGTGGCAGGTTGGATACTCGAGCTCGACCGCGGCGAAGGCATTCCCTGGAAGGGCAACTACTCCAGTTGGCTGGAACAGAAAACCAAGCGGATGGAGCAGGAAGAAAAGACAGCCAGCAAGCGCCGCAAGACGCTGGAACGCGAGCTGGAGTGGGTGCGTATGGCTCCCAAGGCCCGTCAGGCAAAGGGAAAGGCCCGTCTGAACTCCTACGACAAACTGCTGAACGAGGATGTGAAGGAGAAGGAGGAAAAGCTCGAAATCTTCATCCCCAACGGTCCCCGTCTGGGCAACAAGGTCATCGAAGCCAAGCACGTGGCAAAGGCGTTTGGCGACAAGCTCCTGTTCGACGATCTCAACTTCATGCTGCCGCCTAACGGTATTGTGGGCATCATCGGTCCCAACGGTGCAGGTAAGACCACCCTTTTCCGCCTTATCATGGGGCTGGAGACTCCCGACAGCGGCGAGTTCGAGGTAGGAGAGACTGTGAAAGTAGCCTACGTGGACCAGCAACACAAGGACATCGACCCCAACAAGAGTGTCTACCAAGTGATTTCCGGCGACAACGACCTCATCCGCATGGGTGGACGCGACATCAACGCACGCGCCTACCTGTCGCGCTTCAACTTCTCCGGTGCCGATCAGGAAAAGCTCTGCGGCGTGCTCTCCGGGGGTGAGCGCAACCGTCTTCACCTGGCCCTCTGCCTCAAGGAAGAAGGCAATGTACTGCTCCTCGACGAGCCTACCAACGACATTGACGTCAACACCCTGCGTGCCCTCGAAGAGGGTCTTGAGGACTTTGCCGGATGCGCCGTTGTCATCAGCCACGACCGCTGGTTCCTCGACCGCATCTGTACGCACATCCTTGCGTTTGAAGGCGACTCCAATGTGTTCTTCTTCGAAGGGTCGTATTCGGAATATGAAGAAAATAAATTGAAACGTCTGGGTAAAGAAGAACCGACTCGTGTGCGTTATAGAAAGTTGATGAATGACTGATTTTAGATTTTAATCTGAAAGTATATACGTTGCATTTGTGACAAAAAGAAAGCTCCGCTAAAAAATGGCGGAGCTTTTTTGTTTTTAGAGTTTCCCGAATCGTTTATTAACTTGAAAAAATGTAGCATAATTGTAATGAATATCTAATTTAATAATATTATATTTGCAACTCACGAACTTTTTTAAATATTAATTAACACTATCTATTAACTAAAAGTAGAATTATGAGAAAAAGTCTAATTCAATTTCTGTTGATGGCTGTGCTGTCGGCTTATACTGCCGTTGCATGGTCTCAGACTACAGTACGAGGTCAGCTTGTTGATGCTGAAACAGGTGAGCCTTTGGTCGGAGCCGCCGTAATGGTAGAAGGGACTACTCAGGGATCGGTGACCGATATTGACGGCTATTTCAAGCAAAGCGTTGCTTCTAATGCCACATTGTTATTCAAGTATGTGGGTTATAAAGACTTGAAGGAGAAAGTTAAACAGAAAGGCGCTTCTGTTAATTTGGGTATTATCCGGATGACCCCCGATGCTGTGATGCTGAAGGATGTGGTTATCACTTCATCCGTTGCAGTGGCTCGTAAAACGCCGGTAGCCTTGTCTACGGTAGATCCGGTTTTCATCGAAGAAAAATTGGGGACGCAAGAGTTTCCGGAGTTGCTGAAGTCCACACCGGGTGTGCATGCCAATAAGCAAGGCGGTGGTTTTGGAGACTCCGAAATCTATATGCGTGGTTTTGACAATAGTAACATTGCCATGATGGTGAACGGTGTGCCCATGAACGAAATGGAGCATGGCGGCGTGTACTGGTCCAACTGGGCGGGACTTAGCGATGTGGCCCGTAGCATACAGACGCAACGCGGTCTGGGTGCGAGCAAGGTGTCGGCTCCTTCTGTGGGAGGTACCATTAACATCGTGACCCGCAACCTGGATGCCAAGAAAGGTGGGTTCCTTTCCTATGGAATGGGCAATGACGGGATGAACAAAATACTCTTTTCTATTTCTTCGGGCATCAGCAAGAGTGGCTGGGCTTTTACCTTGATGGGTGGTAAGAACTGGGGAGACGGATACATTCAGGGAACCGACTTCGAGGGATACAACTGGTTTGCTTCTATCTCCAAGCGCATCAATGATGAGCATCAGCTTACGCTGACGGCTTTCGGCGCTCCGCAGGAACATGGACAGCGCAGTTCCTCATACGGAGGTCTTACGCTGGCCGACTGGAAAATGGTGGAAACTGTTTATGGCGTGAAAGACCACAAATACAATCCTACTTTTGGTTATCGTTCCAACGGTGAGGCATACAACTCTTACCGTAATAAGTATCATAAGCCGCAGATCAGCTTGAATCACCAGTGGCAGATAAACTCCAAATCATCACTCAGTACGTCCTTGTATGTGTCATTGGGACGTGGTTCCGGCTTCTCAGGTCAGGGGAATACGGAATTTTCTCCCTATTCCTATTCCTCTTGGAGAGGGGCTTATAAAGGTACGCTGTACGACACTTTCCGCCGCAGTGACGGAACGTTCGACTATGCTGCCATCGAAGAGATTAACCGTACGAGCCAGTACGGTTCTGCCATGGTTGCGGCACGTTCCAACAACAGTCACGACTGGTACGGATTGCTTTCCACCTATACCACTAAGATAGGGCAGAACTTTGACTTCTACGGTGGTGTGGACTACCGTTATTATAAAGGTGTACACCGCAATGAGATTTCCGATCTTTTCGGCGGTTCCTATTATCTCGACTCCGAGCGTGGAAATGTGGATCCGAAGAATAATATACATGCGTCCGATCTCAACTGGCGTTATCAGAAATTGGGTGTAGGCGATGTTGTTTTCCGCGATTACGACGGATTTGTGATGCAGGAAGGCGGATTCTTCCAATTGGAATATAACAAAAACCGTCTGTCGGCATTTGTGGCAGGTTCGCTTTCCAATACGGGGTATTGGCGTTACGACCGTTTCTACTACGACAAGGAGCACGCCAAGTCTGATGTGGTGAACTTCCTGGGCTTCACAGCCAAAGGTGGTGCTAACTACAATTTCAATGACAACCACAACGTGTTTGCCAATGTAGGTTATATCAGCCGCGCTCCCAAATACTCTTACGGCGCGTTCATGACAGCCGACAAGAGCAACGTCCTGAACAAGGAAGCGGTGAACGAGAAAGTATTCTCGGCAGAGCTGGGCTACGGTTTCCGCAACTCTTGGATTACCGCCAATCTGAACCTCTACTACACCCGTTGGATGGACAAGACCATGACGAAGAGCGTGACGCTGGACAATCAGCAGAACGGTAACATCAATATGGCGGGTCTTGCCGCTTTGCACAAGGGTGCCGAACTGGATGTCAAAGTCCGTCCTTTCCGTTGGCTGGAGCTCACCGGTATGGTTTCTCTGGGCGACTGGAAGTGGGATAGCGATGCCACAGGCTACGTGTATGACGAGATGGGCAATGCCATGACCAAAGCCGGAACAGTGACTACTCCCGGTGCGGAAGATCATGCCAAGGCTGTTGTTAAGATGAATGGTGTACGTGTGGGTGGTTCGGCACAGACTACGGCTGCTGTGGGAGCCAACGTAAACATCACTAAAGCATTGCGTGTAGGCGCAGACTGGACCTACTACGGACGCAACTATGCATACTATGCCGTAGACGGCACGATCCTTTCTGTCGGAAAAGAGACGGCAGTGGCAGAGCCCTGGAAGATACCTGCTGCCAGCCAGTTGGACATGAACGCTTCGTATCGTTTCAAGTTTGGCAAGCTGGATGCCGTTCTTTCCGGTAATGTGAACAACCTGCTGAACTATCAGTACATCTCCAAGGCTTGGAACCCAAGTAGTGCGAGTGCAGTGGCTACATCCGATAATGTATATGTGTTCTATTCTTTCGGACGTACATATAACATAAGATTGAAAGTTAACTTCTAAAACGAAAAAACATTCACGATATGAAGAAGAAAATATTCGCTTCGATAGCGTTACTGGCTCTGTTAACTGCTTGTGACGACCATTACGATGATCAATTCAACATCAATCCCGGCATTACCGACGTAAAGGACATTGCCATGACACTGGCTACATCCGACTACGGCAGTATCTCCAAGCTGACCGCCAACCAGGAACTGGCACTTTCCAAAGACCCTGAGGGGAAGACGTTTGTAAAAGCCTTGGACGCAGTAGGCACCAACCACTATTTTACGGAGGAAGCTCCGGCGGAAGACTACATTCCCGCCTATCTGAAGTCCAAATACCCCAATGCCGATGCAGGCTCCAAGTTTGTGGTGACCTACAAGCTTTTCGACCCGTCGGACTATATGGACGATTTCAAGAAACTGTCCACTTATGATTTGACAGAGGAGGATTACAAAACGGTATGGGGCGAGAGTGTAAAGGCTTCTTTCCTTTCTCCGTCCACATTGAAGAAGATTCCGGCTTTGCTGACCGCTGCTGTCAGCAATCCTACTGACGGTGAGATGAAGGTGGTGAACTATGCTTACTCCAACTTAGAACCCAGTTCGGGAGAAGGACTGGCAACTGTCTATCAGCTTACCAAAACGTTGGACAAAGAAGGTGGAAGATATGTGATAGCTGCTAAGGGAAAAGACGGAAAATATTATCCGTTTGGAAAGTTGGACAAGGACTCGTATTCTTATGGTTATATGAATCCTGCCCCGATAGCCGTTGGAGAAAACAATGTTATCAGTACAGAGGACGGCAGCGGCTGGGTTATAACCATTGCAAAGAGTGCAAATGGTTATACAATGCTTAATCCGCTGGAAAAATACATCTATCAGAAAGAAACGAACAACAGCTTTAATGTAAGCAGTAAGCTGCCCGATGAAGGAGCCGAATGGGCGTTTAAGAGCAATGGCGATGGAACTTTTGCCGTATCCAACGTGGAAAAGGGAAAGACTATCAAACTGACCTATTTCAAAGACAAGTTCTCCTTTGGTTCTTATCCGGCTGATATGTTCGAAGGAAAAGTTTATTGGGCTGAAACAGTAGCAGAAAATGACGGAGGCTTCAAGGTGCATAACGTATCCGATGGCGGTGCTCCAGGTGCAATCTGGACCTATGACAGTAAATATAAATATTGGAAAGCTACCGGGTATATCAAGGGAAAAAATTATGCTACGGAAAGCTATCTTATTTCTCCGGAAATAGATCTGACAGCAGCAAACAATCCACAACTCTCTTTTGATGCAGCTCTGAATTATTTGAAAGGTGCGGATGCATCGGCTGTCTTAGGAGTTAAGGTTTCCAAGGATTATACGGGAGATTATGCAACGGCTACATGGGAAGATGTTGAGGTGCCTAATTGGCCTGCCGGAAACAGTTGGGACATGGTAAATACCGGTGATATAGACCTGTCAAAGTTTAAAGGTGAAAAGATACATATTGCGTTGAAGTATACAAGTACCGACAAGGGAGGTACCACTTGGGAAATGAATAACTTCCTTGTGGAAGAGAAAAATGATTATTGGGATGTATCTCTCTATAAAGAAATTTTGGACAATGACGTTGTAGAGACCCGTTCTCTTGCCGCCACTCGTGCCACTACCGTTTCTCCTACGGCTTCTGCGCTCTACGTGTACGACGGTGAGAATAAGACATGGAAGCCATACACTCTGAAAGAAGCCAAACTGCTTGTGGCAGAGCCTGCTCTCTACGAATCATTGGGTGCAGACATGATTGAGAAACCGGAAGCTGTGTTGCCCACTTATCTGAAACAAAAATACCCTTATGCTGCTGTGGGTGACATGGTTGCGGTGGTCTACAACAAGAAAGCCGATACGCCTGTGGTTGCCGAATACACGCTGGGAGAGGACTGGACAGAGACAACTTCCTGTAAGCTCGTCACTACCACCTTTACGCAGGATGCCGAGGGCATCAGTGTTGAGGCAAGCATGTATCTGAACGAAACGTTCAAGAAGGATATGGGCAGCTTTACTATTCAGGACGTATTCCTCAATGACGTGAACTGGGTATGGAAGTTGGACTCTTACGGCTATATGAAGGCATCCGCCTATGCCAACAAGGCTAATCATGCAGCCGAAAGCTGGCTTGTGTCGCCCGTCATGGACTTCAAGAAATCGAAAGAGCCCGAACTGTTGTTCGACCATGCCTGTCGTTTCCGCACTGAAACTCCTTCCGATAACCTCAATGTAATGGTATCCACCGATTATTCCGATGATGTGAAAACCGCTACATGGACAGCCCTGACAGTGGAAAACTGGACAGATGGCACGAAGTGGGACTTCATAAGCAACAAGATAGACCTGAGTGCCTACAACGGACAGAAAGTCACCATAGCCTTCAAGTATGTCAGCACCGATAATGTTGCTCCTACCTGGGAGGTACAAAACGTGATAGTTCGTGAAAAAGTGGCAGAAGGAGAAGGAGGAGAAGAAGGAGAAGGAGGAGACGCTGAAACTCCTGCCGAGTAGATGAATACTGTGGGGTGTGTCAAAACTCTGACAAACATATCATTAGTTTCGCTCAAAGTGTCTTTAAAATGTATAGTCTGCCATGCAGAACATAGCGAAGCCAATGACCGGTCAAAATGATCGTTGATTTTAGTTTTGACACACCATCATTATATTATCAGGAATCGCATTTTAAATCAAAAAGAAAAATGAAAAAGATAAGCAATATATTAGGATTGTGGCTGTTGATGCTTGCAATGGTTACGGTGGCTGCGTGCGAAGGTTCCGATGCGCCCTATAACGGATACGTTGAAACAACGCAGGACAATGCCGCCACACTCGTGTTGAAAGGTTATGAAAATCCGCAGGCAGGATTTACGGTGTTCGAGCCGGACGGTTTCCAGTCTCCGTTCTACATTCAGGACAAGACATTCTACGGCAAGCAATACGCCTTTGTGAAGAGCACCTCGACCCGTCTGGACGAGATGAAAACCCGTCCCGAAGCCGATGCCTGGCAGGCTGACGGTGTTCCCGTAGTGGACGGCGCCACCTATTGGGCACATACGGAAACGCTGGCTGCCCACCAATACGTCAAGTTCCGCGTGTGCAGCATCAGCGGCAACAATGTCACAATAGAATATGTGGTAGAGGAAGACGTAAAGCCCAATGCCAATGCCAACGCCAAGGACAAAAGCGGCTATTCGCTCAACCTTGAGATACCCCGCCTGAACGAAGCCAACGTTTTCGTGGCACATTCGCTGAAAGTGAACGGTGCGGAGCTGCTGAACTACGCTTTGGAGTGGGACGACACAAAGAAGCACTCCTCATGGGTGGCTTTCGCGTTCGATGAAACAACCCGCAAGGCAGGCGATGGAGTGAAGCGCAAAGACAAGTTCGTCGTCGATCCCTTGCTTCCCGAAGCCATGCAGGTCACCGATGAACAGCACAAGAACGATGGCTTTGACCGCGGACACATCTGCGGTTCTGCCGACCGTCTTTTCACGCAGGAAGCCAACGACCAGACATTCTATTTCAGCAATATGTCTCCCATGATACACTCCTTCAACAGTCCTTACTGGGCTGAATTTGAGGAACAGGTACGCAAGTGGGGCGGTGCGGAAAAAGACTTCACCACTACTTACAGCAAGTTGTACGTGGTTAAAGGCGGTGCGCTCAATGAACTGCTGGTCAGCTACACAGGTCAGAAGAATGGCGGTGACAACATAAAGCCTACGACCGATGCAAACGGCTTTACCAAAGGCGGGCTGGCTTGTCCCAAATACTACTTTATGGCCGTCCTCTCCGAAACGGACGGTGCATATCATGCCATTGGTTTCAGAGTGGAGCATAAGGAATACAGCAAAGCGCCTACATTGGAGGAGCTGAAAGCCAGTGCTTTGAGCATTGATGAGTTGGAGGAAAAGACCGGAATCGATTTCTTCTGCAATCTGCCGGATGATTTGGAAAATACAGTAGAAAGCAGTATGAATCTGGACGATTGGGCATGGTAATTGTCCTGCCGGTTACTTTCATAATATAAAATGAATTAGTCAGAACTTATTCTGCCGGTTACGAATAAAAAGAGAAAGGGTGACGCCCCAATAAAATTCAGCTGCTTTGAATGGCAGAATGATAACTGAATTTGATTTGGGCATCACCCTTTCTCTCTTTTAAGCATCTCTTGTCTCTTTCTTACTCTTCAGACTTTTCTTATTTTTCCCGATGCTTCTTTCCGAGCTCTTTTTCTCGGTTCTTCTTTCCGGCTCTTTTTTCCGGTTCTTCTTTCTCGGCTCTTCTTTCCGGTTCTTTTTTCCGAGCTCTTCTTTCCGGACTGTCAGCCTACCACTTCTCCCTCTTCACCTCGAAGCAAGGGCATTGCTTTGTCCATTCCATGGGTTCCACCTCGCCGTTGCCGTTGAGGTCGGGGCTCAGGTCGCGATGTCCCACCACTTGGGCGCCGGGATAGTCCAGCAGCAGCGTCCTGACGAGGACGCGGAGCGAATGGCGTTGCCACTCGGTGCGAGTGTCTTTGGGCATGCCGTAGTGGTCCAGACCGCCCTCATAACAGATGCCTATTGAGTGGGCGTTGTAGCCGCGGGCATGTGCTCCGGGACGTTCGGGGGAGCGGGTGGTGAGTATGCGGCCGTCGCGACGGATGTAGAAGTGATAGCCTGTGCCGTCGAAACCGCGTTGGCGGTGGGCGGCTTCCAGTGCCTGCTCCGTAAAGGGGCGGTCTTCGCACGTGGCGCTGCAATGGATGATGATCAGGGTGATTGTACGCATGGGAATGAGGAGATAGGAGTGAGGTACGATGAGTGATGAGTTACATGGGCATGGCTTTGGCGCCTACTGCGCCGAGAACGGCCGATGCTACTGCGATTACGATTTTGAGGAACTTGTCCCACCAAGATGATTTTGTTGCCATAGGAGTTTTGATTTTTTTGATTATTAATTAATTGTGCGAATCAGTATTTGAATTAAGTTTATAACCTTGCAAGTAATGAATGTTTTCACCACAGAGTACACAGAGCGCATAGAGTTTTACAGAGTGCACAGAGTTTCACAGAGTGCACAGAATTTCACAGAGTGTTAATCTTGCTACTCGATAGTATCTGTCATTCAGAGCGTAGCGAAGAATCTACTCTCTCATGTCAATACTCACTCATGTCAATACTCATCCCAGTATAGGGAGAGCAGATTCTTCGCTACGCTCTGAATGACAGAATGTTTTGCCTCATAAATAAAATGTTTTGCCTCATAAAAAGAGAAAGACTCTGTGAGTCTCTGTGCCCTCTGTGGTGAAAAAGCTCAAATCCGTATAATAATGAACTATAAATTCAACTACTGATTCGCATCAATTGTGAAGGATTACCTTGCAATTACGAATTGTTGCTTTGCAATTGCGAATTGTTGCTTTGTTCCCCCCCCCTCATACACAGGGAGAGGGGGAAACCGGATAGCTTTCCTTGCGGGACTTATCCCAGCGGATCTTGTTCCTCTCCGCCGTCACCGCTGCCGCTGCCACCGCCACCGGAGGGACCGTCCTCTTTGGGGTTGTAGAGGCTGAACGCCACGTTGTTGGGGCTGCCTTTGGTGGTGGCTCCGGAGTCGTTGACAAGGCGCAGACCGCTGTCGGTGAGGAAGCGGATGTTCACTTTGTCGATGTTCTTTACGGTGCATTCTTCCGAGCTGGCGGTTCCTTTGCTGTGGAAAGTGGTGTAGAACACACCGAGGCCGTCCAGTTTTACGCTGTCGCCGTCTGTCAGCTTGCGTTTGATGTTGCGTACGAGGGCGGTGACCACGTGTTCCACGTCTTCGGCGGACATACCGCCCAGTTCTTCAATCTCTTGCGCGATGCGCTTGGTGTTGTACAGGCGGGAGTTGTTGGCTTTCCGCTTCAGGTAGTACAGTTGCGGGGAAGTCTTGTCACCGACCTTCTGATAGCGTTGCACAGGTTCTACGATGATTGCCATAATGAAGTTCGTTTTTTTCTAATGTTAATACTGATTGATTGTCTCTGACGGTTGGAGGAGAAGGAGTCTCCGCGGCGATATTCCTTACCTCGTTTCGTTGAAACAAAGATACGGCAGAGGAAAGGCGGAAAATACGATTCGGTAAGGTTGGGGAAGGTTTAGTAACGATAAGTACGCTTTAGTAACGATAAGTATGCCTTAACAGTGCTGTGCATGCCTTAACGATGCTGTGTATGCCTTAACGATGCTGTGTATGCCTTAACAGTGCTGTGTATGCCTTAACAGTGCTGTGTATGCCTTAACA
>ENA-ORTZ01000027-ORTZ01000027.1-human-gut-metagenome-genome-assembly--contig:-NODE-27-length-145053-cov-7.613484_pt1 | contig 145053 bp, 136 predicted proteins | sample MGYA00242075_ERZ509199 | MGnify/ENA primary metagenome ERZ509199 (study PRJEB26280, sample SAMEA2338824) | human gut metagenome | biome: human gut; feature: human-associated habitat; material: faeces...
TCTGATACTCCCCTATAAAAATGGCTATTTATCAACTGTTTGTTGTGACATAGCCTTATTTTATAACAGAATTTTGCGGATGTGGCGGAACTGGCAGACGCACTAGACTTAGGATCTAGCGCCTTCGGCGTGCAGGTTCGACTCCTGTCATCCGCACCAGCATTCAACGTCCTGCTTTGGCAGGATGTTTTTTTATGCCCGTTTTACATTTTTACGCGATAGTTTTATAATAAAAATATCCGTTATTTTTTATTGAGGGAGCAGATGGTTTATGTTAGGAACGATTGTAAATACCTGCACTATTTTAACAGGCAGCTTTGTGGGCAGCTTTTTAAGCCGCGGCATCAGCGAAAAATATAAAACAGCGCTGTTTGATGCTTTGGGGCTGGCAACGGTCGGGCTTGGCGCCAACGCCGTTGTGCATAACCTGCCCAACAGCGAATATCCGGTGCTTTTTATTGCAAGCCTTGCCATTGGCACCATTATCGGCACGAGGCTTGATATTTGCGGGCGTTTTAATGCGCTGCTTGCGCACTGCAAGGGGGGCGGCAAGCTGGCAGAAGGGCTTTCTACGGCGATACTTCTGTTCTGCATCGGCACGCTTTCCATTTTAGGGCCTATCGAAAGCCGCCTTAACGGCAACAATACTTACCTTTTTACCAATGCAACGCTTGATTTGGTATCTTCCATGATTTTTGCCTCTACTTACGGCTTCGGCATTGCCATTGCGGCGGCGGTGCTGTTTTGCTGGCAGGGCAGTATTTATCTGTTTGCCGGTGTTATTGCGCCGTATTTAACGCCGGGCATGATGACGGAAATTTCGCTTTTGGGCGGCATATTCCTGCTGAGCAGCGGCGTGGGCATTTTGCAGCTGCGCGACTGCAAAACCTTAAATATGCTGCCTTCGCTTTTGGTGCCGCCGCTATGGTTTACTATTTTAAGTTTTTTACAGTAATTTTAACAGAAAAATATATTATAATGTTACACTGTGTTGACGAATTAGCCGGAAATGTTTATAATTAGTATCATAATATTTGATATTTAATGAAAGGTGTTGTTTGAAGTGAGTACTACATACAGTGTTTATTTACCTAATTACAGCGTTGGGCCGGACTGCTACGAAGCAATTCCGTCCGTAACGGCAAGATATGGCAAAAAGGTTGTTATTATCGGCGGCAAAACCGCGCTGAGCAAAGCCCAGGATGCAATTCTTGCAGCTGTAAAAGGGCACCTTGATGTTACGGCTGTGCTTTGGTACGGCGGCAACTCTACCTATGAAAATGTTGATATGCTGATGAATACCAAAGAAGTTCAGGAAGCCGATATGGTATTTGCTGTTGGCGGCGGCCGTGCTGTTGACTGCTGCAAAACCATGGCGGACAAAATGGGCAAACCCGTTTTCACGTTCCCGACCATTGCTTCCAACTGCGCTGCCTGCACCGCTATCTGCGTTATGTATAAACAGGATGGCAGCCTCGCCGGTTACTATTATCCGAAACACTGCGCAGAACATACTTTTATCAATACCAAAATTATTGCCGAAGCACCGGAAAAACTTTTGTGGGCCGGCATTGGCGACGCACTCAGCAAAGAATGTGAAGTTCTGATTGCCACCGAAGGCAAAAAGCTTTTAAATACTCCGCTGCTGGGCCGCGCTCTGGCAGGTGCCTGCACTTCGCCGCTGTTTGAATACGGCAAACAGGCTTTGGCAGACTGCAAAAACAATGTTGTTTCCGAAGCAATTCAGGAAGTTGCGCTGGATATCATCATGAGCACCGGCATTGTTTCAAACCTTACCACCACCGAAAACGATTACTACTATAATTCTTCGCTGGGCCACTGCTTCTACAACGCTTACACCGGCCTTGCCTGTGCAGAACGCCATATGCACGGTGAAGTTGTTTCCTTCGGTGTAATTGTACTTTTAACCTGCGACAAGCAGTTTGAACTGCGCGACAAGATTGCAAAATTCAATAAGGAACTGGGCCTGCCTGTAACCTTAAAAGAACTGGAAGTTGACGAAGCCGGCCTTGAAAAAATCCTTGACCGCGCACCGGCAATTCTCGAATGGAAAAAGACTCCGTACGAAATGACCCGCGAAAAATTCAAACAGGCCATTTTGGATGCCGACGCTTACGGCAAAACACTGTAATAACATATAAAACAAAAAATCCGCCTTTACGGGCGGATTTTTTTATGCCTTGGCAGACTTTGCTGCCCTGTATTTTGTTTTTAAAGTGCCAGCCAGTTTACTTTATGCCCCTGCTGCGTAAGCATAAGCGCCAAATCTGCGCCGTTAAGCCAGATGGTGGCGGTGTTTGTTAAAAGCGGCACGCCGATAAGGCTTTCTTTAAAGGCTGCGTCAATAATAACCGGCACGCGTCCTTCTGCGTCGTTTAATGCGCCAAGCGGCGTAACGGAACCGGGCGGCAGGTTCAGCATGGCGTCCAGTTCTTCCGCGGAGGCGAAGGTTAAGCGGCGGCTGCCGAGCTGTGCGCGCAGAGCTTTTAAATCCAGCTTTTTATCCTTCGGCAAAGTTACAAGCCAAAAGTTCTGGTGTTTGTCGTCGCATAAAAACAGGGTGCGGGCAATCGCTTCCGGGTGGGGCAGCTTTAAGGCTTCGCCTTCTTCCACGGTGTAAATGGGCTGGTGTTCAGTAACTTCAAAGGCAATGCCTGCCGCGTTCAGCAGGCTGATAATTTCACTTCGTGCAGCAGCCATCAGATATGCCAGTTTTCAAAGTAGTTAATCTGCATGGCGGCGCGTACATCGTGCAGGGTTTCGGCTGCCGCTGCGCGCGCGGTTTCGCTGCCTTGTTTTAAAATCATTTTTACTTCGTCAAGGCGCTGTTCCCACATATGGCGGCGTTCGCGGATGGGGGCAAGCTCGGCCTGCATTACGTTGTTGAGGAATTTTTTAACTTTTACATCGCCCAGGCCGCCGCGCTGGTAATGCGCTTTCAGTTCGTCAAGGTTTGCGTATTCCGGCAGAAATTCCGCAAAATGTTCGGGGCGGGAGAAAGCGTCCAGATAAATAAATACCGGGTTACCTTCAACCTTGCCGGGGTCTTCCACGCGTACATGGTTCGGGTCGGTAAACATCGACATAATTTTCTTTTTAATAACGTCCGCTTCGTCGCTGAGGTAAATGCAGTTGCCCAGCGATTTGCTCATTTTAGCCTTGCCGTCAATACCGGGCAGGCGCAGGCAGGCTTTGTTGCTCGGCAGGATGATTTCCGGCTCGGTTAATGTTTCGCCGTAAACGCTGTTAAACTTATTAACAATTTCCTTGCACTGTTCCAGCATCGGCAGCTGGTCTTCGCCGACAGGCACCGCTGTTGCGCGGAAGGCTGTAATATCGGCCGCCTGGCTGATGGGGTATACAAAAAAGCCTACGGGAATGCTGGCTTCGAAATTGCGCATTTTAATTTCGGTTTTAACGGTCGGGTTGCGCTGCACGCGCGATACGGTTACAAGGTTCATATAATATGCGGTGAGCTCTGTAAGCTGCGGTACGGCAGACTGAATGAAAATGGTGGATTTTTCCGGGTCAATGCCGCAGGCAAGGTAATCAAGAGCTACTTCCAGCACGTTCTCGCGCACTTTTTCTGGGTGCTCGGCGTTATCGGTCAGCGCCTGAGCATCAGCAATCATAATAAATACCTTGTCAAACTGGCCGGAGTTTTGCAGTTCCACACGTTCTTTTAAAGAACCGGCGTAATGCCCAACGTGGAGCCTGCCGGTCGGGCGGTCGCCCGTTAAGATAATTTTCTGCATTTTCTTACCTCACAATCAAATAATATCGTAAAATCCGCCCTGGCGGAGATATAACTAATTTATATTATAACACAAATTTTGCTGTGTTAAAACAAAGCATATCTGCGCCGCAGCGCGATTTTAGTTTTTAACTATTTTTGCTTGACGGTACAGTGAAAGAGTGGTATGCTTTAGTTACAAAAGCGATATGGGGTTTATTCAATTAAACACCTCAAACAAAAAAACCGGGAGCGGCAACTCCCGGTTTTTAATTTAGGCTGGCTGTGAGCTTACAGTAAACCGTCCAACCATTTGCAGAGTTTGTTTATGTTCATTCTTTGTAACCAAAGAACGAACCAAGAAAGTTCGCGGCTAATAAAAATTTTTAATGCGTGCCGCAGTAAACAATAAAAATTTCCTCGGAACTCGCTGCGCTCAGACACCGGGAAATTTTTATTCTTTTTCAAGTAATCACGCTAAATTTTTAATGCCGCGTTTTATTTAGTATTGTACTTTTTAACTTCTTATTTTAGTAAAGTTTATAATTAACTTATTTGCTGGCCGTATAAAAAATCCACAGAACAAAATTCTGTGGATTTTTTTATGTTTATAGTGTCTTACAATCCTGCCTGTTCTACGCCGCTGAAAAGGTAGCCTAAATGCGTGGTGCTGTTTAAAAGTACGGCGCGCCATACTCCTTCGTTATATTCCAGCACGTTAATACAGGCGTTATCCTGCTTGATGTGCCAGAAGTGGCTCATATCAAGCCCCAGCAAGTCGCAGATAATGGCTTTGTTGACGGCGTCGTGCGCGGCAACGAGAATTGTTTGGCCTTCGTATTTTTCTGCGTATTCGTCAAAAGCGGCACGGGCGCGTCTGCGTACGTCTTCCAGATTTTCGCCGCCCGGCATCTGCACTTTGTGCGGCTCAGTATGCCACTTTTTAAATTCTTCGGGGTATTGTGCCTGTATTTCGCAGGCCAGTTCGCCTTCCCATGCGCCGTGGTTAATTTCAGTAAGGCGCTTATCGCTGTGTACCGGCAAATGGTGTAAATCGGCGCAGGCCTTGCAGGTTAAAAACGAGCGTTTTAAAGGGCTTGAAATACATAAATCAAGATGTACGTTTTTTAACCCTTGCGCCAAAAGACCTGCCTGCGCAAAACCTTTTTCGCTCAGGCGGGTGTCTTCCTGCCCTTGATAGCGTCCCTGTAAATTCCAGTTGGTTTCTCCGTGGCGTATTAAAATAATGCGTACCATATTATCCCTCGCAGTTTATAAGTTTCACGTCGATAATGCCTTCTATGCCGCGCAGCTTCAGCATAATATCGTTAGGAATGTCGCCGCTGGTGGCAATGGCCATTAAGTTGGTGCCTTCAATGGCGGTGCTGCCTACCTGCATGCCGTTGATGTTGATGCCTGCACTGCCGAGCACGGTGGCAATCTGCCCAATCATGTTGGGTTTGTCAAGGTGCGGTGCCAGCAGCAGGTAGCCTTCGGGCTTAAAGTCCAGGCGGAAGCGGTCAATCTGCACAATTTTAGCTTCTTTGCCTGCAAACAGGGTGCCGGTAAGCGTGTGCTCGCCTTTTTCAGTGGCAATTTTTACATTAATGGCGGTGCTGAAGTAGCCTGTGCGGTGCGATTTTACGTCGCGTACCTGCAGGTGGCGTTTTTTGGCAATGCCCGGCGCGTTTACAAAGTTAACGCTGTCTTGCAGAATCGGGTTCAAAAGGCCTTTTAAAAAGGCGGTGGTCAGCGCCTGCGTTTCCGTTGCCGCAAGCTCGCCGGTGTATTCCAGTTCCACGGCTTTAATCGGCCCTTCGGCCAGATAAATGCCGATGGTGCCGAGGCGTTCTGCCAGTTTGAAGTACGGCGCGATAACGCTGGCAACGCTTTTGGGGATGGGCGCCATGTTAACGGCCGTCATAACGGGGCGGCCTTCCAGCGCGTCGATAACGCCATAAGCAACATCCACGGCAACGCCAATCTGCGCTTCAATGGTACTGGCGCCAAGGTGCGGGGTCTGCACAACCTGCGGCATGCCTATAAAGGGGTTGTTTTCCGGCGTCAGCGGTTCTTCGGGGTATACGTCAATGGCGGCTCCGGCTACTTTGCCGCTTTTTAAGGCTGCGGCAAGGGCTTCGGTATCCACGCAGCCGCCGCGGGCACAGTTTACAATGCGCACGCCATCTTTCATTTTGGCAATGGCTTCGGCGTTTATAATGTTGTGAGTTTCTTTCGTCAGCGGGGTGTGAATGGTGATATAGTCGGATTTCGCCAGCAGTTCTTCAAACGGAACGAGCTCCACGCCAACCTGCTGCGCGCGTTCTTCGGTAATATACGGGTCGTAGCCGATGGTGGTCATTTCCATGGCCTGCATGCGCAGGGCAACGCGGCTGCCGATACGTCCAACGCCGATAATGCCGAGCGTTTTGCCCTGCACCTGAATGCCGTCAAAGCTTTTTCTGTCCCATTTGCCGGCCTGAATGGAAGCGTGCGCCTGCGGAATGTGGCGCGTCATGGCCATCATCATGGCAACGGTGTGTTCCGTGGCGGCAATGGTGTTGCCTTCCGGCGCGTTAAGCACTACAATGCCGCGTGCCGTCGCTGCGGGAATGTCGATATTATCAACGCCAACGCCCGCGCGGCCGATAACCTTTAAGTTTTTGGCGGCATCGATAACTTCTTTGGTAACCTGCGTCTGGCTGCGGGTTACAAGCCCGTCATATTCGCCGATGCACGCCAGAAGTTCTTCCGTTGGCATATTGGTTTTTACGTCTACATCAAAATGTTCGCGCAGCAGGGCCACGCCTTTTTCGCTTACGTCATCGCTTACAAGTATTCTCATCATTCATTCCTCCGTTTATTCGTGTTTTGCCTGGTATTCTTTCATAAAATCTGCAAGGGCGCGGCAGGCCTCGGGCGTTACGGCGTTGTAGGCCGATACGCGGCAGCCGCCTACAAGGCGGTGCCCGCCGATGCCTATGAACCCGCGCTTTTTGCCTTCGGCGATAAAGTCTTTTTCCAGTTCCTGCGTGGGCAGGTTAAAGGTAATGTTCATCAGGCTGCGGCTGTTTTTTTCGGCGTGGCCGCGGTAAAAACCACGGCTGTTGTCGATAACGTCATAAATAAGCTGCGTCTTTTCGCGGTTGCGCGCGGCAATGGCCTTTACGCCGCCCTGCGCTTTAATCCAGTGTAGGGTTTTGTTAACCATGTAAATGGCAAATACCGGCGGCGTGTTGTACAGCGAATCGTTATCCGCATAGTTTTGGTAGCTAAGCATCAGCGGCAGGTCCGTGCGGGCGGTTTCTAAAAACGCCTTTTTAACAATTACAATTACCACTCCGGCAGGGCCGAGATTTTTCTGCGCCCCGGCGTAGATAAGGCTGAATTTTTTTACATCTACCGGGCGGGAGAGGATGTCGCTCGACATATCGCAGATAACCGGCACGCTGACTTCGGGGAAGTCCTGCCACTGCGTACCGTAAATGGTGTTGTTGGCGGTTATGTGCAGGTAGGCGGTATCTGGCTTAATTGTAAGCTCCTGCGGAATATAGCTGTGGTTTTTACCGGCGCTTGTGCAGGCTTCGTAGGTTTCGCCAAAGCGTTTGGCTTCTGCCATGGCTTTTTTGGCCCATACGCCGGTGTTGGCATAGGCGGCATGCTTGTTGGTAAAAAAGTTGGCTGCCGTCATTAAAAACTGTAAGCTGCCGCCGCCCTGCATAAATAAAATTTCGTAATCATCGGGGATTTCCATCAGCTGACGCAAAAGCGCTTTGGTTTCCGCGTGCATGGCGGCGTATTCCGGGCTGCGGTGGCTCATTTCAATAATGCTCATGCCGGTGTTTTTATAGTTTAAAAATTCTGCCTGGGCTTCCTGTAAAACTTCCAGCGGCATGGCCGAAGGCCCGGCGTTAAAGTTGTAAACTCTGTCCATAATATCCCTCCAAAATAAAATAGAGAAGCCGTCCTTGGGACGAGCTTCTCTTTCTCGTGGTGCCACCCAAATTCAGCGCGCAGGCAAACGGCAAAGTGCTGGTAAAAAATAAAACCCCCATCCCACATGGGACGAGAGTTACCCGCGTTGCCACCCAAATTGCCTTACGGCCATCTTTAGTAACGCTGTATCGGGCGCTGCCCGGCGGATTCGTCACCCGCATCTCCGGAGCGGAACTTGCTGCACGCTGCTGCCGCCTCGCATCTTCCGGCGGCTTTCTGAAAGCATTGTTGCTGCTTTTTCTCCATCATCGTGTTGCTGTTATTAATTTATAGGGCTATTATAGCAGGTTTGGAGGGCTTGTCAACAAAATAACGGCAAAAAATAAAATTTAAAATAAAACGCGGCAAATCTGTAACGCAGTTTACAAAATGCAAAGCGCCAATTTAATAAGGCAGGCTTATAAATAAACCGAACTTATTTAATTAATAAGCATAGCTTATAAATAAGCGCGGGCAATAAAAAAGCCCGGCTGTAAATGCCGGGCGGGTGAAGTTAGGTATAGATGTTTTCTAACTTAGAACGTATTGTTTTTAAAAAATCTAACGAAGAAACTTTGGTTGTAGGCGTATTGCTTTCCCACATAGAAATTAAATCTCCTGTCATAATTCCTTTTTCAATCGTTGCAATAGCTGTAGTTTCAAGAATTTCGGCAAATTTATATAAATCAGGTAAGTTGTCAAGTTCTCCTCTCTTTTTTAATGCTCCTGTCCATGCAAAAAGTGTTGCCATTGGATTGGTAGAAGTTTCTTCGCCGCGAAGGAAACGGTAGTAGTGTTGGGTGACGGTCCCGTGTGCTGCTTCGTATTCATAAATTCCATCAGGTGATACTAATACTGATGTCATCATTGCTAACGAACCAAAAGCAGTAGAAACCATATCGCTCATTACATCACCATCATAATTTTTGCAAGCCCATATAAAACCGCCTTTAGAACGTATAACGCGGGCAACAGCATCGTCAATAAGTGTATAGAAGTATTCAATCCCTGCTTTTTCGAAACGTTCTTTATATTCTGTGTCGAAAATCTCCTGAAAGATATTTTTAAATGTTTGGTCATATATTTTAGAAATAGTATCTTTGCTGGCAAACCATATATCTTGATGAGTTTCGAGGGCATATTCAAAACAACAATGTGCAAATGATTTAATAGAAGAATCTTTATTATATTGAGCTTGTAAAACACCGGCACTGTCAAAATCAAAGATGGTTTCACTCCATTTAGTACCGTCAATACCTGTAAAAACTAGTTGTGCTTTACCAGAACAAGGAACTCTGTATTCTGTAGCTTTGTAAACATCGCCATAAGCGTGGCGGGCAACAGTTATTGGAAAACGCCAAGATTTTACTGCAGGTAAAATGCCATTTACTACAATAGGTTTTCTGAAAACAGTACCATCTAAAATAGCTCGTATGGTAGCGTTTGGACTCGCCCACATTTTAGAAAGATTATATTCTTTTACTCGTTGTTCATTTGCTGTAATGGTAGCACATTTTACAGAAACACCGTATTTTTTATTGGCAAGAGCCGCATCAACTGTCACTTGGTCAGATGTGGCTTCACGGTTTTGCAGGCTTAAATCATAATATTCTGTTTTTAAATCTATAAAAGGAGTAAGCACTTCATCCTTTATTTGCTGCCATAAAATACGGGTCATTTCGTCGCCGTCCATTTCAACAAGAGGAGTTAGCATTTTAATTTTTTTCATTTTTATACTCCGTTTCCGTTAATTTATTTTTTGTAACCATTCATAAATAATATTAAAAATATCGGTGCTGTTTTTATCAATCATCATGAAATGGCTATTGCCATTTATTCCTGTTTCTGGCAGATTTAACCATGTTACCGGAGCATTAAAGGAAAGTTGTTTTTCATAATAATGGCGCATGTTTGCACGGTAAATTTCCCAGTTACTACCTTTTTCAATATGACTGCCCCAGATATAAAGTGTAGGTATAGTGCAACAGAGATTTTCGTCAGAAGGTGCACTTGAACCTTCAATAATTACGGCAGCTTTGATTTTATGGCTGAATTTGTTCAAAAGTATTCCTGCAAATTCGCTTGCCTGGCTATGTATTATAAGAATACAGTCTTCCATTTTTTGCAGTAATGCACTATAGGCGTTAGTTATAGCTGTATTATTTGTAGTCCAGCGTGGCACGTTCATTTTCATAAAATCATCAAAACGCTCTGCGGGAAATTGTGTATCGCTGAAGGCAATTCTTTTAAGTGGATCAGAATTGTAAATGCTTCCGATACGGAAATTAGTCCAAGCTTCGTTTTTGCTGCGGAAAATAGGCTCTGAAGTATAAATATCAGGATATTGCGAAAATCCACTGCGTCCGCGTTCCATCGCATCAACAACATAAGTGTTAAAGCCATGTTTTAAAAACAGTTGCAGCCAGCTTTCGTTTTCAGTCAGGCTTTCTTCCCAAATAGAACCGCAGACACCTCCTCCGTGCATTAAAAGAACGGGATATTTCTGATGTGGAGTTTCAAGTCTGAAATATTGGACATACATTTGTCCTGTTTCAAAATCTCCATTAGGGTCAACTTCCCGTATCGGTCCACCTTTAACGAACTGCCTTTTATAAACAGGTTTTCCGGATATTGTTATTTGATGTCCTCCAATATAAAAGCTTCCTATTTCCTTTAATAAAATGGCCATAATTATCACTCCGTTAAATGTACATCAAAAGAAGCATTGTAATAATTACGCAGATAATTGCACCTAAAGCAGTTCTCTTGACAAGTTCCAGCGGATTAACTTTTGCAAAACCTGCGCAAATAATTGCACAACCTGCAATCGGGGACATAGTACGTCCTAACGCGCCGCTTATTGCAGCAAGACTGCCAAGATTAAGTGCGTTAAGTCCCAAAGTATCGGCATGAATTGTGACTGATTGGTTAAAAGCAATGCTTGCTGCTTCACCGCTGCCGCTGATTACTCCTAAAAGAAATGGTCCTACGGTTGCACTTATTTTTGCAATTGAAGGAGTGTTGATCATTTCTTGAATCATCCAATTAATAATACCAAGAGATTGTACACCGGAAACAAAAACCAATGCCATGGTAATAATACCGAAAACTGTTGCAAAACCATCACCGGCACCTTTAAAGAATGCTTTTGAAATTTCTGCCGGGCTTTTTCTTGTTGCAAGAAAAGCTGCAGCACAGCCAATTAACATGGCATGAGAAATTGCAAATTTTTTAAAAAGCGGAACTGTTCCGGTACTGCCTAAAATTAAAATTATTAATGGCAGCATTGGAACAATAGCCATAATATAATTAATTTTAAAATCTTTTAAATGATCAAGAGTATCCGAATGATAACCTTTATGTTCACCTTTTACAAAAGCAACTATAGTTAAAGAAATTGCAGTAATTAGACCCAATATAAGAACAACATGATAATGGTTACTGATGACATCAATTGGTGTCGAATGTGCTACGTCAGCAACAATGGCGATTTGCCCAAATCCTGGATTTAGCATAGGTGAACCGTATGTGCCTGCAAAAACAGCGGCAGCCGCCATTGCAGGATGTACTCCTGCGCCAATAAGAACTGGAATTAAAATGGCACCGACAGCAGCTGAACAGCCTCCTGCGCTTGTTATAGAAGTATTTACAAGTGCTGTAGCGAGTACTGCGCCAGGAACCAGTAATGGTCCAAGATTTTTAAGGCTTTTTGCTAATAAGTAAATTAAATGCTGGTCACATTTTGTTATTTGCAAAACCATAGCAAACCCCATGGCAGCTATTATGGGTTCGATAAGATTTGCATTTTTCATAGATTTGCTGAAAGCGTCAAATGCAACCATAATATTTCCGGAAATTATGGCCATTACTACACCGGAAATAAAAAGAACAAGCCGAGTTTCGTACTGCTTCATTAAGCAGTAAACAGTAATTAAAATAATTATTAAGCCGATCCATAGCATAAAAATCCCTCCCAGAGAAAATTAGCGATAAAGCTAAAAGTTAAAAATAGTTCCCTGCGGCCGAAGGAAAGAAAACTTATGCTTTCTTAATTATATTTTATATGCTGCGTTGCTTATATTCAAATTGACATTTATAATTATTATTATAGGCTTAACCTATTATTTTAAATGATATATATTTGCTTTAATTATAAGAGGTGTAATTATGAGTAATTTTGAGTTTAAAGATATTGAGTATGTACGTGCAATTATTGAAAATAAATCTTTTACTAAAGCAGCACAATCTTTGTTTATAACTCAGCCTACATTAAGTCAATATATAAAAAATATGCACAAACGGTTGAAAATGAAAATTCTGCGCGTAGATGGAAAAAGTGTTATGCTTACACACGAAGGAGCTGTATTTTATGAAAAAGGATTACAGTTACTTTTAGAACGTGATAAACTTTTAAATGATATGAATGAATCGGCGCATTCAGGAAGGGGAATTTTAAAACTTGCATTACCAATAGGGCGAGGAAGTCATATACTTACAGAAATATTGCCTGAATTTAGCAGACGTTTTCCGGAAGCAGAAATACGTCTTAACGAAGGATCTTCTTTAGATTTAGTAGATTGTGTAGAAAAAGGAATTAGTGATTTAGTAATCATTAATGAACCAAGTTTTCCATTACATATTGACTATGAAATTTTAGCTTATGAAAAAATGTTATTAGTAATCGCAAAAAATTCTCCATGGGCTGAATTTATTAAATCTGTTGACAAAAAATACTATGTTGATATGAAAAATTTAAAAGATGCCCCTTTTATTTTGCATAGAGCCTGGCAACATTCAGGACAAATTGAAAGAATTATATTAAAAAATGCAGGAATCAAGCCGTATATCAGATTGGAAACCAAAAATTTAGAGGCTTCATACAGACTTGCTGCTTGTGGTTATGGCATTACATTTTTATCAGAATATCATATCAATCGGCTAAAAAAAGGAGATGAAACGCATAATTGTATAATTAAGGATAAAATCAGTAATATGGGTATTATTATAGGTTATAAGAATAAAGATAATCTTTCATATTTGGCAAAAGAATTTTTAAAGTTAACAAAAGAAAGATTATGTAAAATTAACTAATAAAAAATACCCTTATTATAGATTGTTGAATCTACAATTGGGTATCTGCGTATTAAATTTTATGTTTTAAACAGAGTGTTGGCGTACTGTGGATTGCTTCAGATTTTTTAATTTTCTTTAACAAACCTCTTCTCGTGCAATTATAAATTAAAAAATAATGCTAATTAAATCATTTGATTATAAAATCTTATAAGATTTTTCTGGAATTTACTGTTTTACTTGTAATTTTTATATAAAAAAACAGCTCACAAATAAATTGAGAGCTGTTGTAGAAATTTAAGTAAAGTTATTTTGTTTCTGCACTTTCAAGCTGCGGTGGTGCTGCGTCTTCAAGGCCGCCTACGTTGCCGCGCAGTACGGCGCCGGTTTCAACGGTGAGCTTTTCACAGCGCACATCGCCGGTAATAACGCTGCTGGCAAGCACTTCCAGCGTGCCCTTGGCAACAATGTTGCCTTCAATTTTGCCTGCAACCGTTACATTGGCGCCAAAAATATTGGCCTTGATATTGCCTGTTTCACCAACAACAACATCGCTTTCCGAAAACACAATGCCGCTGAAGGTGCCGTCGATACGGATAGAACCCTGCGCGGTAATGTTGCCGGTAATCTGCGTGCTTTTGCCGATATAGGCTTCAAAATTATCTACCGCCACTTTAGGCAGGGCGGAATTTGTTTTTGCATTATTATTGTTTGAAGAACCAAACATTGCCTTGCTCCTTTAAAACTATCTGATTAATTTAAGCGGGTCTGAATCCTGCCCGTTAATAATAACTTCGTAATGCAGGTGCGGGCCGGTGCTGTAACCGCTGCTGCCTACATAACCGATAACGTCGCCTTTTTCCACATACTGGCCGGAAGAAACTTCAATGGACGACATATGCCCGTAAGCAGTTTCGTAGCCGTAGCCGTGGCTGATTTTTACATAACGGCCATAACCGCTGTACCAGCCTGCGTATTCCACATAACCGGTTGCGCCTGCGTAAACCGGCGCACCGTAGTCGTTGCCGATATCAATGCCGGGGTGGTAATCGTAGCCGGTGCCGCTGAACGGGTTGGCTCTGCCGCCGAAGCGGGAAGTAATTTCACCGCCGGCCGTAGGCCAGATGTCCGGAGTAGCGTCGAGCTTTGCATTGCGTTCATGAAGCTGTGCCAGCAAATCGCCGAGCACTGCTTTTTTCTGCTGCATTTCTGTCTGCAGGTTTTTAGCCTGGGCTGCGGTAACATCAATCATTTTAATGTCCGCCGGGGCGGAAGGGCCGCCTTTGCCCATGTACTGGCTGCGGTCAATGCCGCCGCGGGAAGGCTGCTGGCTTACATTGCTGCCAAGGGCTTTGCGCACTTCGTTTTCCAGTGCGGAAAGTTCAGCCATGTCCTTCTGCATTTTTTCGTTTTCTTTCTGCAGTTCGGCCAGCTTCTGGTCCTGCGCTGCTTTATCGTTGCGGTAAGCTATAAGTTCGTTCTGTTCCTGGTGTGCCTGGTAAACAACCATGGAAGATTTTGCTGCAATGCCAATGCCTGCCAGAAGCAGGATGCCGCAGAAAATGCCGATTTTTTTCAGCAGGCTTGCGCGGAAGCTGAAGCTTTTCGGTTCTTTGCCGCGGTGGGGAATGAACATAATCGTATATTCGTTATCGACTTTACGCTGCTGTCGTTTTAACGGTTCCATGCATAAACTACTCCTAACTGATAAAACTTTATTCTGTCCGCTTTTACACAAGTACTATTATATTTTCTCACAAATCGCTTTAAAAAACAACCGAAAAGCCGTAAAAAAATGTGAAATCTTGCCAATTTAACATAATTTGCTGCTAAAACAGCATAAATTGCTGTTATGTAGGCTGTGAGGGCATAATAGTTTACACGGTGAAGAACTAACGGCAATAGTTATAAAATACATATAAACAGTTAATTAATATACATTTTTTATCAGTAAGGGCAGCGCTGCTCTCTTTTTTATTTTGTGCATGAAGGGGTGGTTACTTTTTACGGCACTATCTCAGTTTGGAGATAGTGCCTGTTTTGCGCGGGCATTTTAGGTACTACTGCTAACGTACGGTAGTAGTTAGGGAACAAGGTATAATTATAATAATAAACCTGCGGTTTATTGGGAACAAGGTAAGAACGTAATACGGCAAAGAAAAGATAAAGAGAAAAAACAGGAAAAAAGAGAAAAGAAAAGAAACTCACCCATATAAACGGCAAAACGGGGGCAAAAATTAACCATGCGCAAAAAAATCAGGCAAAAAATTGCGGCAGCGGCAAAAAATAAATTTTGCGCGCAGGTAAATTTTTAAGGCGCAAAATCCGTTTATATGGGTGTAAGGGGTTTGCAAAATAAAAAACCGCTGCCGTAAAAAGCAGCGGTTAGTGTTTAAATATCAGGCATGAGCCTGCATTTTAAAAAGTTACGGGTTTGCCGTAGTATGCGCAGGTTAAAACCTTAAGCATGGCTTCGTCGTCAATCGGGCGCGGGTTGGCAAGAGTGCAGGGGTCAAGCACAGCGTTGTGGGCTATTGCTTCTGCATTTTCCTTAAACAGTTCTTCGCTTACGCCGTTAGCCTGATAGGTCTGCTCAATGCCAAGTTCTTTGTTTAATGCGCAGATGGCTTTAACAAGCGAATCGGTAAGCTGCTTGTCGGTGCCGCCGGGCAGGCCCAGGTAGCGTGCAACTGCTGCATAACGGTTCATGCATACGCGGGAGTTGTACTGGATAACGGACGGTAAAAGAATTGCGTTGCAGCAGCCGTGCGGAATGTGGAATACTGCGCCGGTTTTGTGTGCCAGGCTGTGGGCAATGCCCAAAAGCGCGTTGCTGAACGCCATGCCTGCGAGGCACTGGGCAATGTGCATTTTGCCGCGTGCTTCTTTGTCGCCGTGGTAGCTGTCAAGAAGGCTGTCGAAAATATCGCCGATGGCTTTCAGTGCCAGAGCGTCCGAAAAATCGCTGCGCGCAGTGGCAACATAGGCTTCCAGTGCGTGGGTTAAAGCGTCCATGCCGGTATGCGCGGTAAGCTTGGGCGGCATGGTAAGTGGAATGTCGGTATCAAGCACGGCAATATCCGGGGTAATTTCAAAATCGGCCAGCGGGTATTTAATGCCGCTGGAGTAATCGGTAATAACGGAAAAGGCAGTTACTTCCGAAGCAGTGCCGCTGGTGGACGGAATGGCTACGAAAATTGCCTTGCTGCGCAGCTTGGGCATGGTGAACGGTGTTTTAATATCCTCGAAGGTTTTATCGGGGTGTTCGTAAAATACCCACATGGCTTTGGCTGCGTCGATAGGGGAGCCGCCGCCGATAGCAACGATAACGTCCGGCTCAAATTCGCGCATGGCCTGTGCGCCTTTCATAACTGTTTCTATGGAAGGATCGGGCTCGATGCCTTCAAATAAAGCGGTTTCCAGTCCGGCAGCTTTCAAAACCTCCTCGGTTTTCTGCAAAAAGCCGCCGCGGCGCATAGAGCTGCCGCCGGTGAAAATCATGGCTTTTTTGTGGCCTGCCAAAACCTTCAATTCATCAAGGGCGCCCGGCCCATAGTAAATATCGCGTGGTAAAGTAAAGCGTGACATGTAATCGCCTCCTGTTTTCTTAACTGCCTTTATTATAACACATAATGGTTAGCTTTAGTTGACTTTTCTGTGAAAAATTAAAAATTATTATTAAATAAATTTATAAACTAATTTTGAAAATTAACATAAAACGGTAGAGTATTGCGCCGATTTACTGTATAATAGAAATATTAACAGTAAAGGAAGTGATTTTTTGGCAACACAAATGCAGCTTGCCCGAAAAGGCATTATTACCGAAGCAATGAAGCAGGTGGCAGCCTACGAAGGCGTAACGGAAGAATTTATCCGCAAGGGCGTGGCCGAAGGCACTATTGCCATACCGCTTAATATAAACCATAAAAACGTAACTCCGCGCGGCGTGGGGCAGGGGCTGAGCGTTAAGGTCAACGCAAATATCGGCACCTCCAGCAGCTATCCCGACCCGGAGCCGGAGCTTGAAAAGCTGGCGGCAGCGATTGCAGCGGGCGCCGACAGCGTGATGGATTTATCGACCGGCGACAATATCGACGCTTCGCGCAGGGCCATTATCGGCGCCAGCACGGTGATGGTAGGCACGGTGCCTATTTACCAGGCAACGGTGGAAACCATAAAAAAACGCGGCGCCGTTGTGGAAATGACCAAAGAAGATTTGTTTGAAGTTATCCGCCAGCAGGCGGCAGACGGCGCGGACTTTATGACGATACACTGCGGTATTAACAAAAACGTGCTTGACATGCTGACCGGCGAAGGGCGCGTGATGGATGTTGTAAGCCGCGGCGGCAGCTTTATTACCGGCTGGATGCTGCACAACGGCAAAGAAAACCCTTTGTACGAATACTATGACGAAATTTTGGACATCTGCGCCGAGTATGACGTTACCATTAGTTTGGGCGACGGTTTGCGCCCCGGGTGCCTGGCCGACGCAAGCGACCGCGCGCAATTGCAGGAGCTTTTGAACCTTGGCGAACTGACGCAGCGCGCCTGGGCGAAAGGCGTGCAGGTAATGGTGGAAGGGCCGGGGCACGTGCCTTACAATCAGATTGCCGCCAACATGCAGCTGCAGAAACGCGTGTGCCACGGTGCGCCTTTTTATGTGCTTGGGCCTCTTGTTACAGACGTTGCGCCTGGGTATGACCATATTACCTCCGCTATCGGCGGCACGCTGGCTGCCATGAGCGGCGCGGACTTTTTGTGCTATGTAACACCTGCCGAGCATTTGGGCCTGCCCGATATTAACGACGTGCGTGAAGGCGTAATTGCAGCGCGTATTGCAGGGCACGCGGCCGATGTTGCCAAAGGCTTGCCCAAAGCCGTAGCGTGGGATTTGGAAATGGCGAAAGCACGCAAAAACCTGGACTGGAAAAAACAGATTGAACTTGCCATTGACCCGGTTAAAGCGCAGGCTTACCGTGATAAAAAGAACAAAGCGGATGACGAAGCATGTTCAATGTGCGGCGATTACTGTGCCGTGAAAATTGTTGGCGAATACCTTGATAAATGCAAAGGGTGCAGAAAATAATACGGCAAAAACCGTATTGTTGCAGGCCTTATCTGTTTGCTTTTTAAATTAAGCCGTGCTATAATAAAAGCACGAAATGGGATTGATGATGTCCAAATGTACACATCAAAACAAAAAACCGGGAGCGGCAACTCCCGGTTTTTTATGTGCTGACCGTGTTTATAAGTATCTGTCCAGCCACTTGCAGATATAGTACGATACTATGCCTGCTGCAACAGATACGAAGAATGGGATGATAATATTTTCCAAATGTACACCTCCTTCCTACCGGAAAGAGTCACGGCTTATATATTATGCTGTAAAAATAAAAATCAGTCAATAATAAAAATAACCTGCTGCATTAACGCGGCAGGTTATTTTTTGCCTGTTATGTAATTTTAAACTGTTTATTTTTTATATGTTTCGTGCGGCTGCAATAAATCGTTATTACTGAACGCGCTGACAGGCTTTAACGGCTGCGGTGCTTCAGTATCAGCCTTCAGGCGCTTGCTGTACCAGCATACGTCCAGCCAGCGGCCGTGCTTAAACCCGGCAAGTTTGTGCGTACCGGCATCTTCAAAGCCCATACGCTTATGAAAGTTTAAACTGTTTTGGTTAATTGCCGTTATGCAGGCGTAGGCGTTATAGTAACCCTGCTTTTCTAAAATATCAAGCAGTGCGGCATACAGGCACTCGCCTATATTTTGCCCGCAAAAGGCAGCGTCCACATAAACGGACAGGTCTACCGTGTAATCATACGCCACGCGCTCATTATAGGCGGAAGCGTAAGTGTAGCCGAGAACTTTGCCTTCGCGCTCGTACACAAGGTACGGGTAGCGGCTGCTGATGGCTTCAACGCGCGCGGCAAATTCCTCCGGTGTCGGTACTTCGTATTCAAACGATATAACGGTATCCGTAATATACGGCGCGTAAATTTCTAAAATGCGTGCGGCGTCCTGAGAACGGACGAAACGGATTAAATCTTTCATTTCTGGTTCCTGTCTTTTAAAATGCGGCGCAGAATGGCAAACATAACTTCGGCAGCGTCATCCTGCATTTTAAAGGAAAGGCTCTGCCCGTCATTCTGGTGGGCTTCAATAATATTGGTAGAAAGGTCGGCTGTTTTTAAATCGTCCAGGCGGATTTGTTTGGCCAGTTTTTTGCTTAAATAAATAATGCGGCTGTTGGTTAAGAACAAATACCCGGCGTCGATAATTACGGCAGTTTCTTCCATAACCTGCGGATGCTCGATATGTTCGCCCTTAAAGGAGATGGTTTCGTCGATGCGCAGCTTGCGCGTCAGCTGATAGTAGTTGTCCTCTTTGGCAACGGTTTTAACTTCGCACAAAGCTGCCTGCCCTGCTGCGTGGCAAATTTCGCCGTCCTCCAGCGGAAAATCTACCTTAACATTGCCTAAAGGCGCGTTCTCGGCGTTCCACAAATAGCGGTATTTGGTTAAAGCGTTGTCGATATTGGCCTTAAATTCGTAGGGAATATCCAGTTTGGCGCACATATCGCGCAGCTGCTGCTCGTCCTCCGGCGTAAAGCGTTTGGCGTCGGCAATGCGGTCAAACTCGCCGTTAAAATAATCGTTAAAAACCTGCTTGCGGAAATCGAAGCCGTCTTCATAATCATAGCCGAACAGCTCGTTAATGGCGGCGATGGTAAGGTTTTCCTCGCCGGTTACAAGTCCGCGGCAGCGCGAAAAATAGGCGGATTTTTTAGCGCCGTTATCGGCAAGGCGGCACAGGTTTTCGGGAATTTCCAAAATTTCCGCCATATGGGCGCGGTCATTTAAAATGGGGTCATCCTTGCTCTGCGCGCTTGAAAAAGCATTGTCGGCAACCTTGCGGTAAATGGCGCTGCGCTGGTCCATATTGGTGTCGCTGAATTTGCAGCCCCACTTTTTAAAAATGGCAGCGGCTGCGTCCTTTGTCAGTTCCTGCGCGCTTTTGGCTTCGGTTAAAATATTATTTATTTCTGCAAAGGCGTTCTGCTGGGGCTTGGATCCAAACAGCCTGCCCATAAAACCCTGTTCTTCCAGTTCCTGCTTTTTAAATCCTTTCACGGTCACACATCCTTATTAATGTAATAAATTAATTATACAATATCCGCGGTTATGCCGCAATAAGCGGTTTAAAACGCGGAGTTTACACAAATGTCACAACTAATATTTAGGATATGTTAAAATGTTAATATAGGATATTATCGTGCGGAGATGATATAGATGAATATTTTTGAGGACCGCGGCGGCGGCAAACTGCACTGGAAGCTTAATTTGTATGTTTTGTGGGTGTGCGTGTTTTTTACCTGTGCAAGCTATACCATGTGCGTGCCGTTTTTGCCGGTATATCTTTTGCAGCATTTGGGCGTAGCCCAGGCTGATGTCAATTCGTGGACGGGCCTTATTTATTCCGTTACCTTTTTTACGGCGGCCACTATGGCGCCTTACTGGGGTGCCCATGCCGACCGTATCGGCCAGCGCCTGATGGCAATACGTGCGGGGTTCGGCCTTGCCGTAACCTATGCCTTAATGGGCATGTGCCAGAGCCCGGAACAGCTTTTTGGCGTGCGCCTTTTGGCAGGCCTTGTAAGCGGCTTTGTGCCGGCGTCGCTGTCGCTGGTTTCTTCAACCCTGCCTGCCGTTAAAATGGGCTGGGGCATGGGGCTTATGCAGACGGCCGTTGCCTCCGGCAGCATCCTCGGGCCGATGCTCGGCGGTTATGTAAGCGCCTGGTTCGGCATGCGCATGTCGTTTTATATCGCGGCGGGGGCGCTGTTTGTTGCAACCATTATGGTTATTGCCTTTGTGCGCGATGTAGAGCACGAAAAGGGTGAGGGCAAAGTTATTCATATCTGGGCGGATTTAAAGGCATCGCTGCAAAATAAAGGGCTGCTGTTTGTAATGAGCATGTTCTTTTTGGTGCAGGTATGCGTAATGATTGTGCAGCCGTTGATTACCATGTACGTATCGTACTTGTTGGGCGGGGTTGTTAACGACGATGTTGTTAAAACTGCCGGCATTATCTTCTCGCTGGCGGGCATTGCCGGTATTATCGCCGGGCCGTACTGGGGCAGCCGCGGGCAGAAGCGCGGTTACACCAAAACGCTGTTTATGGTGTTTGTCTGCGCGGGCGCAATAAATATGTGCCAATTCTTTGTGCACAACATCTGGCAGTATGCGGCGGTAACCTTTATTTACGGCTTGTTTCTGGCAGGGGCGGTGCCTAACATTAACGCCCGCCTGGTTGAAGTTACCGACCCTTCCGTGCGCGGCAAGGCCTTTGGGCTTGTAACCAGCGCGCAGCAGTTCGGCGGCGTGGTTGGCCCGCTTTTGGGCGGCTTTTTGGGCGGCTTTTTGCCGACGCGCCTGATACTTGTTTTAACGGGTGTAATTTTGGTTGGCGCCGGTGTTTACACTTATTTAACCAAAGTGCGCGGCGTTCCGCAGAAGGCCTGAATGCAGGGCTTGGCAAATTTAAACCGGCAAACTGTTAAAAACTGAACAGTTTGTGAAAGCTTTAAAATTAAGGGGGCAAAACCCCTGATTTAGCTTGACAAATTTTGTATACAATATACAATAAAGCTGTAAGCATCATAAAAGGGGGAATTTTACAATGCTTATTAAAAAATTTGAAGGCAATTCGCCGAAAATTGACCCGAAGGCTTTTGTAGCCGAAACCGCAGTAGTTATCGGCAAAGCAGAACTGAAAGAATACAGCAGCGTATGGTATAACGTAACCATCCGCGGCGATGTTAATGAAATTAAAGTTGGCAGATATACCAATGTTCAGGATAACAGCGTGCTGCACGTTTCCGACAGCCATGCCTGCATTCTGGGCGATTATGTAACCGTAGGCCACTGCGCGCTTCTGCATGCCTGCACTGTTGAAGACCATGTGCTTATCGGCATGCACTCCACCGTACTGGACGGCGCTGTTATCGGCAAAGGCTCCATTGTGGCAGCCGGCGCAGTTGTAACCAAAAACACCATTGTTCCGCCGTACTCCCTGGTAGCAGGCGTACCGGCCAAAGTTATTAAAAAACTGCCGGAAAACACCGACGCAACCCATGCACAGGCCGTTAAATATGAAAATCTGTGGACCCGCCGTTACAACGAACTTCCCGATGGCGGCGGCGAAGAATATCATGGCGAAAAAATTGTATAATTAATTTACAGCTTAAAAGGTGCGGTTTTTGCCGTGCCTTTTTTGTTTAACAAAGGCTGTTGTATACACTGCCTTTAAATTTACAAACCCTTGTAAATAGTGTATACTAATTATATATGCACTTTGCATATCCTCACATAATTCAGCAGTTATAACGATGAGAAAGAAGGGAACCACATGACAAAAATGAAAACCATGGACGGTAATACCGCTGCGGCTTATATATCCTATGCGTTTACCGACGTGGCAGCTATTTACCCCATTACACCGTCTTCGCCTATGGCGGAAGTTGTTGATGAATGGGCGGCCCAGGGCAAGAAAAACCTGTTCGGGCAGACTGTAAAGGTTCAGGAAATGCAGTCCGAGGCAGGCGCTTCCGGCGCTGTACACGGTTCTTTGCAGGGCGGTGCCCTTACTACCACTTATACAGCTTCTCAGGGCCTTCTTTTAATGATTCCTAATATGTATAAAATGGCCGGTGAACTTTTGCCGGCAGTGTTCCATGTATCCGCACGTGCGCTGGCAACCAGCAGCCTTTCCATTTTCGGCGACCATCAGGACGTTATGGCAGCACGCCAGACCGGTTTTGCCCTGCTTGCCGAAAGCAGCGTGCAGGAAGTTATGGATCTCGGCGGCGTGGCACATTTATCGGCAATTAAAGGCCGCGTGCCGTTTTTGAATTTCTTTGACGGTTTCCGTACCTCGCACGAAATTCAGAAAATTGAACTGATGGATTACGATAAACTGGCAGGGCTTCTGGATTGGGAGGCTTTGGCAGAGTTCCGCAAACGCGCACTGAACCCTGATAACCCTGTTATCCGCGGTACGGCGCAGAACCCGGATATTTACTTCCAGACCCGCGAAGCAGTTAACAGCTATTACACCGCGCTGCCGGAAATTGTTGAAAACTACATGAACGAAATCAACAAAATTACCGGCCGCAACTATGGCCTGTTTAACTACTACGGCGCACCGGATGCCGAAAACATCATTATTGCCATGGGCAGCGCCTGCGAAACCATTCAGACCGTTGCCGAAAAACTGAACGCCGAAGGCAAAAAGGTTGGCTTACTTGCCGTTCATCTGTACCGTCCGTTCAGCGTTAAGCATTTTATGGCTGCAATTCCGGAAACCGTTAAACGCATTGCCGTGCTTGACCGCACCAAAGAACCGGGAGCATTCGGCGAACCGCTGTACATGGATGTGCGCGGCGCGTTCTATGACGCAGGCCGCAATCCGCTGATTATCGGCGGCCGCTACGGCCTTGGCAGCAAGGATTTGACCCCGACCGACATTCTGGCCGTTTACGAAAACCTTGAAGCCGAAAACCCGAAAAACAACTTCACCATCAGCATTGTTGATGACGTTACCAATACTTCTCTTGCAGCCAGCCACGAAATTGACGTTACCGGCGAAGGCACCAAGAGCTGCAAGTTCTGGGGCCTCGGCAGCGACGGCACTGTTGGCGCCAACAAGAGCGCAATTAAAATTATCGGCGATTACACCGATATGTACGCTCAGGGCTATTTCTCCTACGATTCCAAAAAATCCGGCGGCATTACCGTTTCGCACCTGCGTTTCGGCAAAGAGCCCATCCGCGCCCCGTACCTTATTAATGCTGCGGATTTTGTAGCCGTACATAACCAGTCCTACGTTGATAAATACGACGTTACCGCAGGGCTGAAAAAAGGCGGCACCTTCCTTCTTAACTGCAACTGGAGCGCAGAAGAACTGGAAAAACATCTGCCCGGGCAGATTAAACGCTATATTGCCAAAAACGATATTAACTTCTATATTATTGACGCTGTAAAAATTGCACAGCAAATCGGCCTCGGCGGACGCATTAACATGATTATGCAGTCGGCGTTCTTTAAACTGGCCGACATTATTCCGCTGGAGGATGCTGTTAAATACCTGAAGGAAGCGGTTGAACACAGCTACGGCCTGAAGGGCAAAGATGTTGTTGACATGAACAACGCCGCTATCGACATGGGCGTTAACGCCGTTGTAAAAGTTGACGTTCCCGCAGCATGGGCTGACGCTGCCGATACCGAAGCAGGTGCAAAATCCGGCAATGATTTCATCGACAACATTCTTGTGCCGATGAACCGCATGGAAGGCGACAAACTGCCTGTAAGCGCATTTAAAGACCATGAGGACGGCACTTTCCCGAGCGGCACCGCTGCTTACGAAAAACGCGGCATTGCCATCAATGTTCCGGAATGGCAGATGGAAAAATGCATTCAGTGCAACCAGTGCGCGTTTGTATGCCCGCACGCTGTTATCCGCCCTGTGCTGATGACCGAAGAAGAAGCTGCCAATGCTCCGGAAGGCATGCTCAGCAAGGATGCTATCGGCGCTAAAGGCTTAAAATTCCATATGGCAGTATCTCCTCTGGACTGCACCGGCTGCGGCAACTGCGCTCAGGTTTGCCCGGCTAAGGAAAAAGCCCTGGTAATGAAACCTTTGGAAACCCAGCTTGCCAAAACCGAAAACTGGGATTACGCAATGAAGAAGGTTGCGCCCAAACCGAACCCGATGAATAAAAACACCGTTAAAGGCGTGCAGTTTGAGCAGCCGCTGTTTGAGTTCAGCGGTGCGTGCGCAGGCTGCGGCGAAACCCCGTATGCCAAACTTGTTACCCAGCTTGTTGGCGACCGCATGATGATTGCCAACGCAACGGGCTGCTCCTCCATCTGGGGCGCAAGCGCACCTTCCATGCCGTACTGCAAAAATGCGGCAGGCCACGGCCCGAGCTGGGCAAACAGCCTGTTTGAAGATAACGCCGAATACGGCCTTGGCATGTACCTGGGCGTTAAACATACCCGCGAACGTGTGGCTGACCGCGTAAAAGAAGCGCTGAACCTGCCCGTAAGCGAAGAACTGAAAGCAGCAATGCAGAACTGGCTTGACAACATGAACGTAAGCGACGGCACCCGCGAACGTGCCGAAGCGCTGAAAGCGGCACTTGCTGCCGAAAACAGCGATAACGCGCTCTTAAAAGAAATTGCGGGCCTCGGCCAGTACTTTGTAAAACGCAGCCACTGGATTTTCGGCGGCGACGGCTGGGCTTACGATATCGGCTACGGCGGACTTGACCATGTTCTTGCCAGCGGCGAAAACATTAACGTAATGGTATTTGATACCGAAGTATATTCCAACACCGGCGGCCAGTCCTCCAAGGCTACTCCGGCTGCGGCTATTGCCAAATTTGCGGCCAGCGGCAAACGCACCCGCAAAAAAGACCTCGGCATGATGGCCATGAGCTACGGCTATGTTTATGTAGCGCAAATCGCCATGGGTGCGGATAAGAACCAAACCCTTAAAGCCATTGCCGAAGCAGAGGCTTACGATGGCCCGTCCCTGATTATTGCTTATTCGCCGTGCATTAACCACGGTTTGAAGGCAGGCATGGGCAAGAGCCAGCTGGAAGCAAAACACGCTGTTGAATGCGGCTACTGGGCTAACTATCGTTACAACCCGGAACTGAAGGAACAGGGCAAAAATCCGTTCATCCTTGACAGCAAGGAGCCTACCGGCAACTTCCGCGAATTCTTAATGGGCGAAGTACGTTACTCCGCACTCTTAAAACAATTCCCGGACCAGGCAGAAGCATTGTTTGAAAAAACAGAGCATGACGCCAAAGAACGCCTTGCAACCTATAAACGCCTTGCAGGTAAGGAATAAAAGGTTTCAATAAAAAACGCCGTGCTTTAAGGGTGGCACTCATAAAACAGCATAAGATTGTTTTCGGGAAACGGCGTAGCTTCTGCTATGCCGTTTCACCGTTTTGCAGGTCATTCATCAAAGACGCGGGAAGTATTCCTACAAGGTCATAGGAAATGTCAATCTGCTGTTCCCGATAACCCTTTGACTTGTCCGGCGCGTGAACATATACCGCCTTTACCATGTCATTGAGTATAGCGGGCGTTAGTTCGTCTAAATCCAGATACTTCCGTACCTTGCCGATAAACCTATCAATGTTTTCTGCCTTTTCCTCTTGTTTTGTAATTTCTTCATTCAATCGCAACAGCTTTTCCCGCAGTTCTTCCTGCTCCTGTTCGTAATCGTCCGAGAGCATTTGAAATCTGCTATCAGATAATTTCCCGTTGGCGTTGTCCTCGTAAATACGCTTGAATAGTCGGTCAAGTTCCTCTATCCGCCGTTCTACTTGCATCAGTTGCCGCCGCTTTGCTGCAAGTTCTCTTTTCGCTTCGGCTTTCTGCTTCGCACCCATAGCTTTACGGAATTGTTCTTCGTGGTTAGCGACACAGGCAATCATCATTCTCATGTGTGCGAGTACACCCTGTTCCAAGACAACAGCGCGGATAAAATTAGTAGGGCAAACCTCTTTTCCTTTGAGCCTTTACACTATGAATGAGTTTACAAAAGTGGACATGAAAAGCGAGGAAAAATATCGTTTACGAGTTTATGCTTATAGATAAGGGGGAGCAATAAATGGAATGGTTGAAAAAACTAAGTGCTGCAATAGATTACATAGAAAACAATTTGGATAGTGATTTGTCTTATGAAGAAGCTGCTCAGATCGCCTGTTGCTCGGTTTTCTATTTTCAACGGATATTTTCTTATGTTGCTGGTATTTCGTTATCGGAATATATCCGGCGCAGGAGAATGACACAAGCTGCTTTTGAATTACAGCGGACAGACGCTAAAGTGATAGACGTCGCTTTGAAATATGGGTACACTTCCCCAACATCATTTAATCGTGCTTTTCAGAGCGTACATAACATTTCCCCCGCCGCAGCAAAAAACATGGGAAGTACGCTAAACGCTTATCCGGCAATTCATTTTTCAGTTCAAGTTACAGGTGGAAATGCTATGCCATATCACATTGCAGAAAAACAATCTATGAGGATTGTGGGAGTTCGTATTCCATTGTCTACGGGCATGGAGGAAAATCAGAAGAATATTCCTCCATTTTGGCAATCTGTTTTGAGCAGTAATCTATTTTCTGAAATATGCAGTTTATCAAATCAGTCCCCACAGGGGATATTGGGCGTAAGCGTATATGAAAGTCCCAAAACTTTTTTCTATTACATTGGAGTTGCTACGGATGTGCCTGTTCCTAATGGTATGTTAGCATTTGAAATACCAGCGGCTACATGGGCTGTATTTGAAAATAACGGTTATTTCAAAGAGAATGTGCAAAGTATTTTTAGAAGGTTTTATACGGAGTGGCTGCCATTTTCGGGCTATGAATATGCCGGACTTCCGGACATAGAAGTGTATCCCGTTTGTAAGGAAACACCTGTTAGTGGACATTCAGAGGTATGGATTGCTATAAGGAAAGAAAAGGAGAATAACTCATGTACCACTTACGATTAAAAGGCGACTATTATCAAATGGGTGTTAAGCGGGGCAAGATTTTTCAGAAGTGCAAAATATCTTTCCCTCTACATCTTGATTAGTTTCAGCTTGAACATGGAAAACAAAGCGAAAAAATATTAAAAGACTATTTCCCAGAGGTTTGTGCAGAAATAAAAGGCGTGAGCGATACCATAGGCACAGATTACGATACATTTGTTTCATGGATGTTATGTATGGGCTGCTGTATGTATAACTTGGAAGAAAATATCCCCGTTGAGATTAGAGGGTGTACTGCATTTGCCTATGCTAAAGGTGGGCTGGTGATTTATGGTAGAAACAATGATTTGCCGCCGTATTTGAGAAATGGAAGCAAAAGTGAAATATATGCTCCATTAAACGGAAATAGATTTAATCTTACGACTTTCTCTTTCATCAATGGTGAAGAAGATCTAAATGAACATGGTTTGGCTATTGCCATGACTTTTGTAATGACAAACCTTGACAAAATACAGGCAGGTTTTAATTCCTGTTTTATTGTAAGATATTTGCTTGAAAAAGCAGATAGCGCACAAAACGCAATTTCTTTACTTATGGAATTGCCAATAGCTTCTAACTGCAATATTTTAGTTGCGGATAAAAGTGGGGAAATGTCAGTTATCGAATGTACGCCTACCGCAAAGAGAATACGGAAAGCGATTTGCTCTAATAAAGGCAAAATCGTATGTACCGTTAATAGCTTTACTTCCGATGAAATGAAGCCCTTTGACATGGCGAATGGAGATGATTATTTTTCCGATAGGCGATACCAAACGGTTATAGATAGTTTTTCGACTCATATTCAAGACGACTATATTGAAACGACAAAACAGCTTCTAAAAGGCGATTATGGGTTTATGTGTCAATATGATGACCCTAATTTTGAAACGGTTTGGAGTTCTGTATTTGATTTGAAAACGCTTATGATATATCGTGCAGAAGGTGATCCGAGAAAAAAGAAGTTCGTGGTAGATAACCGTCTGCACAGTATAGTGAAAGGACGCTAAAGTTTTGAATATAAAATGGCTGTTATGTCCTATCTGCAAGAACAAGACGTGGATAAGATTGCGGGAAGATACGGTGCTTGAACACTTCCCGCTGTTCTGCCCGAAGTGTAAACAGGAAACGCTAATCAATGTAAAGCAACTCAATATATCCGTTATCAAAGAGCCGGACGCACAGACGCAGAGCCGATAACACGCAAGATGAAATGCGGTTATCGGCTCTGTTATTTTGTTTGGAGGTATCTATGTTGATTGCCATTTCTCATAATCTACGGTCAAAAAAAGCCTTTGCACCTATACGGGATTTTGCGCTTATGAGTATGAACACACAAATCATATAGTTATCTCTTATAATTCCTGCTTCCAACGCCCATGCGGTTTTATGCTGCGTGGGCGTTTGTTGTTTTGCCCCCTGTTTTGGGAAGAAAGGGGGTGAGAAAATGATGAATAGTGAGCAGTATCGGGAACATATCGAGCGCACTTTCAACGCCTTTTGCAAGATTGTCCTTTACCACGCGGCGCTGGGCGCTTACAAGAAAATACGGAAAAAGCAGCAGTTTGAAGTATCACTCGACTATCTTCGGGAGTTTGATTTTGAGCCTGTTACGACAACAGATGAGTGTTTCGTGAAATACGATATGCCTACCACTTTTATCGTTCGAAGAAAAGCGGTCATTGTGGAAAGCGAACTGTTGGCAGCCGCGCTTTTGCGTCTGCCGGAAAAGCGGCGGAAAGTCCTGTTTTTGCGGTACTACCTCGGTTACAGCGATACGAAAATTGGAAGGCTGTTTGGAGTTTGCAGGAGTACAATCTTCCACAGACGAAAAAGGGCATTGCGCTTGCTGCGAAAAGAAATGGAGGCATTAGAGAATGAAGAATAGGAAGTACAATTTGCTGCCCTATGAAACGATTGTAAAGGCAACCGCCGGGGAGCCGGAAGCGGTGAACACCGTCATTCAAACCTATACCGGCTACATCAAATATCTGTCCTTCTTTCAAGGGAGTATCAACGACGATATTCAAGATTACCTCAAAGCGTCCTTAATGGAAGCACTACCTAAGTTCCGCTTTGACAGATAATGAGTAGCAAAGGCAGAAAAAGCCGTCAAGGATAAACTTCGCGCTTCGCGTCCTTGACGGCTTTCCCCGTCTTTGCTGTTGGGTAATCAAGAGGGCGCAAACGGATAGACCGCTTGCGCCCTCAATCTATGATGATGTGTTACGCAATAGGGAATGAGAAAGCCTTGCGTGGTATGGCTTTACAGACTTGAAAACACAAGAGTTGAGATTTTATCCCACCCTCAAAGATGGCTGTCTACTGCGTAACCTTTTGCTATGCCAGCGTGGATATTTAGACGGGCAAAAAGCCTTGATTTATGCGGCTTGCGGAGGGCAGAAACAAAGCAAGTATATCATATCCCTCGAAAGCGCAAAAATACCGTTCTATTGTTCCACACAGCACAGAAAAAGCGGGCAAGAAGTTTTTGACATCTTGCCTGCTTTTGTCGCAACTGGTTTGCCAGCCGTTTATGTTAATTTGTTATTAAAAGTTCCTTATTAGATGGTTTCTTTACGGTTGCACTATTTCTCTACATTTAGCAAATTTAATGCACCATATCTTTTGTACATATCTGTAATTTGTGCCCATACTCTCATACAATATCATTTTCTACTATGGCACCATTTTGTCTCGCCTTCGTGCGTCTTTTCTTTGATGGAGCAATAGGCTTAATTTTAATAAAAAAACAATGAATTAAATGTTTATCATACCTAATATCAAAAATAGCATCACCCTTTTCTTTAATAATAGCATTATCACGTTGCGTGTTATCGAAAATCACATAATATCCAGTGTTATAACCTTGAGAATCGAGATACGCGGACAATTCTACAATCCCGTCGTTGTATCTCTCTATATCATGCCAAATCTTTGTTTCAACTATTGTTTTCTCGGAAGGATATATTAGATCTGAATTCCCGCCTGACATTTGAGCTTCTCGATAACCCCGTGGACGTAAATACGCCTGTAAAAGTGTGCGCCCTGTTTCCTCCTGCGGATTATTGGTTACTTGAAAAGCTGGATATAAATTGCCCTCCACATAATTCTTAAAATTCTTTACTGCTGTATAAAATTCTTGTTTTGGCGGTATGTAATCACTGTTTGCACAAATCTCCTGCACGATTTCAATCGCAAATTGCTCCGGGGATAAATTATTCCCTTTAATAAATGATTGGTATTTTTTCAAAGCTAATATTACTGAATCCACTGACAGCAAATTGTTATTGATCTGATTTGCGCACACGCTACCAAAGGTAAGTGCAAACCTTTCACTTTCGAAAGTTAAACCTCGCTTATTGCAGTAATCTTGTATAACTCCAATGATAAATTTGTTCAGATCTCTCATTTGGTTGTTTCCTTAATAAGATTTCTCGAAATCTTAAAGATGCTTTCCATCTTTGTATACTGATATATCCTTCCTTCTTTTGTGACTTGTAATAATTCAATTAGGTCCAAATCAACCAAAGTTTTTATTCTATTAGTAATTACAGCGGGACTATAACCAGTATCTTCGCTAATTGCCTTCTGCGTCTTATACCCATCCACAGAGAGATATACTTTTGCTAATATAGGATCCGCAGCAAATTGCTCCATATAATCGGCAATCATTGCTTTGCCATTTACTCTTAAAAGCCTTTCAAGAGTTCTATCCATAGAATCAACTTTATACTTGATGTGGCCTATTGCGGCATTTAGTTCATCTGATTCAGGCATAACATATCCTCCAAATTAAAATACCCTTTTGGGGTTTTTAGTTTTACCTACCGGCACAAGCTCTACAAGACCTGCTTGCTCCAACTGAACAGCAAATTTTCGGACACCCTCTGATGAAATGTTTACTGCATCTGCAATTGTCTTATAAGAATTTTCTCCGTCGAATAATTCATACATTTGACGACGCTGTTCAGTAGTTAAAAATCTTTTGTTAATGCTGTCATTGAAACTTTCGAGTTTGTCCTGTGATAATATTGTAAGCATTTTGCGGATTTGAATAAGTTCATTGAGGATTTGCTGCTCCATATAATCATTCATTTGCATTACAGTTCATCTCCTTGATCGATTTCTTCTAAAACAGACAACCCATATTCTTTTAGGTCAAACGCTGCCTTATATCTGCCTTTCCTTTCAGCGGGAATCACAATACCGACTAATGACCACTGTTTCCAGTACGCGGTAATCGTTGGTGGACTAACTCCAACAATCTTTTGAATATCCCGTGTTGACCTATTCCCGTCAGAAAGCTCATAAATTTTTTTCTTATTATTTGAATTATCATCAAGCTCATTGTTAAGTGTTTCTACAATTTTTGAATGGTTTACAAATTTATAAATCCTTAAAAACTCCGCAAACATTTCTTCAAAAGTATTTTCATTGTTCATTCAATTTGCCCTCCTCCATTAAGAATATCCCGCTGTGCATAATATGTTGCAATTTTAGAGATAGCTTTATGGGGAATAATGGAACGTCCACGCTTTTGAACATTTATGAGGTCTTTTTCCGTCAGATCTTTTATAAGTAACTGCACAGCTCGTAAAGAAGCTCCGGTCGCGTCAGCGATTGCTTGGGAGTCCTTTTCTCCATCAATTTCTGAATAAATTTTTCTCTGCAAATCTGTTATAAGAAATTCATTCTGAAACCGCACCAAAGCGGATGCTTTTATAGACGAGGTCAATAGTTCAAGTTCAGAAAGTATACTGCGTGAAATTGAAATAAGAACAGATATATCGTTGTTTGATTCCATGATTTTAGCCTACCTTTATACATTTTCTACATTGTACTGCATGAAGCCGCATTTGTCAATTAAGTTGGTTTTTCGAGTTGTTTTATCTTTTCGTTTTAATAATATTGACACAATATATAGTATTTAATTTTGCTTGTTAAGCGCAAAATACAGGATAAGACGAAGAACGATATCTATATAACAAATTTTGAATTAACAAAACAACAAAACAAAACAAAAATGTGCTTATTTTCGGACTTTTGTTAAGTTGTACAATCGAAACATTTGTTGTAAATAAAAAATCTCGCTGCTATTCATTGCTTTTTAAATATTAAAATCAATATGTCTACTTTTTTGATTATTAACAAGTTGGATTCTACATAAAATCTATCAGAAAAGCACTTACAGAAAAAGTACTGTTTAATTACCTACATAATAGCAACTTAATTCTGAGTACACAAAATCATGTAAAAGACCTCTAAATCTCATCGCCTTTTAAGGAATAAAAAGATTAGGAAATTAAGTATATTTTATTATGACATAAAAAAGCGGGCAAGAAGTCTATGGCTTCTTGCCTGCTTTCTGTTGCAATCCGTATGGCAGCTACCCTTATTTCATTGGTTAATACTGCTTTATGAGTAGCTACTTTATGCATGGCGTTTTTGTTTTGCGCGTTTGGGGTTTAGTTTTGGCTTTTAAGCGCTTCCTCCAGAGCAAGGGCAAGCTGGTCGGGGCAGCTGGTTGGCTTATTGCCGCACTTAATGCCCTTTAAGCGGCTGATAACTTCTTCTGCCGGCATACCGGCCACAAGCTGCGAAATGCCTGCGGTATTGCCGGGGCAGCCGTTAATAAACTGCGCATGTTTTACAATGCCGTTTTCTACCTCTACGTCAATAGCTATGGAGCAGGTTCCGCGGGTTTTATATAACAAAATAAAGCCTCCTTTAAAATTACTGCAACACAATTATACAGCAATTTTGGCTGCCTGCAAAGAAACTGCACCGGCGTTTTTGCATAAAGTTCACTTTTGCGGGCAGGATTTTACAGGTAAAAATGGAAATAAGCATAATATGGATTAGTTTACGCTAAATGATGTATTGAGTTAAAAGGAGTTTATATGATTATTGGTATCGGCTGCGATTTGGCAGAGGTAAGCCGCATTAAAAGAGCGCTTGGCATGAAGGGCTTTGCCGCGCGTGTGTTTACCCGGCGCGAGCAGGATTACTGCATGGCGCGCGGGGCGCAGGCATACGCCAGCTTTGCAGCACGTTTTGCCGCCAAGGAGGCTTTTGTAAAAGCTGTTGGCACGGGGCTGCGCGGCGGGCGGCTGACCGAAATAGAGGTTATAAACGACGCGCTTGGCAGGCCGCAGCTTGTTTTATACGGTTATTTTAAAGATTACGCCAAAGGGCTTGGCACAGAAAAAATACATTTAACTTTAAGCCATACCAAAGAGCTGGCAATGGCGCAGGTAATTCTGGAGGGATAATAAATGAAACTTGTATATGCGCATGAAATGGGCGCGCTTGATAAAAAAGCGGCGGAGGAGTTTTATCTGCCAACGGCTGTTTTAATGGAAAACGCCGGGCGTGCGGTGGCAGAAACAGCTGCGGAGCTTTTGGACGGCGATGTATACGCCAAAAGCGTGGTTGTGTTTGCCGGTAAGGGCAATAACGGCGGCGACGGACTGGTGGCGGCACGCTGGCTCAGTGCCGGTGGCGCGCGCGTAAAAATCTTTCTGGCTTCGCCCGCGGCTGAGTTTGCCGGCGCGGCAGGCGTGCAGCTGAAAATTTGCGCCAAAAGCGGCCTTGCCGTTACGGAGCTGAAAGAAGAATGTGACTGGAACGTGGCGGAAATAGCAGCCGCCCATGCGGATTTAATGATTGACGCGCTGCTTGGCACCGGCTTTAAGGGTGAACTTGGCGGCAATTACAAGCGTGCCTGCCTTTTGATGAACGGTGCGCGTGCGGATGTGCTGGCGGTGGATATTCCGAGCGGCGCACAGGCAGATACCGGCGAAGCGGACGAAAACGCTGTGCAGGCAGCGGCAACCGTAACCATGCAGCTGCCTAAGCCCGGGCTTTATTTATACCCGGCGGCGGAACTTGCGGGCAAGGTTGTTGTTGCGCCGATTGGCATGCCGGAGGCTTTAACGGAGCAGGCGGAAGGGCATAAATACCTTTTGGATTCGGAAATTGTGCGCGATTTTCTGCCCATCCGCAGCGGCAACTGCCATAAGGGCGAAGCGGGGCGCGTAACGGTGGCGGCAGGTTCGCCGGGCTACACTGGCGCGGCGGCGCTGTGCGCGCAGGCTGCCGTTAAGGCAGGCGCGGGGCTGGTAAGCCTTTACACGCCGCTGTGTTCGCGCGAGGTACTGGCGGTTAAGCTTACGGAAGTAATGGTAAAAGGGCTTATCGAGCGTATGCCGGGCGTGCTGGGCGGCGGCGCCGCTGCCGAAGTACTGGACGCTGCGGCAAAATCGGACGTTTTGGCAATCGGCCCGGGGCTTGGCACCAGCGAAGCAACCGGCGAGGTAATTTTAAACATTCTGGAAAACTACGAAGGCACGGCGGTTATCGACGCCGATGCGCTGACGGCGTTAAGCCGCAAAGCCGAAATTCTGCCGCAGCTTAAATGCACCAAAATACTTACGCCGCACCCGGGCGAAATGGCGCGTTTGTGCGGTTTAAGCGCTGCCGAAGTTGATGTGCGCCGCATTGAACTTGCGGAAAAATATGCCGCAGAATGGAACTGCGTACTGGTGCTGAAAGGCGCGCCGACGGTTATCGGCTGCCCGGACGGCACGGTATATGTTAACACAACGGGTACGCCTGCCATGGCAACCGGCGGCTGCGGCGATGTGCTTACGGGCATTATTGCCGGGCTGTGCGCGCAGGGCATTGAAGCGGAAGCTGCCGCCGCGTGCGGTGTGTACCTGCACGGGCTGGCGGGCGAGCTTGCCGCAGACGGCTGCATAGGCCTTGCTGCCGGTGAACTGGCGGCTTTTGTGCCGGAAGCACGCCGTATGGCGGAAAACGGCGAAATTTAAGTGAAATTTGCCTTGGCAAACTGCGCTTTTGTTTACAGAACTTTATAAAAATGATAAAATTATTTAGTTAAACTTTGCAAAAAGGAGTGACGGGGCTTGCATAAAAAAATCATCTGCTGCCTTTTGTTTATAATAAGTATTTTTGCCTGTGTCTCCGTCCACGCGGCCGAGGTAACGGATGTGCGCTGGGGGCTGGACAGGTTCAATGTGCTTCGCCTCGTTGTGGATTTAGATTCGCCGCCCGGCTACAATATCAGCTTTCAGGGGCAGACCATGCTGGTAACGGTTAACGCCAAACTTGATGAAAAAGTAACCCGCAGCTTTAAAATGCGCAGCACGCTTGCGCCAACCATGACCGTTGAAGAAAGCGGCGGCAATACGGTGCTGAAGCTGCCTCTTGCGCGCACTATCGGCACGCAGGATTACAACGCGTTTACCTTAAAGAACGACCCTGTAACAAAACGCCCCAACCGCCTGGTTGTGGATATTACCGCAGATAAAACGGCAACGCCGAGCGTGGTTATACCCAAGGCAGACAATTCTGCCGAAAAGGCCAAAGCGCCCGTAACCGTGCCCAAAACCAGCACGGCCAAAACTACGGTGCCCAAAACAACAACTCCCAAAACTACGGCTAAAGTAACCGTGCCTAAAAAAACGGCGGTTAAAACCGAAGAAAAGAAAACTGCCAAAAGCAGTTTTAAAACTGACGGCGGCCTGAAAGGCAAAAAGATTACGCTTGATGCCGGGCACGGCGGCAGCGACCCGGGGGCAATCGGCTCTAACGGTACGCGCGAAAAAGACGTAACGCTTAAAATTACCAAAAAAGTGCAGGAGCTGCTGAAGAAAAAAGGCGCCAAAGTCAGCATGACGCGTACCGGCGATACCGATGTTTACGGCCCTAACGCCAGCGATTCGCAGGAGCTGCAGGCACGCGTTGATGTGGCGGAAGACAACGACGCCGATGCTTTCATAAGCATTCATATCAATTCTTCCACCAATAAAAGCGTAGGCGGCTTCTCGTCCTACTATTATCCCAAAACAAATAACGACGCCCGTCTGGCACAGGCCGTGCAGGACAGGCTTGTTAAAAACTTCGGGCTGGATGACCTTGGCATACGCAAGGCAAACTTCTATGTAAATAAACGCTGCAGCATGCCGTCAACCCTTCTGGAACTGGCATTTATCTCCAACCCCAAAGAAGAAAAACTGATGAACAGCAACTGGTATATCAACAAACTGGCAAAATCCATTGCCGATGGCATTGAAGATTATTTTAAATAACGGAGGGTACTTAAAATGATGAAAAAATTTTTAACAGTACTCTGCGTGGTACTGATGACTTTGTTTGCCGCGGCCTGCACGCAGGAAAACAACGCCGTGCTGCCGGACGCCAATGCTGTTGCAGACAGCCGTGAACATACGGTAACAATTTACCGCGTACCTGCTGACGGCACCGAAAAACTGTATGCCGAAAAAGTAAGCGTTAAAGGCGATAAGGAAGAGCTGCCTCTTTTGGCACTGGAAGCGCTGATAAACACCAAACCGCAAAGCGATAAGCTTATTAACGCTTTTCCGAAAGGTTTAAAAATAATCAGCCTTACGGTTGACAAAGGCGTGGCCGTTGTAAATTTAAGCAAGGAAATTTACAATATTGAGGCCGGTTCTTATACCGAAATGATGCTGACTTCGGCCATAACCAATACGCTGACGGAGTTTCCGGAAATTAAAAAGGTAAACTTTTTAATAGAAGGCGAGAAAAAAGCCAGCATTAAAGGGCATATTGATTTGATGGACGCCTTTGAGCGCGATACGGATATTATAGCAAAATAACAAAGGCAGTACCGGCAGGTTCCGGTACTGCTTTTTGGCATTACAACGAACTTAGCGAAAGGATATGAAACATGGAAATTTACTGCAAAGACAGTTCGGCAACGGAAGCGCTTGGCAGGCTGCTTGGCACACTGGCGCAGGACGGCGATGTATACTGCCTTACCGGTACGCTTGGCGCGGGCAAAACGCTGTTAAGCCGCGGCATGGCAGCCGGGCTTGGTGCCGATATAAACGAAGTGAACAGCCCAACCTTTGCCATAATGAATGTATACAGCGGCAGGATGGAAATGCGCCATTTTGATTTGTACCGCATAAAGGACAGCGATGAGCTTTATAACACCGGCTTTGGCGAATATTGCGGCGGCGATGGGCTGACGGTAATAGAATGGGGCGAATTGTTTATTGACGAGCTGCCCGAAGAATATCTGCATATTACGATAGAGCTGGAGGGCGCGGGACGCAGGTTCGTTTTTGAACCGCACGGGGCGCGCTACGAAAAACTTTGCGGGGAAGTGGAAAAAAATGCTGGTACTGTCAATTGATACGGCAACCAAAGCCTGCGCCGTCGGCTTATGCCGTGACGGCAAGATTTTGGCCGAATATAAAATAAATATGGGCATGACCCACTCCGAAGGGCTGATGCCTCAGCTGGAACAGCTTTTGGAGCGCGCCGGCGTGCAGAAGGCAGATATTGATTTAATTGCCGTAAGCATGGGGCCGGGTTCTTTTACAGGGCTGCGCATTGGCCTGGCAACGGCCGAAGCGCTGGCCTACGCATGGAAAAAGCCTTTGCAGGGAGTGGCAACACCGCTGGCACTGGCCTATAACCTGCCGGTAAGCGGCATAGTGCTTTCGCCAGTTCTGGATGCGCAAAAGGGCAACTATTACCAGGCGCTGTATGAATGGCAGGACGGCGAAGTTGCTGAGCTGCAAAGCGTGCAGGTAGTAAATAAACAGCAGCTTTTGGAAAACCTTGCCTTGCAGGGTAAACCTGCCGTTATTTTGGGCGAATGTGCAAAGCTTGAAAACATGGAGCTGCCCGGGTGGTGCAGCCTTGCGCCCGAATACCTGCGCCTGCCGCAGGCAGCGGGTACGGCACTGGCCGCGCTTAAAGCCTATAACCCCGAAGTGCAGAGCGGTATCTTCGGGCTGGAGCCTTACTATATAAGAAAATCGGAGGCAGAAGAACTATGGGAACAGAAGCACGGGAAACAGTAATCCGCCAGTTTTCTGCCGGCGATATTACAGAGGTTTGCAAAATAGAAAACAGCACGTTTTTTGACGCATGGAACGAAAGCATGTGGCTGGACGAACTTAACAACAGCCTTACAACATACATTGTTATGGAAGAAAACGGCAAGGTTATAGGCTATGCCGGGTACTGGCTGGTGGCAGGCGAAGCGCAGATTACGCGCGTAGCCGTTGCCGAAGGAGAGCGCGAGCGCGGGCTGGGCACCAGGCTTACGGCAGCGCTGATTAACCTTGCGTGGAATGAAGGCGCCGACGCCATAACGCTGGAGGTGCGCCAAAGCAACACAGCCGCGCAGAAAATGTACTTAACCTGCGGCTTCCGCGCCGAAGGCGTGCGCCCCGGCTATTATGCCGATAACCACGAAGACGCCGTAATTATGTGGCTGTACAGGGAGGCTGAAACCAATGAGTGAAGACATTTATATACTCGGCATTGAATCGAGCTGCGACGAAACTGCCGCTGCCGTTGTAAAAAACGGGCGCGAGGTTTTAAGCAACATCATTGCCTCGCAGGTGCCCATTCACCGCAAATACGGCGGCGTAGTGCCGGAAATTGCCTCGCGCAACCATATACGCAACGTACTGCCGGTAATAGATGAAGCGCTTGCCAAAGCACAGGTGCCGCTGGAGAAAATAAACGCCGTTGCCGTAACCTACGGGCCGGGGCTTGTAGGCGCGCTGCTGGTGGGCCTTTCGGCAGGCAAAGCGCTGGCCTGGGCGGCAGATAAGCCGCTGATAGGCGTAAACCATCTGGAAGGGCATGTTTTTGCCAATTTTTTAAACGACAAAGACCTCAAGCCGCCGTTTCTGGCACTGGCTGTAAGCGGCGGGCACACGGCGCTGCTGGTTGTAAAGGATTACAACAGTTTTGAGCTTCTAGGCCAGACCCGCGATGACGCCGCCGGTGAAGCCTTCGATAAAGTGGCGCGTGTTTTGGGGCTGCCTTATCCCGGCGGGCCGGAGGTGGAAAAACTGGCGCTTGACGGCAACCCGCTGGCCATAGATTTTCCGCGTGCCAAGCTGGGCAACAATTTTGAATTCAGCTTCAGCGGTTTAAAATCGGCGGTTATCAACTATCTGCACAACAAACAGCAGGCGGGAGAAGAAGTAAACCGCGCCGATGTTGCAGCGTCGTTTCAATATGCCATTGTGGACGCACTGGTGCAGAAAAGCGTGCACGCCATTAAAGAAACTGGCTTGAAAGAAATTGTACTTGCAGGCGGCGTATCGGCCAATAAAACCTTGCAGAATACACTGGCAAAGGCGGCAGAACGCGCCGGAGCGCGCCTGGTTCACCCAACTCCGATACTTTGCACGGATAATGCCGTGATGATTGCCTGCCGCGGGTATTTTATGTATATCAACGGGGAGAAAAGTCCCCTTGGTTTGAACGCTGTTCCATCGTTAAAATTGGGATAAACACTGTCTATAATGTAAACTCCAAACTGTGGAAAACGTGCAAAACTCTGTGAAAAAGCATAGAATTGCACCTAATGATTGCGGAAAACTCTGTGCATAATGTGGATAACATTGTGAATTACAGTGTAAAACACTAATGTTGTAAATTTTTTGAAAACTTGGTATTAACACTATGTTAAAAAATCTTAACAGTGAACAGAAAAATATACTGGCTTCTATCAGGCAGGGCATGGATTTTGCAGCCGATATTGCCCATGCCTGCATTACAGTGTACCTTGCGTCGGATGACAAACGTTTTTTGCGCGTTTACCATCAGTCCATGCCCAAAACGCAGTTTTTGCAGCAGCCGGAACTGGCGCCCGGGCGTGAGGTGCGCATCAGCGAAGAACCGCTGATTGCCCGCTGTCTGCAGCGCAATGTTCCGCTTGAAGGCAAGCGCGAGCTGAGCCTTGGGCAGTTTGCCGGCGTGCGCGTGTACCCCGTGCAGGACAGGCGCGGCAAATGCTTTGCCGCCGTGGTGTTTGATTTAAGCGGCGTTGACGATATTTTTATTAACGTTGCGTTTGAATTTTTAAAAACACCGGCACGCCCCGAGCAGGACAGCGAGTTTTACCGCCGCCTTGCCCCGGGTGATGCGCTGATGGTGGTTGATGCGGAGAAAAAAATAATAGCGGCCAATTCAACCGCACGGCATATTTTTCAGGTGGTGGGCATTACAACGCCAATCGGCCTGCGCACCAACAGCGTACAAATTAACTGGCCGCTTGTCGGCATGGTGCTTAAAACAGGCACGGCCGAAGGTAAGGAAATCCGCCTGCGCGGCATGCTTTTGGCCATGCGCGTGGTGCCTGTCGGCGGCACGGCGGAAGCAAGCTATGCCATTGTAATTTTGCGCGATATTACCGAACTGAAAAAGCGTGATGAAGAACTGCTTGTTAAAGCGGCGGTAATTAAAGAGATACACCACCGCGTAAAAAACAACCTGCAAACCATTGCCAGCCTTCTGCGCCTGCAAATGCGCCGCGCCAAAGCGTACGAAACCAAAAGCGTGCTGCGCGACTGCATCAGCCGCGTAAACAGCATTGCCGTTGTGCACGAATTTTTGGCGCAGCAGGGCAGCGGCACGGTGGATATGGCAGCGGTGGCGCAGGGAATTTACAAAGCGGTGCTCAGCGGCATGGCTGCGCCGGAACTGCGCCTTACAACCGGATTCAGCGCCGATAACGTTGTTATTCCTTCGGAAAAAGCAACCAGCATGGCACTGGTATTAAACGAAATGCTCCAAAACTGCTTTGACCATGCCTTTACAGGGCGCACGCAGGGCGCCATCAGCGTGGAGCTGAAAAAAACAGAAAGCGGCTGCCGACTTACCGTATGCGACGACGGCAACGGCCTGCCGCCGGGCTTTAACGGCGTGCCGCAGAGCAGCTTGGGCCTGCGTATTATTAAAACCATGGCCGAAGCCGATTTACACGGAACTTTTAAAATAGAAAACAGGCCGCAGGGAGGAACCTGCGCCGAAGTAGCAATACCTTTGGGGGGATAAAAATGGAAGGGTTAAAAATTATTATTGCCGATGACGAAGCGTTAATCCGCCTGGATTTGCGCGAAATGCTGACGGAAGCGGGGCATACGGTGCTTGGCGAAGCATCTGACGGCGAAGAAGCCGTGGAGCTTGCCCGGCGCTTAAAGCCAGATTTGGTTATTATGGACGTGAAAATGCCGAAGATGGATGGCATTACGGCAGCCGGAATTATTACCGGCCAGCATATTGCTCCCGTGCTTCTTTTAACTGCTTACAGCCAGCAGGATGTGGTTGAGCGTGCCAACAGCAGCGGCGTAATGGCATATCTGGTTAAGCCGGTGCGCGAAGAACAGCTTTTTGCCACCATGCAGGTAGCCATTGCCCGCTTTAAGGAATACCAGAAGATGGACAGCGAACTTGCCGGTTTGCGCGAAAGCCTTGAAACACGCAAGCTGCTTGACCGCGCCAAAGGCATATTAATGGCGGCACACGGCTTTACGGAGGACGAAGCATACAGCAAAATGCGCCAGTACAGCATGAACCGCCGCATAACCCTTAAAGAGCTTGCCGAAGCCGTTATTGCCTCGGCAGAAAAGAAAAAATAAATATTATAAAAGCTGAATAAGAGCAATAAAAAAACGGTACCCGTAAAAAGGTACCGTTTTTTATCAGAGGTCTTAATCCTTATTCAAATGTTCGTCCAGCATGCCCTGGTTAACGCTGCTGAGCGCACTTAAGAGTTTTATTTTCAGGCGGGTAATGCGCAGGGCTTCCACTTCTTCCACGGTAATTTCCGCTTTTGGCAGTTTTACGGTCTGTCCTATCTGCGGCTGCGTGTTAAGCTGAGTGTAAACCCAGCCGCCAATGGTATCGCACTGGCTGTCGTCAAGTTCAAGCCCGAACAGGTCGTTAACATCCTCTAAAAGCATTTTGCCGTCAACGGAATAGCTTTTATCGGTTTCTTCTTCCACTTCGGGGCGTTCTTCGTCAAATTCGTCCTGTATTTCACCAACGATTTCTTCAAGAATGTCCTCGATAGTTACCATACCGGCGGTGCCGCCGTATTCGTCAATCAAAATGGCAAGCTGTTTGCGTTCCTTCTGCAAAAGGCGCAGCAGGTTGCTGATAGGCATGGAAACAGGTACTTCCAGCACGTCGCGGGCCAGTGTGCTTAAGTCGGGCTTTTGGCCATCGTTAAGGGCGCGCAGCAAGTCTTTAATGTGCAGAAAGCCGATGATATGGTCTTTATCCTCGTTGCAGATGGGGTAACGCGTCATGCGTTCCGTCAGCGCTGTTTTGATGTTTTCATCGAAGCTGTCTTCAAGGTACAGGCAGATCATGTCGGTGCGGGGCACCATGATTTCGCCGGCACTGCGTTCGGAAAAGTCAAAAACGTTATCGAGATAGGTAAGCTCGCTTTTGTCGATATAGCCGTATTTATAGCTTTCTTCCATCAAAATGCGGATTTCTTCTTCGTTGTGCGCTTCTTCCGCTTCGCTGGCGGCGCTGATGCCCATGCGGCGCAAAGTCCAGTTGGCAACATGGTTTAAAAACCATACGGCCGGGTACATCAGCTTGTCGAACATAATCAGCGGGCGCGCTACAAATAAAACAATGGCTTCCGTTTTTTGTATGGAAAGCGATTTCGGCACCAGTTCGCCAAGTACAATGTGCAGGGCGGTAATTACGGAAAAGCCTACTACAAAGGCAAGTGTGTGCTCAAGCTGCGGCGGCAGTTTAAGCAGGGCAAATACCGGCGCCAGCATTTTGGCAACGGCAGGTTCGCCAATCCAGCCAAGGCCGAGCGAGGCAAGGGTAATGCCAAGCTGCGTTACGGAAAGGTAGGCGTCAAGGTGCTCCGTTACCTGGCGTGCGTAAACCGCACTTTTGCTGCCTTCTTTAATTAAAGTGTCGAGCCTTGAAGGGCGCACTTTAACGATAGAAAATTCTGATGCCACGAAAAAGCCGTTAAGCGCTACCAGAAATAAAATTACAATAATGTTTAAAATTATCACGAAATAATCCAAATAATGTGTTTCCGCTTGGGAAACAGTCACCTCCGCTCTAATAGCAATATTTTTTTAATTGTATCATATATTCGGGCGCGTTCAAAAGGTTAAATCGGCATAAATTGGCGTTTATGGGGTAATTTTGGGCTTTGGTTTGCCAATGCTTCCGCACTGACCACTGTAAAGGGGCGTAACTTGTTTTTTAGCCGTTTTTCGCGGTATTAAAGGTAAAAAATACCCGGCAGGCGTTAAAACGTGCCGGGTATTTGTAAATTCTGGGTAAATTGCAAAGGTTATTTAATGTAATAAACACGGTTTTCCTTGCGCGGTGCGGCCTGCGGTTCGGGGCAATCGGCATAGCCTAAAATGCAGTGGCCTATGCCTTCGTAGTCGCCTTCAATGCCGAGCTGTTTTAAAATTTCCCTGCCTTCGGGCAGTTCAAATTCTTCTTTTGCGCGGTGAATCCAGCAGCTGGCAATGCCGAGCGCGTGGGCGGCAAGCATTAAATTGCCCATGGCAAGGCTGCCGTCGTAAACGTAAGTGGGATATTTTTTGTCGGCCAGCACAATAACAACAACAGGTGCACCGTAAAACGGGTCAATATCGGGTTTGCCAAAAATTTTGGCGTTTAATTTGCTTAATTTATCGCGCATTTCTTTATCGGTAACGGCAATCATAATGGGGTTTTGCGTGCCATGCCCGCTGGCGGCGTAGGTGCCTGCCCTTAAAATTTCGTCAAGCACTTCCTGCGGCAGCATATCGGGTTTATATTTGCGGCAGCTTCTTCTGGTTAAAAGGTTGTTCATTGCTTCGTTCATATTTAAAAACCTCCTTTGGGGGCGTGTGCCCTTACAAATTTAATATAGCACCGCGGCGGCGCTTCGTCAAATATCCGCAGGGGCGGATGTGCCTGCCAAATTAAAATGTTTTATGCAAAAAATGCGTTAAGATATGGTATAATTAATAGATGTAAATTTTTATAAAGGACGGTAGTTATGCGTTTAAGAAAAAAGCCATGGATTGAAACTGCAATGGAAGAATTAAAGGATAAATATGTGCTGATGCACAATCTGGAGGATTATAAAGGGCACTGGCAGGAGCGTTTTCCCGGAAAGCGCCTGTGCCTTGAAATTGGCTGCGGCAAGGGGCGCTTTTTAACCGGTATGGCGGAACTGCACCCGGAAAAGGCTTTTATAGGCGTGGAAACGCAGCACGATATTTCGTATTATCCGGGCAAGTACATTATGGATAACAAACTGGAAAACGCCGTTGTTATCTGCGCTAATGCAGAGCAGCTGGAGGACTGGTTTGAGCCGGGCGAAATAAAGGAACTGTATTTGAATTTCAGCGACCCGTGGCCGAAGGCGCGCCACGCCAAACGCCGCCTTACGCACAGAAACTTTCTGGCAAAATACCAGAGGCTTTTGGGCAGCGGCGGGCACCTGCGTTTTAAAACGGACAACAGGGCTCTGTTTGATTTTTCGGTAGAGGAGTTTAAGGAGTTTGGGCTGAAGATTATTGCCCTGAGCTACGATTTGCACCATTCGGAGTACGAGAACGAAGTGCAGACGGAGTATGAGCAGAAGTTCAGCGCTTTGGGCACGCCTATTAATTTTTGCGAAGTTGTGTTTAAGTAGAGGCATTTATGCAGAAACACTTTTTTATCTGGGACAATCCGCGTGACGCAGTAATATGGATTACGCTGATGCTTTTGACGATAGGCTGCATTAATGTTTTCAGCGCCAGTTTTGTTGAAGCGACGGATATGTTCGGCGACGGATATTTTTATTTAAAACGCTATGTTGCGTTTGCGGCGGCTGGCTTTGCCGTGATGCTGTATTTGGGGCTGCGCGGCCCTGATTATCATTTATGGCTGAGCAAGCACTGGCTGAATATTATTTATGCTGCAGTTTTATTTTTGCTGATTGCCGTTGATACGGTTGGCGTTACAACCAAGGGCGCGCAGCGCTGGCTGTATATAGGGCCGTTCAGTTTGCAGCCTTCGGAGCTGGCAAAGCTGGCAGTGATTATGGTGTGCGCCGGCGAGCTTGGCAAGAGGCTGAAAAAACATCTGCGCCCGGCATTGTTTGATTACCCGGGCAACAAAACGATGGTAATGGCGCTGATATACGGAGCCTTGGTTTTGAAACAGCCGGACATGGGCACGGCGGCGATTGTTGTCGCGCTTTCCGTGGGCATGTATATTCTGGCAGGGCTTCCGCTGCGTATGCTGCTGCTTTTAATGGCGGGCGGCTTTGTGGGCGTTGTGGGGCTTATTGCCATTGCGCCGTACCGCCTGCAAAGGGTTCTGGTATGGTATGACCCGTGGAGCGACCCTTCCAACGCGGGCTACCAGATGGTGCAGTCGTTAATTTCCATCGGCAGCGGCGGTGTTTTGGGCGTGCCCTGGGGGCAGGGCAGCGGCAAATTCTTTTATCTGCCGGAGGCGCATACCGACTTTGCCTTTGCCATTTACTGCCAGGAATGGGGCTTTGGCGGCGCCGTGTTTTTAATTTTTCTGTTTGCGCTTTTGGGCATTGCGCTGTTCCGCATGGCGGCTGCCTGCCGTGACGAGGAGGGCTTTATGCTAATCAGCGGCGTAACGCTTCTGGTTGTGGGGCAGGCTGCGGCCAATATGCTGATGGTATGCGGCTGCCTGCCGGTTATCGGCGTGCCGCTTTCGTTTATAAGTTACGGCGGCACTTCCATGGTGGTATCGCTTACGGCGCTGGGGCTGGCGCTTTCGGTTTACAAGGCGGAGGTTAAGCGCGAAAAGCGCGAAGAACTGCTGCGCGATGCCGGTATGCCGCCCATTATGCCAACCTCTGATTTAAGGCGCAGGGGGTGGCGCAGATGAGAAAAGAATTTAAGTTTTACAGCAGCAAAAAACGCTTTTTTGGGCTGTTTGCATTAATTTTTACCGTTTTTGCCATAGTTATCGGCCGCCTGGTGTGGCTGCAAATTATACGCGGCGACGCAATGGCGCGGCAGTCGATGGCACAGGCCATGGGCACGGACGTAATGTATTCGCCGCGCGGGGCGATTGTGGACTGCAACGGCGAAGAACTTGCCGTAAGCATTATGGCAAAATCGCTGTATGTTGACCCTGTTGAAATGGAGGACCGCCCGGACAGTGCGGCTGCCAAAAGCGGGCGCAACGTTAAGCGCCTGGCGGCAGATTTACTGGCAGGGCCGCTCGGTATAAGTGCCGAAAGCCTGTACAGCGATTTTACTACGGAAGCACGTTTTATATGGATTAAGCGTACCCTGACGCCGAAAGAGGCGGATGAGGTAACGCGCATAGTTAAGGAAAACAAACTGCCGGGCCTGCACTTTTTGGAAGAAAGCAAGCGTTACTACACCAAAAAGAGCATGGCCGCGCAGATTCTGGGTTTTGTAGGCACGGATGACAAGGGGCTCGCCGGTATTGAGCTGGCGCTTGATTCCGTAATTAAAGGCGCCAAAACCGAGCAGGAAGAAATGGTGGACGCACTGGGCCGCCCGATGGGCGAAGCGGGCATGAACCATTCGCGCCCGCAGAATATGCCGACGGTGTACCTTACTATCGACAGCAAAATTCAGTTTGTGCTGGAGGACGCGCTTGACCGAGCCATGAAGGAAACCAAATCGCGCGCGGCGGCAGCCATTTTGATGGACCCGCACACCGGCGCGGTACTTGGCATGGCTTCGCGCCCGACCTTTGACCCTAACGATTTTGGCGAATACCCCGTTTCCACCTGGACGAACAGGGCAATTTCCATTATTTACGAGCCGGGTTCTGTTTTTAAACCGATTGTAGGCTGCATGGGGCTGAGTGAAAACATCATTACGCCGCAGACCGTGTTTGAGGACAAGGGCAGCATTAAAATTGCCGACCGCGTTATCCGCAACTGGGACGGAGAAGGGCGCGGGCAGGTGCCCTTTGAGGATATTATTAAATACTCCATTAACACCGGTATGGTACAGCTGGGCATGCAGCTCGGCGCAAACCAGATGATTGATTACAGCAAAAAGTTCGGCTTCGGCCAGCCGACGGGCATTGAACTTCCGGGCGAGGAAAGCGGCATTTTGTACAGACCGGAAGATATGTACGAGCCTGATATTGCCACCATGGCCATCGGGCAGGGCATTGCCGTAACGCCGCTGCAAATGCTGCGCGCCATCTGCGCCATTGCCAACGGCGGTGAACTTCTGGAGCCTTACATTATTGATAAAATTGTAATGCCCGACGGTCGCGTTTTGCGCCAGGGGCAGAAGAAGGTTGTGCGCCGCGTTATTACCGAAGACGTTGCCGGGCAGATGCGCATGATGATGGAAAAAGTAGTCAGCGAGGGCGGCGGCAAACCGGCGCATATTGCAGGCTATCAGATTGCGGGCAAAACAGGCACGGCAGAAAAACTTGCCGAGCAGGGCGGCTATGCCCCGGGCGAATACATAGCGTCTTTTGTAGGCTTTGTACCGGCAGCCAATCCGCAGTATGCGATGCTGGTAATGCTTGATACGCCGCAGGGCGCGTTTTACGGTTCGCAGGTATCGGCGCCGGTATTTAAAGATACTTTGCAGCAGATACTTGTTGCCAAAGGCATTCAGCCGAGTACGCACGAAGGGCTGCCTTCGTTTGAGGAAGATGCCAAAGACAGGGCAAAAGCCGTTAAAGTGCCGGTAATGGAATTTTTGCCGGACAACAAAGTAAAGATACCGGACTTTACCGGGCTTGACATGCGCCAGACGGCAGAACTGGTGCAGCGCGGGCATCTGGTGCTGGTGCCTTACGGCAGCGGCAGGGCGAAGAAGCAGTCGCTGCCGCCGGGGACTGTTGCCGCGGAAGGCACAAAACTGGAAATATGGTTCGAATAATTTATCTCTACCGGAAGGAAAAAGGAACTCCGGCAGAGAATAAAACAAAGATATAGTTATTTAAGTGCAGAAAAGGGAGGTACCAAGATGTTATCGGATATTGAAATTGCTCAAAAGGCGCATATGCTGCCTATTACTGAGGTTGCCGCAAAACTCGGCATCGGTGAGGAAGATATTGAGTTATACGGCCGCTACAAGGCAAAACTTTCCATGGATTTAATTAAAAGAGTGCAGGATAAGCCTGACGGAAAACTTATTCTGGTTACGGCCATTACCCCGACCCCTGCCGGTGAAGGCAAATCCACCACTACGGTAGGGCTGGCACAGGGGCTTGCCAAAATCGGTCAAAAAGTTATCGTTGCCCTGCGCGAACCTTCACTCGGCCCCTGCATGGGCATTAAGGGCGGCGCAGCAGGCGGCGGCTATTCTCAGGTTGTGCCTATGGAGGACATTAACCTGCATTTTACCGGCGATTTCCATGCCATAACATCTGCCCATATGCTTTTGGCAGCTATGCTTGACAACCATATTCAGCAGGGCAATGCGCTTAATATCGACCCGCGCCGCATTGTGTGGAAACGCGTTGTTGATATGAATGACCGCGAACTGCGCAACATAGTTGTCGGCCTTGGCGGCAAAGCGCACGGCGTACCGCGCCAGGACGGCTTTGATATTACCGTAGCTTCGGAGGTTATGGCTATTTTGTGCCTGGCAACCGGCCTGCACGATTTAAAAGAACGCCTGAGCAAAATTATTGTGGCTTACGATTACAGCGGCAACCCCATTACCGCAGGTATGCTTAAAGCACAGGGCGCAATGGCAGCACTGTTAAAAGACGCTGTAAAACCGAACCTTGTACAGACTCTGGAAAATGTGCCTGCCATTATCCACGGCGGCCCGTTTGCCAATATTGCCCACGGCTGCAACAGCGTAATGGCAACCAAAACGGCGCTAAAGCTTGCCGATTACACCATTACGGAAGCAGGCTTCGGTGCAGATTTGGGAGCGGAAAAATTCTTTGACATTAAATGCCGTTATGCCGGTTTAAAACCGGACGCAGTTGTGCTGGTTGCAACCGTACGCGCACTTAAAATGCACGGCGGCGTGCCGAAAACAGACCTTGCTACTCCGGATGTGGAAGCTGTAAAACGCGGCATTGTCAACCTTGAAAAGCATATCGAAAACATTAAGCAGTACGGTTTGCCTCTGGTTGTTGCCATTAACGCCTTTGCACAGGATACCCCGGAAGAACTGGAAGCCATCCGCAGCCACTGCGCCGCACACGGCGTAAACGTTGCGCTTTCGGAAGTATTTGCCAAAGGTGGCGAAGGCGGCATTGAACTGGCGAAAGAAGTTGTGGCGCTGGCAACAAGCGGCAAAGCCGATTTTAAACTTCTTTACGGCGAAGAACTGAGCCTGAAAGAAAAAATTGAAACCATTGCCAAAAAGATTTACGGTGCAGTGGGCGTAAACTACACCAAAGAAGCAAACAATGCTTTGAAGGATTTTGAAAAAATGGGTTATGGGCATTTGCCTGTCTGCATGGCCAAAACCCAGTATTCCTTCTCGGATGACCCGGCGCTTCTGGGCCGCCCGGAAGGCTTTGAAATTACCATTAAAAACTGCCGTATCGCAGCCGGTGCAGGCTTTGTGGTAGTATTAACCGGCGATATTATGACCATGCCGGGCCTGCCGAAAGTTCCTGCCGCCGAAAAAATTGACGTAAGCGACGACGGCGTAATAAGCGGACTGTTTTAAGGAGAACTGTTATGGAAACTTTGATTATGAGGGGAAAACCCGTTGCCGATGCTTACCGCGAAACCATTATGCAGCGTGTGGCCAATGCGCTTGGCAAAGGGCGTAAAGTAACGCTGGCAATTATTGTTGTTGGCGATGACCCGGCTTCGCACGTTTATAAAGATCGTTTAATGAAACTTGCTGAAAGCATGGGCATTTATGTAAAAGAACTTTTATATCCTGCCGATACCAAACAGGAAGATTTGCTGCGCGACATTGCCCGCATGAACCACAACCGTTACGTTACCGGCGTACTGCCGATGATGCCGATGCCCAAACCGCTGGACAGCGATACAATCGGCGCGGCAGTTACCGCCAGCAAGGACGTGGACTGCCTGAACGTGAAAAACGTTGGCGATATGTACCTTGGCTATGGCAAAATGTCACCCTGTACGCCGCGTGCCTGCATGGCAACGCTGGAACATTACGGCATTGAACTGGAAGGCAAACATGCAGTTGTAATCGGCCGCAGCAATGTTGTAGGCAAACCGGTTGCCAATTTGCTTTTAAACAAAAACGCCACCGTTACTATCTGCCACAGCAAAACCAAAAACATTGCCGAAATTACCCGTCAGGCGGATATTATAGTTGCGGCAGTAGGCAAGCCCTGCTTTGTAACGCCAGATATGATTAAAGAAGGCGCAGTTGTTGTAGACGTTGGCATTAACGCCGTTGACGGCAAACTGGTGGGTGACGTTGACCCTGCCGTTGTAGGCAAAGCCTCGGCTTACACTCCGGTGCCGGGCGGCATTGGCGTTGTAAGCAACATGATGGTAATGGATTTGCTTACACGCAATCAGTAACAGGGCGGCGCGTATAAATGAAAAAATTTTTATGGCTGCTGCTGTTAGTGCTGTTTGCAGGTTTTATCTTTTTCAATTCTTCGCTGCCTGCGGAAACTTCATACAAAGCAAGCGGGCTGCTTGCCCAGTGGCTTGACAGCCTGTATGCTGCTATCGGCGACCCGATGCCGGTAGGCCGTCTGGAGGCACGCCTGCGCAAGCTGGCACATTTTGTGGAATTTGCCGTTCTGGCAATGATTATGGTTAATACCTTTATCAGCTGGCGCGTATCCAACCGCGTGGCGTCAGGCTACATCCTGTTTTTGGGGCTGGCTGTTGCCGTAGCGGATGAGTACATTCAGCTTTCGGTGCCGGGGCGCACGGCGCAGGTTACCGATATTGTGCTTGATTTCTGCGGCGTGTTCATTATCTGGCTGTGCCGCGAAATATGGCTGTGGAGCAAAAAGTAGCGCAGCAAAATATAATAACAAAATACGTTGCAAATAAAAAACACCGCTTTTACAGCGGTGTTTTTGCGTATAATATAAGTTTTAGTTATAATTTTTCTGCTTATTACATATGTTCAAACAAAATATTTATCTTGATGCGGTGATGTGACGTTAGGGCAAAAGGTTTGTATTATAAGGTCATAGATAAAAACTGCGGCGGCTGAAATTTTTAGTTTTAATCTTCGGGAGTCCGGCCGCAAAGCCCGGACGGAATCGGAGAAGCCGCAGCATTTTTGCATGACCGCATTAATATAAACCTTTTGCTGAAACATTATTGCTATATTTACTTTCTTACAGCTCTTTAATAAACTTGCACAGCTTGTCAACCGCATCCTGCGAGGTAGACCAGCTGGTGCAGATACGGGCAGCCACTCTGCCGTCAGGCAGGTTTTCATAAAGGCCGAGTTTAAAATGGCTGTTTATTTTTTCGTACATTTCTTTGGTGATGATGATAAACTGCTGATTAGTGGGTGAATCCGTCAATAATTCAAAGCCGCATTCTTTAAGCACTGCTTTAATCTGCATAGCAGTATCAATGCCCTGTTTGCAGATACGGTAGTATAAACCGTTGGTGAACATGGCTTCAAACTGAATGCCAAGCAGGCGGCCTTTGGCAAGTACGCTGCCGCACTGTTTCATCAGCGGAATAAAATCTTCTTTAATGGCAGGGTTTAAAATAACTGCCGCTTCGCCGAACAGCATGCCGCATTTGGTGCCGCCAATGTAGAACACGTCGCAGTTATTGGCAATGTCCTGCATGGTAAAATCGCAGGCGGGAGAAGTAAGCCCGTAACCGAGGCGCGCACCGTCAATAAACAGGTATAAATTATACTGCTTGCATACGGCGTATAAATCTTCCAGTTCCTTTTTGCTGTACAGCGTGCCGGTTTCCGTAGGCTGCGAAATGTAAACCATTTTAGGCATTACAATATGCTCGCGGCTGGGGTCGTGCAGGTATTTTTCCTGTTCGGCAGCAATCTGGGCGGCGGTAATTTTGCCGTCCTCGTCGGGCACTACAAGCACCTTATGGCCGCTGCGTTCAATGGCGCCGGCTTCATGCGTGTTAATATGGCTGCGCGCGGTGCCGTAAACGCCGTGGAAGGGGCGCAGGGAGGCGGAGATAATGGTAAGGTTGGTCTGCGTGCCTGCCATCATGAAATAAACATCCGCATCCGGGCGGCCGCATTCTTTCTGAATCAGCGCGCGGGCAGCTTCGCAGTATGCGTCCTCGCCGTAGCCTGCTGTTTCTTCAAGATTGGTTGCTCCCAAAACTTCTAAAATTTCCGGCGTGCAGCCGGTAGTGTAGTCACTGGTAAAATAATACATCTTTCAGCCTTCTTTCGTTATTTGGCACGCCTGCTGCGGATAACCTCAAAAATAATCGGGGTAAGCGAAAACAGGATAATGCCCATGGTTACATACGAAAAGTTTTGTTTGATAAACGGAATGTTGCCGAAAAAGTAGCCGCCGCCGAGGAATAAAAATACCCAGGTGCAGGCGCCGCTGACATTGTAAATGGCAAAGGTGCGGTAGTGCATGGTGCCGATGCCTGCTACAAAAGGCGCAAAGGTACGCACAATCGGGGCAAAACGGGCCAGGAAAATAGCTTTGTGGCCGTGCTTGGCGTAAAAATCTTCGGCTTTTTTTACGTACTCCGGCTTAATCAGCTTTGAATTGGCGGCAAGTATTTTATGCCCCAGGTGCTTGCCTATCTCGTAGTTGCAGGCGTCGCCTGTAATTGAAGCCACAAGGAAAATAACGGCCAGAAGCGGCAGGCTGAGCCCTTCGGCGGATGCCGCCAGCGCGCCGCAGGCAAACAAAAGCGAATCACCCGGCAGAAACGGCGTTACCACAAGCCCTGTTTCACAAAAAACAATAATGAACAAAAATGCGTAAATCCAGTGCCCGTAGGCTTCCATAACAACGGGCAGGTAACGGTCAAAATGCAGGATAAAATCGGCAATGTTGGAATAAATAGCTTCCATCGGCTCCTCCTTATACAAAAACTAACAATATTTTAACATAAAGAAACAAAAAATAATAGAAAAATAATTTGTAAGCATAAGCTGACTTTGTGCTGTCACTTTATGTTATATGTGTTATAATAGCACTATAAAATTAAATTTGTATTAAAGGAGATTTTTATGGATATTGAAGTAATAAAAGCAAAAATAGCCGAATTCAAGGCCAAAGGCTGCGAAGTTCCTGATATGGATATGATAAAAACACCGGAACAGATTGAAGGCATCCGTGCGGCAGCCAAGATTAACAATGCCTGCCTTGATTTGATTGCCCAAAAAATTAAAGCCGGCATGACGACGGAAGAAATTGACGCGCTGGCGTATGATTTTATTACCAAGAGCGGCGGTATTCCTGCCTGCCTCGGTTTTTACGGCTTTCCGAAAAGCATCTGCACTTCGGTTAATGACCAGGTTTGCCACGGTATTCCCGATAAAACGGTGCTTAAAAGCGGCGACATTGTTAACGTTGACGTAACCACTATTTACAACGGCTATTACGCCGATGCTTCGCGCATGTTTATGATTGGCAAGGTTTCCAAACCGAATCAGGATTTGGTTGCCATTACCAAAGAATGTATGCGCCGCGGCGTGGAAGCCTGCAAGCCGTGGGCCTTTATCGGCGATATCGGCGCTGCCATTGCCCCGTTTGCACGTAAGCACGGTTACAGCGTGGTAACGGAATTTGGCGGGCACGGCGTTGGTATTGATTTCCACGAAGAACCTTTTGTGTGCCACGACAGCAAAAAAAATACCGGCATGCTGATGGTGCCGGGCATGGTATTTACGGTTGAGCCGATGATTAACGCCGGCCGCCGCGATGTGTTTATTGATGCTTCAAACGACTGGACTGTTTATACGCAGGACGGCAGCATGTCGGCCCAGTGGGAAAACACGGTGCTTGTTACCGATACCGGCGTGGAAGTACTGGCCTGGTAAGGCGCAGTAGCACCAAATTTATAATTTAGTTTAAAACAAAATACGCATAAAATAAAAATCCCGCTTTTGGCGGGATTTTTTTTGTACAATTATTTGCTTTCTTTGTTTTCGGTGCCGTCTTTAACTTCTGCCGCTGCTTTTTCGGCTTCGCGTTTGGCTTTGGCCTCCTGCATGGCATCATAGCGGTCGTATTCGTCCCAGTCGGGATGCGCTTCGGCAATTTCGCGTTCCAGTTCTTCGTCGGCGCGTTTTTCTGCTTCGGCAGCTTCTTTACGTGCCTTGGCTTCGGCGCGGCGTTCTTCTTTGGTTTTCTTCTTTTCTTTTACGGGCTGTGGTACGGGGTCTTCGCCGAAGCGGTTAGGCCCTTTGGTGCCGCGGAAGAAAATCAGGAACAGATTGAAAAGCTGGGCAATGTAAAATAAAATTGCCGCTGCAAGGTCAATGGCGGTGTTGCCGGTGTTTATGGTGCTTAAAAGCGCGCCGGAACCCAGAAGCATCCACCAGCCGCTTAAATTAAGGTCGTGCAGGCGGCGCACGCCGAGCGAAATGCTGGCGATAATCAGCGGAATATAATAAACCCAGAACACCAGCGATTTGCGCACGTTGGTGGCAAAATGCGCAGGGTCTTCCTTAAGGTGCGGTTCGGCGTTGATAACGATTAAAACAAAAAAGATACTGATGGCGCCAAGCATCATCAGGCGCATTAAAAAGGGCTTGCGGTTCAAACGCCCTTTAAAACTGAAATAATCATGTTTAAACTCTTTTACTGTCATAAAAAACCTCCGGTCAAAATGTCATACAAAAAATTATATTCGCTGCGGGCGGCGTTATTCCTGCCTGTTTTTGCGCTTTTGCTGCCAAAATGCGTGGAATTTATCTGCCAGCTCCGTTTTTCCGCATTTGGCAGGCCAAAGTTCGGCATTGGCAAAACGCATGGCTGCCGCCAGATGGTCATACGCTTCGGCGTTGAAGCCCTGCAGCGAGCGCAGCAGTTCTTTGGCTTCCTGGCGTTTGGTGTGTCCGTCATAGGGGCAGGGGTTTTTCAGTGGGTGAAGGTTAAGTTCGTCAACCATATTGATGATTTCCGCCTCACGGTAATATAAAAGCGGGCGTATTAAGGTAAGCCCCGTGCGTGAAAGCGGTGTTACCGGCAGAAAGGTTTTAAGCTGCCCGCTGGCAACAAGGTTTAAAAAGAAGGTTTCCACGGCGTCGTCATGGTGATGCGCCCAGGCAACTTTGTTAAAGCCCAGCTCCAGCGCCGTGCGGTTGGTGGCGGCGCGGCGGAAATAAGCGCAGGTAAAGCACGGCGTGTTGGTGCGGTGCTGCCACGCTTCGGTAACATTAACTTTGCTGCTGTAATGTTTAAGCCCGTACTGCGCGCAGAAGCTTTCCAAATCAGCTTTGGGAAAATCACTGCTGAACATTGTATCAACCGTGTAGCAGGCAAGGTCAAACTTAAAGGGCGCATACTGCTGCACTTCGGCCAGCGCGGCCGTTAAAAACATACTGTCCTTGCCGCCGCTTAAGCCAATCAGCACGCGGTCGCCTTCCTTCAGCATTTCAAATTCTATTATGCAGCGCCACAGCTTGCCCAAAAGGGCTGCGGGCACAAAAGGTTTACGGCTCATAGCTGCTCCTTAAAACAGGGTAAAATTTATTAAGCGTTCCCATTATATCACAAAATTTTGCCGAAGCACATAAAAAAGCACCCGTTTATAAAATAAATTAAATTTGTAATAAATGATTGCTAACATCAAATAAATAATATATAATATCAATCAGATAATATATAATGAGTGATAAAAAGGAGCGTACTATGACTACTTCAGAACAAATTAGAGTTTTGTGTGTACGGACCGGCGTAAGTTTGTCGGAACTTGCTAGGAGACTTAATCAAACTCCGCAGAACTTTAATGCAAAATTAAAAAGAAATACTATAACGCAAGATGAACTAAACCAAATAGCAAAAGCTTTAGGGGTTAAATATGAGCAATATTTTGTTTTAAATAATGGTGAAATTGTCAAATGAGAAAGGGTTAATTATGACGGAGCATAAAGTTATATTCGGTGATAGCCGTTCACTTAATAAAATTAAAGATAAATCTGTACAGTTAATTGTAACTTCGCCACCGTATTGGCAGTTAAAAGACTATGGTACAGATGATCAAATTGGTTTTAATGATAGCTACGAAGAATATATAAATAATTTAAATTTAGTATGGCAAGAGTGTTATCGAGTTCTTTCTGATGGATGCAGATTATGTATCAATATTGGAGATCAGTTCGCCAGGTCTGTATATTATGGCAGATATAAAGTAATTCCTATCAGGACAGAAATAATTCGTTTTTGTGAAACACTTGGTATGGACTATATGGGGGCTATAATTTGGCAGAAAACAACAACTATGAATACTTCTGGCGGTGGAGCGGTTATGGGAAGTTTTCCTTATCCGCGCAATGGCATTCTGAAAATAGATTATGAATTTATTCTTATTTTTAAAAAACTTGGTAATTCTCCTAAACCTACAAAAGACAAAAAAGAGCAATCTGCTATGACTAAAGAAGAATGGAAAGAATATTTTTCATCTCACTGGAACTTTAATGGCGTTAAGCAAATGGGCCATATAGCAATGTTTCCAGAAGAACTTCCAAAGCGTTTGATAAAAATGTTTTCGTTTGTAGGAGAAACGGTGTTCGATCCGTTTGCAGGCAGTGGAACGACATTACTTGCTGCAAAAAATCTTAATAGAAATTCTATTGGGTATGAAATTAACAAGGATTTTGCACCTATAATTAGTGAAAAATTAGGTGTAAATCAAATAAGTTTGTGTGATGATAGCAAAGTTATTTTTACAGAGGATCCTATTAGAAATAATGCTTTGCTTAATCGGTTGCCTTATATTTTTCATGATCCGCATAGCATGGATAAAAAGGTTGATGTAAAAAAACTTCAATTCGGTTCTAAAATTGATAAATCAGAAGCTAAAAGAGAAGAATTGTTTAACGTAAAAAATGTAATTGCTCCAGATAAAATAAAACTTAATAATGGATTGATTATACGCTTATTAGGAGTAAAACCAAACTTGCAATATCAAGATAAAGCCATAAAATTTTTAAAAGAGAAGTTTCAGAAAAGGAAAGTTTTCTTGAAATATGATAGTATTAAATTTGATGCTGAAAATAATCTTTTAAGCTATGTATATCTTGATAATAAGACTTTCATAAATAATCACTTAATTAGGACAGGGTATGTAGATGTTGATACTTCATTTGATTATATATGGCAAAAAAAGTTTTTAAATTCAATTCCTAAATAAAAGTAGACGGAGAAAAGATCTCCGCCTACTTTTATTCTTCTACTTCGATAGTCAGTCCAGTTTTTGTTTTCTTGTAATAAATCATTTTAACTGTAATGGTTTCAGATAAACGATTCATGGTCTTATATGTATCTGGTTTTACTGAATAAGGAACATTGCCTACATATCCATCAATACCAACAGATTCTTCATTTGGTGTAGCAAGGCGATACGATGTTCCCATACGTTCAGCAAGAGATGCCAAAATAGCTTTTTGTACATACATACCATTAAATGTCTTAACTGCAATAAGATCTTCAACCCAACGTTTTACCATATCACGGTCAATGAGCGGGATGGCGTTTCTTAAATTTTGTACTTGCTCATAAATTTTGTCGGTTGCTTTTTCAACAGCATTAGGATATTTTTTTGTATACCAACTATACCATTTTGCTATTGTAATTTCACTATCAGATGCCATAAATTCTGGAAATAGCTCTGACATTTGACCAACAACAGCTGAACGAGTACCTTGAGCGTTTTGGTTTGCCCAGTTGATTAATTGAGAAGTATATTTGGGAAATTTAGTGGTTTTAGCACCATTTAATGCCGTTAATTCGTTGTTTTTAATTATAAATTTCAATAATTTATCTCCTTTTAATTTTTTTAATTTAGTGTTTGATTGTTTTAACATATCAGCCCAGGGTTTCAGTAACCTTTACCAGTTCTTCGCGGATTTTAATATGCTGCGGGCAGGCTTTTTCGCAGGCGCCGCATTTAATGCATTCGGCGGCCTTCTTTTTGCCGTGGCCAGTAACCAGCCAGTTTTCCTGGTGTTTGGCAGCGGCCAAATCCTTATACAGCGTGTAATAGTTCATTGCCGTAAAGCTGCCGCTTACGCCGATATTCATGGGGCAGACCTTGGCACAGTAGTTGCAGGTGGTGCAGGGAATGAGCGGAATTTTTGCCAGCGCCTCCTGCGCCTGTTTCAAAGTTGCTTCTTCGGCGGCGGTAAGGCCTTTAAAATCCTTCATGTAAGAAAGGTTGTCCTGCATCTGTTCAACATTGCTCATGCCGCTGAGCACGGTAATAACGCCTTCCAGATGCGCAGCAAAGCGGATGGCCCAGCTTGCCACGGACATTTCCGGCTCGGCATCTTTTAAAATTTTCTGTACGCTTTCCGGCGGATTGGCGAGCATGCCGCCCTTAACCGGTTCCATAATGATAACGGGCTTGCCGTGTTTGCGCGCCACTTCGTAGCAGCGGCGGCTTTGTACGGCGGGGTAATCCCAGTCGGCATAGTTAATTTGCAGCTGCACAAATTCCATTTCGGGGTGAGCGTTTAAAATTTCGTCCAGTTCTTCCGGAGTGGAATGGAACGAAAAACCAACGTGCTTAATCAGCCCTTTGGCTTTTTGCTCCTGCACAAAGTCCCACATATTATAATCGTCAAAATATTTGGTGCGGCTTTCGCCGAGGTTGTGCAGAAGGTAAAAATCAAAATAACCTGCGCCGGTGTGTTTTAAACTGGTTTCAAACTGGTTAACTGCTTCTTCACGTGTTTTGCAGTTAATCCAGGCGGCGTTTTTGGTTGCAAGCTGAAATTTTTCGCGCGGGTAGCGTTCTACCAGCGCCTGGCGGATCGCGTCTTCGCTGCCGGAATAGGCCCACGCCGTGTCAAAATAGGTAAAGCCTGCTTCCAGAAACATATCTACCATTTTTTTGGTCTGTTCAATGTCGATGGCCTCGCCAATTTTCGGCAGGCGCATCAGCCCAAAACCGAGTTTTTTAATATCTTCGCCTAAATATGCCATAGTATCCCTTCTTTCAATTACTGCTTAGTATAATTATAAACTGCTTTATAAAAGTTTTAAAGCTCGAAGGCACTCCAGGGTTATACTTTCTCTTAAAGGCAAATCTGCGGCGTCGGTTAAATCCATGTTCATGGCAAAAACATACAGGTTGTCTTTGGTTTCGGCCCAGCCAACAAACCAGCCTACCGGGGTTTTTATGTTGTCCGTTGCCCAGCCGGTTTTGCCGTGCAGCGTGCAGGCATCGGTCTGTTTTAAAACGGTTATGTCACAAACCTGCTGCTGCGCCTTTTGCGGATAGGGTAATTGCCCGCGGGCAAGTTTGGTCAGCAGTTTTACCTGCTCCAGCGCGCTTATTTTAAGCGGCCCTTCCAGCCAGAAGCTGTCGATTTTACTGCCAACGCTTTCGTTGCCGTAGTGCAGCTTTTTAATGTTGGCCTGCATGCGTTCCGCGCCGATGCGGCGCGCCAGTTCTTTATAGGCTGGCACCTGCGAGAGTTTTATGGCGCTGCGCAGGCTGGCGTCGGCTTTCCAGCTTTCAAGGTATACCGGTTCGCCTCCGTAACGGTAAAAAACTTCGTCCGCATCTTTAACAACGCCTTCGCTTAAACCGATAAGGCTGTTAAAAATCTTAAAAGTGCTGGCGGGGTAAAAACGCTCTGCCGCACGCCCGGCGTTGTGCAGCCAGTAACCGTTTTTCTGTATGTCATAAATTACAATGGTGCCGTTTACGCCATGTCTGGCAAATACATCGTCAAGCCTGCTGGTGTTCACGGGGCGGTCAACGGGGCTTTCTGCGTAAGCGGCGGCTGTAAAACACAAGGTAATTATAAGCAAAACTAATAAATGTAAAATACGTTTCATGGTTCACCTCAAACAAAAAGCGCTCGCAAGGGACGCTTTTATTTTTAATATTTTATTTCCAGCCGACGGTAACGGAGCCTTTAAAGTGGTCATTAATGAATTTTTCAACTTCGGCAGACTGATAGATTTTTTGCAGCTGCTTAATGCGTGGGTCGGCGGCATTTTCCTTTTTGGTTACAAAAATGTTGATGTACGGGGAAGCAGCGCCTTCAACCATCAAGGAATCCGTCATGGGGTTCAGCCCTGCAGGCAGAGCGTAGTTGGCGTTAATAACGGCAACGGTTACGTCCGGCAGGCTGCGGGGAATGGTAGCAGCGTCCAGCTCAAGAAATTTATAGCCATGCGGGTTGCCGGTAATATCGGCAACGGAGGTGGTAACGTCATTAATATCCTTAACTTCAATTAATTTCTGCTCGGCAAGCAGCAAAAGCGCTCTGCCGCCGTTGGAAGGGTCATTCGGGATGCCGATTGTTGCGCCGTCGGGAATGGCTTCACCTTTTTTGATTTTATCGGAATAAACCGCCATGGGGAAGTTTACGGTTTTAAAAACTTCAACAAGTTCAAAGCCGGGTTCTTTTTTCAGCGTGGCATCAAGGTAAGGCCTGTGCTGCATGCTGTTGGCAAAAATTTCGCCCTGCTGCAAAGCAATGTTCGGCGTTACAAAGTCGTTAAATTCTACAACTTCTATGTTTAAGCCGTCTTTGGCAGCCAGTTTTTTTACTTCGTCCATAATTTCGGCATGGGGGCCTGCGGTAACGCCTACCTTAACGGGTGCGGAAGTGTCCGCTGCTTTCTCGCTGCCGCCGCAGCCAAAAATGCCGAGTGCCAGAGTGCCAACCGCCAGTGCGGCCAAAATTCTTTTTAATTTCATAGTAATCCTCCTCCAAAATATTAAAATTAAAATAAATTGCTAACATTATAATTTGGTTTTATTAAGTTTTTTGCTGAGCGTGTCGCCGATAAACTGAATGAGCTGTACCATGAGAATCAGGATAACAACGGTAACAATCATTACATCCGGCTGGAAACGCTGGTAGCCGTAGCGGATGGCAAGGTCGCCGAGGCCGCCGCCGCCGAGTACGCCCGCCATGGCGGAGTAACCGATAAGGGCGATAACCGCAAGGGTAATGCCGAGCACGATGGAGTGCAGCGATTCGGGAAGCAGAACCTTGTAAATAATCTGCATCGGGCTTGCACCCATGCTTTGTGCGGCTTCGATAACGCCGTGGTCAATTTCAAGCAGCGAAGATTCGATAACGCGCGCAATAAACGGTGCTGCCGAAATGGTAAGCGGCACAATGGCGGCCGTGGTGCCTATGGAAGAACCAACCAGCATACGGGTAAGCGGAATAATGGCTACCATTAAAATAATAAACGGGGTGGAACGTGTGGCGTTAACGATAACGCCCAGCACGGAGTTGATAGCAGCATTCGGCAGAATGTGCCCATTGCGCGTTACCGTAAGGATGATGCCCAGCGGTATGCCGATAAGGCTTGCCAGCACGGTGGAGGCAACAACCATGTAGCCGGTTTCCCAAAAGGATTTTATTAAAAGTTCAATCATTTCATTTGACATAACCAATTACCTCCACTTGCAGATTTTGGCTGTTTAAATAATCCAGCGAGTCCTCGAGGGCTTTCTGCGGGCCTTCAATAACAATCAGCAGGTTGCCGTAAATGCGGTCTTTAAGCTGGTCGGTGTTGCCGGAAATAATGTTGGCGTCTACGCCGAAGCGTTTAATCATGCCGGAAACAATGGGCTTGCCGGCGTTGCCGCTGAAGAAGGACAAGCGCACGGCGAGGTTTGCGCCTTCAAAATATTCCCTGCTGACGGGCGTGCTTTTAAGTGATTCCGGAAGGGTGTTTTTATCGACGCTCTTAACAAATTCCTTGGTAGTCTGGTTCTGCGGGTTGGTAAATACATCCACCATATTGCCTTCTTCTATAATGCTGCCGTTTTCAATAACGGCTACGCGGTCGCAGATTTCCTTTACAACCTCCATCTGGTGCGTAATCATTACTATGGTAAGGTTTAAACGCTGGTTGATGTCGCGCAGCAGGTTCAAAATGGATTTGGTGGTCTGCGGGTCGAGCGCGCTTGTTGCTTCGTCGCACAGCAGAACTTTCGGGTTGCTGGCAAGGGCGCGGGCAATGCCTACGCGCTGTTTCTGCCCGCCGGAAAGCTGGCTGGGGTAGTGGTCGGCGCGGTCCTGCAGCTGTACAAGCTCCAGCAGCGGCTCCACGCGCTTTTTGATTTCATCTTTGCCAAGCCCCTGAATTTCCAGCGGAAAGGCAATGTTGTCAAAAACGGTGCGGCTGGCAAGCAGGTTAAAATGCTGAAAAATCATGCCGATATTCTGGCGTGCTTTGCGCAGCTGTGTTTCCGTCATGGCGGTAAGTTCTTCGCCGTCCACAAAAACCTGCCCTGCGGTCGGCACTTCCAGCATGTTAATGCAGCGGATAAGCGTGGATTTGCCTGCGCCTGAAAGGCCGATAATGCCAAAAATTTCGCCCTGGTTAATGGTAAGGCTGGTACGATTTAAGGCGTGAATGTCACCCGAGGAGGTGTGGTAAGTTTTTTCTACATTTACTAATTCAATCATGCGGTGTTCCTCTTTCTTTTCTAAGGTACTAAAAAACCCTTCACAAACAGGTGAAGGGTACAAGTTTTAAGACCTCTTTCATCTGCCGGAATGTTCCGTTGGATTTGGCACCGTTTCACTAAGGATGGTTGCCGTAGCGTCATCGGGCCAGTCCCTCGGCTACTCTTGATGAATGTTTGTATGAAGTTGATGTACCAATCATACACGTTATTTACAAATCTGTCAATAAAATTTTTCTTAAAATCCGTTAAAATTACTTGACTTTTTATAAAATAAAGTATTAAAGTAAGAAAGGATAGAAAATATCCAATTTAAAATTTTACGGGTGTTAACCAAGGAGGACAGCCATGCCTGCAAAAACCAGGGATAAATTAACCGCGCAGCTGTTTAGGGCTGTTTTAAGTTTAAAAGATGAACAGCAATGCTCAAACTTTTTTGAAGATATTTGTACCATTACCGAATTAAAAGCAATGGCGCAGCGTCTGGAGGTTGCCAGAATGCTTGATGCCGGCTGCATTTATGAAGAAATCGTGGAGAAAACAGGCGCCAGCACGGCAACCATTTCGCGCGTAAAGCGCTGCCTGGTATACGGAGCGGACGGGTATAACTCCGTAATGCCCGTTTTAAGAGAAGGCGGAAAAGATGAAAATTGATTTTGCAGCTTTAAAATTTAATGTTCACGGCTATATTAATGCCATAGTGCAGGATGCCGGTACGGACGAGGTACTGGCGCTTGCCAAAATGAACGGCGAAGCACTGGCGCGCACGGCGGAAAACGGCAGCCTGTGGCTGTATGACCCGGAAACAAAAAAAGCCTATAATGCCGCGGAAGACGGCGCAGCTTTTTCGGTTACGGAAATTACTGCCGGTAAAAACGGTACGGTGCTTCTGGTAAAAGCGCTGCCGGGGCGCAGCGGACTGGGCGTATTTACGCAGCCGGTATGGCAAAGCGGCAGCCTGCCCGTGCCTGAACCGGACGGTATTCACGGCGTACTTGCCGAAATTTACCGCTTAATATGCTATAAACGCCGGTCCGGCGGCGATAATTCCGCTGCAAGGCATTTGGTTATGTCCGGACAGGATAAAATTTTAAAACAGCTTGGCGCAGATACTTCAAGCACCATTATTGCCTCTAAAAATGACAGCAGGACGGAAGTGCTGGACGAAATGAGCGGCCTGTGGTATGACTGCCTTGTGCTTTTGGCCTACCATAACATTAACCCGGCGGAACTTTTGGCAACGCTGGGCGATAAACGCGCCAAATAAACAAAATTTCAGCGGTAATTTAAAGTTTTTTATGATATAATAATTATTACACTAAAAATCATTACGGCAGCCAGGTCTGCCTGCAAAAAGGAAGTGCTGAACGTGGATAAACCAGTATATGTCATCGGCCACCGCAACCCGGATACGGACTCTATCTGCTCCGCAGTTGCCTATGCGTGGTTAAAAAGGCAGCTTGGCGTTAATGCCGTTGCGGCTCGCGCAGGTGCGCTGAACCCTGAAACACAGTATGTTCTTAATTATTTCGGCGTGGAAGAACCGGTTTTAATTGAGGATATGTACCCCCGCCTGAAAGATGTGGAACTTATTGCAGTGCCCATGCTTAACGGCGAAACCAAACTGCGTGAGGTAAGCCATTTGTTTACCGATTACGGCGTGCGCTGCATGCCTGTCGGCACGCCGGAAAACATTGAAGGCGTTGTTACCGTAACCGACCTTGCCAAATGCTTCTATAAAGAGCTTTGCGCACAGGAAAACGAAACCGGCGCTGTTGATTACAGCCAGCTGCTGGATGCACCGGTTAAAGACTTAATGACTACCAGCGTTGTTTCCTTCAACAACAACGAACTTCTGGACGATGTTAAAAATGCCATGCTCGATACCAATTTCCGCTCCTACCCGGTTGTGGAAGGCGGTCGCTACATTGGCATGATTGACAAGGTACGCCTGCTGAAACCCGACAAAACCCAGCTTATTCTTGTTGACCATAACGAACGCGCACAGGCCGTTGAAGGCAGCGAAGAAGCTGAAATCATTGAGGTAATTGACCATCACCGCATGGGCGGCCTGCATACCGCGGCTCCTATTTATATCCGCGAAGAACCCGTAGGCTGCACGGCAACCATTATTACCAGTATGGCAGAAGCACACAAAGTGGAACTGCCGAGCGAAATTGCAGGCCTGCTTTTATCGGCAATTATTTCCGATACCCTGTATTTCCGCAGCCCGACCACAACTCAGCAGGATAAGGACGCTGCGGCAAAACTGCAAAAAATTGCTGGGCTTGAGGATTTGGAAGCCTATGCCATGGAAGAACTGAAACAGGGCTCCGTTATTGCCCGTTTAACCGCGGACGAACTGGTACGCACTGATTTGAAAGAATTTGATTTCGGCGAAACCAAAGCCAGCGTAGCGCAGATTAACATTATGGGCCGCCAGCAGGGTCTGGATAAAATGCCGGAACTTTTAGCGGCACTGGAAGCCATGCGCGAAACCGAAGGCTTTGATTTGTCCTTCCTGATGGTAACAGACATTCTTTCCGAAGCTACCGACCTTCTGGTTGCCGGTGTAAACCAGGCAAAAGTTACGGAAGCTTTCGGTAAACCGGAAGCAGAAGGCCATTACTATCTGCCTGGCGTACTCTCCCGCAAAAAACAGATTGTGCCTCCGTTAACGGACGCTTTCAGCAAATAATGTAAAATTATTTACAAACAGGCAGTGTTTTATGCGCTGCCTGTTTTTCTATGCAGAAAAAACTGATAAAAATTCACTAAAAATTGTAAAATGTTCTTGACGGCATTGTGAAATTATGGTAAAGTGTACACATCCTTTTAAAAACCGTTTGCAATTTGCGGACTGTATTGGCTTTGTTGCAGAGGAAACACGGCAACTCGCGCATAAAAAAACCGAAACGGAAAGTTTTGCGCAAAAGGTTTCTGAAAGGGTAAAAAATTTATTTCCCTGGAGGAATGGCAAAATGAAAAAATCTTTAGTTCTCGCAATGGCTATGGCTCTTGGCGTAACTGCAAGCGCTTATGCCGCAAATCCGTTCTCCGATGTACCGGCAGGTCATTGGGCTTATGACGCTGTAAACAAACTGGCTGCAGCAGGCGTTGTTGACGGTTATCCCGACGGCACCTACGGCGGCGACAAACTGATGACCCGTTATGAAATGGCTCAGATTGTTGCTAAAGCTATGGCTAAAGGCGCTAACGTAGACAAACTGGCAGCAGAATTTGCTGACGAACTCGACAGCCTCGGCGTTCGCGTTGCTAACCTTGAGAAAAAAGCTGACAACGTAAAAATCACCGGTCAGTTCCGTGCATCCTACAAAGATGTTAGTGGTGATGTTGATGGAGACAGCGGTGTTCTCCGTTCCCGTTTGTGGGTAAACGGCCAGGTTAACGAAGATTGGTCCTATACCGGTATGTTTGAAAACAATCAGACCTACACCAATGAATCCGGCGATGACGATGTTGACCTGAAACGCGCTTATGTTGAAGGCCGTCTTGGTGGCATGGATGTAACTGCCGGCCGTTGGAACGAAGTTCTCTTTACCGGTAACGTACTCGATTCCTATATTGATGGTGTTAAAGTTTCCTACGGCGACAAAGTAAAAGTATTCGGTATGGCTGCTAAAGGCGCAGATACTGACCACGATAATGTTGCTTATCTGTTTGATTCTGAAGACCGTCTCTATGTTGCAGGCGTTGAAGCTGATATGGGCGATGTTGATGCATATGTTGCTTACTTTGAAACTGATGCTTCCGGTGTTTCTGCTTACAATGGCGAAAACATGGACAAAGAAATCTGGAACGTTGGCGTAAGCTATAACTTCGCTCCTGATTTTGTACTGGCTGCTGAATATATGCGCGGCAACGAAGAATATTTTGATACTGATAAAGACGGCTGGTGGGCAGACCTCGCTTGGAAAGGCGCTTCTGCTGACGAACCGGGCTCCTATGGCCTGCATGTAGGTTACTTCGACCAGTCTGCTAACGCTTATCTCAGCCCGACCACAGATGGTTTCTATACAGGTCAAACTTTAACTGGTGCAGATGGTAAAGATTATGTTGTAAATTCTGAAACTTTTACTGAAGGCTATAAAGGTTGGAATGTTGGTGCAAGCTGGGCAGTTGCTAAAAACATCGTTGCAGTAGTTAACTACTATGACTTTGAAGGCAAAGAAAGCGGCAAAGATGCTGAAACCATCTTCTCCGAACTGTACTTCTCCTTCTAATCTTAACTTTACAAAGTTTAATAAGGAAAGCTTTAAAAGCGGATGGCTTGTGCCATCCGCTTTTTGTATAAAAAACTACTTACAGCAGCTGTATAAAATATTATGCCGTAAGCAGCAAGGTTTAAAATTTGCTGCTTGGCAAAAACGAAATTAAAGGTCAATAAAAAATTTAAATATTTAAGCCGCATAAATCCTTCTTATGGGAATTTGTGAAATTATATTTAATTTTTAGAAAAAACGTTTGAATAAAACTTTGCTTACAGCCCCATATTTTGGTATAATAAAAATACAAAGAATGATGGGAGTTGATTACTGTGGCTGATGTAATTAATGCTGTATCCGGAAATAAAATGTTTCAGTTGAAGCAGGGCATAAAAGAACTGCGCGAACGTCTGAAAGTTGAAGAAGACCCGGATGTAATCGCCGGTATTAAAAAAGAAATTATGGAAATGGAAACCCATTACAATATTTTGGCAGACCGTTTGAAAATGCAGGACCGCGGTATCTGATTGCCTGAAAATTTGTTTTGAAAAGCGCTTGCCGTTAAGAAAAACGGCAGGCGTTTTTTTATCCGGCAGAGATTGCCAAGCTGTAAAAAAAGTGATAAACTACTACAGAAAATATTTATTTTGAAAAGTATGCCCTTTTGATAGAATGGATTTTAAGAACAGGAGAGTTTGCAGTTGGAAAGATTGATAGTTAAAGGCGGCAACCGCCTTGTAGGCACAGTAAAAACAAGCGGCGCCAAAAATGCCGTGCTGCCTATTATTGCCGCTTCTATTCTTGGTACTTCGCCGAGCAGGCTGGATGAAATTCCTGCGCTGGAGGATGTGCGCACAATTTGCGCGGTTTTGGAATGCCTTGGTATTAAGGTTGACGCTTCCGAGCCGCATACGCTGAAAATTGACAGCAGGGAAATTACCTCCTGCGAAGCGCCTTATGAGCTTGTGCGTTCCATGCGCGCTTCGTTCCTTGTTATGGGGCCCCTCTTGGCACGCAAGGGTTATGCCCGCATTTCCCAGCCGGGGGGCTGCGCTATCGGAACAAGGCCGATTGATTTGCACTTAAAAGGCTTTGAAGCACTTGGTGTTAAAATTGAACAGGGCCATGGCTATATTGAGGCTTCTGCGCCAGAAGGCATGACGGGCGCCAATATTTACCTTGATTTTCCGAGTGTGGGCGCAACCGAAAATATTATGATGGCGGCAGCAATGGCAAACGGTACCACGGTTTTGGAAAATCCGGCCGAAGAACCGGAAATTGTAGACCTTGCCAACTATCTTAACCAGATGGGTGCGCGTGTGCGCGGAGCCGGTACAAACGTTATTACCATTGAAGGCGTATCCGAACTGCACGGCGTGCAGCATTCCGTTATTCCCGACCGCATTGAGGCAGGCACTTACATGATTGCGGCGGCAATGACCGGCGGCGACGTAATTATTGAAAACGTACTGCCGGAACACCAGAAACCGCTGATTGCAAAACTGCGCGAGGCCGGTGCGCTGGTTGAAGAAGATATCGACCGTATCCACGTTGTCGGCAGCGGCAAGCTGAAAGCCGTTGATATTAAAACCCTGCCGTACCCCGGGTTCCCTACGGATATGCAGGCACAGATGATGGCCATGCTTTCCGTTGCGGAAGGGCGCAGCAAAATTACCGAAACTGTTTTTGAAAACCGTTTTATGCATGTGGTTGAATTAAACCGCATGGGGGCAAATATTACCACAGAAGGGCGCAGCGCTGTTATTACCGGCCCGGCCCATTTAACAGGCTGCACCGTAAGGGCAACCGACCTGCGTGCCGGTGCGGCAATGATACTTGCAGGGCTTGTAGCCGAAGGGGCAACGGAAATCTGCGATATTTACCATATCGACCGCGGCTACGAAGAAATTGCAGCTAAACTGACCAGGCTCGGCGCGGATATTAAGCGCGTTGGCACGAAAGATTAAAAGTAGGTGAAAGTATGTTTTTTAACAGTGTAGATATAGGCATTGACCTTGGTACAGCCAATCTTCTGGTGTACATCAAGGGCAAGGGCATCGTGTTTAACGAGCCTTCCGTTGTGGCAATTAACAGAAGCAAAAATAAAATTCTGGCTGTGGGCAACGAAGCCCGCGATATGATTGGCAAAGTTCCGGAAAGCATTTCCGTTATCCGTCCGCTTAAAGAGGGCGTAATTGCCAATTATACCGTAACGCAGAAAATGCTGGAATTTGTGGTGGAACGTGTGGCCGGCAAGAGCTTTTTCAGCAAGCCGCGCATTATGGTGTGCATTCCGACAGGCATTACTTCGGTAGAAAAACGTGCCGTGCTGGAAGCTGCCATGCAGGCAGGCGCTTCCAAAACTTATTTAATAGAAGAACCGCTTGCAGCGGCGCTTGGCGCAGGGCTTGATATCAGCGTGCCGAGCGGCAGCATGGTAATTGATATCGGCGGCGGCACAACAGATATTGCCATTTTAAGCCTCGGCGGCGTGGTTGTTGATTCGTCCATCCGCGTTGGCGGCGATGCTTTTGACGAAGCAATTGTGCGCTATGTAAAAAAAGTTTACAATGTGCTGATTGGCGAACCAACGGCAGAAAAAATAAAAATGAACGTGGCTACCGTGCTTTCCAACGGCAAATGCACGGATATGGAAGTGCAGGGGCGTGACCTTATCGCAGGCAAGCCTACCACCATTAAGGTAACCTCGGCAGATGCACGCGCAGCGCTGCGCGAACCCGTTTATTCCATTATTGGCACCATCCGCGGCGTACTGGAGAAATGCCCGCCGGAGCTTTCGGCAGATATTGTCGATAAGGGCATGGTGCTTACCGGCGGCGGCGCGCTGGTTGACGGACTGGCACAGCTGCTGACTGAGGAAACCGGCATTAAAACAACGGTTGCGGAAAACCCGCTGGACTGCGTGGCTTTGGGCACCGGCAAGGCGCTCAGCGAGCTGAACAATCTGCGCCCGGGTTCTGTTGTCGGCAACGACTGATTAGTTAGGTTTTATAATACACAGCTTACGGGCTGTGTATTGTTTTTTCACGGAGGTAGGTTATGTTAAAAACATTCGGCAGGCTGCTTGCCGCGGCGCTGCTTGTTGTTATGGTGCCGCTTTCCGCAATGGCGGCGGAGGTTGAAAATTTCCGCTTCAGCAGCAGCCCCAGCAAAATACGTTTTGTTGTGGATTTGGACGGCAAGGTTGAATATGAAGAAATTAAGAACACCAAAAAACAGCTTGTGCTGGAATTTGACGCAAAAGTAGACGACGATATTGTTTCCAAGGTTAAGGACCCGATTATTAAAAAGGCCCGTTTGCAGGAAAAGGGCGATAAAACACGCCTGATTGTTGATTTAAACAGCGAAGCGCAGCACAAGGTGTTTGTGCTGAAGCAACCAAACCGACTGGTGCTGGATATTTTCCGCATCCGCGTGGAATCTACCAGCAGCGATATGGGCAAAGGCCTGACACATATTTACCGCCGTGAGGACATGAACGGTTTGCCGGTGGAAGTAAATATTTTGGAAATTGCCCCGAAAAACCGCTATATATTAAAACCGTTCAGCGGCGCGGTTAACAAAAACGGCCGCGGAACTTTGCTGAAGGCAGCCAAAGCCGTCGGTGCGCGTGCGGCAGTTAACGCTTCGTATTTTGATTCGGATGGCTGGATTATCGGCAACTTAAAGCTGGACGGCGAATGGCTCGGCATGGAAAGCCAGCCGCGCAGCGCACTGGTTGTTGCCGGCGGCAAGCCGATGGTTATGCAGGACCTGGCTTATGAAGGGCGTGCTTTCTTCCCCAAACTGGGCACTTTTCTGGATGTAAAGGGCATCAACCGCAGCCGCATTGCCGATGATGTGGTGCTTTACACGCATTATTACGGGCCGGGCACAAAAACCAACCAGTACGGTTATGAAATACGCATTGCCGCTAACGGGCGCGTTACGGAAGTAAGCGGCGCAGGCAACATGAAACTTGACAAGGACAGTGTTGTGCTTTCGGGGCACGGCATGGCCGCAAAAGTGCTGGAGCGCGTACAGGTGGGCGACCGCGTGCGCCTGCGGGAAACGCTCGGCAATGAAACTGCGGATGAAGCGGAACTTGTTGTGGGCGCAGGACCTTCGCTGGTAGCGGAGGGCAAGGCTGACGTGCGCAGCGCCGAAGAAAACATTGCTTACGATATTGCCCGCGGGCGTGCGCCCCGTACTGCGGCAGGCGTAAAAAAAGACGGCACAGTTATTCTGCTGGTTGTGGACGGACGCAGCAGCAGTTCTGCCGGTATGACTTTGCAGGAGCTTGCTTCCTACCTTGTAAAACTCGGCGCATGGCAGGCCGTTAATTTTGACGGCGGCGGCAGCAGCGAAATGGTGTTGGACGGAAAAATTTTAAATACGCCTTCTGACGGAAGGGAAAGGCCTGTCAGCGTAGGCTTGGGAGTGTTTCCTACCAAAGGCTGACGCTTGCCAGAAAATTTTTAAAATAGTATAATATAGCCATGCATGCCAAGGCTGCGTGCGGCTGTTTTGCTTAAACGGAATTAAACCGGCGTGCGGCTTATGCCCAGGCCGGTTTTGCATTATTTGCGATGTGGGGACTTTATGGACACAAAAAAATTATTGCTTTTTATTTTTAGTATTTTGCTTATATTCAGTTTGCCTTTATTATGCGCTGCCAATGTGCCGCTGATGCCGGTGGAAGATATCCGCCCGGGCATGCAGGGCATTGGCAAAACTGTTATTAACGGCGACAATATCGAAAACTTTAATGTTGAAGTTATCGGCGTTACCGGCAGCGAAGCCGGAGGGTACAGCATACTTGTGCGCACAAGCGGCGACGTTATTGAAAAAAGCGGCGGCGTTGCGCAGGGCATGAGCGGCAGCCCGGTGTATATTAACGGCAGGCTGGTCGGCGCCGTTGCTTTCGGCAAAGAGTTTAACGACCCTCATTACTGCTTTTTAACGCCTATCGGGCGGATGCTTGATTTACTGAACGAAACAAGCCCGCGCCCTTCCGAGCTTGTGCCAAAAAGCACAATGCTGATGGCGGGCGGCTTTACGCCCAAAGGGCTTGACTATTTAAACAGCAAACTTGCGCCTTTGGGGCTGGAGGCTACCGGAGCGGGCGGCAGCGGCGGTTTTAATTCCGATAAGCCCATAGAACCGGGCAGCGCTATCGGCGTTTCCTTAATCCGCGGCGATATCCGCCTTGGCGCACTGGGCACTGTAACCTGGGTTGGCGATGACGGCAGCCTGCTTGCTTTCGGGCATCCCTTTATGCAGCGCGGCGACAGCAATTATTTTCTGGAGCGGGCATGGATTCTGGCTTCGCTGCCCAATTTGCAAAGCGCTTACAAAGTCGGCAACCTCGGGGCAACCATAGGCACCGTAACTCAGGACCGTAGCGCGGGGATTGCGGCCCAAATAGGAGCTCCGCCGAAGGTAATACCCATGTATGTTTCCGTTACCGATTCTTCGCGCGGCGTTAACGGCAGTGCGCGCACGGAGCTTATTGACGACGACGCGCTTTTGCCTTCAATGGTTGATGCCGTAACCTACAACACCGTTACGCGCGTTGCAGACAGGGAAGGCGGCGGCACGGCACGTTTTAATTTCCGTATTGACGGGCGCAGCGCCGGCGGCGAACAAATTAAAATTCAGCGTGAAAACATGTATTATGCGGATGCCGGCATTTTAAAAATGATAAGCCAGGAACTGGTGCAGGCGGCAACGCTTTTGGCGCAGAATAAGTTTGAAAAAATTGACGTTTATAACATAGAGGCAAATGTGGTGCTCGGTACCGAGCCGGAAGTTGCGGAAATAATTTCCGCGCGGCCGCAGAAGCTTAATGTGCGCGCAGGTGAAGAACTGGCCATTGATGTGGAATTGCAGCCTTACCGTGCGGAAAAATTTACAAGAACGGTTAAATTTACCGTGCCCAAACAGCAGCGCCCGGGCAAAATGGCGCTGAATGTGCGTGGGGGCAGCAGTCTGGCGTGGATGCAGGAACTGATGAAACGCCAGCAGGAAGAAGGCATACCGGCAGCCAAAAAGCCGCAGCGCCGCACTTTAAAAGATTTTATTGCCGATATTAACAATGCGGACCAGAATAATGAAATCATTGTGGATATAGCGGCCCTGCCGGACCCTGACATGGCGGCGCAGCAGCAGGATACCGGCTTTGCGGCGGCTCTTGCGGGCACGCCTGCCAAGCAGAAAACAACCATGAATTTTATCGTGGACGGCACGGCAGATATTATGGTTGAAGTTACCGGCTGAAAAATTTACAAAAACGTTAAAAAGCCGGTTTAAAATAAGCAGGGAAATTTTGCTTTATCTTGAATTATATAAAAATAACTTAAATTTTTTGGGAAAGGAAGAGGCCGATGCTGAAAAAAATATGTGCGGCCGTGGGCGGTTTTGTCATCAGGTCGTGCCACGATACAGGGCGCATAATGCAGCTGTTTCTGGATACGGCTGCGCGGCTGAAAAATGCGGATGCCAGGGAAACTATACGGCAGATGTCAAGGCTCGGTGCCGATTCTTTGCCCATTGTGCTGATGACGATACTTTTTACCGGCATGGTTTTTGCCCTGCAGACGGCAACGGAATTTGTGCGTTTCGGCGCTGCTTCTTCCGTTGGCGGCATAGTGGCAATCGCGCTTGGGCGCGAGCTTGTGCCCGTGCTTACCGGCGTGGTTGTTGCCGGGCGCATAGGCGCTGCCATAGCGGCAGAGCTTGGCACCATGAAGGTAACCGAACAGATTGACGCTTTAAAAGTAATGGCCACCAACCCGATAACATACCTTGTAGTGCCGCGTTTTCTGGCGGCGGTGCTGATGATGCCTGTGCTCATTGTTTTTGCCAACGGCATCGGCAATATCGGCGGCTGGGTGGTTGCCCATTATTACGCAGGCATCAGTAATTTTACATATGTTAATTCCATTAAAGTATTTGCCGATATTTTTGATGTTACCGGCGGCATGCTTAAAAGCATGGTTTTCGGCGGCATTATCGCCATTGTGGCAAGCCATAAGGGGCTGGGCGCCAAACAGGGTGCCGAAGGCGTAGGCCTTGCCACGACGGAATCCGTAGTGCTTTCGATAATTTTAATTTTTATTGCCAACTACTTTTTATCGGCAGTGCTGTATGTATGAGGTAAATTAAATGGCAGAAGCGGTTATCAGTTTGCGCCAATTGAATATCACGTTCGGCACGCATACGGTGCTGGACAATATTGACCTTGACGTTTACAAGGGCGAAACGCTGGCGGTGCTTGGCCCGTCCGGCACCGGCAAAAGTACGGTGCTGCGCTCGATGATAGGGCTTCTGGAGCCAAACGGAGGGCAGATTTTCATTCAGGGCGAAGATGTAAGCGGGCTTGATGAAGACGGCTGGAACCGCCTGCGCATGAAAATGGGCATGGTGTTTCAGTATTCGGCACTGTTCGACTTTTTAACGGTGGGCGAAAACGTAGCTTTCGGGCTGCGCCAGCATACTGATAAAAGCAATGAAGAAATACAGGGCATTGTAACGCAGATGCTTGATTTGGTTGGCCTGCCCGGTACGCAGGATTTGTACCCGGCGGAACTGAGCGGCGGCATGAAAAAGCGCGTGGGGCTTGCCCGCGCGATTGCCGTAAACCCGGAAATAGTTTTGTATGACGAACCGACGGCCGGGCTTGACCCGATTATGAGCCGCAATATCAGCCGGCTTATAAAAAAGACGCAGGAGCAGCTGCATGTAACCTCGGTGCTGGTAACGCATGACATGCAGTCGGCGTTTTATGCGGCTGACCGCGTGGCAATGCTTTATGAAGGGCATATCGTTGCCATAGGTACGGCCGAAGAAATGAAAAACAGCACCAACCCGATTGTAAAGGCCTTTATAGAAGGGCGCGAGATTAAAGAGCAGGTGATAAAATGAGTTCCAGCGAAGTTAAAGTAGGCGCAATAACCCTGGGTGGAGCCGCAATTTTGGCAGCGATGATAACCTTTCTGGGAACATTCAGCTTTGGCAGTGACAAATACGACATTACAATAGATTACCCGCAGGTTGCCGGGCTGATGGAGGGCAACATGGTGCGCTATGCCGGTGTGCAGGTAGGCACTGTTAAAGGCCTTGACGTTAACGAGGAGGGAATTGAAGTTACCGCCGAAATTAATGACAATGTGCGCATTCCGCAGGAATCGACATTTTCCATTAATTCCGACGGCATTTTAGGCGAAAAGTTTGTCGATATTCAGCCGCCGCCGCGTGCGGTAAGCGCTTTTCTGGAGGACGGCGACAGGGTTAAAGGCGTTCCCGGCGGCGGATTTGACACCTTTATGAGCGCGTCCGGCGATGCGCTTGAAAAACTGGAAAACATTGCCGATGCTCTTGACAATGTGTTTGGCGACCCGGAAGTGCAGCAGTCGCTGCGTGAGGGGTTCATCAATATGAAAGACATCAGTGCCAACATGAATACTTTTACCAAAGTAATGGCTGATGTGGCGGTTGACAACCAGCAGCAGATTAACAGCATGGTTAAGCAGCTGAGTGAAATGTCGGCGCGCATGAACGCAACGGCAGACAGCATGCAGAATATTATCGGCGAGGTTAATGCCGGGCATACCGGGCAGAATTTTGCCGTAATTGTAGAGAACATGGCCAAAACAAGTGCCAGAATTGAAGAAGCCAGCAAACTTTTGGAAAAGGTTGCCAGCGACCCGCAGACCGAAGATGATTTAAAAGCCACTTTGCATAATGCACGCGAGGCAAGCGAAAAAGCCAACCGCATGCTGGGCGTTCTGGAAACGGCAGAAATAAGCGCCGATGTTACGCACAGCGCAGAAGGCGGCGACTGGCGCAGCAATCTGGGCGTAACTTTCCGCCCGCAGGACGACACTTTTTTTTACCTGGGCGGCTATGACCTTGGCGACAGCAACAAGCTGGATTTACAGTTTGGCAAGCAGTTTGACGCCGCCGATGTAAGCATGGGCAGCATGCAGGGCGAGTTCGGCGTAGGTCTTGGCTATAATATAGCCGACCGTTTCCGCCTTTATACGCAGGTGTATGATTTTGACGATACCAAAGTAAAACTTGGCGGCGAGCTTAAAATTAACGATAATTTCTCGCTTTTGGGCGAGCAGACCGATTTGCGCCACGGCAGCAAAAGTAACACCTATGTTGGTGTGCGCACCTATTTTTAAAAGTTTGTTAACTTTTGAAAAAACAGTTGACTTTTAGGGTTAAAAAATATAAAATTTAAGCACTGACTAATCAGTCAATGATTGGAGGTAAATGAAATGTTCAGTTATAAAAAAGCAAAAAACGTGCTGGCACTGACGGCTGCATTAAGCGTGCTGTGCTCCCAGTCCGTCTTTGCCGCTACTTTGGAACTGGATTTGGAAGAAACCATCCAGAGGGCGCTCCTTACCAATCCGAGTGTAAAAATTGCAGAATACAACAGAAAAGCTGCTAAAGCTGATTACAGTGCTGCTAAAGGGGCGCGCGGCATCAGCATCAGCTTGAGCCACAGCACGGGTCGTAATGGTTATGCTGATCCGCAATACAATCAACAGTTAGATATTTGGACAAAAGGTATCGGCAACAGCCACAGCAATTCCATTACTGCCAGCCTGCCTATTTTTACGGGCGGCGAACTGCAGGGGCAGATTGGCCAGGCCAAGGCTAATTACCGCAGCATGCTTTCCGCTGAAGAACAGGCTTATAATGAAATGAAAGAAACCGCAACCACCGGTTATTTTAATATGCTTAACGCAACCAATATGAAAGCTCTGCGCCAGGAATCGGTTGACCGTTTGCAGGCGCATTTGGATAATGTTATTGCCCAGTACAACGTAGGCATTGTTGCCCGTGCGGATGTACTGCGCAGTGAAGTTGAGCTTGCCAACGCACAGCAGAACTATATTACCGCTTCCAACGAATATGATGTTGCTGAAGCAACTTTAAATAACATTATCGGCACACCGCTTGGCACTACCCTTTTGCTGAAGGACAGGCTGCAGTATGAGCCTTACGAAAACGATATGGCTTACTGCCTGGTTTACAGCGAACAGCACCGTCCTGAACTGAAACAGGCTGAATACGCCATAGATTCGGCAGAAGCGGCACTGGTTGTAGCGCGCAGCGGGCATATGCCTAAGGTATACGCTAATGCCAGCAACAACTGGGGCGGCAACGGAAGTGACTGGCCGGGCGACGACGATGAAAACTGGAGTGTTGGCGTAACTGCAAGCATGAACGTATTTGACAGCGGCGTAACGTGGTCTAAGATTCATGCAGCGCAGGAAAACCTTGCCAAAGCAAAGGAAGCCCAGCGCCAGATAAAAGACAATGTAGAACTTGAAGTACGCACTGATTATTTAAGCATGCGTGAAGCTGAAAAACGCATTACTACTACGCAGGTTGCCGTAGCAAGTGCGGAAGAAGATTACCATATCGCAGTTGTACGTTATCAGGCGGGCGTTGGCACCAATATCGACGTTATGGATGCGCAGGAAGCTCTGACGCAGGCCAAAACCAACTATTACCAGGCTCTCTATAACTACAACACTTCTAAAGCAGCACTCAATACTTCCATGGGCGTAGGTGTTCCTGTACCGGAACCGAGAACCTTCCCCGAACCGGTTGAAGATACTGCTGCACAAGCCGCCGATGGGCAGAGTGCAGGTACTGACGCGGCAGCTCAAACTGAAAACGCAGCTAGTGACAGTGCACAGGCACCGGCAAATACTGCTGACGCAGAACAGCCTGCGGCTGAAAATGCTGCAAGCACCGCTGCCGAAAACGGAAATACGGCAGCTGCTGAACAGACAGCAGAATAAAATTAAACTAATTTGTATTGAAAAGCATTACATCTTGTAAAATTTAAGGTGTAATGCTTTTTCTGTTTTGAAACAGCAGGAAGATTATTTTTAACGTAGAATACATAAACTGTCAAATTATAATTTTTTCTGCGGAGGCAGATATGAACAGATTTTGGAAAATATTCCTGCTGGTTTTGGCAGTGACGGCAGCGCTTTATGCGGCGGCAGTTAAATTTATTGCACCGCAGTATCTGGCGCAGGTGCCGGAGCTTGTAAAAACCATGTCGCAAAATTATATAAACGGTACCGTTACGGTAGAGCGTTTTGACTGGAACGGACGCCTGCAATTTACTGCTTATGGTTTGGAGGTAAGCGGAACTGACGGAGAGCGTATTGCGCAGGTGCCGGAGGCGAGATTTTCCGTTTCGCCTTTGCAGGCTCTTGCTGCTCCTGCACGCGCGTTGTCGGATATAGAACTGGTGCGTCCGCAGCTGTATTTAAAAATGAACGCCAAAGATGAGTGGAACCTGCGTAACTTTTTAAAGCCTTCCGATTCTTCGGAAACGCCTTTTTACGGCTATCTTGCCATTGAAGACGGTAGCGTATCGGTAGAAACTCCGCACGGAAGCTGGAATTTTGGCGTTAATGCTTCGCTTGACGGCAGCGGCAACCCGAATTTTGCCGTTGACGGCACTGTGGCTTACGGCGGCGAAGAATTAAAAATTGCCGGTGTGGTAGACAGCAATGCCCATGGGCGGCTGGCTTTAAAAACAGAAAAATTTACTTTAACAGACTTTGGTGGTTTTGCTGCCGCTTACGCACCTGTGCAGAAACTTGCCGGTGAAGTTGACGGCTTGAACCTCATCTGGGAAAACGACGGCGAAAATACAAGCTTAAGCGGCAAGGGCAGCATTCAGCTTGCGGCGGAAGCACTGCCTGGCGGCGAACCGCTGCCTGTTGAACTGGCCGGCAGCATTGAGGCTGACGGGCGTGAGGTAAAGCTTGAAGATTTGGCGCTTACCGTTGACGGAAATACGGCGCAGATAAACTGCGATGTAGATTTTAACGACCTTGAAAGAATTCAGGGCAAGGGTGAAATTAAAGCGGCAAAACTTGCTTTGCAGGGCGAAGAATTTACCAATCTGAATTTGCCTTTTACCATTGTGGACAGCCGCATAATGCTTGATGAAGCCGGTGTGGATGTGGCGCAGGGCCATCTGCGCCTTGACGGCGAATACAATATTAAGGACGGCGAAGTTTTTGCTGTTTTAAACGCTTCCGGCATTACGGATTTTGCTTTGGAAGGGTTTAAAGAAGATACTGTTGATTTGGACGGCTTGCTTGCCATTCACGGGCAGACCGGTGTAAAAGGCGAAACAAATCTGACCGTTGCCGGTAATATGGAGCGCCTTGGCTGGCGTGATTTGCAGATGAGCGATGTCGATTTTGAAGCGCTGGTTGGCAGTGAAAGCTGCGAAATTGAAAAGTTTGCGGCTTTTGCGGGTGACGGCGGCGCGCTGAACCTGACAGGCAGCGTTATGTTTGACGGGTCTTTCAGCGGCAGCGGCAAAATGGTTAATTTCCCGATGGACAGCTTCTTTACGGCAGTTGGGCAAAACGGCAGCGGCACGGCAACCGCCGGATTTAAATTTGGCGGCGATTTGAACGGCATTAATTTTTACGCCAATACGCAGGTTAAAAACGTGCATATTGCAGGGCTGGTATTCCCCGAAGCACACGGTAAAATTGATATGTCCGGCAGTGTGCTGCACTTAACAGATTACCGCGTTGCCATGGAACAGGGGTATAACCTTATTAACGGCATGGTGGATATCGGCGGCGCCGAACCTGTGGTAAGTGTAACCGTAAGCACCAAAAGCATCCGCGCTGAACCATTGGTGGCAGCTGCGGCGCTTGGTGTTAAACTTACGGGCAATATTGATAACGAAGTAAGCGTTATGGGACCGATATCTTCGCCGGAAATTGAAGGCAGCCTGCTTTTGACTGACGGCAGCGCCGAAGGCTTTTTGATAGATAAAATCAGCGGACGCTATTATTATGCGCCCGACGGCAGCCTGCGCCTTACCGAAGGCTATATTAAGGCGCTTTCCACCGAGGCTTCGCTGAGCGGCACTATGGATGCGGCACAGAACCTTAATTTTACCCTTGATATAACCGATATGGATTTGGGCGCTTTGCCCATCAGCGACGAGACCGTGGCGCTTGACGGCTTTGTTAACGCCCAGGGCAGCCTTACCGGCACGCTTACGCATCCGGAATTTAACGGCAGCATCAGCAGTGACGCTGTGTTTATTAACGGCGAAGAACTTAAAAACATTCTTGGTACGCTTACTGCGGACGGCAGGCATAATAACCGCGTGGAAGCGTCGTTTGAACAGTCGCCTGACGGCAGGTTTGCTGCCGAACTTTCTCTGGATGCCGTTGAACGCACATTAACAGGCAATGTCGATTTTATTTACGGCAATTTGCGCTCCATTTTAAAAATGGCACGCGTGGAACTTGATATTGACGGGCTGGCAGACGGCCACCTGAAGATTAACCCGCGCGGCAGGGGCAGCGGCATTTTTGCCGACATGCGCGTTTACGAGATAAAAGTTAAAGATTTGAGCTATGATTCCATGCGCTTTAAAGGACGTCTGCAAAACGGTATTTTAAGTTTTGACGAACTGAAACTTACCGAAAGCGTTCCGGAAACAAATGGCAAAGCGGCCGTGGAAGAAACGCCGGGTTCCGTAAATGCCGGCGGCTGGGTAAACCTGCGTACGCATGAACTTAATATCAGCGCTTCGGCGCAGCATGCAAACCCGGCTATAATTACGGCTTTGATGGATGCACCTGTAAAATTAAACGGCAAAGTTGATATGTCGCTTGCTTTGAACGGCAGTTTGGAAAATCCGCAGGGCAATGCAGATATAGACCTTGTTGACGGCGATGTTGAAGGCATCGGCTTTGACGCCCTGACGGCAAAACTGAGCCTTGCCAACGATACGCTGCGTCTGGAAAATGCCCAGCTGAACAAAGATATTTACAAATTAAGCGCCAGCGGCGATATACCGCTTGATTTGCTGCGCAGCAAAGAGCAGCGCCGCAATCCGGCAGCGTCCATGAATATTAAGGTTAACCTTGACAATGCGCGTCTCGGGCTGCTGCACCTTTTAACCCCGATGGTTGAGTGGGGCGTTGGCGAAACCCTTGGGCAGGTAACTTTGGCCGGTACGCTGGAAGAACCGCTCGTTTACGGCGAAGTAACTCTTCACGGCGGCTCGATGAAACTGAAGGATGCGTATACGGTATTTGACAATATTAATCTTGATGTTGATTTTACCGGCAACGACATTCAGCTGAATGAATTTTCGGTGCAGATGGGCAAAGGCACGGTAACGGCTTCCGGCAACTACGCCATGCGCGCACAGGAAGATAAAACCTATATTATCAACGCCGTCTTTAAAGATGCGGAAATAGCTTCGGAAATTTTCTCCGGGCGTATTAACGGCACGGCGGGCATCATTCCGCAGCGCTATTTTATCCGTACCGATACGGAAGAAGGCATCCGCCGCGGCGGCATTGGCTACCGCCCGCATATTCAGGCAGATATCCGTCTGGACGACGTGCTTGTCAATATGCCCACGATACCGGAGCTTTCCGAAGGCAGCAGCAACTACGGGCTGGATGTTAAGGTAACACTTGGGCCGGATATTCACCTTTACAACAAATATTTGTACGATTTGTGGCTTTCCGGAGGATTGCATGTTACCGGCAGTACAGTGTATACTAATATAGACGGCAACATTAAGGTGGATAAGGGAACCATAACCTATCTGCGTACGCCGTTTGAAATTCACAATGCTTCGGTGGCATGGCCGGTGCCCGGCGATGTGCTGCCGACGGTAAACCTCGATGCTACTACGCGCTTCAGACGCTATGATATTTTCCTGCGTGTTACAGGGCCGCTTGAGCAGATGGAAATGATTCTGCGCAGTGACCCGGCGCTGACCAAAGACCAGATTATAAAAATGCTGACTTTGCAGCGCGAAGTAACCGGCACAAACCAGGGCGTAACGCAGGATGACTTCCAGAACCTGATGACGGTGGGCCTGGAAATGACGGTGCTGGGCGACGTGGAAGAAATCTTTAAGGAAACGCTTGGGCTTAATGAATTTATGATTTATTCCGGGCGCCTGCGCACGGGGCATAGCCTTGGGCGCGAAGAAGGCGAGCTTACCGAGGATGAAAAAGACCAGTATAATATTCTGGTAAGCAAGTATCTGACGGATAATCTGCTTGTCGGCTATACGGTAAGTTCCGACAGCGAACATGAAAGTATTTTTGCCCAGTATGATATTTCGCGCCATATGAGCATTAACTATGAACGCAACAAAGATTACGATACCACCGAAGACTGGTATGGCGTTGAATATAAAGTTACTTTTTAAGTAAATTTTAAGAAAGTTTAATTAATATTTAAGGAAGGTATGCCCATGCTGAAAGAATATCTGGCAGAGCTGCAGAAAACGCCGCTGCTTTCCCGTGAGGAAGAAACGGAGCTTTGGCAGCGCTATGCCGGAGGTGACCAAGAGGCGTATAATAAATTGATGACGTCTTACCAGCCGCTGGTTTTTAAAACGGCGGCCGGGTTCAAACTGCCCGAACAGCAGATAATGGAGCTTGTGCAGGAAGGCATGCTCGGGCTGTTGGAGGCGGCGGAGCGTTATGATTATAAACGCGGCATAGCCTTCAGCGTATTTGCTGTGCACCGCATCCGCGGCAGAATGCTTGATTTTCTGCATGTGGAGGACGGCGCAAAAAGTTTTTCGCTGGACGATACCAATGCGGCAGGAATAGCCTGGGCTGATGTGCTGGCTGATTCCGGCAGGACGCCGTTTGAAGAAGCCGAGCTGAATATGATTACAGACAGAGTGGCTCAGGCTTTGCAGCGTCTGCCCGCCAAGGAACAGCAGGTGCTGACGGGCATTTATCTGGAAGACCGCAGCGCTGCCGATATGGCAGACAGCATCCATGTAAGCCTCGGGCATATTTACCGTTTGCAGAAGCAGGGGGTAAAACGTATCCGTGGTATGCTGTCGCATTTTATGGCCGATTTAAAAAGAAGCTAATCGTAGAAAACTGGTATTTTTGTGCTTTTTTTAGGTTATTATTGATTTTAACGGCGGAATATGGGAAAATATAATAAATTTTGCCCTGATAAAATTTCCTGAAAAAACAGATTATATATTTATCAGTCTGTGCAGAAAGGAGTTTAGCGGTGGCAAAAGATATTTACGAAAATATAGATGATGTAAAATGCAGTCTGGACAATGCCCAGCGCAGCTTCCGCAAAAACAACGGCCTGCGCGGGGAGCTTGATTTGATGCTGGCAGAGGCGTCCATCCGCTATCTGCGTGAAAAACGCGGCTTTGCCAGTGTATGGAACAGGCAGAAGCTGGCAGCGGCTTTGGCAGTGCTTTTGGTACTGGCAGGCTACGGCGGCTGGTGGTATGCAGGCATTACGCATGACGGAGAGGAAAAACCTCAGGTTGTGCAGAGCGCTGCGGTGCAGCAGGCTGAACCGCAGATGCAGCATACAGGCAAGGCAGATAAAACCCGGCAGGAGGATGCTGTTAAGGCAGCGGAACCTGCTGAGTCAAATATAAAAAACAATACAAATTATAAAAATTATTTAGCTGAAACAGATATGCAGCAGCTTGTCAGAACAGGCAGGCAGGTTCTGCAGGATGCTGATTAGTTAGGGAGGATTTGAATGAACAAGAGAAAATATGCACAGTTGTCCTTGAGTCTGGCAGCCATGCTGATGGCTGCGCCTGTGTGGGCTGCCGAACAGAATCAGTCCGCAGCGGATGTAGTTGCCAATCAGACTATGACCATTGGCGGCAAGGAGCAGATTGTCAGCCAGAAAGCGCTGGAACAGGCAAGAAAAGCGCAGGAAGAATCAGGCAAATCTTTCCCTAAAAAGGGTAAGGACGGCAAATATACTTATTATATGCATAACAATCCTTCGGAAGATATTTCTGACCCGAATTATAAAAGTGATGGTACTAAAAAATCCGGCGGCAGGATTGTAGAAATTGTTCCCGGCAAAGGCGTTGTGCGTGAAGGAGGCAGCGGTATCGAAAAAGAAGATGCCGCAAAGGGCAGTGAAACTTCTGTGGCCGAGAATGCACAGCAGGGCGCAGCTTCCGAGCCTTATGAAAGCGGTGTTCAGGCAGTAACCGGTGAAACTGCTGTAAGCGATGAAGCTGACGGACAGATTACCGAGGGAGAGAGCCAGCCCGCTGAAGTTAAAGAGCCGATGATTAGAGAAGCAGACGGCAGCCTGCGCCCGATGACGATGGAAGAACGCCAGAAATGGCAGGCCGAGCAGGAACAGCAGCGTACGGCACAGGAGGCAATGCAGCAAAACGCACAGACCAATGCCATGGCGCAGGAACCTGTTTTGAATATGCCAGTTGCCCAGCAGAGACGTGCCAGTGAACCGGCAGCGCCGTATATCGGTCAGCTGGTAACGAAGATTTCCGTAAAAGGCAACAAAATTACCAAAGCCGAAGATATCGAAGCAGTTGTGACCACAAAGCCGGGGATGCAGTTAACTCAGGAAGGCCTTGCAAAAGATTTGCACGCAATTTACGGTTTGGGCTGGTATTATGATTTGCAGCCGGAATTTACCAAAGTTCCGGAAGGCGTGCAGCTTACCTACCATGTACTGGAAAACCCTGTTTATAAAAAGCTGGAAGTAGAAGGAAATACCAAAATTTCCACTTCCGAAATCGAAAAAATTCTCGATTTGCCTAAAGACCAGATAATTAATATTAAAGATGTTAATGTCAAAGTGCAGCGCCTTGAAGCAGAATATAACAAGCAGGGCTATATTCTGGCGCGCGTGGCTGATATCCGCATGCTGCCGGACGGCACTTTGCTTTTGCTGGTAAACGAAGGCATTGTTGAAGACTTTAAGGTTAAAGGCAACGTAAAAACCAAAGATTACGTTATTACCCGTGAAATGAAGCTGAAAAAAGGCGAGCCGTTTAACGCCAAGGATGCCCGCCGCAGCATGCAGCGCATTTATAACCTCGGTTATTTTGAAGACGTAAATATTAAACTTAACCCAGGCCAGGAACCTAACGCCGTGGAAATTGAAATTACCGTTGTGGAAATGAATACCGGTACTTTCGGTATCGGCGCAGGCTACAGCAATGCTGACGGCTTTATCGGCATGGTTTCCGTCGGCGACAGAAACTTCCGCGGCACCGGCGACAGCGTTAATGTACGCTGGGAGTTCGGCGGCGTAGATAATAAAAACTACGAATTTACCTATGTAAAACCTTGGATTGACGATAAGGAAACCAAAGCCAGCATCGTATTGTATGATGTTACCAACGAATATGCAGACTATGATATCGACGCCAACGAAATTGCTCGTTACGATAAAAAGCGCCGCGGCCAGGAATTAACCTTCAGCCGCAGAACCGATAATGAATTCATCAGCAACTATGTAACGCTGAAAAACCGCGATGATATTTACAAAGGCATGGCTGATGGATATGAGAATCCGAATGACCAATATTATGAAGATGGGTTTAATGGTTCTTATTACGATAAACCTTATTATCCTGAAACTGCTGCAGAGCGCCGTAAAGAAAACTTCGGCGTGACACGCAGTATTACAGTTGGCCGTGTATTCGATTCGCGCGATAACATTTATGACCCGCATGAAGGCAAACGTATCGGCTACAGTGTAGAATGGGCCGGCCTTGGCGGCGATTTTGACTTCACTAAATTCACCGGCGACTGGCGTTATTACTACCGTGCCGGCGGCGAAAATGTCTGGGCATTGAACCTTGGTGCAGGCTGGGCTGACGGCGATATGCCTTTGAGCCAGCGCTTTTCGATGGGCGGCAATGACGGCCTGCGTGGTTACGAAGATGACCAGTTCCGCGGCAACAGCATGTTAAAGGCGACGCTGGAATACCGCTTCCCGATTATCAAAAAGGTACAGGGCGTACTCTTTACTGATAACGGCTATGCCTGGGATAAACGTTTTGAAGACGATTTTGACCTTGGCCTTATTAAAAACAGCATTGGTGTCGGCATGCGCATTAACTCACCGCTGGGCCCGGTTAAGCTTGACTATGGCTGGGGCGATGACGGCGGCAGGTTCCACTTCAGCTTCGGCGGTCAGTTCTGATTAACAAGTTATGTGGTTAATAAAGCTTTTGGTGTGCTGCCTGTGTATGGCTGCACTGCCTGCCTTTGCCGAGCCGGTAGAGCGCGTTGATGTGCAGATTACCGATAATGGGTCAACAAGCCGGGTACTGCTTGACAGAATGGGCAAAAGCATGCAGGTTGTGGCCGAGCAGCTTTTTGTCGATAAGGACAGTGTTGGTATTAATGCCGCGCGCGGCGATTATGAACGCCTGCTGGCGGAAGTAGGCGACAGGGTGTTAACGGGCTATCAGATGCAGAGCGTTTCCGTTAATGCCGGAGCCGTAACAAGCATTAACATTCAGGTTGCGCCGTGGAGCGCAGCCGTGGATGATGTTTTTGTGGATCTGCAGTTTTCCGGCGTTGAGCCGGGAACGGCAGAGTTGCTGCAGCAGCGCCTGCCGCAGCTTAAAAGCAGGATTGAAAACATATTAATGGGTTCGTCCGTTGATGCTTCGGACTGGGCGGGCGGCATTCTTCGCCGTATGGTGCGCAGCGAAGTGGAAAAAGAACTGCCGGAATTTAAAGCTGCCGTTGACGTGGTGCGCGAAGACAGCCGTACCGTTGTGCAGGTGGTAATTTATCCTGTCGGCCAGCTGGTGCAGGGCATAAATTATTCTATGGAATCGCAGTCGATACCCAATTTGCTGCTGCTTGATTTAAAACAGCGTTATGCCCAGAAAGCTGAAGCGCTGCGCGGACTGCCTGTTGATTTTGTGAAAAAGCACCAGATGGAACTGGAAAATTTGCTGTTAACGGATTTGAAAAATGAAAAATCCGTTCAGAGGCATAATCTGGAGCCTTCGGTAAAACTTGTGCCTGCCAGTACGCTGGGCGTGGAAATCGGCATGGGCTCGGACAAATACAAAATCTGGTTTGAAGGCTACGGCGATATCGGCCGTAATGACGACAATATTTCCGGGCGTGCGCATATCGGCAAGTTCATTTCCGAACAGGATGAAATTTTTGGCGAAGCAGGCGTTACGCTTGACGAAGTAGACTGGGATTTTTCCGCAGGCTATGCGCGCCACTGGGGCAAGGCAACGCTGAGTTACATGCGGCGCGGGCCGGACGGGCAGAACGTTTACCGCGGCGAGTACGATTTTACCAATAAGTGGCGGCTGCGCACGGAATATTTTTCCGGTACGGATACTACGGAAATAGCTGTCCGTTACAGAATTCACGAATTTTTGAGCGCCGAATACGTTTATTCCAATGACAAGCCTTATTTCCGCATTGTGGGAAATTTATAGGCATTAGTTGAAAGATAAACGCAGGGCTGATATAATTAAAAATATAATTAAATTTGAAAGCAGGGATATTTATTATGATGCAGCAATTACGCAATCCTAAAAACGTAAAAATGATTTCCTTATTTGTTGCCGCAATCTTTGTTCTCAGCTGCTTTGCAGTTACATTGCAGCAGGGTGCTTTCACAAGCATCGCTTCTGCGGCGGCATCCGAATCCGCAATCGGCGTGGTTAACTACCAGATGCTTCTGGCACAGTCTCCGGATATTGCCGGTGTGCAGGATGCCATGAAGCAGGAAGTTGCAGCCCAGCAGAAAAATTTTGATGAAAAAAGCAAGGATATGAACGATACCGAAAAGCAGCGTTATTACCAGCAGCTGCAGGAAGTAATCGCCAACAAGGAAAAAGAGCTGATGGAACCTGTGTTCCAGAAAATTGAAGCAGCCATTAAAAAAGTTGCCGATAAAAAAGGCCTGGCAGTTGTAGTTGAAAAAAATACCGTAGTTTATGGCGGTCTCGATATTACTGACGAAGTGGCAAAAACCTTGCAAAGCGGAAAATAATTTTACGGGACCCGGCAGGGTCCTGTTTGCTGTGGGGCTATGAAAGGAAGATAGTATTATGCGCCAGCTGCAAATTTTATTACTGATATTCATAGCCGTTTTTTGCCTTAGTGCCTGCGGAAATATTCCCGGTTCCGGCGAAAAGATAGCCTATATTAACTGGGAAGAAGCTGTTAAGGCGCATCCGCGCCACGAAGCGCTGAAGCAGGGACAGGCCGAATATGACAAGCTGCTTGCTTACCGTGACCAGCAGGCCGATATTGCCCATAAGCAAATAAGCGGGCTGGCTTTATTGCAGAAGATAAAACAGAACAGCAAAAGCAGTTATTATGAAGCCGATTACCGTACTTCGCTTTACGCTAAGCAGGCAGAAGAACAGCATGCTTTTAAAGCCGTTCTGCAAAAAGCCGCTGACGAAGCGGATGAAATTCTTGCGTCTGAGCGCGAAAGTATTGAAAACGATTATCAGCTGAGGCTGTTTAACCTGCGGCTGCGCCTTGATACCGTGCGTATGAAGCCGGAGGACCGCAAGCAGGTGGAAGCGGAGCTGAAAAGCGTACGTACCGAAATGCTGGATAAGCTGGAAGAAGTAAACCGCAGGCGCAATGAAATTATTGCCAGAAAAACCGCACCGGCGCGTGAAGCCATGCAGCAGCGCATAGCGGAATATGCTGCTGGGCTGCGCAGTGAGCTGCATGGAAAGCTGCGGGAGGATATCGCCAAAGACGATAAGGATTTGCAGCAGGGGCCGGAGGCTTTCAGCAAGGTTCTGGCTGTAATTGACGGCAGGCTTGATAAGATTAAAGAAGGCAATGATAAAATTGCCTCGGAAATAAGCCATGATATTGAAAGCAGGGTAACGCGCCTTGCCAAAGAACGCGGTTATACCATTGTTTTTAATAAAGTTAAAGTAAATGTAAAAGCAGACGATATTACCGCTGAGGTAATAAAAGAACTGAAGAAATCAAAATAACAGGAGCGGATAAAAGATGAAAAAACAAATTATTGCCGGTTTACTGGCTGCAACAGCTTTGTTGTCTTTTGGCTGCAGCGGCCGCAATGCGGAATTCGGCGTTGTTGACATGCACGCCGTTGAAAGCAAGGCTGCGGTTGTAAAAACCGTGCAGGAAGAAGTAACTACCAAAGGCAAAGCACTGCAGGATGAAATGAACACTGCCCTGGAAGGCAAAACCGGGGACGAACGCAAAAAAGTGCTGGAGGATTATACTTCCAGAATGAATGTTATCCGTTCTGAAGCGCAGAATAAATTAAAGGCCAGCCTTGATACCGCATTAAACGAAGTTGCCAAAGAAAAGGGACTTGGCGCAGTACTGATTAAAGACGCAGTGCCGCAGGGCGGCGTTGATGTTACGGAAGATGTAATTGCCAAAATGAAATAAAAAATCTGTAACCTGGCGGGCGGCACGGCCGTCCGCTTTTTAAATAAGCTGGTTATACAGGAGGCTGTATGATGGAAAAAACTGTCCGTGAATTAGCAGAATTTTTGCATGGCAAACTGGAAAACGATGCACCTGAATTAAAAGTTACCGGTGTTAACGGCCTTGTTGAAGCAGGTGCCAACGATATTTCCTTTGCCGTTCCGCCGCATGTGGAGCATTGTCATTTAAGCAAGGCAGGCGTTATGGTGCTTGGTTTTGATGACCCTGCGCTTCCCGATAACCGTCCGGTAATCAGGGTGGAAAATCCGCGTGCCGCTTTTGCCGCCCTTTTGGAATTATTCCGCCACAGGGCTGAAGTAGAACGTGTTGTAAGCGATAAAGCATATATTGCCCCCAACGCGAAAATAGGCAGAGATGTGGCCGTTATGCCCTTTGCTTATATTGATGAGGGTGCTGAAATCGGTGACGGAACCGTTATTTACCCGCATGTATATGTCGGCAGAAACGTAAAGGTCGGCGCAGGTTGCCTGTTTTATCCAAGCTCCACTATCCGAGAGGGCTGCGTGCTGGGCAATAAGGTTGTTTTGCAGTCCGGTGCTGTTATCGGCGGCGACGGTTTCGGCTATATTACCGATAAAAAGACCGGCAAACACAGCTTTGTTCTGCAGGCAGGCAATGTTGTGCTGGAGGACGAGGTTGAAATCGGCAGCAATTCCTGTATCGACAGGGCTACCGCAGGCAGCACGGTTGTAGGCGCCGGTACCAAAATTGATAACCTTGTACATCTCGGCCATAACGACGTATTGGGCAAAAACTGCCTCGTTGTTGCGCATGTAGGCATCAGCGGCAGCGTAACCGCCGGCGATAACTGCGTTTTTGCAGGCCAGGTAGGCACCGTAGGCCATATTACTATCGGCAACAACTGCCAGTTCGCAGGCAGAACGGGGATTACCCACAACATTCCTGATAATTCCGTTTGTGCCGGTTTCCCGGCGCAGCCGTACAAAGAATGGCTGAAGCAGGAAGCAAGCCTGCGCAAGGTTGGCGATTTGCTGAAAAAAGTAAAAGAGCTTGAAAAGGCTTTGGCTGAGTTAAAGAAATAAGATTTTGCAGGACGTGTTGTAAGTGATTGCTTATTATATAGTTAAATTTTTCAGCTGGCTGATGTGTGTATCGCCTAAATTCGTACGCAATGGCGTGGCGCATTTTCTGGGCAGCGTTGCGGTTATGGCAACGCCTGAATGGAGGCTTAAAATGGCTGCGGCCAACGTGCAGGAATGCCTTGGCGTTGACGAAGCGCGCGCCAGGCAGATTGCCGAGGACAGCCTGCACCGTTTCGGCAGGATGATTGTTGAGGTTATGCGGTTTCCCTTATTGAAGCCGGATAATATCGACAAGCTTGTAACCGTTGACGGGCTGGAGTATCTTGAAAAAGCTTATAAAGAAGGCAAGGGCGTAATCATGGCCACCGGTCATTTCGGCAACTGGGAGCTTTTGGGCGCGACGGTGGCACTGCACGGTTACCCGATGCTTTCCATCACGCGCAAGCAGAACAACAGCCAGATGGACCGTTTTATAAACGAATACCGTGAAATGGTTGGGCAGAAGGTGGCCTATAACCGTGGCAAAAGCGGGCTTTTGGCCATCAGCCGCATGCTGAAGGAGAAGCATTTGCTCGGCGTGCTGTTTGACCAGGACACCAATGATGACGGCGTGGAAATAGAGCTTTTCGGCAAAAAATGCATTACTCCGTACGGCCCGGCAGCCTTGTCGCGTTTATACGGTTCGCCGATACTGCCGATTTTTATGCACAATAATCCGGACGGAACTTTGCGTGCCAAGATTTATCCGCCGCTTTACACGCCGCGCACCAAGGATAAGGAAAAAGATTTTTACGATGTTACCAAAGAACTGATTACGGTGCTGGAACACGAAATAATAGAAAACCCGCCGATGTGGTTCTGGGTGCATGACCGTTGGAAAGACGGACGGCAGCGTTTTGCCGGTAAAAAATAAACAGCAGACAGGAGGAAAAGTATGCCGAATCAGGAATATCAGCAGACTTTGGCCCAAAAAGTATCTTATACGGGCGTTGGGCTGCACTCCGGCAAGGAAGTGCTGATGACGCTCTGCCCGGCAGAAGTAAATACAGGCATTGTTTTTGTCAGGACGGATTTGCCGGAACGCCCGGAAATACCGGCAATGGCAGAAAACGTAACTTCTACTTTAAAGGCCACAACTTTAAGCGCCAACGGCGCGGAAGTTTTTACGGTTGAACATTTAATGGCGGCACTGGCTGCCATGCAGATTGACAACTGCCGCATTGAAATGAATTCGCCGGAGCCGCCGGTAACAGACGGCAGCGCCGCAGTGTTCTGCGATTTGATTTTGCAGGCAGGGCGCGTTAAGCAGGAGGCTGTGCGAAGGGTTTACGCCGTGCCGAAGTCTTTTGCCGTTTACGAAGGCGATAAATATATTACCATACAGCCTTATGACGGATACCGCATTTCCTTTGTTTCCATTAATCCGCATCCGAAACTGGGAACCCAGTATTTTGATATCGAGCTGACCGAGGAAAGCTTCTTAAAGGAAATTGCCCGTGCCCGTACAGTCGGCTTTATGCATGAAATCAAACAGCTGCAGGCAATGGGGCTTGGACTCGGCGGCAGCATTGAAAACGTAGTTATTTTTGATGAAGACAAGGTTTTAACGCCGATGCGTTTTGAGGACGAATTAATCCGCCATAAAATACTTGACGTTGTCGGTGATTTGTATTTGCTCGGCGCGCTGAAAGGGCATGTTATTGCCGTTAAGTCAGGGCATGCGTTTAATTCGGGGCTGGCAAAACAAATCAGGGCCTATCAGTTAAAGGAGGAAGAAAAATGACCGTATTAGAAGCAAGCGAAATTCAGAAAATTATTCCCCACCGTTACCCCATGCTTTTGGTTGACCGCATTATTGAACTGGAACCAATGAAACGTGCAGTGGGAATTAAGAATATTACCATGAATGAAATGCAGTTTCTTGGCCACTTCCCCGGCGACCCGATTATGCCCGGCGTTTTAATGATTGAAGCCATGGCTCAGGTTGGCGGCGTAGCTCTGCTCTATCCTGAAGAAAACCGCGGCAAAATTGCCGTGTTCGGCAAAATTGACAATGTGCGCTTCCGCAAACAGATTATTCCCGGTGACCAGGTAATTACCGAAGCGATTATTACCAAAATCCGCGGCAACATGGGCGTTTGCGAATGTAAGGGCAGGGTTGACGGCAAGGTTGCCTGCGAATGTGAATGCACCTTTGCGATTATGGACGCTAAAAAATAATTTAACAAAATACGTTGTATTTGCTGAAAAATTAAAGAAAAACGGCGTATTTTGCAGTTAACCGCTTATAAAAGCTGATTTTGGAAAGTGAAAAAAAGATTTGATTTGCGAATATATAATAGTAAGTTGCAAATCGTTTATAAGAATTTGCAGATTAAAATGAGCGGTTAATTTTGAGGAGTGAATATGATGAATTCGGTAATAATGCCTGTACATAAAATCCATCCGACGGCGATTGTGCATCCGAACGCGGTAATAGGCAAAAACGTGGAAATCGGCGCTTATGCCATTGTTGGCGATGATGTTGTAATTGGCGACGGCTGCAAACTTTATCCGCATGCCGTTATCCATGAACATACTACGGTAGGCAAAAACTGCACCTTCTTCCCCGGCTGTTCCATCGGCGCAGTGCCGCAGGACCTGAAATTTGCCGGAGAACACAGCTCCACCATTATCGGTGACGGCTGCATTTTCCGTGAATGCACCACGGTAAACCGTGCAACCGGCGAAGGCAACAAAACAATTATCGGCAACAACCTTTTAATGATGGCTTATACCCACGTTGCACATAACTGCATTGTAGGCAACAATGTTATTATGTCTAATGTGGCAACTTTGGCAGGGCATGTAACGGTTGAGGACCGTGCCGTTATCGGCGGTCTTGCTGCCGTGCATCAGTTCTGCAAAATCGGCCGCAGCGCCATGATTGGCGGGCAGGCACATGTAAATCAGGACGTGCCGCCGTTTATGATTGTATCCGGGCAGCCGGCTTATGTATTCGGTCTGAACAGCGTTGGCCTGGCACGTGCCGGTATTCCGCAGGCAGAACGCAGCCAGCTGAAAAAGGCTTTCCGCATTCTGTACCGCAGCGGGCTTTCTTTGCAGGAAGCAATCGCAACCATGGAACAGGAGCTTGACAGCTGCGAACCGGTTGAACATTTAATGCGTTTCCTGCGTACGGCAGAGCGCGGCATTTTGAGAACCCCGAAAAATTAAGGTGGTGGCTTGATGGAAACTGAAACCCTGGGGCTGCTTTCCGGTATCGGTCATTTGCCTGTTGATGTTGCAAAATCTGCCAAAGAACGCGGCTGCCGTATAGTTGCTATCGGCGTTGTGCCGGATATTGACCCGGAACTGCCGGAGGTTGCCGATGTTTACTACGATATTCATATCGGAAAAATTGGCAAGATTATTTCTGCTTTAAAAAAGAATAATGTTAAAATCGTAACCATGATTGGCAAGGTTACAAAGGAAATTTTGTATAAAAAAGGCGCTATCATTCCGGATATGCGCGCTTTAAAAATACTTTCTTCCGTCCCCGACCGTAAGGACGATACCATAATGAACGCTATCGTAAAAGAACTGGAAAGCGAAGAAATTTTTGTTATGGACCAGACTTACCTGATTAAGCCGCTGATGCCAGGCCCGGGCGTGCTGACCAAACGCCAGCCTACACCGGAAGAACTGGCCGATATGGATTTTGGCTATAAAATGGCAAAAGAAATTGGCAGGCTTGACATTGGGCAGACGGTTGTTGTAAAAAACATGGCTGTTATGGCGGTAGAAGCAATAGAAGGCACTGATGCCTGCATTTTGCGCGGCGGCAAACTCGGCAAGGACGCAGTTGTTGCCAAAACGGCCAAACCTGCACAAGACGACCGTTTTGATGTGCCGGGCGTAGGCACCAAAACAATTCAGTCTATGATTGAATCGGGCTGCAAGGCTTTGGTTATTGAGGCAGGGCATACGCTTTTAACCGAGCGTGAAAAGGTAGTTGCCCTTGCTGATGAACATGGTATTACGATTGTTGCAAAATAATTGAAAAATTATTGAGAAAAACGCAAGGCTGGACTTAAAGTCCGGCCTTTTTGTGTTATAATATATAATGAATTGGTATGCAATAAAGTAAAACAGATAGAAGAAAGGAACCGTTATGGCCAAGATACTTATTTCTGCCGGTGAGGCTTCCGGCGATGTGCACGCTGCTGCCGTAACAAAGGCACTGAAAAAAATAGACCCTTCCTGCGAAGTGTTCGGCATGGGCGGCGACTGCCTGCGTGAAGCCGGCGGCGAGGTTTTGTTTGATATAAAAGAACATGGCGTAATGGGTTTTATAGAAGTTGTAAAGAAACTGCCGGCGCTTTTCAAGCTGCGCAGTGATTTCGGCAGGGTAATGGATGAACGCAGGCCGGACTGCCTGGTTACGGTTGATTACCCCGGGTTTAACATGAAGCTTGCAAAGCTTGCAAAAGACAAGGGTATTCCCGTTGTTTCGTACATACCGCCTTCTGCATGGGCTTGGAACAAAGGGCGTGCGCCAAAAGTGGCAAAGCTGGTTACCAAAATAGCTTCTATTTTTCCGTTTGAGTACGATGTTTATAAAGAAGCAGGGGCTGATGTGGAATTTGTCGGCCATCCGCTGATAGATATAGTAAAGCCGGAACTTGACAGAAAGCAGGCTCTGGATTTTGCCGGTAAACAAAGCGGCCGCAGGCTGATTTTGCTCCTGCCCGGCAGCCGCTTGATGGAAATACAGAAAATGCTGCCGACGCTTCTTGACGCGGCAAAGTTAATTTCTGAAAAAGAGCCCGATATTGATTTTGCCATGCCGAGAGCTTCTACAATACCGAAAGAAATGCTGGAGGGCATGATTGAAAAAAGCGGCCTGAAAGTGAAAATTGTGGAAGGGCATATTTACGATGTAATGAGCGTTGCAGACCTGGCGCTTGCCACCAGCGGAACGGTAACTCTTGAGGCTGCACTGTGCGGGCTGGGCTGCGTTATTGTGTATAAAACTTCTCCCATATCGGCATTTATTGCCCGCAGGGTTATTAACATACCTGATATCGGGCTGCCGAACATTGTGGCAGGCAGGCATATTTTGCCGGAGCTGCTGCAGGAGGACTTTACGCCTGAAAAAACGGCGCAGGAAGCATTGCAGCTTTTGGAACCTGAACGCAATGCTCAGATGAAACAGGATTTAGAGTACGTAAGAGAAAGATTGGGCGCCCCCGGTGCGGTAAACCGAGTTGCGGAACTTGTACTCCGCGTAGCCAAGGAGAAAAAATGAATTTATATTTTCGTTTGTTAAGTTATGTACGTCCATATTTAATAAGAATTACCATTGCTATTATTTGTACAATGATGGCAGCTGGATGTAATTTGTACCTGCCGTGGATTATTAAAGATGTTGTTGATAAGGTGCTTGTAGATAAAGATACGGTAATGCTTAATTATATCGCTGCAAGTATCATAATAGTTTTTATCGTAAGAGGATTGTTTTTCTATGGGCAAAGTTACCTTATGAGCTGGGTGGGCCAGAAGGTTGTAATTGATGTCCGTGGAGATATTTTCCGTAAGCTGCAGCGATTGAGCATGTCTTTTTATGACAAAAATAAAACCGGCACCATTATGAGTTATGTTACCAATGACGTTGCTGCCATGCAGACGGCAATGGTAGATAAAGCGGTAGAATTTGTTACCGAAGGGCTTATTCTGGTGGGCAGTATTGCTGCCATGCTGTGGCTGGACTGGAAACTGACGCTGTTTACCTTCTGCACATTCCCTGCAGTTTTGTGGTGTATGGATTACTTTGGCAAGAAAATCCGCAGAAATGGCGGCGAAATACAGGCCTGCACGGCAGAACTGACCTCCGTTTTGCAGGAGAGCGTATCTTCGGCGCGTGTTATTAAATCTTTTGTACGCGAAGATTATGAAACCAATAAATTTGATAATCAAAATAAAGAAAATTTTTATGCCAATATGAAAAATATTAAGTTAAATTCGCTGCTTACTCCAACGGTTGAATTTGTGGCTGCTGTAGGCGTAACCATTGTTATGTGGTACGGTGGGCGCAGTGTTATTGACGGCGATATTACTGCCGGTGCGCTGGTAGCGTTTTTGACTTATGCTGTTAATATAGCTAATCCTATCAAACGCCTTACCAAAGTAGCGGCAAGTATTCAGCAGGCATTGGCTGCCGGAGAACGTGTTTTTGGAGTGCTTGATTTGCCGGAAGCCATTAAGGAAATCCCCAATGCCAAAGTTCTGCCGCCTGTTAATGGCAAGGTTGAGTTTGATAACGTAAAATTCTCCTACAATCCGCAGGAAGAAGTGCTGGACGGCTTGTCCTTTACCGTTAACCCCGGCGAGGTAATTGCCATAGTCGGACCTTCCGGCGCAGGCAAATCTACCATTGCCAGCCTGCTGCCCCGTTTTTATGATGTTACCGGCGGCGACATCCGCATTGACGGATACAGCATTAAAGATGTAACGCTTGATTCCCTGCGCGGGCAGGTTGGCATAGTGCCGCAGGAAACAATGCTTTTTAACGGCAGCGTTTACGATAACATTTTGTACGGGCGGCTTGATGCAACTCCTGATGAGGTAAAAGCCGCTGCCAAAGCGGCCAATGCCGATGAATTTATCAGCCAGCTGCCGCAGGGTTATGCAACCATGCTCGGCGACCGCGGCGTGAATATTTCCGGCGGTCAGCGCCAGCGCATTTCTATTGCCCGGGCAATACTTAAAAATCCGCGCATTTTAATTCTGGATGAAGCGACATCTGCACTTGATACGGAAAGCGAACGCGTTGTACAGGATGCCCTTGACCGTTTGATGATAGGGCGTACGTCCTTTGTAATTGCACACCGCCTTTCAACTATAAAAAATGCCGATAAGATTCTGGTGCTTGAACATGGCGCGCTTGTGGAAGCAGGCACGCATGATGAACTGATTGCCAAAAACGGGCTGTATGCCCATCTTTATCAAATCCAGTACCGCAGCAAGGAAACGAAATGAGGGTAGCCGATGTATATAATTTATAACTTACTGATGATTGGCGCATTTTTCCTCGTAATGCCGTATTTCATCTACCGTTCGATATGTGAAAAAGGCTTTACACGCAGGATGCGCCAGAGCCTTGGCGGTATCCGCGATGAAGAAATTGAAGCCGTTGCGCTTAAGGGCTGTATTTGGATTCACGGCGCATCCGTTGGCGAAATTGTAGCAACCAGCCCTTTGGTAAAGGAAATCCGCAAGGCAATGCCGGAAATTCCGATTCTGGTTTCGGCAGTTACGGTTGGCGGTTATGATATGGCGCGCCAGATTATTCCGGAAGCAGATGCCATTATTTATTTCCCGCTGGATTTGCCTTTTGTGTCGGAATCCGTCGTAAAACGAATCCGCCCGCGCATTTTTATGCCGGTAGAAACAGAGTTGTGGCCTAATCTTCTGCGTGCGCTGCGTGAACGCAATATTCCGGTAATGATGGTTAACGGCCGTATTTCCGAAAAATCGGTAAAAACCTACCGCTATTTGTACGGCATTTGGGATGATATGCTGAATACTGTAAGCCGTTTCTGCATGCAGTCCAGCATTGACGCCGATTATATCCGCCATTTGGGCGCAGACCCCAGCAAAATTTATGTAACTGGCAACACAAAGTTTGACCAGACCTATGCGGAAGTAACGCAGGAGGATCTGGATAATTATAAAAAAGAACTGGGCATCGAAGGGGCGTATCCGGTTATTGTTGCCGGTTCTACCCATCCTACAGAAGAAAAAGCCATGCTGGAGGCTTTTAAAACCATTAAGGAAACTTATCCCGAGGCGCGTCTTGTTATTGCTCCGCGCAAGCCTGAACGCACTAACGAAATTGTGCGCCTGGTTGGGCATTTCGGTTATGAAGTTGGACTCCGTTCCAAGCTTTTGAAAATTGACGGTGTACGTCCGCAGTACCCGGTGCTTTTGATTGATACTATCGGCGAACTGGGACGCATTTATTCCGTCGGCGATGTGGTATTTGTGGGCGGTTCTTTAATTAACCACGGCGGCCATAACGTACTTGAGCCTGCCGCTCATGCCAAACCTATTCTGGTTGGACCGAGCATGCAGAACTTTAAAGATTCCTATTCGCTTTTGAGCAAGGTTGGCGCCTGCAAAATGGTGAGCGGCATACCCGAGCTTACCAAAGAGCTGCTGGATATTATAAACGATGATAAACGCCGTGCCAAAATGGGCGCAGCGTCTTTGCAGGTTATTAAGGAAAACCGCGGCGCTGCCGTGCGCAGTATTGAATATCTTGAAGATTTGCTGCGCATTACTACCGTTCCGGCAACTATTATGTCGCGTTACCCGACCAATATCCGCAATCTTAATGATGAGGGCGGCATCAGCCTGCGCCATGCAGATTACATTATTCAGTATGTGTATCAGATGGTGCACGGCACGGAAACGCCTTTTATGGGCAGTGTGCTTTTAGTGGTGCTGCGTTTCTTCTCTTATTTGTACGAATTTGGCGTTTGCAGCAAATTGTGGCTGTATAACGTGGGCTTTTTTAAACAGACAAAACTTGATTGCTGCGTAATTTCCATCGGCAACATTACCGTTGGCGGCACAGGCAAAACCCCTACCGCGCAGAAAGTTGCGGCAATGATTAAAAGCATGGGCTATAATGTTGTTATCTTAAACCGCGGTTACCGCTCTCACTGGGATAAAGAACTGGGCGTAGTAAGTGACGGCAAGAAGATTTTCATGACGGCCTATGAGGCAGGCGATGAAGCTTACCTGATGGCAAAAACCCTGCCCGGCATTCCCGTTATTATCGGTAAAAACCGTGCCGTTACCGGCCAGTTTGCCGTAGATAAAATGAAGGCCGAAGTAATTATTATGGACGACGGCTATCAGCACTGGCATTTGTACCGCGACCTTGATGTAGTGCTGGTAGATACTTACAATATGTTTGGCAACGGCTGCCTGCTGCCGCGCGGTACACTGCGCGAGCCTCTGAAGCATCTGGACAGGGCCGGGCTCTTTTTGCTCACCAAAACCGACCAGAGCTCGCAGTTCAGCCGTATTAATCTCCGCAAAAACCTTGCAAAATATAACGACCGTGCCCCGGTTATCGAAAGTATCCATCACCCGAAAAACTTTGTCGAAATTGCCGACTGGTACAAGGGCATTCATGAAAATACGCTGGAACTTTCCGAACTGGAAGGCAAAAAAGTTATGGTCTTTTCCGCTATCGGCAACCCGTCTTCTTTCGAGCAGACTCTCGCCGGTATCGGGCTTGATATCCTTGAAGCAATCCGCTATCCTGACCATCACGATTACGGTATGCTGGAAATGCAGTATATCAGTGAGCGTGCAGCCAGCAAAGAAGCGGTGGCGCTTATTACAACCGGTAAAGACGCGGTTAAAATTCCGACCGAATTTATTTACTTCAACAGGGATTTGCCGCTGTACATATTAAACATGGATATTATGATTACCGAAGGGCAGGACTTGTTTGAAAAAGCAATTGTCAATGCCATTAAAAAGGAGACGAAGAAGTAATGAAGGTTTTATGTGTAATTCCGGCCCGCTATGCTTCCACCAGGCTGCCGGGCAAGCCGCTGGCGTTGATTGCCGGTAAGCCGATGATTCAGCATACTTATATGCGCGCCTGCGAAGCGGAAGAACCGGATGATGTAATTGTAGCAACGGACAACGAAAAAGTTTATGATACCGTTACAGGCTTCGGCGGCAAGGCCGTGATGACTTCGCCTGACCATCCGAGCGGAACTGACCGTCTGGCGGAAGTTGCCATGCAGTATCCTGATGTTGATGTAATTATTAACGTGCAGGGCGATGAGCCGATGATTGACCCGGATATTATTGACCGTCTGGCCAAAGCCTTTGAAGGTAATGACGATTTAAAAATGGCAACCATGAAGGTGCCGATGAAGGAAAGCGAATACAACGACCCGGCTGCCGTAAAAGTTGTAACGGATGACAACGGTTATGCGCTGTATTTTTCGCGCAGCCTGATTCCGTATCCGCGCAATGAGATTGAAGGCATGCGCGTTTATAAACATGTTGGCGTTTATGCTTACCGCCGTGACTTTTTGCTGCAGTACGCAGCGCTGGAACCTACCATGCTTGAAAAGGTAGAAGGGCTTGAACAGCTGCGCGCGCTGGAAAACGGCTATAAAATAAAAGTGCTTGAAAGCGATTTTCAGGGTATCGGCATTGATACTCCCGAAGATTTGGAAGCAATCAACAAGCTCTTTGCGGCAAAAAACAATAAATAACTAAACAAATAACTATCAGTAAATAAAGGAGGCAGACATGAATATAGTAACAGTTGGCAATTATAAAGTTGGGCAGGGCTGCCCCATGCTGCTTATGGCAGGCCCCTGCGTACTGGAAGGCTATGAACGCAGCCTGATGATTGGCCAGCGTGCCAAAGCCATTGCAGATAAACTCGGCATGCCCTATGTTTTTAAGGCATCTTTCGATAAAGCAAACCGTTCTTCTTATAATTCTTTCCGCGGGCCGGGATTAAAAGAAGGTTTGGCTATTCTGGCCCAGATTAAAAAAGATTTGGGCGTACCCATTGTAACGGATATTCACGAACCTGCGCAGGCAGAACCCGTTGCGGAAGTTGCTGATATTTTGCAGATTCCGGCTTTTTTGTGCCGCCAGACTGACCTTGTTTATCAGGCTGCAAAAACCGGCAGAACCGTTAACGTAAAAAAAGGCCAGTTCCTTGCCCCGTGGGATATGAAAAACGTTATCAAAAAAATTGAAGAAGCCGGCAATCACAACATTATGCTTACAGAGCGCGGCGCAAGTTTCGGCTATAACACTCTGGTGACGGATATGCGCGGGCTTGCCATTATGCGCGAACTCGGTTACCCGGTTGTAATGGACGCTACCCACAGCGTGCAGATTCCCGGCGGGCAGGGTACTTCCTCCGGCGGCCAGAGCCAGTATGTGCCGCATATGGCAAGGGCGGCTGCCGCAGTAGGCATCGATGCTTTATTCCTTGAAGTACACGATAACCCGGCTGAAGCTCTTTCGGACGGGCCGAACATGGTAAAACTGGATAATTTGGAAGCACTCTTGAAAGACGTGCTGGCCATAGATAAAATTGTACGCGGCTGATTGGGCTGCCTGCATTTAAAGGAGTGATTTCCTGATGGAAGATGTAATGCTGGAACAGGCGCGGCAGGTTCTGCGTATGGAAGCGGAAGCCGTGCTGGAACAGGTTGAACGCATAGACGAACATTTTAAAGCAGCGGTTGAAATGATTATGGCCTGCCCCGGCCGCACCGTTATTACCGGCATGGGCAAATCGGGCATTATCGGGCGCAAAATGGCAGCAACGCTTGCCAGCACCGGTACGCCATCTTTTTACCTGCACCCGGCAGAAGGCATTCACGGCGATTTGGGCATGGTAACCGAAGGCGACGTTGTTATTGCGCTTTCCAACAGCGGTGAAACCGGCGAAGTGCTGCATATACTGCCTTCGCTGCGCAGAATAGGTGCCAAATTAATTGCTATGGTGGGCAATCCCAATTCCACTTTGGCCAAAAATTCCGATATAGTTTTAAATGTCGGTGTTACGAGAGAAGCTTGCCCGCTCGGGCTTGCGCCTACTTCAAGCACAACCGCGGCGCTTGCTTACGGCGATGCGCTGGCACTGGCGCTGCTTTCAAAACGCAAATTTACGGCCAGCCAGTTTGCGGTATTCCATCCGGGAGGCTCTCTGGGCCGCAAATTGCTTCTTACTGTTGAAGATATTATGCACAGCGGCACGGAAAATCCGCTTGTTAAGGCAGATATCAGCGTACAGGACGCACTTTTTGTTATTACCGACAAGGGCCTTGGCGCTGTTTCCGTTGTTGATGACGACAATAAAATGCTGGGCGTGCTGACAGACGGCGATATCCGCCGCGGGCTCAGCAAAGGCGTGGACTTTTTAAAACGCCCGGTAACGGAACTTATGACGGCCAGCCCGAAAACCATTACCAAAGAAAAACTGGCTGCACAGGCTTTGCATATCATGGAAAGCAACCGTCCGAAACCGATTACGGTACTGCCGGTTGTAGATGCCGAAAACCATGTTATCGGGCTTTTGCATATGACTGACCTTGTTCGTCAGGGCGTGGTATAATGGAAAGAACCGTAAAAAATGCCTCCAAAATAAAACTGCTGGCTCTTGATGTGGACGGTGTGCTGACGGACGGCAGCCTCAATATCGGCGCTGATGGCGAACTTTTTAAAGCCTTCAACGCGCGCGACGGGCTTGGGCTGAGCTGCCTTCTGCGCAGCGGTGTGCGTGTGGCAATTATTACCGGGCGCAAAAGCGCCATTATTCACCGCCGGGCAGAAGAACTGGGCATTACAGAGCTTTATGAAGGCATTAAAGATAAAAGAAAAATACTGGCAGACCTTGCCGCGGCAGGAGGGCTTGAGCAGAAAGAAATTGCCTATATGGGCGACGATTTAAACGACCTGCCTGCGCTTTTATATGCCGGGCTTGCCTGTGCCCCGGCAGACGCTGCGCCGGAGGTAATTTCTGCCAGCAGCTTTGTTGCCGCAAATAACGGCGGGCGCGGAGCGGTGCGCGAAGCGGCCGAACTTATTTTAAAGGCACAGGGCAAATGGAATGAAATTGTAAATGCTTATATGAAGCAGGGACAGGGAGATTCACAATAATGTGGCTTTACTATTTATTAAAAAGCATGAGCTGGATAATCAGCCACCTGCCCTATAAGCTGGTTGTAAAAATCGGCCTGGGGCTTGGCAGGCTTTATTACATAATTGCCAAAAAACAGCGCATAAGGGCGGAAGAAACAATAAAAGAACGCCTTGGCTATTCGGACGAACAGGCCAAAGCAACCATCCGCAGCCTGTTTATCAAGCTGGGCGCAACTTTTATGGAAATTATGTATATGCCGGCATTAAATAAAAACAATATCCGCGGGCTTGTAACCTTTGACCGCCCCGATGTTTTATGGGAAGCACTCGGCGAAGGCAAAGGCGTTGTAATGCTGGCCTGCCATATGGATAACTGGGAATGGCTGGGTGCGGCGCTGGCGTTGTCGGGCTTTCCGCTGAGCGCGGTAGAAAAACCGCAGCCGAACCATATTTACAGCGATTTTATGAACGAACTGCGCAAAGGCGTAGGGCAGGAAATTTTTTCGCGCGGTACAAGTGAAATTCTGGGCTGTGCCCGCGCCATGAAGAAAAAACGCATGCTGGGGCTTATTGCCGACCAGGACGGCGGCTATGACGGTATTTTTGTTCCGTTCCTCGGCAAAATGGCTTCAACGCCGACCGGACCTGCTTATTTTTCCAGAAAGTTCAATGCGCCGATTGTGCCGATATTTATTGTGCGCAAGGAAGGCAATTACGGGCATCTGGCGATTGTTAAAGACCCCATTTATTATGAAGACACCGGCGACCGCAAGGCCGATGATTATAACGTAACTTTGAAAATGACGCAGATTGTTGAAGAAGTTATAAAAGAATACCCGGATAACTGGCTGTGGTTCCAGCACCGTTGGAATACCCCGTACACACCGCCGGAAGAAAAGGAGCTGAAGCAAGGTGAAAAATAAGGGGCTTTTGCTGATTGCAGGCGGCATTGCCATTGCAGCAGCAATAATTGCCTGGCTGATGTTTGGCGGCGAGGCGCCGAAGAACCCGGAAAATACCGCTTCCAATGCGGTGAGCGCAGTAGTTAAAAACACTACCGTCAGCCGCGAGCAGGACGGCAGACGCCTGTGGGAGTTTTCGGTTGAAGCGCTGGAAAGCATTTCCGGCAGCGGCGAAGCTGTAATGAAAGGCGTTAAGGGCAAAATTTACCGCGAGGACGGTTCTGTAATTGACGTTACGGCCGGCGGCGGCAAAATTAATAACGACGATAAAAACTTTGCCCTCGACCGCGGCGTAAAAGCAACGCTTTCTACCGGCGGGGAGATAACTGCCGAAGAAATCAGCTGGAACCAGAAGGACGATATTATTACGGCAACCGGCAAAGTAAAGGTTGTTAAAGATGAACATACGGCTTTGGCCGATAAAATTGTTACCAGCAGTAAATTTGACCATTTTAAATTAAGCGGACATGCCGAAGTACAGAAAGGGGAACTGTAATGATGAAAATAAAATCAGTAGCGGCGCTGGCAGCGGCTTTTATGCTGTTGGGTTCATCTGCTTTATATGTGCCGGCATTTGCGGCTCAGGGCAGCGGTTTTAATGTTAAAGCCGACGAAATTGAATATGATATGACCAGCGGCAACGGTACTGCCAAAGGCAATGTGGTAATTTTGCATGACGGCGGCAAGGCTACGGCCGCAGCTGCGGAATTTAACAGCAAAACCATGAGCGGCAAACTTACCGGCGGCGTTGTTGCCGATAAAGACGATGCCCATATTACCTGCGCAACCTTTGTAATGCATAACGAAGATTTTGTTTCCGCAGTAGGCGAAGCATCCGTTACCAAAGAAGATAAAACGCTTACGGCAGAGCAGATTGACTATCACAGCGACGCCGAATACGCTGAAACCATCGGCTCCTGGGGCCAGTTGACTTCTACCGACGGCAGCGTGCTTACGGCAGCGCAGATTACCTATAACGGCAAAACCGGCCTTGCAGAAGCTACCGGCAATGTCGATATCGTAAGCCCGCCGCGTAATTTAACCGCAAAGGCAGATAAAGCAATTTACGACACCAACAACGACGGCAAAGTAGAACTTATCGGCAATGCAACCGCAACTCAGGACGGCAATACCGTTTCCGGCAACCGCCTGATTATGAATAATGCAGGCAATGCCGCAGCAGGGCAGCGTGCCGAAGCATTTGGCAATATTAAGATTGTGTATGTTCCCGAAAAGCAGCCCGCACAGGCTGAGGCAGATACTGCCGCAGCAGGCAGCGAAGGAACGCAGACAGAAGCTGCAGCCCAGGACGCAGCAGCAGAAACCACCGGACAAGTGGAGGCAGCATAGTGGTAATTGAAACAGCTAATCTTGTAAAAGAATATGCGGACAGACGCGTTGTAAATAATGTCAGCATCCGTGTGGAGCAGGGCAGCATTGTTGGCCTGCTTGGCCCTAACGGCGCCGGCAAAACTACTACCTTTTATATGATAGTAGGCATCATCAAGCCGGATTCCGGCACGGTAACGCTGGACGGACAGGATATTTCCGGCCTGCCGATGTATATGCGCGCGCGCGCCGGCATTGGTTATCTGCCGCAGGAGGCTTCCATTTTCCGTAAGATGACGGTGGAAGAAAATATTCTTGCCATTTTGGAAGCCAACAATGTGCCGGAAAAAGCGCGTTATGAAAAAATGAATGCGCTGGTTGAAGAATTTCATATCGACCATATCCGAAAAAACAAAGGCACGGAGCTTTCCGGCGGTGAACGACGCCGCGTTGAAATTGCCCGCGCTTTGGCAACAGATCCGGCGTTCATTCTGCTGGATGAGCCTTTTGCCGGTATCGACCCGATTGCCGTTGCCGATATTCAAAACATGATTGCACATCTTGCGCAGCGCGGTATTGGTATTCTGATTACCGACCATAACGTGCGCGAAACGCTGAGCATTGTTGATAAAGCATACATTCTTGCCAATGGTGAAATACTGCTGCACGGCGACAGCGAGACCATTGCCAACGACCCGGTAGCGCGCAAATACTACCTTGGTGAAAACTTTAGCATGTAGGGGGGAAGAAGATGCGTTTACGTTTGTTAGACAGATATGTACTGAGCGAATTGCTGTATCCGTTCATCTTCGGTATAGCCTCCTTCTCAAGTATTTTTATCGCCAGCTCCATGCTGTACCGCATTACGCAGTACATGACCAAATACGGCGCCAGCTGGGACAGCGTGGCATGGCTGTTCTTTTACAGCCTGCCGGAAGTAATTAACTATACTTTCCCGATGTCGATGCTTCTGGCATCACTTATGGCGTTTGGCAAATTGTCCGGCTCAAGCGAAATTATCGCCATGAAATCCGGCGGCATCAGCTATTACCGCATTGTAGCGCCGGTGCTGATAGTGGCGTTTATTGTCAGCATGTTCTCGGTTGTATGGGCCGAAAAAGTTGTGCCTGCTTCCAAAGTGCAGTACACACGCGTTTTGGAATACCAGATTAAAAAGAATACCAAGCCGAAAACGCAGGACAATGTTATCATTAAAACCATGAGCGGCGACACTCAGCGTTTAACCTACGCACGCCGCTTTGAAGAAGAATCCGGCAGAATGATGGACATTACCATCGAGGAATTTGACAACCATAAACTGGCACGCATCCAGACTGCTAAAGAGGGCCGCTGGGAAAACGGTTCCTGGCGTTTGATTGACGGCACGGTGTATTCCGTTCATGATGAAGCAGGACTGCAAAGTACTGCCAAATTTGATGAGCAGATAATTCCTCTGGACATAGCCCCGGAACAAATTTCCTGGGAACAGAAAGAGCCGGAAGAAATGACTATCCGCGAACTGCGCGAATACATACACATGCTGGAAATGCAGGACCAGCCGACCGCGCGTCACTGGTGCGAAATTTACATGCGTATCTTTATACCTATGGCCAGCTTCTTCTTTGCCATGATAGGCGCGCCGCTGGGAACACAGAAACAGCGCACAAGTTCGTCCATCGGCCTGGGGCTGAGCATTATAGTTATTTTTATTTACTACGCGATTATGACCTTTACAACGGGCCTTGGCAAAGGCGGGGCAATGAATCCTTTTCTGGCCTGCGCACTGCCGAACATTATTTGCCTGATGGTAGGTATTTATCTTTTACGGCAGAAAAATGCGTAAAACCAATGGGGTGAGTTTATGTTTGGGTTGCGCCTGATAATTATTCTGGCTGTTGTTGGCGGCCTGATTGCATTTATTGGCGATAAACTGGGCAGTAAAATAGGTAAGAAAAAATTGTCTGTTTTCGGGCTGAGGCCGTACTATACCTCGGTGCTGATGACGGTAATTACCGGCGTGCTGATTGCGGCGACGACCATTATCGTTATGGCAATATCGTCGGACAGCGCCAGGACGGCAATGTTCGGCATGGAACGCCTGCAGGACGAACTGAGCAGCCTGAACAGGGAAAAGGCCATAGCGGCGGAAGAAATGGATAAAGCCCGTGCTGCCCTTGCTGACCGCAATAAGGAAATACAGGACCTTGACGGAGAAATTGAGGCTATTAATGCCGAAAAAGCACATCTCCAGAATGAGGTTAACAGCAGCCGCGAAGAGCTTGGGCGTGCCCGTGCGGAAGTAAACAGCCTTTCGGAATCGAAGGCAACGCTTGAAAAAGAAGTTAATTCGCTGGAGGCTACTACCGAACGCCTGCGCCGCGGCATTGTTGCCATGCGTGAGGGCGATGTTGTATACCGCAGCGGCGAAGTAATTTATGCAGGCGTTTTAAGCAGCAAGCTTGCCGATGCCGAAAACACTAAACAGCTTGAAATGTTCCTCAGCGCGGCAAACGAAGCGGCCATGCAGCGCATGGGCATCCGCAGCGAAGAACCGGTAGGCGTTTTATGGCTGCCTAACGAACTTATCCAGGCGGCTTTAAAAGAAATTCAGGCGGCAGACGGCAATGTGTTTGTAAGGCTGCGCGCCGTGGCAAACATTATAGCCGGTGAGCCTGCAATCTGCACTATTGAACTGGTGCATAACGAATGTGTATATAAAAACAACGAGCTGATTTACAGCAAAGTTATAGATGTAAGCGGCATTAAATACGGTTTGGACCGTGAAATTTTAATGTTCCTCAATTCCGTTAACCATACGGCTGTAAGCGCCGGCGTAATGCCCGACCCGCTCACCGGCAAGGTAGGCAACCTTGACGCGGGAACTATGGTGCAGACCGGCGAAAAAATGGCGGCGCTTGGCGGCAAAGTTATGCTTAAGGCGTATGCCCGCGGCGATATTTATACCTCCGGCCCGGTGCTGCTGCGTTTAGAGGTTGAAGATGCTGAATAACGGTTTTTTGCTTGGCATAGACCCCGGCAGCTTTAAAACCGGCGTGGCGCAGGTAACGCCGCAGGGCGAAGTTTTAAATGCCGAATGGGTGGAAACAAAAAAGCTTACAGAAGCACTGAACCTGCTTTGCAGCAGCAAAGGGCTGCCGCAGGCAGTAATTATCGGCAACGGCACCAATACGCAGCTGGTGCATAAAGTGCTGGCGCAGATTTTTACTGCCGTGCCGGTAATAGAAATTGACGAAAAACACAGTACGGAACAGGCACGTACTTTGTACTGGCAGCTTAACAAGCCGCACGGCTGGCGCGCGCTGCTGCCCGAAGGATTGCGTGTGCCGCCCGAACCCTTGGACGGTTATGCAGCGGCAGTGCTGGTAAAACGATATTTAAATAATAAATAAAAGGCAGAGCGGAAGCTCTGCCTTTTTTATACCTTTAATATGTTTAATTGAGAGTTTAAGTGTGGTAAAATTAGGGTAGGTTATTTTTGGTTACGTCTTTGTAGTTACTATATTGCTTTTAATTTTCTTAATCACTCATTCATGTTACTTTTTATGGGCTAAAAAGTAACCAAAAAGCCTTCGCTCCTCAAAAAACTTAACGGCTCAGAATCAAAGAAGTTTGCCACTTGCAGCGCCTACGGAAACTCGCTTCGCTCAGACATCCTCCGGCAAAAGCTGCAAGTGCCTGGTTAGTGAAAGTTTCGCCTATTTTTTGAAAGTCGCGGCTTCGCACAAATTCGCACCGTGGAAGTTTTTAGTTCGATTAGAAATGTTTCCGTGTGCTGGTGAGTGCCTTCTTAGTTATTGATTTTAGAGAGTGGCAAACGAATGATAAATCAAAAGTTATAAGGGAGAAATTGTATGGGAAGAAAAGAAATAACAACGAAAGAAGATTTAATAAAAGTAATAGAATTGTTTGAGAATATGGGAATTACTTATTGGCTTGATGGCGGATGGGGTGTAGATATTTTAGCAGGCAAACAGACAAGGATTCATAGGGATATAGATATAAATTTTGATGCTGAATATACAGAAAAATTGTTAAATATCCTTATGGATTTTGGGTATAAAATTGATACTGACTGGCGCCCCATAAGAATAGAGTTATATAGTGATAAGCTTGGCTATTTAGACATCCACCCGTTTGTTTTAAATGATGATGGAACATCAAAACAAGCGGCTTTAGGTGGTGGATGGTATGAATTTGAAAAAGACTATTTTGGCAGTGCCTTTTTTGAAGGAAAAACAATTCCATGTATATCTTTAAAAGGACAAAAGATTTTCCATTCAGGATATGAATTAAGAGATAAGGATAAACATGATATAGCTGTTCTTGAAAGGCTTGAAAAGTAATATTAAAGGTACAATATGAAAAAATTCCTAACAATTCTATTCACATTATGCTTGAGGGCGGCAACAGCTTTAGCCGCTCCTGTAGAAATTGATATTTACAGCGTAAACGACGGCACGGCTTTGCAGCTGGATAAATTTTACCGCGGTGCTGTTAACGATTTTCTGCTGGACGGAGGCGACGGCTACACAAGCATCAAAACCGCCAAAAACCCCTATTCTGCCGGGCAGGATGCGGAAATACTGGCAAGGGCCTTGGCAAAAGCGTAGGTTATAAACTACCGCGCAGATTTGCGGCTGGTGTTAAAATAGGAGGGCATTATGGAAAAATTACTTGATACAACCTGTGAAAAATTTTTGGAAGAACTGGCAAGCAAGCAGCCTACGCCGGGCGGCGGTGCGGCTTCGGCACTTTGCGGGGCTGTTGCGGCGGCGCTTACGGCCATGCTTGCCAATTTAACTGTAGGCAAAGCAGGCAGCGAAGAAAATGAGCAGCAAACTGCACAGATTATTGCCGCTGCCAGTAAACTGCGTGAAGAATTGACGGCGCTTGCAGATGATGATGCTGCTGTATTCGGCAAATTTATGGCAGCTTATAAAATGCCCAAAACAACGGATGAAGAAAAAGCGGTGCGTACGGCTGCAATACAGCAGGCTGCTGTTGCGGCGGCAGATGTTCCCATGCAGATTGCCGAAAAGAGCATGGAGGTGCTGCTTTTGGCACGCAGAATTATTGTAATCGGCAATCCCAATGCCATCAGCGATGGAACTGTATCGGCCATTGTGGCAAGGGCAGCACTGCGCAGTGCATTGTATAACGTAAAAATTAACCTTGGGCTTATTAAAGACGCCGCTTATGTGGAGCAGGCTGCGGCAAAAATGCAGACGCTGGAGGCGAAAGCGCTGGAAACGGAAGCCTTTGTGCTGGCGCGTACGGATGAAATTTTAAAGTAATGGCGCTTGACTGATAAGCATATTTATCATATAATAAAAAATTAGCAGGGAGAGGTGGTCGAGTGGTTTAAGGCTCTGGTCTTGAAAACCAGCGAGGTGCAAGCCTCCGTGGGTTCGAATCCCACCCTCTCCGCCACGATTTTACCGCGCCTTTTCAGGCGCGTTTTTTATTATGGGAGCGCTATGCTTTATTTTGAATACGGCGAAAAAGAACTGAATTATTTAAAAAAGAAAGATAAGCGTCTGGCTGCCGTTATCGAAAAAGCCGGGGTCATTCAAAGAGAATTATACCCCGATATTTTCGTATCGCTTGTTAATTCCATTGCTGGGCAGCAAATATCGCGCCACGCCAAAGCAAGCGTCTGGCGGCGCTTTACGGAATTGCTGGGCGGTGTTGTTACGCCGCAGGCTATTGACGCAGTAACGGAGGAACAGCTTCGCAGCTGCGGGTTATCCGGGCGCAAGGCCGTGTATATTAAACGACTGGCGCAAAAAGTGCTTAATGGCGAAATTGATTTTGGCGTTTTTGCGGCTATGGCTGATGAAGAAGTTATTGCAGAACTGATAAAACTTGATGGCATCGGCAAATGGACGGCGGAAATGCAGCTGATTTTTTCGCTGGGGCGCAAAAATATATTAAGTTTTGGTGATGCTGCTATTCAAAACGGGCTTAAAAGGCTGTACGGGCATAAAAAAATAACCCTGGCGCTGGCAGAAAAGTACCATAAGCGTTACAGCCCGTATGCTTCGGTAGCCAGTTTTTACCTGTGGGCACTGGCCAATGGTGATGTGGAATACGAGCGGCCGCGCAGAAACGCAGAAAAAATTTAAAATTGTTGCTTTAAATACTTGCCAAACAGCAAAACATAGTGTATACTAATTAAGTAAGTCAATTGGAGTGGTACTCAAGTGGCTGAAGAGGACGGTTTGCTAAATCGTTAGGGGGGGCAACTCCCGCCAGGGTTCAAATCCCTGCCACTCCGCCAGTTAAAAATTAAGGACATCGGTGAATGCCGGTGTCTTTTTTTATACTTCTTTTTAATTTGATGTTTTAAATATGATATAATTATAATATTAGGATATAATTAACTCTGTATGAATATATACTTTGGGCAAAGGGGTAAGGGCTATGAAATCAAACTTTGCATTTTTAAAGTCACATTTTCCGGTGTTGGCTAATTTTGGTATATTGGCTGAAAAATATTGTTATAGTGATTCCAATTCCTGCATTATGAAGCTTGGTATGATTGGTGAAACAATCGTCAACTTAATGCTTACTTATGATAAAATTAAAATTCCAACAGATTGTAATGCTGTTACCAAAATTAAAATACTTTCGCTGCAAGGATTACTTACTCCTGATTTGTCTGATATATTGCATGCTTTACGCAAAGCGCGCAATAAGGCTGCCCATACAAATTATGAAAATATTAAAGAAGGGCAAACGCTTTTGGAAATGGCATATAGTTTATGCGAATGGTTTATGCAGACCTATGGTGATTTGCAGTATAAGCATTGTAAATTTGTTATGCCTACCGAAGCAGACGCCCAATCCATAACCGATAACGACGATAAGGCAGCAGAACAAAAAATGCTGGAGGAGACCGAAAAAATCGCTGCCGCTGCTAAAGCAGTTGCTGCTGATGAACGCAGAAAGCGTGCTCTTGCTGCGGCCAGCCAGCGCCAAAAATCAGAAGCGGAAACTCGTTACATGATTGATACTCAGCTGCGTAAGGTTGGCTGGGAAGCCGATACCGAAAACCTGCGTTACGGTAAAGGTATACGCCCACAAAAGGGTAAAAATCTTGCAATTGCCGAATGGCCAACGCTTTCTGCGGCAGGTAATAAAGGCAGGGCTGATTACGCCCTTTTTGCAGGCGAAAAACTTGTTGCTGTTATCGAAGCAAAAGCAGAGCATAAAGATATTCCTTCTGTTATAGATTATCAATGTAAAGAATATGCCCAAAACATTCGGCCCGAAGATGAAAAATACGTTATAACGACATGGGGAAAGTATAAAGCGCCGTTTGTTTTCGCTACCAACGGCAGGCCTTATCTTGCCCAGCTGGAAACTAAATCAGGTATTTGGTTTTTAGATTTAAGGGAAAGCGCCAATATGCCGAAGGCGCTGCGCGGATGGATTAGCCCTGACGGTATGCTGAAACTTTTAGAGAGTGATATTGAAAAGGCAGATAAAGCATTGCAGACACTGCCTTATGACTTTTTACGTGATAAAGACGGGCTTAATTTAAGGCAGTATCAGCTTAATGCTATACAGGCAGCCGAAAATGCCGTTATAAACGGACAAAAAAATATTTTGCTTGCCATGGCGACAGGCACGGGCAAAACGCGCACGGTGCTTGGCATGATTTACCGCTTTTTAAAAACAGGCCGTTTTAACCGTATTTTATTTTTAGTAGACCGCACAGCCCTTGGCGAACAGGCAGAAGATGTATTTAACGAAGTAAAACTGGAAGATTTAAAAACACTTAACGATATATACGACATAAAAACTCTTGAGGACGCTGTTTTTGAAGATGAAACCAAAGTACATATTGCAACTGTACAGGGTATGGTTAAACGCCTGTTGTATAACGATGAAGAACGCCAGCCGTCTGTAACAGATTATGACTTAATTGTTATCGATGAAGCGCACAGAGGCTATCTTTTAGATAAAGAAATGGGCGAAGATGAGTTACTGTACCGTGACCAGCTTGATTACCAAAGCAAGTACCGCATGGTAATAGAATATTTTGACGCTGTTAAAATAGCCTTAACCGCTACGCCTGCACTGCATACTACACAGATTTTTGGCAAGCCGGTGTTTAAATATACCTACCGCGAAGCCGTTATAGAAGGTTACCTTGTAGACTATGATGCGCCGCATAAAATAAAAACCCAATTTAATACCGAAGGTATTAAATACAATAAGGGCGAAACGCTTGCGCTTTATGACCCTGTAACTCATGAAATAACGAACAGCGAAGTTTTACAGGACGAAATGAACTTCGATGTTGAAAAGTTTAACAAGCAGATTATTACTCCAAGCTTTAACCGCACCGTACTCGAAGAAATTGCCCGTGATATTGACCCGGAAGATGTAATGCAGGGCAAAACGCTTATTTATGCGGTTGATGACGAGCACGCCGATTTAATAGTAAAAATTTTAAAAGAAATTTACACCAATTACGGCATTGATAACGATGCCATTATGAAAATAACCGGCAGCGTTGCGGGCGGCAATAAACGCAAAGTGCAGGAAGCAATTAAAAGCTTTAAAAACGAACGTTTCCCCAGCATTGCCGTAACAGTAGATTTATTGACGACAGGTATCGACGTGCCGGAAATTACCACGCTTGTTTTTATGCGCCGCGTAAAATCGCGTATTTTGTTTGAGCAAATGCTGGGCCGCGCCACGCGCCTGTGCCCCAAAATTAATAAAACACATTTTGAAATTTATGACCCGGTCGGTGTTTATGATTCTCTGGAAGAAGTAAACACCATGCAGCCGGTATCGGCAGACCCTAAAACAACCTTTGCCCAGCTGCTTGACGGGCTGGAAGTTTTAGAGGACGAAGCGCATATTAAAAACGCCGTTGCGCAGATAATTGCCAAATTACAGCGTGTAAAACGAAGGCTTACCAAAGAAGAAGTAAACGAATTTAAAGACCTGGCAGCAGGTTTAACGGTAGAAGGCTTTATACAAAAAATCGAAAGTCTGCCTGCCGCCGAAGCACGTAATACGCTTTTAATGGAAGCAAGCCTTTTAGAAATGCTTGACGATAAGCACGGGCATGGTGGTTATACCAAAGTAATTTCCGATAAGCAGGATAAATTTCTTATCCGTGAACGCGGCTTTGGAAAAAATGAGCAGCGCCCGGAAGATTATATTGAAGCATTTGAAGACTTTGTTAAAAACAATGTTAACGAAATTGCTGCACTAAATATTATTTGCACGCGCCCAAAAGAACTAACGCGTGAAACGATTAAAAGTCTGCGCATGGCTCTTGCACAAAACGGTTTTACCACGCAGCAGCTTAACACTGCCGTCAGTGAAATTACCAGTGAAGAAATAACGGCAGACATCATCAGCCTTGTGCGCCGTTACGCCATCGGCTCACCGCTTGTAAGCCATCAGGCACGCATCCGCCGTGCAGTAGATAAGCTAAAAAAAGCGCATAACTTCAGCAGAGTAGAGCTTAACTGGCTGAGCCGCATAGAAAGCTACCTTTTAAACGAATCGGTTATGAATGTTAAAGTTTTTGATGAAGATGAACGCTTTAAAACAAACGGCGGCTATAAAAGGCTTAACCAAATCTTCCGCAATAACCTTGAAGGCATTATTACCGAACTTAACGAATATCTTTACGACGATGGAGGCAGAACAGCTTGAACACGCAGGAAATTGTTGCCAAACTTTGGAATTTATGCAACGTATTAAGGGATGACGGCATTACCTACCACCAGTATGTAACAGAACTTACCTACATTTTATTTTTAAAAATGGCTAAAGAAACGGGCGTAGAAGCAAAATTTGCCGAAGGCGTAATCACGCTTGAAGGCGATAGCCTTACGGCAGAACAAATTGCCGAAAACGCCCAAAAGCAAATAATTAAAGATTACAGCTGGGATGTTTTAAAAAGCAAATCGGGCATAGAACTTTATAACTATTATAAAGATTTACTGCGCCTGTTTGGCACCTATTGCAAAGGACGTGTACGCGAAATTTATAACGGCGCTGTTACCAATATCGAAGAACCGAAAAACCTTGAAAAGATAATTACCACTATTGATAAGCTGGACTGGTATTCTGCCCGCGAAGAAGGGCTGGGTAACCTTTATGAAGGTCTGTTAGAGAAAAATGCCAGCGAAAAGAAATCGGGCGCAGGGCAGTATTTTACCCCGCGTGTGCTGATTGACGTTATGACAAGGCTTATTAAACCACAGCCCGGAGAACTTTGCAACGACCCCGCCTGTGGCACCTTTGGCTTTATGATTGCCGCCCACCGCTATGTAAAAGAACAAACCGATGACTTTTTTAACCTTGATGAGGACGCTTACAAATTTGAACGCAACGAGGCTTTTACCGGTTGTGAACTTGTGCACGACACGCATCGCCTTGCCCTAATGAACGCCATGCTGCATGATATTGACGGCGAAATTAAACTTGGCGATACTTTAAGCAACCTTGGTAAAAGCATGAACGGTTACGACGTGGTGCTTACCAACCCGCCATTTGGCACAAAAAAAGGCGGCGAACGCGCCACTCGCGACGATTTTACTTACCCAACAAGCAATAAACAGTTAAACTTTTTGCAGCATATTTACCGCAGCCTTAAGGCAAATGGCAAAGCACGTGCCGCTGTTGTGCTGCCCGATAATGTACTTTTTGCAGATGGCGATGGCGAAAAAATACGCTGCGATTTAATGGATAAGTGCAATCTGCATACGGTTTTGCGCCTGCCGACCGGCATTTTTTATGCTCAGGGCGTAAAAACAAACGTGTTGTTTTTTACGCGCGGCACAACCGATAAGGGTAACACCAAAGAAGTATGGTTTTACGATTTGCGCACCAATATGCCCAGCTTTGGCAAAACCAACCCGCTTAAAAAAGAACACTTTGCCGCTTTTGAAGAAGCTTACGAAGCCACGGACAGAACCCAAGTGCAGGACGAGCGCTGGAGCGTATTTACACGCGACGAAATTACTGCCAAAGGCAACAGCCTTGATTTGGGCTTGATACGCGACGACAGCGTGCTTGATTACAACGACCTGCCCGACCCGGCAGAAAGCGCCGCTGAAGCTGCCGCCCGGCTTGAAGAAGCGGTAGACTTACTGCAAAGCGTAGTAAAAGAGCTTAACGCACTGGCGGAGGGGCGCTGATGGCAGGGAAAAAAACACAGGCGCAGCTTACGCCCGAAGAAAAATTACAGCAGGCACTTGTGCCAGAAGCCGAACAGCCCTATAAAGTACCGGCTAATTGGTGCTGGACATATTTAAAAAATGTTTCTGATTGTTTGGATAATTTTAGAAAACCAATAAATGCAAATGAGCGTAATGCTCGATTGGGTGATGTACCTTATTATGGTGCAACTGGACAAGTTGGTTGGATAGATGACTACTTAACTAATGAAGAATTGGTACTATTGGGAGAAGATGGTGCACCGTTTTTAGATTTATTAAAAAATAAAGCATATTTAATAAATGGAAAAGCGTGGGTTAATAACCATGCACATATTCTACGTTCTAAATTTGGAACAATGGGAAATAGATTACTTATAGAATATTTAAATAGTTTTGACTTTACAGGATTTGTAACTGGAACGACACGTTTAAAATTAACTCAAGCGAATATGAATAAAATAATAATTCCTCTCGTACCACTTGCCGAACAACAACGCATTGTAGAGCGCATAGAAAGTCTTTTTGCCAAATTGGACGAAGCCAAAGAAAATATGCAAAATGTTTTAGAGGGTTTTGAAACACGCAAAGCCGCCATTTTGCACAAAGCTTTTACAGGTGAATTAACTGCTAAGTGGCGTAAACAACATGGCGTAAGTATGGACACTTGGGAAGAAAAGAAATTGGGAGATGTTACTGATATTTTATCCAGCAAACGTATATATAAAAATGAATACGTTAATGAAGGAATTCCGTTTTTTCGTTCATCTGAAATAGTTGACTTATATGAATATGGTTACACAGAACCTAAATTTTTTATTTCAAAAGATATATATGATGAAATTAATAAAAAATATGGTGTTCCAGAAGTTGGTGATTTATTAGTTACTTCAGTAGGTACTATTGGAAAAACATGGATAGTCGACGAGAGAAAATTTTATTATAAGGATGGAAATATTACTCAAGTAAAGAAAAATAGTTCTATCAATATGAAGTATTTAAATTATTTCATATGTTCTGAAAATTTTAAAAAACAAGTTAGTGATACAGTTGCTGGTACAGCTTATAATGCGCTTACAATAATCAAATTCAAAAATATATTAATTTCAATTCCTACTCTTCCCGAACAAACCGAAATAGTTCGTATCATTGACGGCTTGCTTGCTAAAGAGCAGCAGGCAAACGAACTTTCCGAAAACGCCCTTGCTAAAATCGATCTCATTAAAAAAGCTATACTTGCCCGCGCCTTCCGCGGAGAACTCGGCACCAACAACCCCGCCGACGAACCCGCAATCGAATTGCTGAAAAGGGTGTTATGAAAATCAGCGTAAGCAAAATTTTACAGCCATTCAGTGAAATTTTAAGTTTTCATTCAGTGATATTTGCAAAATCCATTCAGTGAAATTTCAGGTTTTTATTCAGTGAGATTTTAAAAATTTAATTTGCTTTAACACAAAACGCAGCATGTTTTTGCCATGCTGCGTTTTGCGTTATATGGAATTCTAATAAAAGAAAAAACAGAACGAAAATAAAATGTCCCAATATTGATTTTTTTGTCCCAAAATAATATAATTATTGTGGAGGTGGTCTATATGAAAAAAAAGAGCATCCTCAGTTTAATAAGATATCATGCCGAAAAAAATGAAGCTGCTTTTAGAAACGAAGCTTATGAAATAGCCAAGGAATTTGACGCAGCAGGTGATTATCAATTAGCTGAGTATATAGTATCTTTATTATCTAATGCTAATACATTTGTGCCACAAATAGATAGTCAAACGTCTTCTTTTTTTGAGAAGGTCGATGCTAAAGGTGATAGTTTATTTTTACCTGATATTATTATGCAAGATATTATTGGAGTTATAAATGCTATTGACCATGGCATTGGTATAAATAAATTTTTGTTTCAAGGAGCGCCTGGAACAGGAAAAACAGAAGCTGTTAAACAATTGGGACGGATATTAGGCAAAGAAATTTTTATGGTAGATTTTACTACAGTAGTGGATAGTAAATTAGGCCAAACTCAAAAAAATATTACTGAATTATTTAGAGAAATAAATAACTTTATGCAGCCGGAAAAAGTTATAGTTTTATTTGATGAAATTGATGCAATTTCTTTAGATAGAACTAATCAAAATGATTTAAGAGAAATGGGCAGAGCAACTTCCACTATGTTAAAATGTCTTGATAAAATGAATGAAAACATAGTTTTAGTTGCAACAACTAATTTATATGAACATTTTGATAAAGCCGTAATTCGCAGATTTGATTCGGTTATTGATTTCAATAGATATAATAGAGACGATTTACTTATGGTTGCAGAAAAAATGCTCGATCAATATCTTGAAAAATTTAAAATTGCTAATAGAGATATTAGATTATTTCGGAAAATCATTAATTTGTACGATGTAATTCCATATCCAGGGGAATTAAAAAATGTTATAAAAACTTCAATTGCATTTAGCAGTACAACCGATGGTACAGATTATTTTAGACGATTATATTATGCTGTTTGTAATGAAAAACCTGAGAACTTAAAAAAATTAAAATTACAAAAATTTACAATTAGAGAAATTGAGATATTGACACAGAAGTCTAAAAGTAGTGTTGGTAGGGAATTAAAGGATGGTGAATAGTTTGAATAATATTTTACAGTTAAAAGGTAAATTTGAATCAAGGGCTAATGCGCAACCGCCAAGAACACCCAAACTCCCTAAAAATGCATATATAACTTCTAATCATGTGCGTATTTTATTAAATCAACTTAAAGATATTTTAGCATATTGGACCCAAAATACTGTTATAGAAGGAGCACTTATCAGCGTACATTATAAAACTATTGTTGCAAAAAGCAATCGCCTGCATATTTTATTATCATATCCCGGACATTTTCCGGTTGATTCGATATGTGGCGCTAAATTTAAATGGGAATATAATAAAGACGGGCAATTGATACAAAAACACGTTTTTACACATTATGTTCTGCTGATTGCTATAAAAAAAGCTATAAGTATTTTAGAAAATACAGCAGATATTTTAGACTATAAATTTAATGGTAAAATTGATAGAGCTTGTGCAGACGAAATTGATAATAAAAAAACTTTTGAATATCGAGACAGAATAGCGAAAACCAGTTTCCTTAAAGCAATAGTGGATTGTTGGTATGTAGAAAAATTTGATATTGACATAGTTAATGAAGAAATAAAGGAAGAATCAATTATTACAATTTTTAAAACAAATGTTAAAACAAAAGATTTGTTTAATAAATTAGGAATAAACATTTTTGATGACCGTATTTTAGATGATACTACTGTTCGTTTAAATCCTGATGAAATAGAAATTTTGCTTAATAAAGCTCCCTATTTAATTTCTATGAATGTTACTGATATGAACGAAATAACAAAAGAAGATATTGGGGATGAAATTAAGAAAGAACATATTAGTGATAAAATTATCCAATCACCAAACAATGAACCGATTGTTGGTGTAATTGATACACAATTTAACAAAGAGGTATATTTTAATGAATGGGTAGAATATAGGAATATGCTTTCGCCTGATATTCCTTTATTGCCGGAAGATTATTATCATGGTACGGCTGTAACATCTATAATTGTAGATGGTCCGCGTGGAAACCCACAATTAGATGACGGTTGTGGTAATTTTAGAGTACGGCATTTTGGTGTGGCTACCCATGGTGCATTTAGTTCATTTGCAGTGTTAAGAAATATAAGAAGCATTATAGCTTCTAACAGAGATATTAAAGTATGGAATTTGTCTTTGGGTTCGAATTTAGAAATAAAAGAAAATTCAATTTCTCCTGAAGCCGCGGAATTAGATAGAATTCAGAGTGAGTACGATGTAATTTTTATTGTTGCTGGAACTAATAAACCGTCTGAAAAAATGAAAGCTACAATGAAAATAGGTGCTCCGGCAGATTCTTTAAATTCTATAGTTGTTAATTCTGTTGATTTTAATAAGAAAGCAGCAACTTATTCAAGGGTAGGACCGGTTCTTTCATTTTTTTATAAACCGGATATTAGTTATTATGGTGGTGATGGTGTTTTAAAAGAAGATAAAATAGTTGCTTGCAAAGATAATTGTGGAGCAAGTTTTGTTGCAGGAACTTCATTTGCCGCGCCGTGGATAACCAGAAAAGTAGCTTATTTAATTTACATAATGGGTTTAAGTAAAGAAGTTGCCAAAGCATTGATTATTGATTCAGCTGCGGGGTGGCAAAGTAAAGATGGTTGCAGCTATGATATAGGATATGGAATAGTTCCACAACATATAAATGATATTATTTATACTAAGAATGATGAAATAAAATTTGTTTTAACAGGCGTTGCAGATTCATATGAAACTTACAACTATAATTTGCCTGTGCCAACAGTGAATAATGCGTATCCTTTTTATGCGAGAGCCACTTTGGCATATTTTCCGCATTGTAATCGTAATCAAGGCGTAGATTACACAAATACAGAAATGGATATTCACTTTGGCAGAATTCTTATTGAAAAAGGGAAAGCAAAAGTAAAATCTATAGATAATAACAAACAGGGAGATGAGGGGTTACAGGCAATTTATGAAGCTGACGCAAGAAAGGAATATCGTAAATGGGACAATGTAAAGCATATTTGTGAAAAAATTACTTCCAGATCCAGACCGCGCAAAACATACGAAACTGGTGTTTGGGGACTTAGTATAAAAACTAAAGAACGATTATTTAATCGCAAAAAAGACAAGTTGCCTTTTGGAGTGGTTGTTACTTTAAAAGAGATGAATGGCGTTAATCGTATAGATGATTTTATAAAATTATGCAATGCTCGCGGGTGGATTGTAAATAAACTGGATGTTCAGAATCAGGTTAATATTTACGCAAAAGCAGAAGAAGATATAAGCTTTGAATAATTTATAACATGATTAACTTCCCCAAACAAAAAAGCGAAGGCGTTATGCCTTCGCTTTTTGCTTTTATTTTTTGCTTATAACTGCTTATTTATAATAACTTCCAACTTCCACCCATCAAGGCCTCAGCTTTTCCATGTCCAGACGTACCTGGTACATCTGGTCTTCGGTAATGCCAAGCTGCGTGGCAACTGCGTCCCAATCAGTTGCGGGCGGGTTGTGCATTTCAACAATCTGCGCCGGGGTGCTGCTGCAATATTTAGCCATCAGCACTGCGTGTGCAATGTCGCCCATGCCAAAGTTCTGTTCAAACAGCGGCAGGCTTACGGCGGTGTCAACGCCAAGCACGGTGCTTAAATATTCGGCGTCGTTTTTATCGTGTGCGGCTTTAATGTCGTTAGGGGTCAGGCCCAGCATATATTCAACGCGCGGCCATCTGTTGTATTCGGTTTTTAAATCAAGCACGGCGCCCATGTCCCTAGCGGTGGCATAGCTTAAAAAAGCGGCGTGGCGCAGTTCCTTAAAGCCCCAGCCCTGGTTGTAAAATTTTTTAACGGTGCTTTCAGCTATGCCAAAGCGCGCGCTGATGGAATCAATTTCGTTATCAATGCGTACCTGATGCGGCACAAGCCCTTCGCGTGCAGCGGAGCGCGGCGGCAGCGGTTTTGCTTCGGCGGTGCTGCTTAAAATATCGGTAGTAAAAGGTGCAGCAACAAGGCCAAAGGCGAGTGCGAGGGTTAATAAGGATTTTTTCATACGTTACCACCCTTTCATAATCAATAATAATTCTATATTACTCATTGTATCATAGTTTTATGCGTTTTGCATTAAGTAAGTTTAAAATTTTATATGAAATTTATAAAAAAGCCCCCAAAGCTTAAACTTTGAGGGCAGCTGCTCCGGCAGAGCAGGGAGGGGGTTGTTATACCATTTTTAAAAGCACTATGCCGCTGATCATGGTGGCGATGCCGACAAAACCGAGCGGTTTAATCCGCAGGCCGAAAAAGGCTTTATCCACGCAAGTGGTTAAAAGTATGCCCAAAGCGCCCCAGACGGCGTAAGCGATGCTTAAGTCCAGCGTTACCAACGCCTGCGCCATGAGCAAAAAGGCAACGCCGATAAGTGCCAGTGAGGCAAATCCGTACTTTTTGTTGGCAAATCCGTTCGATTTTTTGAGGCAGACGTTGGCAATTACGTCCGCGATAACGGCGAGAATTATATAAAAAAGTCCTGTCATCTGCATTTCAATCACATCCTACTTTAAAAGTGCCTTTTTTAATCATTATCAGCCCGGCTATGATGACGCCGAAGGCTAAAAGTTTAATGGGCGGCATGCTTTCGTTAAAAATCAGCCAGGCCATTAAAGCCGTGCCCGCAAGGCCAAGCCCTTCCCAAACGGCGTAGGCGACGCTGATGGGGATTTTTTTAACAGCCTTGCTTAAGCAGAAGTACGAACAGGCCATGGCCGCCAGCATTACGGGGTAGCCGATAAGCCATTCGTGCATAACGGAAAACTTCATAAAAGTTGTGCCTGTAACTTCCAGTGCAATGGCCGCAAACAGCATATAAACATGTTTCATGATAATTCACCCTTTCACTTGCAGCAAAGTAATTTTGCCGCTATAATAATAGTAAAGTATGGTGCAGCACCATAGTCAAGGGGGTTTTAAAAATTTCGCAGAGGCTTTTAAAAACGGGCGAATTTGCCGCCTTTTGCAATACAACCAAAGATACTTTATTCCATTATGATGATATTGGGCTTTTAAAACCGGTAAAAACAGCGGCGAACGGCTACCGCTATTATTCGCTGAACCAGATTTATATGTTTGACCTTATAACTACTTTAAAAGAAGTGGGGCTTTCACTGGAAGAAATAAAAAATTACATGGATGAGCGCGATACAGATGCCTTCATGGAGCTTTTAAAAGAGCAGGACAAGCTGCTGAAGCAGAAAATTGAGGTGCTGACGCGCCGCCGCCGTCTTTTGCGCAATACATTAAAAATGACAAAAGAAGCGTTTGATGTGCAGGAAAATGCCATAAGCATTGAAGACGCCGGAGAAGAATATTTTATAATCAGCGACAGACCCAAAAATAACAGTGAAAAAGAATTATTTGCCGTTGTTTCGCGTTTATGGGATTACTGTACAAAGCATAATGCGTATGATGATTTTGTTACTGGCGAGATAATTCCTTACGAAAATATTGTAAACGGCAGTTTTGCTACGGGATGGTTCTCCTCGCGGGTTGATAAAAAAGCAAAAAGCCGCTATTTACACGTTAAACCGGCAGGATGCTATGCCGTTAAATATATACGTTCATCATACTATGCCTTGCAGGAGGAATACCGCAAGTTTTGCTGCGAGCTGCATGAACTTGGCTATGAACCAAACGGCAGTATTTATCAGAATGATATAACCAATTATTTATCGGAGCGTTATGCCGATGATTATTTAATGAAAATAGAGGTAAGTGTTAAACGGCATGATGAAAATGGCTGCAAATAAAAATTTAACTAAAAAAGAACTGCAAATTTGCCTGCTGCTGACACTTGCTTTATGTGTTTTAGCAGCGGTGCCGTTTTTTGTAATGCCTGCGGACTGGCGTTTTACGGCAGCGCTTGCTGCGGCGCAGTTTTTACTGCTGCTGCCGCTTGTTTATTATTCGCAGCCTGTTTTGCAAAGCGGCAGAAAAACTTTGTTTGGCGGCATACCGGCAATGGAAGGGCTTGTGTTTGTTTGCTGCGTGGCTGGAATAATCAGCAGTGCAATTGTAAGCATAAATGCGGTACACGGTTTTATCAGTGCCGCAGCGGCAGGTTTTGCACCGCTTGCCGTTTTACTGTTTACCGTTTTGGTAAATTGCTATTTTAAGCAAAACCGTTTAAATTTTAGTGCGGCGGAGCCTGATGACGGCATTACAGCCGATAAAACAGCGGCGTTTGTGCTGCCAGCGGTATTTGCCCTTGCACTTGCGGCGGCGTTAAGCTGGTGGTTTTACGGGATTGGCGCGGCCGCTTCGTGGCAGGTTTTAAGCAGCGTGCTTATGGCAGCCGGGGCAGGATCGTTTATGCTGGGTAATACTTTGCCGTATTATTTTGCCTTGCAGAATGCGCAAAACAAAAATTATTCGTTTGAAAACAAAAAAACATTAAATAACAGCCGCAAAATAAGCATGGCAGTTTTTGATGAAAGTTTTGCCGCTGGCAGCGGAGTGGAAATAACAGATATTATTACGGCAGCCGTCAGTGAAGCGCAGCTTTTGGCGTTGGCGGCATCCGTTGCGGAAACTGCCGGGCATCCGCTGCGCGAAGTATTGAAAAATGCGGCAGCTGGGCTTAACCTGCCTGCATGCAGCGGCGTTGTAACGCTGCGTGGCGGCATTGCGGCACAGTGCAGCCGTAAAAATATCCGTATGGGCACGTTGGCATTTGTGCGTACTGTGGCGGATGTTTCTGCCGCTTTTGCCAAATATGAAGGAGAACTGCAAAAACAGGGCAAAACTGCCTATTATTTAACCTGCGGCAGAAACTTGCAGGGTATTATTGCAGTTGGAGAGAAGGTCAATACCAATCTTGCCCCGGCTTTGCAGAGCCTGCAAAAACTCGGCGTGCGCACTGTTATGTTCAGCAGCGGCGCCAAGCACAGGGCAGAATACATCGGCAGTAAGGCCGGTTTTGATAAAACCGTGGCAGAACTTACTGTGGAACACCAGAAAGAACTTGCCGAAACCTTTTGCAGAACCGGGGAATTTGTTGCCGTAATTAAGCGTTGTGAGGACAGTACAGCCTTGCGGGCAGATATTTACAGCCCCGGTGCCGTTAAAGAAGGCAGCGTTGTTTTTAAGGATGGCAAGGTGGAAAATCTGGCAGAGGCAATAAAGCTGAGCGCCAAGCTGCAAAAAATGTGCAGGCAAAATGAAAAAGCTGCTCTTTGGGCAGCTGCGTTATGGGCTTTTGGCGCTGCCTGCGGATGGCTGCTGCTGTTTAAAACAGTACTGCCGGGCGTTGTGCTTGCGGCCATGCTTGCAATACAGGTAGCGGCTATATGGACAAATAGCCGGAGGCTGCGGAAATGAACAGGAAGAAACTGCTGTAAAGAAATTTACGGCAGTTTTTTAATTATAAATAAAAAAAGATAAAAAATTTTTTAAAATTTTAGCACTCACCTATTGACAGTGCTAACAACAAGTGGTATATTATATTCAGAACGAAGGAAGGCCCCGATAAGGGGCGGAAGCCTTAAGTTCAGAAGCGACAGCCTTTAAAGCTGCTGATATAAATTGCAAGTTTTGAAAGGAAGTCTTTTATTATGATGTTACCTACCATTTTTGGAGAAAACTTATTTGATGACTTTATGGACGATGCTTTTGAAAGAAACTTCTTCGGCGGCAGAAACCCGCTGTATGGCAAACACAGCAAAAACCTTATGAAAACTGATGTTAAAGAAACAGAAACCGGTTATGAACTTGATATTGACCTGCCGGGCTTCAAAAAAGATGAAATCAGCGCTCATCTGGAAGACGGTTATCTTACCGTTTCGGCTGCTAAAGGCGTTGATAAGGACGAAAAAGATAACGAAGGCCGTTATATCCGCCGTGAACGTTACAGCGGCAGCATGACAAGAAGCTTCTATGTTGGTAACGCCGTTACCGAAGAAGATATTAAGGCTAAATACGAAGACGGTATTTTGAGCCTGAGCATTCCTAAAAAAGACCCGAAAGCCGTTGAAGCTAAAAAGTATATCGCCATTGAAGGCAAATAAGTTTATAGCGTAAATTAAAAGCTGTGGTGCTTTTTGCACCACAGCTTTTTTGTTGTTTAAACTAAAAACGCACCATGTAAAAACATGGTGCGTTTACTTTTTACTTATTTACTTACCATCTTCTGGAGGAGCCGCCGCCCCCGCCGCTGCCGCCTCCAAAACCTCCACCGCCGCCGAAGCCGCCGCCCCCGCCGCGCCGGAAGATTGATAAAATCAGCATTTGGGTAATAAAGCCGCCCAAAAACACGTTATCTATTACGAGAAGCAGCACTATGCCGATGCCGATAGCAAGTTCTGCCCACAGCGGCAGGCTGTCACTCTGCTTCGGTGCCGGTGGGGTGTAGCTTACGCCCTCCAGCTTAACATTGTATTCTTTGGCAACTGTTGCTGCCGTTGCGGCATAGCCGTTAACAATGCCTTTATCGTACTGCCCCTGTTTAAAGTAGGGCAGCATGGTGTCGTCCTGCAAGCGCCCGGTAAGCCCGTCGGGCAGTGCGCCCTCCAGTCCGTAACCGACTTCAATGCGGCTTTGCCTGTCCTGCGTGGCAACAACTATCAGCACGCCGTTATTTTTATCACGGCTGCCGATGCCCCAGCCGCGCAGCACTTTAAGCGCATAGCTTTCAATGGGCTCGCCGTCAAGCGTAGGCACAGTCAGCACGGCAACCTGCGCCGTTGTTTTGCTGTCAAGCTCACGGCCGATAGAATAAATTATTTTTTCGGAATCAGGGGAAATAACATCCGCGTAGTCCTGCACATAGATATTAGTGCCTGCCTGCGGTTTAGGTGGTATTTCCGCTGCTTGCAGCCCTGCTGCGGCATAAAGGGTTTGTGCCAGTACCAGCAGCAGAAGTAAAAAATGCTTAATCATGGTTTAAATCCTTAACGCATTTTAAAATTGTACCTGCGGCACTGCTTTGGCGCTTTCGGGCACTTCAAAGTAATCACGCTGGCTAAAGCCTAAAATGCCTGCATACAATACGGTTGGGAACTGTTTGATGCTGGCGTTGAATTCCTGCACGGCGTTGTTGTAATCCTGGCGGGATACGGCAATGCGGTTTTCGGTGCCTGCCAGTTCGTCCTGCAGCCGCGTAAAGTTGGCATTGGCCTTAAGCTGCGGATAGTTTTCGGCTACCATTAACAGGCGGCTCAGTGCGCCGGAAAGTTCGCCGTCAGCCTGGCTTGCTTCCTGCACGGTTTTGGCTCCGCCAAGTTTGGCGCGCGCGTCGGCAACAGCTTTAAACACATCGCTTTCGTGTGCAGCATAACCTTTAACGGTATTAACAAGGTTGGGGATTAAATCGTTGCGGCGCTGCAGCTGGTTTTCAATCTGCGACCATTTGCCGTTGATGTTTTCATTCATGCCTACAAGGTTGTTGTAACCGCTCATTACAAGCCCGAAAATAACGAGCAGTGCGGCGATAACAATCATTAAGTTTTTATTCATTGTGTAAGTTAACCTCCTTAATTATATTAACTATATTGTAACGAAAACTCTGCGCCGGTGTCAACTTTATCATAGCGGCGGAGTGCGAATTTATTGTGTAGAAAATTTTACATAATTAACAATTACTTAATGAAATTTAAAGTTTTTTAACCAATACTTAACCTGCTGCACACATTGCATTTTAAATTTTAATGTTAATATAAAGAAAATCAAAATCATGGAGGTTCTAATAATGAGTTTAAAGAAAAAAATTGCCGGTGTACTGCTGGCAACCATGTGTACCGCATTCTTTGCCGGCTGCGGCGGCGATAACAAATCTGCCGACAGCGCCAGCGGCAAAAAAGTACAAATTGAATATTGGCATGTAGCGTCAGAAAGCTTCGGCGGCCAGACCGTTAAAGAACTTGTAAAAGATTTTAACGAAAAACATCCCGATATTGAAGTAGTTGAAAAATACAACCCTGATATGTATAAAGGCCTTACCCAAAACCTGCAGGCAGCCATTGCTTCCGGCAAAAATCCGGACGTAGTGCAGATGGGCTGGTCTTACCTTAACTATGCTGCCGAAAACCTGAAATACCAGGACATCAACCAATCCTTTGAAAGCGCCAAAGACCCCAACTTCTTAAAAGACAACTTCCTGCCTAACGTACTGGCGCTGGCGCAGACCGACGACGGCAAACAGATTGGCGTGCCGTACTCCATCAGTGTGCCGGTACTGTACTACAACCCGGAAATTTTTAAAGCAGCAGGGCTTGACCCCGCTAACCCGCCCAAAACCTGGGACGAAGTTAAAGCGGCTGCGAAACAGATTAAAGACAACACCGGCAACATGGGCTTCTTCATGCAGGAATATGCCGATAACTGGACTCAGCAGGCTATCATCGAATCCAACGGCGGCAGCATGCTGAAGAAAGAAAACGGCAAAACCTTGGCAGGCTTCGATACCCCGGAAGCTGCCGAAGCATATCAGCTGCTGGCTGACATGGTACAGGAAGGCACCGGCCTGCATGCTACCAACGAAGAAGGCTTCCAGGCTTATCTCAGCGGCAAGCTGGGCATGGTTTGCACCACCATCGGCAAACGCGCCAACTTTGAAAAGAGCGCTAAGTTTGAAGTAATGGCTGCTCCGTTCCCGAAATTTGAAGGCAAAGAGCTGAAAGTTCCGGCAGGCGGCAACTTCTTGATGATTTTCAGCAACGACGATGCTAAAAAAGCAGCAGCCGTTGAATTTATCAAATATCTGGAATCCCCGGAAGCACTGCTGAAATGGAGTACCGGCACCGGTTACCTGCCGCCGCGTAAAGGCGTAGAAAACGACCCCAACGGCTTCAAGAAACTGGTTGACACCAACAAAAACGTGCAGGTTGCACTTTCCTTAATGCCTAACCTGGTTCCCTGGGCAAGCTTCCCCGGCGCTAACGGCTTACAGGCTGAACAGCTTCTCATCGACGCCCGCGACATTATCCTGAGCGGCAAAGAAACCGCTGCACAGGCTCTGCACGAAACCGCAGAAAAAATTAACAGCCTGATGTAATAAGGGCTGATGAACTTTCAGGCTGCTGCTTGCTGCGGCAGCCTGATTTTTAACTAAAGGAGAAATTAAGATGGAAAAGAATAAATGGCACGCGTTTTTGTTTCTGCTGCCAAGCATCTTCTTTTTTGTAGTATTTTCATACTGGCCGCTGCTGCAAAACCTGTATTTAAGCTTTTTCAGCTGGAATATGGTCAGCCCAAACATGACGTTTGTCGGTATCGAAAACTACACCGCCGTGCTGGGCAGCGAGGAACTTATCAAAATACTTGCCAATACGGTTGTGTTTGTAGCCATCATGCTGGTGCTGAATTTTGTGCTGCCATACCTGTTTTCGTTTGTGCTGGGGCACTTAATTGAACGCGGCAAGGGCTTTTACCGTTCAACCCTTTTCATGCCGGCAACGCTTTCTCTGGCAGTTGCAAGCATCCTGTTCCTGTGGATTTACAACCCGCTGGCTGGCCCGTTAAGCATTGTGCTTTCGTGGTTCGACTTGGAATCGCCGCGATGGTTTAAGGAAAACTGGCTGGTAATTTTTGCAATATGCACCATCATCGGCTGGAAGGTTTTTGGTTACAACCTGATTGTAATGCTGGCCGCCATGCTGGCAGTGCCGAAAGAAATGATTGAAGCAGCCAAACTTGAAAACGCCAGCAACTGGCAGATTTTTAAACAGATTATCGTGCCGATGACGTCTTCTACCGCTATTTACGTATTTACAATAACTGTGGTGTTCGGCTTGCAGTATGTGCTGGTGCCGGTAAACATGCTTACGCAGGGCGGGCCTGACCAGGGCAGCTCCAACCTTGTGTACATCATTTACCAGTATGCGTTTGTATTCTTCCAGACCGGCAAATCCGCAGCCTTTGCCATAATTACGATGATTTGCTATATCGCGTTCCTGCTGTTCAGGACCAAATATTTAGAGAAGAAGGTATATTATGAAAACTGATAAAAAAGAATTAATGTGGCATATCCCGCTTTTAATTGCAGTTTTTATTCAGCTGTGGCCGATAGTTTTTATGATATCCACTTCTTTAAAGGATATGGACCAGATTTTTCAGGCTACGCTGAACCCGCTGCCCTTCCCGCCGACGCTTAACAACTACACAACGGTGCTGGAGGACTTCCCACTTTTAACCTACATCTACAACACCTTCATCATCGCCGCGGGCACAACCGCGATGAAGGTTATAACAAGCGTCCTGGCGGCGTTTGCCTTTATCTACTACGATTTTAAATACAAAGAAACGATTTTTAACAGCATGCTGCTGACGTTCTTCATCCCGGTAACGGTGCTGATTATGCCTAACTACCTGCTGATGAGCAAGCTGAACCTGTTAAACCACCCGCTGGGTGTAATGCTGCCCGCTTTCGCGGATGGCATGGGCATTTTCCTGATGCGCCAGACGATGCGCGGCATACCTAAAGCGCTGTTGGAAGCGGCTATCCTTGACGGCGCCAAACCGTTTGTCATTCTGCACCGCGTTATTCTGCCGCTGATTAAACCTTCCGTTATCGCGGTGGCGATTCTGTTCTTCATCAACTCGTGGAACGAATACTTCTGGCCGCTTTTGGTTTTGCAGGACAAAGATATGTACACCCTGCCGCTGGCTTTGCAGATGTTTATCAGCGCCGAGGGTGGCAGCGAATGGGGCATTGCCATGGCGGTTGCCGTGCTGACAAGCCTGCCGCCGCTGATTCTGTACGTGTTCTGCCAGAAGTTCATCCTTAATACATTTATGCAATCGGGGGTTAAAGGTTAATGAATAGCATAGTTTTTAAAGACGTCTGCAAATCCTACGGCGACGCTAAAATTGTAAAATCGTTGAATCTTGAAATTAAAGAAGGTGAAAGGCTTATTCTGCTCGGGCCTTCCGGCTGCGGCAAAAGTACAACCCTGCGCATGATTGCAGGCTTGGAGGAAATTACCAGCGGCGAGCTGATTATGGGCGGCAGGGTTATTAATGACGTGCCTCCCGGAGAGCGCAACGTGGCGATGGTTTTCCAGAGCTACGCGCTGTTCCCGCATCTTTCCGTTTGGGATAATATTGCCTTCGGCCTGAAAATCCAGAAATTAGGCGAGGACGAAATTAAAAGACGTACCATGGAAGCGCTGAAAATTCTGAACTTGCAGGGCTATGAAAACCGCAAGCCGAAAGACCTTTCCGGCGGCCAGAAACAGCGTGTTGCTTTGTGCAGGGCGCTGGTAAAACAATCGCCTTACTTCCTTCTGGACGAACCTCTTTCCAACCTTGACGCGCAGCTGCGCCAGCAGGCAAGGACTGAGCTTGTCCGTATCCACGAAATTTACAAACCGACCATGATTTACGTAACGCATGACCAGATTGAAGCTATGACCGTTGCCAACCGCATCGTCGTTATGCGCGACGGCGTTTTGCAGCAGGCAGGCACGCCGGACGTTATTTACCATCACCCGGCCAACACTTTCGTTGCAGGCTTTATCGGCTCGCCCGCGATGAACATCGTCAGCGGCTATTACAGCAGCGGCAAGCTCAAAATCGGCGATGTGGTAAGCGACGTGCCGGAACTGTGGCAGAAAATTCTGGCAGGGCATACCAATGTGCTTGTTGGCATCAGGCCGGAGCATTTAAAGCCTGCGGCCGACGGCAAAATTAAGGGCTGCGTAAGCTACCAGGAAAACACCGGCAACCAGCGTACCGTGACCGTTAACGTAAATGGTGAAACGGTGTTTGTAACGCTGCCGGGCACTGGCGCGGAAATTAGCGGCAACATCGGCCTTGACTTTAACTGGGACGAGGTAAGCCTGTTCAACGCAGAAACCAAAGAGAATATCGGTTATGTACAAAAGGGTGAGATTGTAAGATGAAATTTTCGGTAAGCGATTTGCCTTTCGGCAGTTTCAGCAAAGCATTTTTAAAAGCTTTGCCTGTGCAATATGATATTGAAATTTTTTATGAATTCGGCACCGACCATTACTGGGATTATGTGCTGAAAGATTTAAAAACCAGGGACGGCGCGGAACGCAGGTTCAGCATTCACGGGCCGTGTGTTGCCGTAAACCTTGCCGACCCGAATGATATGGCATATCTGGAAGTGTACGAAAAAACTTTTGCCTATGCTGCCAAAATTAATGCGGCTTTTGTTGTTGTACACAGCAACGAAGCATGGCATTTTGCCGGAGAAAAACTGGCCGTGCAGGAGCTTGTGTGCAGCCGCATTGAAAGACTGCTGCAGCTGGCAGGCAAATATGGCGTAACGGTTGCTTTGGAAAACGTGGGCCTGCGTACAACGGGCACGCTTTTGTTTGAATACGAGGAATATCTTGGCTTGTTTAAACGCTTCCCCAATGCTGCTGCGCTGCTTGATACAGGGCATGCGCATGTTAACGGCTGGAAATTAAGCGATGTGCTGCGCGATTTAAATAACAAATTAGTAGGAGTGCATATTCACGATAACGATGGCACGGCAGACGCTCATTTGCCGGTTGGCTGCGGCAATATAGACTGGAACGATTACTTTGCCGCCCTTAAAGAATATGCGCCGCAGGCAGTACAGGTATGCGAATATGCCGCAATTAACCAGTATGGCATGGTAACGGAAAGTTTGGCAAAACTGGAAGAAGCAGTGAAATAAATAAACTTGTAATATTTGGTAAAGCCTTACACAGTTAAGTAATAAGACTTAAAAAACAGCGGACAGGATTAACCTGCCCGCTTGTTTTGCGTTAATACCGTTTTTAGTTATTTATACAAAAAGCCTGCCGTCATATCAAGGTAGTTTTCGCCGTCATAAGCGGGGAAGGCAGCTTTCATATTTGCTTTAAATTCATCAGCGGTTTTGCTCTGCTGCATGATTTCTTTAGTGTTGTTAAGGTAGCTGATTTTTTCGGCAACGGCATCCTGTCCTTCAGGGCCTCCGTGCGAGGTTAAAATCATTGCGTAGCCTGCTGCCTGATATTCTTTTAACATTTGCAGGAAGGCTTCGATATGTGCAGCACTTGTTAAAATAGAGTGGGTTGTTTTGCCAAGCATGTGGGTGTAAACAACGTTCATCGAAGGAATTGCCAGGTCGTAGCTTTCGCCGCGGTCAATAACTTCAAAATCTACCCCGGCAAGCTGTACTTTACCGCTTACGGTATTGGTAATTGCCGCCGTATCATCGCCGCCGTGGAAATCAGCGCCGAAAGCTGCAAACAGGCCCTGGGTGGTTGCACCGGTGCTGCCGGAAATAATGGATTTTTGCGCTCCTTCCGTTCCGTAAACGTTCATGCCTTTAATATAGCTTGCTCCGGCAGGATGGCAGACGATGAAGATATCATTCATGGGTTTGCCGAGCGATTGAACATAATCTTTCCAGGCATCAAGCCCAGCCTGCCCGGTAGCTACCACGGTGGCTTTAATTGGCAGCAAATGGAAGCTTTTGATTATGCGTAACCTGCAAATGCGTACCTGGCGTTTTAACGAACTGAAAAAAGATTTGGAGGGCATTAGCCAGAAGGTTCTTACCGACAGCCTGCGCTCAATGGAAAAGGACGGCATAGTTGTGCGCACGGTTTATGCGGAAGTGCCTCCGCGTGTGGAATATTCACTGAGCGAGCTGGGCAAATCCATGCACCCCATTATCGACGCTATGGCAGACTGGGGCAGGGCCTATCAGCAAATGGTTAACAAACAGTAAAACTGCGCTTTATAAATAAAACCCGCACTGCAAAAGCAGTGCGGGTTTTGCATAATAAAAGCGGTATGGCGTTTGCCATACCGCTTTTAGTTTTTGTTAATCAGCCATTAGGCCTGATGACGCATTTTGCGCTGAATGAATTTTACGATTTCTACAATAGGAATTACGGAGAATGCCATGCCCATTGCAACTACGTATTCTTCAAAGGAGATATGCTGGAATTTGAACATATCGGAGATAACCGGCATATAAACGATACCGGTACTGAGTACCCAGCTGAATATCATGGAGCCGTACAGATATACGTTATGGCCTTGTACGGAGAAGATGGAAGCGTGCTGAGTACGCATGTTGAAGGAGTGGAAGATTTCAGCCATTGCCAGGGTAATGAACGCCATGGTCATACCGTCAAGGCTGTCAACAATTTCCCAACGCCCGGATTCCAGATAATGGCCTACGAAGTAGGATACCAGCGTTACGCCTGCCAGCATAATGCCCTGGTATGCGCAGTCGAAGCCCATGCCGCCGGCAAAGATGCCTTCGTTGGAGGAACGCGGTTTGCGTTTCATAATATCGGCTTCGCCTTTTTCCATGCCCAGTGCCAGTGCCGGGAATGCGTCGGTAATAAGGTTAATCCACAGAAGGTGAATCGGCAGCAGGATGGTAAAGCCCATCATGGTCGATACGAAAATACTGATAACTTCGGAAAGGTTGGAAGAAAGCAGGAACTGAATGGATTTACGGATGTTGTCGTAAATGCGGCGGCCTTCTTCAACTGCTGCAACGATGGTTGCAAAGTTATCGTCGGCAAGTACCATATCGGCAACGTTTTTGGTAACGTCGGTGCCGGTAATGCCCATGCCGATACCGATATCGGCATTTTTAATGGAAGGAGCGTCGTTTACGCCGTCGCCGGTCATGGCGGTTACTTTGCCGCGTGCCTGCCATGCTTTTACGATACGAACCTTGTGTTCAGGCTGTACACGTGCATATACGGAGTATTTTTCAACAGCGCCGCCGTTGAATTCAGCTTCGCTGATTTCGTTAAGCTGTGCGCCGGTAATTGCCTGCGAAGCATCTTCAACGATACCGAGCTGTTTAGCAATGGCAACTGCGGTGTCGATATGGTCGCCGGTAATCATAACCGGGCGGATGCCTGCGCTGTGGCATTCTTTAATAGCGTCTACAACTTCGGGGCGAACCGGGTCAATCATGCCGGTAATGCCAACGAAGATTAAATCATGTTCCAGTGCTTCCGGGCTGAAGTCCGTAGGCGGTTTTTCATATTCGCGTTTAGCGCAGGCAAGTACGCGCAGTGCGTTGTTCGCCATGCGGCGGATATGGCTCTGGATAAGTTCACGTTTGTCGTCGGTCAGCGGTTTGATAACGCTGTTTTCATCAAGGTAATGGGTGCAGAGGTTCAATACTTCGCCCGGGGCGCCTTTGGTAAACTGAACGTAGTCGCATACGCCCGGGAGTTTTAAGTATTCTTTGTTCAGGCGCTCATGCACCGTGGACATCATTTTTCTTACGGAATCGAACGGAGCTTCGCCGATACGCGGATATTCCGGAACGAGTTTGTTTTTCGGGTTGCCTACGGTGTAGGAGTAGGTAACGAGCGCTGCTTCGGTAGGTTCGCCGGTAACATTGCCGTTATCGTCAATTTCTGCGTCGCAGCACAGGCTCATGGCTTTAGCCAGATACGGACGGTCTTTGGTGAAGTGGAAGTGGTCAACAACCGTCATTTTGTTCTGGGTTAAAGTACCGGTTTTATCGGAGCAGATAATTTCCGTGCAGCCGAGGGTTTCTACCGCGGTGAGCTTACGGATAACTGCATGGCGTTTGGACATTTTGGTAACGCCTATGGAAAGTACAATAGTAACAACGGCTGCCAGGCCTTCAGGAATAGCTGCAACAGCAAGGCTTACTGCAACCATGAAGGATTCCTGTACCAGACGGGTGTCGATAGCGTCGGCGCGCCATACGCTGAAAGCAAAGATAAATGCGCAGATGCCCAGTACCATGTAGGTAAGGATTTTACTGAGCTGGCTCAGTTTTTTCTGAAGCGGGGTTTCGCCTTCGCTTGCTTCGGTAATAGCGGTTGCGATTTTGCCCATTTCGGTGTCCATGCCGGTGCCAACAACAACAGCCTTGCCGCGGCCGTATACAACGGCGGTGCCGTTATAAAGCATGTTTTTGCGGTCGCCCAGCGGAACGTCTTTCTGGTCGCCCAGAGCAAGGGTATCAACCTTTTTGTTGACAGGTACGGATTCGCCGGTAAGTGCGGCTTCTTCAACCTTCAGGCTTGCACATTCAATAATGCGCGAGTCGGCAGGAACTGCGTCGCCTGCTTCAAGAGCGATAACGTCGCCGGGAACGAGGTCCTCGCTTTTTACGGTAACAAGGTTGCCGTCGCGGTAAACTTTAGAAGTTGCGGCGGACATTTCCTTCAGTGCTTCAATGGCTTTTTCGGCTTTGCTTTCCTGAATAACGCCGAGCACCGAGTTCAAAATAACAACGAACATGATGATAAATACGTCAACCGGGGATTCACCGGACAGATAGTTGGTGATGCCCGATACAACGGCTGCTACCATCAAAATAATCAGCATCGGATCAGACAGCTGCTCTAAAAAGCGCTGCAGCAGGGTAACTTTCTTCCCTTCGGCAAGTTTGTTTTTGCCGTACTTTTGCAGTCTTGCTTCGGCCTCCTGTGCTGAAAGACCGTGTGGGTCTGAAGAAACTTCTTTAAAAGTGTTTTCCACAGATTCCAGATAGAATTTCATTCATTTTGCCTCCCTTAAATTTTTTTGAAGATCTGCGCAAGTTCATAGCTTTATGGCATTTACGCATGAGTCTCGTTAATTAAGGCAAACCAGGCAAATTGCGTCCGTGTTTGTTGAGATGCCCCGCCTTGTTAAAGCGGTAACTACTCCCTCATCATTCAGTCATACAGCTATATATAACTTTGAAAAAAGTATATCATTTTTTTAAGAAAATATCAATAATTATCTATGTTTTGGTAGTTGTTTTGTTTTTCTCCTGTGTACATTTTATAAATTAGTGCTTGACAAAAAGAAGCGCTTCTGTTAAAATTTTCTACATTCCTAAAGGGGAGTAGTTCCCGGCAATAAGTCAACATACTAGCCGCACAGCGGTTTGGCTTATTCTTTAGCAATCAAGCTAAAAACGAGACCTTTAGTACAGATGGCATAAGTCTGTACTAAAGTGTCTCGTTTTTTTATTTTATAGATATATTTTTATGAGGGATGTGGTATACAGGCAGATACGCCATAGCGCTGACTATTTATTAATAATATGTATGAAATTTAGGAGGGTATTTTTCATGACAGCGTTTATGACAGCATGTATTTTTGTAGTATTGGCGGAGATGGGCGATAAAACCCAGCTTTTGGCAATGGCGTTTGCCACAAAGTATAACTGGAAAACAGTTATGGCAGGCGTTTTTGCGGCAACTGTTTTTAACCATCTTTTTGCGGTAGCGGTAGGCTCATACTTAACCGAGTTTGTGCCGATGAGCACAATTCAGCTGGCTGCTTCCGTTTCGTTTATTATTTTCGGCTTGTGGACTATCCGCGGCGATAAGCTTGAAGGCGAAGACAAAGAACGCGGCATGAGCCCGTTCTGGACTGTTGCGGTTGCCTTTTTCCTGGCGGAGATGGGCGATAAAACCCAGCTGGCAACTGTTGCACTGGCAGCGCAGTTCCAAAGCCTGATACCGGTTTGGCTGGGCACTACTACCGGCATGATGATTGCCGACGGTATCGGCGTTATCGTTGGCAACGTGCTTGGCAAACGTATTCCGGAACGCACCGTTAAATGGGCTGCGGCAACGATTTTCATTTTATTCGGCCTTGTAGGCATTTACGACTGGTACACCGGCGGCAGCCTTATGGGATGATTGCAGGTGTTATATAAGTAAATAAAAAAATCCCGGTTCAGCGCCGGGATTTTTTTATTTGCAGGAACAAAATAATTGATAATTGTTTTTTTTTTGAGTTTGCCTTATAATTAAAAGTAAATAACATATATTTAAGGAGGCGGTTTTATGAAGAAATTATTAATGCTGGCAATGGCTCTGGTAATGTTTGCAATTGTTGGCTGCGGCGGAGGCAGCAGCAGCAAAAATATGTTTACAGAGCAGGGTGAACTTGTGCGCATTATGGACGAGCTGAAAAACAAAGACGGCTTTAAAGGGCATGACCTGCTGGTATTTCAGGATATTGCCTTAATGCATTCGGACGAAGAAACTGTTGGCAATACGGTTGATATTTATATTGTTAAGCCTGGCACGGAAGATGTTGACAATTATAAATACAGCAATGGTAAGTGGGACGGCCCTAATCCTGTGCAGCTTACTGGTGATGGACGTATGGAATATAACGTAACGCCTATGAGCAAAATAGATTTTTCTAAAGTTCCTGATATGTATAAACAGCTGGAAGCCAAAGCCAAGGACGTTGAGGGCGGTAAAGTAAGCAACCTTCTTGTTTATATTTTAGGCAGGGACGGTATGTATGCAAGCTGGGGCGTTGAAGGCACGCGCGAAAAATACAATGCTGATTTTGATTTGAACGGTAATTTAACCAGTTACGAAAAACAATAACTGTTAATATTGTGTAACGATAAAAGGACGGTAAGCGTAAGCTGCCGTCCTTTTATAATAAGATTTTATTTTGTGAAGTTATGTTGTTATTCGCCAAGAACGGTATATACTGATGCGGCTCTGCAAAAATGCTGCGGCTACATCGATTTCGTCCGGGCGTGGCACCGGACTCTCGTACATAGGCGTTTTGATTTTAGCCGCCGCAGTTTTTGTCTATCGCCTTGCAGCATATACTGTTTTTGGCTTTTATATGGTTCTGTTGTAAAGCATAAAATAAGATCACTGGGTGAAGTTTTGAAAATTTAAAGACAAAACAACGGCGGCTTCATGTTATTAGTAAACTTCATGTGTCAAACCGCTACGAAGTCGTGTTTGCGCACGGTGAAGCCGTTGCATTTTGCTAAATTTGAAAAACTTTATCCAGTGATCTTTTTGGTCAAGTATGCTAAGTTTTTTATAATAAATGTAGGATTACAAATTTTGCTCATTATTCAATCGCAAAATTTGCATAACTTCGCTGACACAATTATTGCCTTTGCTGCCGTTTGGCACTAATTGGCGGCTCAGTAAAAATAAAAAAACACCGCATATTCTGCGGTGCTGATTTTTAATTGGTGGCCCCGGCAGGATTCGAACCTGCGACCTTTTGATTCGTAGTCAAACGCTCTATCCAACTGAGCTACGGAGTCACATTTGTCATCGCTCTCGCTGCTGACAAATGATATTATACTGGTTATTGGCAGAACTGTCAAGCATAAATTTAAAAATTTTTTAAAATTTTTTTAGCGGCGGCAGTCCGGCTGTTTTGTGTACATTATTTTACTGTTTACAAAAGACGGCAGGTATTTTTATGCATAAATTAACACAGCCTGCTGCATATTCTATTGACTTTAGTGCATACTTTGCATAAAATTAAAATGTTACAATTATTTTGAAAGCTGTAATAAGGGGAGGATTTTAAATGTCAGTTTCATTAGCAATATTAATATTGTATATTGTGGCTCTTTTTGCAATCAGCTGGTATGCTAAAAAACGCAGCGAAGGCGAAGCGGAAAACTATGCTCTTGCCGGGCGCAAGCTCAACACTCCACTGATTGCCGTAACCATTATCGGCCTTGCCGTTGGCGGCGCTTCAACCATCGGCGTTTCGGAACACGCCTTCCGCGTTGGCCTTTCTGCCGGATGGTACACTATTGCATGGGCGCTTGGCGCCATTGTAATGGGCATGTTCATGGCAAAAAAATACCGCGAACAGAACATTACCACCATTTCGGAACTTATTGAACGCCACCACGACATGAAAGCCGTTGTGCTTGGCGTATTCTGCCAGATTGTCATTCAGCTGGTTATTATTTCGCTGCAATACATTGCGGGCGGCAGCATTCTGCACGCCATTATGCCGGATGTATTCGACTTTAAAAGCGGCATGATAGTAAGTGCCATAGTATTTATCGGCATTACTTTCATCGGCGGCATGTGGTCTGCTTCTCTTTCCAATGTTATGAACATTATATTAATTTACGTTGGCATTTTAATTGCAACGGTAGTGCAGTTTTACCGCGTCGGCGGAATGGAAGGGCTGGCTGCATCGCTGCCTGCCGGTGTGCCCTGGTTCAGCTTTACGGAAGGCGTTGGCATGGTAACCATTACCAGCTGGGTAGTAACCTTAATTACCGTAAACCTTTCCTTGCAGAGCATTTTGCAGATTTCGCTCGGCGCTAAAGACGCAGAAACGGCTAAAAAAGGCTTTGTATGGGGCGGTATTATCATGCTGCCGGTAGGCGTTTTGGCGGCGTTCCTCGGCATTTGCGCCAAGGCAATGTACCCGGATGCTCAGGCTGCGCTTGCCCTGCCCGAAGTTATTGTGAGCTTGCAGCCGCTTCTGGCGGGCATTACCCTTGCGGCGCTGTGGGCAGCCGATGTTTCCACCGCGTGCAACTTGCTTTTATCTGCCGGTACGCTGTTCAGCAACGATATTTACAAACGCTTCATTAACCCTGCGGCAGACGGCAGCAGGCAAATTTTAATGACGCGCCTGTGCGTAATGCTTACCGGTTTAATGACACTCGGCCTTGCCATGACTGTATCAAGCATTTTGGGCACCATTATGATAGGCCTGAGCCTGACGGCGGCGTTTACGGTAATTGTTATCGTAGCGCTGTTTTTCCCGCAGCACAGCTGCAAAGAAGCAGGCTTCTGGACACTGCTTGCCGGTTTTGTAATGCTTATTTTGTGGCAGGTCTTCCCGGCAGTGCGCATTCTGCCCAACATTATTTACATGGAGTGGCTGGTGTGCATTATCGCTTATGCGCTGGTAGCGGTTATCAAGCCCGGCAAAAAAGAGGCGTAAAACTGTTTAACGGCGGCGGGGCATACCCGCTGCTTTTTTATTTCTGCGGCGTATGGTATACTAATATCAGAAATTTTTGGGAGGCTGCTATGAAAAATACCGGCATCAATCCTGTTGTAATAAAAGAAATACGCCAGATGGCACAGCAGTGCGGGCTTGTGCGGGTAATTCTTTTCGGCTCCCGCGCGCGCGGAGATTTTACCAAAGTAAGCGATATTGACCTTGCCGTTACGGGCGGCAACACTGCGCGATTTGCGTTGGATATTGAAGAAACGTCAACGCTTTTGAGCTTTGATGTTGTTGATTTGGATAAACCGGTACAGAAAGAACTGCGGCAGGCCATTGCTGATGAAGGGATAATATTGTATGAAAAAGTATGAAAATTTTAAAGCCGCACTGAAAAACCTTAAAGATATTTATGATTACGAAGAACCGTACAACAATGTTGTGCTTACGGGGTTGGCTGCATTGTACGAAATTTGTTTTGAACAATCATGGAAAGCAATGAAAGAACTGCTTGTAAACGAAGGCGTTAGCGAAGCGGCAACAGGTTCGCCTAAAAGTATTTTAAAAGCAGCCTATAAGGCCGGGCTGATTGATGATGAACAGCTGTGGCTGGAAGCTCTTGCCACGCGCAACAATGTGGCGCACGCTTATAACAGCGCCATTGCCCTGCAAATAGTGCGCGATACCAAGGCAAAATATTACGATATGTTCTGCCATTTGGACGAAGTGCTGGCAGGCAGAATTTAATCAGCACCGCAAAAATTTATAGACACACAAAAACGCATCCGTGCCCGGTAAAGGGTGGGATGCGTTTTGTTTGTATAAAGTTTGCGTGGAATTTTACATTAAAAGATTTTTTTGGGGTAGGGGGTGTGGCTTTGTAGTTAGGTTATTATATTTTTAATTTTTATTTACATTTTTATTCATGTAACTTTTAATTTTGTTTTCGTCTTTGATTATACGTTATCAATTTTTTATTTCTTTTTATTATTCATCTTCATTCTTTTGAATGAGCAAAAGAACGAAGCAAGAAAACTCACGCGGCTGAAAAAATTTAAATGCGGCACGCCGAAAACAATAAAATTTTCCACGGAACTCGCTTCGCTCAAACACCGGGAAATTTTTATTGTTTTTCAGTAAATACCGCTAAATTTTTAATGCCGCGATTTTCGTAAACCGTACTCTTTAACTGCTTTATTTAGTATATTTTGCCTTTATATCGTACTTTACAACCGTCTATTATAAAAAATATATCTAACTATGATATTTGGCTTATTAAAACCTGCGGCAACATTGCTATTGTTCAGAATAATATTTCAAAGTACGAATTTTGGCGGAGCGCGACTTTCAAAAAACAGGCGAAAACTTAAAGTAAAAAGGCACTTGCAGCATTTGCCGGAGGGTGTTTGAGCGAAGCGAGTTTCCGCAGGCGCTGCAAGTGGCAAACTGATTTGATACTGAGCCGTTAAGTTTTTTGAGGAGCGAAGGCTTTTTGGTTACTTTTTGGCCTACAAAAAGTAATATGAATAAAACCGTAAATAAAAATATAATAACCTAAATACAAAGACGCAACATAAATAAAAAACAAAATTAAAAGATAAAAGTAAAATTTTCGCCGCCAGGCAGGTAATAGCAAATTTTTGCCTAAATAAATAAGTACATTATATTGCATTGGCAGGTGTTTGAAATGGCCAAACAAAGTAACCAGAAAGCAAAATTATTATATTTACAAAAATTTTTAACGGAAGAAACGGATGCACAGCATGGCATTACCATTGCCGGGCTTGTTGACAGGCTGGCTGAAGCCGGTATTGCCGCAGAGCGCAAAAGCCTTTATGACGATATTGATGTGCTGCGCGCATTCGGACTGCAAATTGAAACCGTTCGCGGGCGTGCCAACAGTTATAAATTAACCGGCCGCGTATTACAGGCGCAGGATGTTGTTAAAACCGGTTTGGCATTAAAAGCCGCGGGCGTGGAAGGCGCCGAAGCAATTATTGACAGTTTGTGCGGCTTGCTGAGCAAATATGACGCAGAAAGCGTTAAAAACGAACTTGCTGCCGCCGTTATGCCGCAGCAGGATAACGCCACCGGCACAGAAGCGCAGGAAGTACCGGCAGAAGTGCTGCCCGAAACCGTACCCGAAGCAGTGACGGAAGAAAACGTAAAAGAAACTGCGCAGCCGGAAACTGACAAGGCGGAAGACAAATCCGCACCGCAAGCGGAAAAAGCAGCTGCCGCTAAAGACGCCAGCACCGCCGAAACTATTGAGCTGAAATGTGCTGCGGACTTGCAGGACGCTGTGCTGGCTTATCTGGGCGCAAGTGCTAAAATTGTAAAAGTAAAAAGCAGCGGCGTTGTTATAAAAGCAAAAACCGTAGTTAACGAAGATTTTTATGCGCAGCTTATTAAATGGGGCGGCGTAAAATTAAGCGAGCCTTCGGAACGCCGCAAAGAATTTAAAAAATACTGCAAAAAAATCATCAGCCAGTATAAATAACGGAGAGTGAAAAATGGAATTTATTGAACCGGACCGCAGTAATTATATTGTATCGGCGCATAAGCCCAATGACGAAGGCGTGCGCGACATAGGCTTTGTTAAGGGCACGTTTTTGGACGGCAGGCCGTACAGGCTGGAATGCTGGTGCATGGACGAGCTTATTATGGCAAGTGTTTTTTTTGACGAGCGTTATTTGACGGCGTGGAAGCGCCTTGATTTTGCGCTGCTTTTGGAGCTGGAAGGCGTTTTGCAGTTTAAGGACGGGCCTTATTTGCAGGCAGGGCGCATGAAGGACGGCAAGGGGCGCGGCATTTTGGCCGTCACCGTTATGCTTAAAGATGATGACGGGCTGCACGCCGAAGTTTTAACGCCCGTGCAGAGATACAGGTAGATTAGCAATTACAGGCAATAATTTTCTTGTTTTAATTGACAAGTTAATATTAATATGCTACAATTCTTACAATTTGAAAGGAAAGGTAAAAGAGTCTTTTCAAAGCGATTATTACGGACCACTCTTTAAGAGTTAAGGCCATACGGACAGCCGGGTCCACTGCCGATTGACTGCTTTGGGCAGTCCTATTGATTGAGTTAAAAGCTCGAATTTTATAAGTTGGTTATCCATAACTGAAATGCGCCAGTGCGCAAACTTGTGAAACGGTCAATACGAGTAGTAAAAGTATAATTGCTATATAGACTCTGACTTAATCCGAAAGCATATACGCCTTTTTTGCCTTTATACTTGTTGGCAGAAGGGCTTGAATTTTGGCTGAGAACGCAAGTTGTGCATTAGCACGGCTTGCGTTTTTTGTTTTGCGTAACCGCCGGGAGGGTGAAAAGATTGAGGAATAAACGTACCGGTTTAGACCAGAGCCGCGCGCCGATTTACGAAGCGCTGGAGAACTTCCGCCGGATGAGGGTGGTGCCCTTTGATGTGCCGGGGCATAAGCGCGGGCGCGGCAACCCGGAGCTGACGGCGTTTTTGGGGCAGGCCTGCGTGGGCGTGGACGTGAACAGCATGAAGCCGCTGGATAACCTGTGCCATCCGGTTTCTGTTATCCGCGAGGCGGAGGAGCTGGCGGCGGACGCTTTTGGCGCAGCGCACGCCTTTTTAATGGTAGGCGGCACTACAAGCTCGGTGCAGAGCATGGTGCTCTCTTCCTGCAAACGCGGGGATGAAATTATTTTGCCGCGCAACGTGCATAAAAGCGTTATTAACGCGCTGGTGCTGTGCGGCGCGGTGCCGGTGTACGTTAACCCGGAGGTAGACCAGCGCTTGGGCATATCGCTCGGCATGAAGCGCGAACAGGTAGCCAAAGCGATTGCCGAACACCCCAAAGCCGTTGCGGTTTTGGTGAACAACCCAACTTATTACGGCATTTGCAGCGATTTGCGCGCTATTGTAAAAATGGCGCACGACGCCGGTATGCTGTGTTTGGTGGATGAAGCGCACGGCACGCATTTTTATTTCGGCAGCGGCCTGCCGGTATCGGCCATGGAAGCCGGTGCGGATATGGCGTCGGTATCCATGCACAAAAGCGGCGGCAGCCTTACGCAGTCCAGCCTGCTGCTGACGGGGCCGAACATTCACGCCGGTTATGTACGGCAGATTATTAACCTTACACAGACCACTTCGGGCAGCTACCTTTTAATGTCCAGCCTTGACATCAGCCGCCGCAACTTAGCTTTGCGCGGACGCAAGGTGTTTCACCAGGGATAAGGTAGAGATTGATTTCCAAA